>Ga0308161_1003659_pt1 | contig 14763 bp, 20 predicted proteins | sample PhyFR2_FD_201034 | JGI IMG/M metagenome (GOLD analysis project Ga0308161, IMG submission 201034) | Phyllosphere microbial communities from UC Gill Tract Community Farm, Albany, California, United States - DLSLF.R2 | ecosystem: Host-associated > Plants > Phyllosphere > Unclassified | place: USA...
TCCGCGATCATGGCCAGCGCCCGGTCGTCGATCGAAGCTGACGGTGCGCAGATACCGTCCGGCGCGGCGCACGAGAAGCTCCCCTTCACATTGCTGCCGAAGGTCGCACATCCTCCTAGAAGGCTGAGCGCCGCTAGTGCTGTCGAGCCGCGAAGCAACGGTGCCCGATCGAGCCGCACCGCCTTCACGACTGGCCTCCCCGCAGCCAGGCTTCGAGGAATTCCTTTGGCCGATACCCCTCAAGCACGGCACCATCGCCTCGAACGATGATCGGCGTCGCGTTGAGTCCATGCTCGCGTGCGAACCGTTCATTGGCGTCGAGTCCCTTGGTGTCACACGCCGTCGGCCCCTTGAACGGCTCACCGGCATAGGCGGCGTGCAGCGCCTGCTCCTGATTCTTCGAGCAATAGACACGATCCGCGATATCCCGGCTGCCAAGAACGGAGATCGGCCGCTCGACGACCTTCACATCCATGCCGCGCAACACGTTCGTCAGCGCCCTGCAATAGCCGCAGCGAAAATCGGTGAAGATCGTGACGCTTTGCTTCGCGGTGCGATTGCCCCAGACGATCGCGCCATCAGACGGAAGACCCGACAGGTTCAGAACAACCGGCCGCACCGGCGCGGTCACTTTCCCTGGTTTACCGACAGGCGTCGTCGCCCCGTCGGCTTCTCCCCCTTCGGCGGCCACGGCGTTCGCCTTGGCGGCCCCTCCCACAAGCATATCCGGGTTGATTTCCAGCAGCCGGGCCGCTGTCAGGTCCTGGCGCGTCTCCATATCGTAGACATGGCCGATGATCAGATATCGCGCACCATGATTGACGTAGAAGAGATTTGCGCCGGCCGTTACCTCGCACAGGCCGTCGATCTTCTCGCAGTCAACCTTCGTAAGCGGGGTCTTGGGAAGCCTCGTTTTGAGGAGAAGGCTGACCTTGGCTTCGTCCTTGCCGGCCACGTCAGCTGCAAGGGCAATTCCGGCGATGCAGAGTGCGCCTATCGCCGCCACGACTGGGGCTGGACGCGCGAGCGCGCGGAGCTTTCGCAAACGATCAGTTGCGGACATAGACACCCTCCAAGAAGACAATTTCCACGTCGATGCCGGTCGGCATCTCGATGACGGGTTGATATTGCTCAGCGCGCTCGATCAGATATTTCGAGACGTCCTTGCCGGACTCAGCGGCGCCGCCGCCGAGCGCGCGCAAACCCACGCTGCCGAAGTTCGGCGTGCGATTGAGGCCCCCTTCTCCGTCGGTGCTGATACTTGCGAGCGGCTGATTGAAGGCAGTGTTGAGCGCATTGCCGCCGCCACTGACCAGACCGGCCAGGAAGGCTTGCATCGCCAGTGATCCTTCGCGGCTCACTACCCGGCCGCGCACGCCGGTCTTGCCTCCGAACGCGATGAAGCCTTTCACCTCCGAGACCGCGTAGCGCCCACCAGGCTGGGGGCAGGTCATTTTTTGCAGCTTGACGTAGACCTTCTCGCTCGAAAGTTCGCCGCGCGCGGCGCCGTTGACGAGACAGCCTTCGATCTTCGTCGTGAGGAGCCGACCGTTCTGATAGACTGAGCGCGCCGGGCCAGTGACGCGCAGCACCACCGGCAGCGGATCGGTCTGGCTGTTCACCCCCGCGCTTGCATCGACCCCAACGATCACCTTGGCGCTCGCGAAGCTGTTCGGCGGCAAATAGTTGATGCTGTCGCTGAACGTCGTCGTTCCCTTTGCCACACGGGTCGCATTGCCTGTGTCGGCCGTCTGGAAGCTCACCAACTTTACCTCCGCGCTGGCCGCCATCGGCATCGCGCGACCGGCACCAGGGGCGCCTGGGCTATCCGGACGTTGATAGGCCTGCGTTCCGCCTGGTCCGTACATCGCGCTGGGCCCGGGCGCGGGAGGCGGCGCAGTGCGAGCGGCGGCAACTTCCCGACGCAGCGCTTCATTCTCTTGCTGGTAGGCAGAAAGAACGCGGGAGCCATCCGCGCGCATAGCTTGGTTTTCGCCCTTCAACAGCTCGATCTGCTGCGAGAGCTGATCCATACGCTGCTGCTGGCCGTTGACTGATTTCAGCTGGTTCTCGACCGATTGCATCTGGTTCTCAGAGAGCGCCATCCACTCCTGCTGGTTGAGGTTCTTGTTGACCATGTCCTTGGTTGACACCTGGACCTTGGCCGTCTCGTCGCTGTCGGCGCTGTTCGATTTGTCGTCGTCCCCGAAGATCCAGAAGGATGATGCAACGAGCCCGACCCCGGCTACGCCGGCGAGAAGCATCCGCTGTTTCTTCCGCACGCTTTCGTTCGCAGAGAGATCGGCCGCGATCGGCGAAACCCCCTCCGGATTCTCATCACCACCATCGAGGGGCTCGCGCTTGCGCTTGAGGAAATCGGTCCAGGCCATGTCACTGCCTCCCGGTTTGTGAGACGAGATAGGCCGTCGTGACCTTCCCAGGATCGAGCTTCGGCTCGGCGATCGAGACGGCGAGCGCACTGGTCGGCGCGACCGTCGCCTCGCTCAACGTGATGGGTTCAGGGCCGCGGTTCTCGATGCGCAGCACCCGCCCGGTCAGAGCCGACCCCCGATATTCAGCGATCATTTGGACCTTGAGGTTGCCAACGTAGACCGGCCGCAGCGTGCGCTGGCGCATTTGGTAGCCGCCGGCGACACTGTTCGAATACATGGCCTGGACGAGCTCGACGGCGGCCTCCTGCGGGTTGGCGGCGACCGCCACCTCTGGCGTGCCATTCTCGTCGGACTTCGCTTTGGCGATCGCGGGGTTCGAGATGAACAGCTGCACCGCCTGATCGCCAGCTATCCGGCAGACGATCTTGTAGACATAGCCGCGCTTGCTCGTGGCGAAGAAGGAGAGCGCCGGACGGGTGAAGCCATCGGGCACAGACAGGTAGATATCTCCGCGCACGGGCTCGTTCACGACCGAGAAGTCGTCCTGCGGGTTGCCTGTCGAAATTTTCGAGACCGATGCGAATTCGTCTTCGACAAGGCTGATCCTGGTGAGATCCTTCGCCGAGGCGGCACAGTCCACCTGGCTGCCATCCGCCGCCATGACGGTCTGATCCGCCCATGCCGGCGAGGCGAGCAGGACGAAGCTCAACGCCACCAGCCCGGCGCCCAAGCAACGGCTCAACACGCAGTAGACACGGGAGAGGAAGACAACGCCGACTGCGGCGCTGCCGATCGCATAGACCGACATCACTGATCCTTTTCCTTGCCGGTCGTCACCATTCCGAAGCCGACAAGCTTCAGCGACAGGCCGGAGTATTGCCAATCGAAGCGGAAGGTTCGACGTTCGTTGGCGACGACCTTGTTGCCGACGATCGTGTGGAGATCGCCCGTAACGGTCGACCACAGGTTCTTCGGGTCGATTTCCATCTGCTGGATGGTGAAGAACTGCGCGATCGATGATCCGCGCTGTTCGTTCACGATCTTCATGAGGTCGGCGCGGATCTTCCCCTGCGCGCTAGGCGCGGTGATATCGAGGACCGATTTCATCCAGTATTCGAGATTCGCCGGGCTGCGGTCGAGCGTCAGCACGGCTGTGTCGCGCGTCACCAGTTCAAGATATTCTCGGCTCACGCCGGCGCTGTTCACGACCAGCGGGGATCCAAGAATTGGCTGAAGGACCACCTCACGGTCGCGAGTAGCTGTGATGAGCGCCAAGATCGCGCAAAGGGCACCCAGGATGCCGGCAATGACCACCAGCATATTGCGCTGTTTGAGGATTCGCTGGCTTTGGGCGTGGGTGTAGGAAATCTCCATCTCAACCCGCCATCAACCGGAGATAGGAGGGTGGCGTGGCCTTCATGCCGGTGAAGCCGGCCGGAAGATGCCAATAGGCCATGTGCAGCAGCCAGGAGGTCGCCCGCCCTGCCTTAGCCTTCTTCAGTCCCCACCAGCCAGCGCCCGCAAGCAACATGCCGATAAGGATATGCTGAGACAGGATACCCCAGACGAATGGAATCACCATCGCCAGGAACTCATCCAGCGTCCACAGCCCGATTAGCTCAGGATCATCCAGATGAGACGGAATGACGTACTTGTCCGCGGCCATAACACCACCCTCCCCCGCAGGCCGACCGAATCTGCTATTCCGGCCGCCCCTTGGACTGTTCAGATCGTTGCGGTGACGGTGGAAGTGACGATCGGAATGCCGGTCCCGGCGCCCACACCGACGCCGACCGGAATTGCGATCTGGCCCATCGAGAAGCGGCCCGATGCCAGCGCGACGATGCCGCCGGCGAGCGACAGGACGGTGATGATCTTGCCGCCCGACCCTTCGAGGAAGTCGGTGAACTTCGTCAGGGCGGTATCGAACGTGGTGTCGGCACCGGCGAAGGCCGGTCCGGCAAGAAGAAGCAGCGCGATCACCAGTGCGATGAGGGCGAGAACCGCCAGCTCCGCACGACCGCTGTACTTGAGGACAGTCTGCATGAGAGTTTCCCTTCAAACGGAACGCGACTGATCCGCGCCCAATCAAAAGGTGGTCAGGTCAAACGGCGGGCGGCAACGAACTTCCCCCCAACCATGTTCGACTCGCGAAAGAATCTTGAACGGTTCAAGGAGGCGCCCCGCCTTGCGGGGCGGCATGCCCCTGCCTGCGGGGCACAATGCCCCCGACGTCGGGGCAAGCCGCCCCCTTTTCCGGGGCAGGCCACTTCCCGAGTCGGCATATGCGCTGATAATTGCCGTCATCGATGGCTCAGGTTAGATTCGCTAACCGGAGTCGGTGAATTCCCGTCGGCCGGGCAGAATTCTTGTCGACGATATGAGCACTCAAGACATGCTGATGAAGGACAGCCTGGTGCAGGTTCGATGACGGGAGATCAGTGCACGCTCGCGCTCAACATTTCGGAGCACCTGTTCAATCTGACGACGGAGAGCCTGCGCCTCCGCTCGAACGAGACCCGATGCTACCAGACCCTTGAGAGCCTGTTGGCGGCGCGTGTCCACTTACCTTGTGCGCTGGAGTCCCACGATCCGAGGACAATTCGCGATCATCTGTCGGCAATACCCACTACCGGTGATATCCGCATCGATCTCACAATCACGAAGTCGAGCGCAGACAGCCTCGATGCAGCAAAACGTCTTATTTCGGAGGGCTTAGGCTCTGAGATCAGCTTGGGCGACACCCTCTCGATCATGCTGTTTCTTTACATTGTCGATCAGAAGGCGGCGAAAATACTTCAGAGAATTGGGCTGGATAGTTCCGCTTGCGTCTCCTCCTCACAGCCCGCCGGCGACGACGATCCGCCAGATAACGTGGTCCCATTCAGATAATTAACGGCCACGCTGATCGTAACCGCACATCCATGCCGAGGGTTGATTAGTAGCTGCCCCTGTGTTTCGTTTCATACCGAACGTGCAACAGGAGACGGTAATTTGTCATCCTTTGCCCATATCGAGGCCTCGGACGAAGGCTGTTGTTCAGCCGGCGCCGATCAGCGGGACTTCATCCCGCTGATCCTTGAAGCGATGTCGGAGCATGGCATCGGACAGCGTAAGCTGGCGCTCAAGACAGGTATCAGCAAGACCCGCTTAGGACTGTTGCTTCATCATGATCCCGCCAAACGGGCAGCCATGTATCTATTTGAATTCCAGCAGATCCTCGACGCGCTGGACATCAATATCATCCAAGCCATCATCGCCGTAGAGACCTATCGCAATCCAAAGCTCTTCCTTGACGAGCGTTTCCAGACATCAATCGCGATGCTCGCGGAACTCTTCGAGGGTCTGCCGTCGATGCTGGTGGCTGCGCTCGACGAGATAGAGGGCATGGACGGGACCGAAGTGCGCAAGGAATGGGCTGGCCCGCTGCGGCAGGCCGTTGTGGAGAAACTGGTCAAAGAGGTGGGTGCCGTCATGGCGAGACGCGCTCATCTTGCCCACATATCAACGCTGAGCCTTCTGCTCTGGATGTCGGCAATGGCGACGGACTTGTTTGAGCCGCTGCTCCCTAATATGACGTGACCGTCGCCGCTCGGGCTATCGTCGGCCTTTGCAAGACCGACAAAGCCCTCACGTCCTGGGACAAATTCGGTGGCGTGAATCCCAGCAAGCGGCGCCAGTTAAGCAGGACGTTTTCGACGTAGGCCTGTGTCTCGGCGATCCTGGGCAAGGCTCCGTTCCTGATCCGCCCCGGACCGGCGTTATAGGCCGCCAGCGCCAGATGCACCTGTCCGAACCTGTCGAGTTGCTGACGCAGATAGAGAGCGCCACCGCGGAGATTTTGCTCGACATCATAGCGATTCACGCCAAGCCCCGCCGCAGTGTCGGGCATGAGCTGTGTCAGCCCAAATGCCCTTTTTGGGGAAAAGACGCCCGCGTCGTACCGGCTTTCTCTGATGATCATCGCGTCGAACAGGCCGACCGGTATTCCATATTCACAGGCGATGCTGCTCATCATCCCATAGTAGCCGGACCGTCTCAGCTCGGTGCCTGCATCGAGAAACCCGGCAGGTTGATAGCCGTACGCGGGACAGCGAGCCGAAATGCGTCGGGGGGCGGTCGCAAATGCCGCCCCCCCGTTCATCCATTGTGGGATGGCAATCGGAGCCGCCGACAAGCCGGAATCGGTTGGGATCGTGGCGACGCCGACATGCGCGAATGGATCTAAATCCCTTGTCTCGGTTGCGACCGGCAAAGCGGATGCAGCAAAGCTGCTGGCCATTTCAAAGGCTACCCAGCGCCGGCTCAGATCATGCGTTTTAAACGCGGGAGGAAGCGGTGCCGAAGCCAGCGTCTGGACGAGCTCGCCGCCATCCGGATCTGTCCCGGTCGTCAGCGGGATCCCGCCTTGGCGCTTGGTAGGCGCCGCCGCCGTCGACATCACGATGACTTGGGCCGTTCTCGAGGATTTTTCGCTTGGACGCGCACCCGCTTCCGTCGCGCACGATCCGCTGATCAGGGCAGCGCTTATTAGCAGTATCGCTCTCATAACGACCTCCGATTGACCAATCACCGAAGTGGAGATCGAACCGTTTCTTGTTGTCAACCGAGCCGAGCTGGGAAAGCATTTATCGACTATGCTTCGATTGGCAGCCTCATGTGGTTGATTGACCGACACAGCAGCGGGCTCGGTGGCGCCCGTATTCCCTTGCCCCCAACGCTTCAATCCGCGCTGATCCGCTGGTATGTCGGCGAAGGCTCACGCCAAGATGAGGATGCTGGAATCACCTTGGTGCAGCAGGCGCGCATCGGCGGCAAATGGCTTGCCTGCGACTGTCTCGGTGTCGATTGCACTCCGCCTGTTCTTACGCCGGCATTTCTATCGGAGGCCGAGACCTATTATCTGCGTCGCCTCACCAGCGCCAAACGACCGGAGCACGTCGCCACTTGCCCCTTCTTCCGCGACCAAGTCACCAACCGCATCACCCAGACCCGCAACCCGCTGACGCCGGCCGATCCCCCGGTCGGCTATTTTGAGGTGCTCCGCCCTGCGCCGGAGAAGCTGGCACAGCGCCCCGATAACGACGCGAGTGACGATCGCACGCGCAACGCGTCCATACCGCGGCTGGCAAGACTGCTCTGGCGCTTGATGAACAATGCTAGCCTGCACTTGGTGGCGCCATATTCGGAGGATACCGCGGAGCGGACGATCGGCGAGGAATTCAGGGCGCTTACGCGCGCGGCGGCAAAGATTGAGGTGGCGCCAGGCATCGAGCTGGGACGAGTGCTCTGGACACATGGGGACGCCCTGCACAGCAGAAGGGCCCTTGCCGGCATTCGCGAACTCGGCCGTCGATGGCCACGCGGACACGCTCCGCAAGGGTTTCTGGCCCTCTTTGCCAAGGCATTTCAGGGCTCGACAATCTTCCCGGCCGGTTCGGAGCCGATCGACGTCGCGAATCGCGTCCAGTCGCCCTCGGTGCGCGACAATTCGATCCAGGGGCCGTATCTCGTCATTGTTGTAATAGGACAGTATCCAGAAGCTCACGGCTATGCGCCCCTGCGTGCCTATGCCCAACCAATCTATTCGGGCGTGCGGTTCATACCGGTAGAGAGCAATTTCGAGCGGGCAGTGCTGCAAGCGCTTCTCCGCTCAAGGCGCGTTCTCGCACGCGAAGGCGTCGATCTGGCTCTCGAGAAGCCGATCTTTGATCGTCTGACCCCGCTCGGGGCCTGTCGGCCGGATTTTCTTGTAGAAGCGCGCTCGCAGGCGACGGGCGAAATCCGACAGCTTGTGATCCAGGCAATGCCTCGTAACGCTGGCATCGGATCGACGCCGGCTACGCAGCGGGCACTCGAGCAGATCGCCCCCGCCCTTCCGATCACCCCGAGGGATGTTGAGGATGATCAGGTCGCGCGGCTCATCGCCGAAGCGCTGCACCGACTTAACTAGACTGCATGGCGCTAAGTCCAGGCCAATGTCGTGGCGAAGGCGCCCACAATTCCAAGCGTTACCGGGGTCGAAAGCAGGTAGAGCTTCTGCCATCGCCACCAGGTATTAGGGATGAAAAGGAGAAGGCCGCGCCCTGTAGTGAGCGTTGCCCACGCCTGCTCGCGGTAAAGTTGGACGAGAATGAGCCCCAGGGACATGATCATCCCGAGCGCGCAGCAGACCCCTGCCGCCGCATAGAGCGCGATCCAGTTGTGAAGTTCCACGGCCGAAAGATGTGCCACGATCCACAAATCTCCATCCGCTTTGCTTGTAACATTCGACGGAATGGTCTCGTTCCCGCCATCTTCCATGGCTCACAAACACCCTTCCCTTCACGAGGGGAAGCGACCGATAATGCAGCATCGCTCCAAATCGGAGACGATTTTCGGCGATCTCGGCCTGTACTCGGCCTACCACGGTCAGGAGCCTGAGGACCGTGCCAAGCCATCGACCATACACATCAACCGTTAAGGTATCATGCAGGTATCAGTGCTTGTTATCCTATTTCGTGGACGGGAACGCATCACGATTCACGACGACGGTATCAGGGCCTGGTCTGAGCTTGTTCAGTTTGTCGACGCTTCCTGGAGTGACAGTCATTCTACGGCGCCAATCTGCCCGCCCACCGCAGAGGAAGAGCGCGTACAACTATTCTTTTCCGAAACGGGCGCCTCCTACATTCTTGGGGAAGCCGATATTTCAGCGCTTGCAGCGCGCGTTCTGCCCATGAAAGACTAAGAGGTGCTGGCTCACTTGCACGGTCGATGACGGGCGAGGCGGGTGGCCCTGAAACCTGTCTTTATTAGGATGTTCGATGTTCGCGTGCCTTATCATTGGCGACAGCATCGGTGTCGGAATGTCACGGGCGATCGGTGACCGATATGCCGGGCAATGTGATAAGCTGGTCGAGGAGCGGGCGACGGTCAGCCAGATATTGTCCTGGCGAACCCCGAACAAGTTCTACGGGACCACGCTGCTCGCTGTCGGGTCGAATGATGAGCCGAGCCGGCTGCTGGCACTCAAACTTACCAGACTTCGCCAAAATATTCCCACCCAGCGAGCGATCTGGATCCTGCCATATTCACGGACGCGCGCCTATCTCATAAACTCGATCGCGGTGACGTTTGGCGATGAAACCCTGGATCTTGCGCGCTTTCAATCAAAAGACCGCATCCACCCTGTCGATTATCGCGAGGTTGCGGCGGTCCTTCTCCCCGAGCATTGAGTGACGGGCGGCGAGCATTCCGCAGGCGCGGCAATCGACTCCGATCCACGATGGAATCATCGGAGCTCTAGGTCTTGCCGAATACACCGAGCTGTATCCTCCATTGCTCCAGATGTTGCAGCGCCGGTCGCAACCCATGTGCCAACGGCCCCAGTCCGTAAAGTTGATAGGAATCCGGTGGCGGCGAAGTCGTCCTCGAGACCAGACATGCCGCTTCCAGTTCCCTCAGGCGGACCGTAAGCACATTGGCGCTGATCCTCGGTATCTCTCGGCGAAGGCACGTGAAGCGGAGATCGTCTTTGCTCAGCGCTACCAGGATGTGCAACACCCAACGTGCGCTCAGGGTTTGAAATATCGCGTCGGCTGCAGCGGGGTCTATTGATCGATGAACTTGGCTCTGTGTCTCGATACCCATCCAATTACTCTCTTAACATCAAGGAGGCGGCGGGACTGCGCCAGATCTTCCGCAGCACCCGATCCTGGTGCGGCAGAGGGGCTGGTTATCCGCTACGGAAAAAGTGTTGAGACGAGAGTGCGAGCCGCGAGAGCGTTAGTTCCAAGCGGAGGTTAAGGGCGCCTCGGCATGTGTTCATCCGGCTGACGGCAGACTGTTTCGGGGCGCGGGTGCACCTTTCGACGGCCGGCGCAATCCGAGTTTTGATGAACAACGTCGCATCGAAAGGCATAACAGATTTCCCTCCGTGCGATCCGCCGAAACGAGCGTGGGCCGCATCTCAAATCAACGTGCCGAGATGCGGTGGCCATCGGCGTAAGCTCCATCGCTCGAATGTAATACGCACCCCGACGCCCAACCCCTCAGCCTCGGCGCGGCCAATCGTGCTTTTTGGCTAAAGCCTGTTCCGCCCCCGATCGAGCCGCGCCTTGCCTCTCCAAGGGCGTGGATGAACGGACAGGACGCGCGGGCCGAGGCGTTAGCCGGGGAACGAAGGCTGGCACTCGTGCCATATAGTCGCGATACTCATTCCCGAATTCTGCGAGCGCCGCCTTCTCTTCATGCCGGGCTAGCCGGATGTACATCACGACCAGCACGGGGAACATGGCGAGCGTAAGTAACGTCGGCCATTGCACCAGGAAACCGAGCATCACGAGGATGAACCCGATATATTGCGGATGGCGGACCCTGGCATAGATTCCCGTCGTCGCGAGCTTGTGAACGCGCTGGGCTGCGTGAAGCGGCGCCCATCCGGCCGAGATCAGCCAGAAGCCCGTGCCGATCAGCACGAAGCTGGCAAGATGGAACGGGCCAAAATGCGGGTTGACCCTCCAGCCGAACATCATCTCCAGGAGGTGGCCGGCATCGTGGCTCCACCAGTCGACGCCGGGGAAATGCGACTGGAGCCACCCCGACAGCAGGAAGATGGTGAGCGGGAAGCCATACATTTCGGCGAAGAGCGCGACGATGAACGCACTGAACGCGCCGAAGCTGCGCCAGTCGCGCCGCGTTGCCGGCTTGAAGAAGCTGAACGCAAAGAGGATGAAAACGGCGGCATTGACCAGCGCGAGCCCCCACAGACCATAGCCATAGTCGGCGTGCGTCATCGCGGCTCTCCTTCGATGCGGCCGTTGGGATTGGCCGGCAAGCCGGCGGGTGCCTGACCGGGCTCATGGCCATGCTGATGCCCACCATGGCCGTGGTGCATGAACAGGTGCATGAGCGGGCAGGCGAGCAGGATGAGATAGGGCAGCACACCCAGGAAGTGCGCGGTGTGCTCGGTGAGGAGAAAGAAGCTGGCGACGAGCAGGAAGCCGATCAGAACGATCTTGCCGCGCTTGCGCATGCGATGGTCATGTTCGCCCATATGCCGTCCTCTTCTGGTCAACGTCCAGCCAGCATAGGCTCGAGTCCAAGGAGCAAGGTATAAGTAGAGACCGAAGTCCGCCGGGCATCGCGCAAGCATGGGTAAGGTGATCGATCGGATCGGCCACCGGCGTTCGCGCGACGCAGCTGCCGGGGAGCAGCAGTCGTGCTGCGGCTTTTGCGTATAGGCGTGCGGCGTCCGCGAACCAATGCTGCGCTCACGAACATAATCGTGAGAGGCAGGCCCGCGTCCATGCACAAGAGAAAGAAACGGCACCATTCCCGTAACCAGTCCGGCGTGACCGTCCTTGAGCGCGAAGCAAGGATCGATCTGGCCAAGCGCCCGGCCGATGGTCTCGGCGTCGCCTTTCTCGGCGGATCGGGAACGGTCACAGGGTCGCGTTATCTGGTGGACGATGGTGAAACTCAGATCGTTGTCGATTCCGGCCTGTTTCAGGGACCCAGGGATCTGCGCCGCCTTAATTGGGCGCCAATTCCACCTGAAGTCGCGGATGTCGGCCAGGTCCTGTTGACCCACGCTCATCTCGATCACTCGGGCGCGCTACCGCGCATGGCGCGCCTGGGCTGGGACGGTACCGTCCTTGCCACGCGGGCAACCGCGGCCCTGTGCGAGCTCCTTCTTCCCGACAGCGGCCATCTGCAGGAAAAGGATGCGGAGTTCGCCAACCGGCACGGCTTCTCAAGGCACCAGCCGGCGCTGCCGCTCTACACCCAGGCCGACGCGCGTCTGGCATTGCAGCTCTTCCGCCCGATCGAGTTCGGAGCGTGGCATGCAGTCACGGACGGCATCAGGGTGCGCTATCATCGCGCCGGCCACATCCTCGGCGCGGCGTCGATCGAGATCGACTGGAAGGGACGGACAATCCTCTTCTCAGGCGATATCGGCCGTTACGGCGATGCGGTGATGAAGGATCCCGAGCCGCCCGCGCGCGCCGACTATGTCCTGGTGGAATCGACCTATGGCGATCGGCGCCACGAGCAGGTCGATCCGACAAAGACGCTTGGAGATCATGTCGAGCGATGCGTCGAGAGAGGCGGGACGGTGGTGATCCCGGCCTTCGCCGTGGGACGGGTTCAGTCGCTTCTCTATCATTTCTCGCGTCTGCGCGCGCAGGGACGCCTCCGCGACATCCCGATCTTCCTCGACAGCCCGATGGCGATCAACGCGAGCGGGCTGATGTGCGATTTCATGGACGAGCATCGCCTGACCCGCGCCGAGTGCGAAGCGGCGTGCAGCGTCGCGCACTATGTGCGCGAAGTGGAAGAATCCAAGGAGCTCACCGCCAACCCCGCCCCAAAGGTCATCATCTCGGCCAGTGGAATGGCAACGGGCGGCCGCGTGCTCCACCATCTCAAACGCTTCGCGCCGGATGGGAAGAACCTCATCCTCTTCTCGGGCTTCCAGGCGGCGGGCACCCGCGGCGCCGCCATGATCGGGGGTGCCCGGACGATCAAGATCCACGGCGAGTATATCCCCGTCGAAGCCGAGGTCGCCAACCTGACGATGCTCTCGGCGCATGCCGACAGCGACGAGCTCATGCGCTGGCTCGGCTCGCTGCACGAGGCCCCGCGCCATGTCTATGTCACCCATGGCGAGCCGACCGGCGCCCAGGTCCTGGCGAAGCGTGTCTCGGAGGAACTGGGCTGGGCATGCAGCGTACCGGCGCTGGGTAGCTGGGGCATGCTCGCGTGAAGCCCGGGATCATCAAGGACGCCGAAGCAGAGCCTGTCGCGACGACGCTGCGGGCACGCCGCATCGGCCTGTCGGCTGCCGGAAGCGATCTGATCGCGGTCATGCGCCACGACTGTCCCGTCTGCCGCTCGGAAGGTCTTGCGTCCCGCGCGCAGGTCGCGCTGCGCGCTGGCGGGCGGGAAATCGTCGTCTCGCTGCTGCACAGTTCCGCAGAGGCTCCAGCGCCCGGCGAGATCGGCCTGTCCGAATCCGCATGGCAGCGGCTCGGCGTCAGCGAGGGCGATCCGGTCGAGATCGCGCACGCCCAGCCTCTCGCCTCGCTCGCCGAAGTACGTCGGCGCATCTATGGCAATCGTCTCAGTGACGGGGCTTTTTCAGCGATCATCACCGACATCGCCGAGCGACGCTATAGCGATGTCCATCTCTCGGCATTCGTCACGGCCTGCTCAGCGGTCCCGCTCGATACGGACGAAACGATCAGCCTGACCAGGGCGATGGTCGATGTCGGCGAGCGATTGCAGTGGCCCGGAACGGTCATCGTCGACAAGCATAGCGTCGGTGGATTGCCGGGCAATCGCACCACGCCGATCATCGTCTCGATCATGGCCGCGGAGGGCCTGATCATGCCCAAGACATCGTCGCGGGCGATCACCTCGCCGGCCGGCACGGCGGACACGATGGAGGTGCTGGCACCTGTCGACCTCGACGTTTCCGCAATCCGCAAGGTGGTCGAGCGCGAAGGCGGCTGCATCGCCTGGGGCGGCGCCGTCAATCTCAGCCCTGCCGACGACGTGATCATCGGCGTGGAGCGCGTGCTCGATATCGATGCCGTCGGGCAGATGGTCGCCTCGGTGCTGTCCAAGAAAATCGCGGCCGGTGCGACCCATCTGGTCATCGACATCCCGGTCGGGCCGACCGCCAAGGTACGCGGCGCCGATGCCGCCGACACGCTCGAGCGGGCGCTGAGCTCTGTCGCCCAAGCCTTCGGGCTTCGCACGCGCGTGATGCGCGGCCCCGGCGCCGAGCCGATCGGACGGGGCATCGGTCCGGCGCTCGAGGCGCAGGATATCCTTGCCGTGCTCCAGGGGCAGCCGGGCGCCGAGGATCTCGCCCACCGGGCCTGCGAGCTGGCGGGAGGACTGCTTGAGCTCGCGGACGCAGCCCCGGCCCGCGAAGGTTATGCGCGTGCGCGGGCGTGCCTCGAAAGCGGCCGGGCCTGGGCCAAGTTCCAACGTATCTGCGAAGCGCAGGGCGGCATGCGGGCTCCACCGGTCGCCCGGTTCCAACAGGATATGATCGCTCCCTATAGCGGCCGCCTGGTGAGTATCGACAATCGCAAGCTCGCGACGGTCGCGAAGCTTGCCGGCGCGCCGATGGCCAAGGCCGCCGGCGTCGCGCTGCAGTGTCGGCTGAACCAGATGGTGGATGCCGGGGCTCCCTTGTGCACCATTCATGCCGAGAGCCCGGGCGAGCTCGACTATGCGGCGGCCTATGCGGTGAGCGACGGGCCGATCTTCGGGATTGAAGCGCTATGAACCGTCCCGTGCTGTTCGCGCTGTCTGGCAGCGAGGCCCTGGCACAGCCGCTATCCGCCGCGCTCGATGCAGAGGTCGGCACGAT
>Ga0308161_1003660_pt1 | contig 14763 bp, 12 predicted proteins | sample PhyFR2_FD_201034 | JGI IMG/M metagenome (GOLD analysis project Ga0308161, IMG submission 201034) | Phyllosphere microbial communities from UC Gill Tract Community Farm, Albany, California, United States - DLSLF.R2 | ecosystem: Host-associated > Plants > Phyllosphere > Unclassified | place: USA...
CTCAAGGGCAAGGTTCCGGCCGAGGTCGCCTGCAGGGCATCGCTGCATGGGGTCCCAGTGGTGGCGCTTGCCGGAACCTTGGGCCGGGGCTGCCGCGATGTGCACGACATCGGCATTGACGCCATTGCGTTGATCATGCCGATTCCGATGACCTTGCAGGAAGCCGTGGATGACGGGGAGCGGCTGCTCATCGAAGCGGCTGAACGCTTCATGCGTACGATCATCCTCGGTGCTTCGATGGCGGTGGCTCGGCTGAGCCCGCGTGCTGCGTGGTAACTGAAAAACAGCTCAGGCGCGATGTTTGCTCCTACGAGATGAGGAGCAATCAACGCGCCTGATGGTTGCCTGCTGGAGACTAGAGTTCGATGGCTGCCACGGTTCGAACTGCGCGAGCTGCCTCTGCACCCTTCTTGAGGAAGTGCTCGAAGTAGAAGTTCTGGTGCTCGTCGCTGGAATGGAAGTGGTGCGGGGTCAGGCTCACCGAGAAGGTCGGCACATCGGTATCCAGCTGGACGCGCATCAGCCCGTCGACCACTGCCTGGGCGACGAAGTCGTGGCGGTAGATGCCGCCGTCGACAACCAACGCGGCGGCAACGATCGCATCGTACTTTCCGCTCTTTGCAAGGCGCTGTGCCTGTAATGGCATTTCGTAGGCACCAGGGACGGTGACGGTGTCGATGGTGTATTCGGTACCGGAAGCGTCCATATCGGCGGTGAATCCGGCCAGTGCCTGATCGACGATATCTGCGTGCCAGCTGGCCTTGATGAATGCGACCTTCAAAGGGGGGCTCATTAAAATCTCTCTATTCTTCTTCTTCTGGAAGTTCGGTTCCTATGGCCCTAGCCTAGTGACCAGCGACCTGCTGGCTTAATGCCTTGTCGAAAACACGTAACCTTTAGCGTTTTCAGCGCCAGCCGAGCTGCGGGGCCACGTGGGTGAGGATCGACTCGATCACGTGCGCGTTGTACTCGACGCCCAACTGGTTGGGAACGGTCAGCAGGAGCGTATCGGCCGCGGCAATGGCTTCATCTTCAGCCAGCTTTTTGGCCAGCTCGTCGGGTTCGCCGGCATAGGATTTGCCGAAGACCGCGCGGGTCTTGGCATCAATGTTGCCAATCTGGTCCGAGCTGTAGCGGTCGCGGCCGAAGTACTGCCAGTCGCGTTCATCGGTCAGGGCGAAGATGCTTCGGCTCACCGAGACACGAGGTTCGCGCTCATGGCCGGCTTCCTTCCATGCGTCGCGGTACAGCTGGATCTGCTCGGCCTGCTGGACGTGGAAGGGCTTGCCTGATTCATCATCCTTCAGCGTGGAGCTTTGCAGGTTCATCCCGAGTTTGGCGGCCCAGACCGCGGTGGCGTTCGATCCGGAGCCCCACCAGATGCGCTCGCGCAGGCTCGGTGAATGCGGTTCAATGCGCAATAGCCCCGGCGGGTTGGTGAACATCGGGTTCGGGTTGGGCTCGGCAAAGCCCTCGCCGGAGAGTACTTCGAGCAGCCGCTCGGTGTGGCGCCGGCCCATGTCGGCATCGGACTCACCGGCTTGCGGCTCGAAACCGAAATGGCGCCAGCCGTCGATGACCTGCTCGGGTGAACCACGACTGATGCCCAGTTGCAGTCGGCGATTGGAGATCAGGTCTGCGGAGCCGGCATCCTCGGCCATGTATAAAGGATTCTCGTAGCGCATATCGATGACGCCGGTGCCGATTTCGATGCGGCTGGTCCGTGCGCCGATGGCGGCGAGCAGCGGGAACGGGGAAGCGTATTGCTGCGCGAAGTGGTGCACGCGGAAGTAGGCGCCGTCCGCGCCGAGCTCCTCGGCTGCGACTGCCAGGTCGATGGCCTGCAGCAGTGCGTCGGATGCTGAGCGGGTGCCGGATTGCGGATGGTCGGTCCAGTGGCCGAAGGACAAAAAGCCGATGTTCTTCATGCTTGGGGCAACAAGCGGCCGCATCCCGTTATTCCGCGGCGGACCAGCACGGCTAGCGGCGCAGCAGCCGCCTATCCGAAAGCCCTGCGGCCCTATCCGGCTCCGCGTCGTTCATGCTGGACCAGATGCTGTCCAGGGAAAGGTCCAGCACTGCTGCAATGGCGGCGATGCTTGAGAACGCGGGAGTGGCTACGCGTCCGGTCTCGATTTTCCGCAATGTTTCAGGGGAAAGCCCGGCCTCGAGCGCGATATCGAGGATGGTGCGTTCCCCGCGCGCCCGCCGAAGCAGTGCACCAAGGTTCTTTCCCTGCTCGATTTCGCGGGGAGTAAGCGGCAATCTGACCATGGAAAAATTATAGTACCGGTAAAGTTTGACCGGTATAATAATTGGAATGATTGAGATACTCACCCCCAGCGAACTGGACCGCGCCCGGGACACCGGACGCCTTGTTGGCACCATCCTGCAAACGCTCAAGAACCGGGTCAAGGTCGGCACCAACCTCCTGGAAATCGACACCTGGACCAAGGAACTGATCGAGGAAGCCGGCGCGGAATCCTGCTATGTCGATTACGCCCCCGCCTTCGGCAATGGTCCCTTCGGCCACTACATCTGCACCGGTGTCAACGACGCGGTGCTGCATGGCTTGCCTTACGACTATGCGCTCGCCGATGGCGACCTGCTGACCTTGGATTTGGCGGTGAAGCTGCGCGGCATCGCTTCGGACGCGGCCATCAGCTTCATTGTGGGAGAGAAGCAGCGGGCAGAAGATCTCAAGATGATCGAGGTAACCCAGCGCGCCTTGGCCGCAGGTATCGCAGCTGCGGTCCCGGGAGCCAAGATTGGCGATATTTCCTTCGCTATTGGCTCGGTGCTCACCGCCGAAGGTTATCCGGTGAATCTGGAATTCGGCGGCCACGGCATCGGCAGCACGATGCACCAGGACCCGCACGTGTCCAATGACGGCCGTGCAGGCCGGGGCTACACGCTGCGCCCGGGCCTGCTGCTCGCGCTTGAACCCTGGATCATGGAAGACACCAGCAAGCTGGTCACTGATAAGGATGGGTGGACTCTGCGCAGCTCCACCGGCTGCCGCACCGCGCATACCGAGCACACCATCGCGATCACGGATACCGGAGCCGAGATCCTCACCCTGCCAAAGAACTAGCAGGGTCCAGGGCAAGGCCAGGCCAGTGTCGCGGCCGCTTCATGCAGGGCGGCGCGGCACCGGCTAGGATCGCGGACCAGGCCAGCTGGCAGCGCCCCGGCAAAATCCCAGCCATGGCCGGCGGCCATGTTCCGCAAATTCGCCAGATTTCGTTGATGCAGCGGCTCGGGGTGTTCCGGATAGCTGCCCAGCAGCAACGTGCCCCGGGTTAAACCGCGGGTACTGCAGGCCTCCAGGGTCAATGCCGTATGGTTCAGCGTTCCCAGATCCGGGCGGGCGGCCACGACGAGGCTGGCCCCCACGGCCTGCGCCAGATCGGCGATGGTTTCCCCGGCCGCTGTCAGTTCCACGAGCAATCCGCCGGCCCCTTCGATGATCACCACATCATGCGTGGCAGCGAGCTCGCCGACCTGCTGCACGTGCTGGGCCAAGGTGGGCAGCACAGTAGCCGGATCCAGCCCAGCGCACAGCGCTGCATCCACCGGTGCCATCGGGTGGCGCAGGCGCACCCCTTCGAAGGCCGAGAGCTGGCCGGGATTGCCCAGCCAGCGTGCCACATCCTGGGCGTCCCCGGGTTCTGACTTGCCCAGACCGGTCTGCGTCGGCTTGTAGATGGCGACGCTGTGCCCGTGGGACAGTGAGCGGGCGGCCAGCACCGCGGTGGCTACGGTCTTTCCGACCTCGGTATCGGTTCCGGTCATTGCATGGATCATTCCAGCATCCTCCCTGCAGGGTAAGTGATGGGCACTGCGGGTGGCGCCTGGAATGACAGCAGATGGCCGAAGGGCACGGGCGGCCCATCGGCGACGGCCAGCGGCAGGCAGCGTGCGGTTTCGGAGAGCACCAGCTCGGTTTCCATCCTGGCCAGGGAAGCGCCCAAGCACCGGTGGATCCCGTAGCCGAAAGCCAGTGAATCATCGCCGGCGGCGCCGAGCTCGCCACCGGCCAAGCGCAGCACCAGCTGCTCCCCGGTGGCGAATTCCAGGTCCCCGATCCGTGTGTCCTTGAGGGCAATACGCCGCCAGGTCGGCACCGAGGAGGCCCGGGCCAGCACCTCGCGCACGAGCCCCTGGGCCGCGGCCTCTTCCGTGCCCGCCTGGGCCAGGGCTTCCCAGCGATGGTCATGCAATGCCGAATACAATGCGGTCTGGATGAGCATCGAAGTGGTTTCCTGTCCGGCGATGCCCAGGAAATAAGCCAGCGAGCGGATCTGTGGTTCGGATACCCCGGCCCGGTGCAATGCGGCGTAGAGATTCCCATCGTCGCGTTGCACTGCTTGGTGCACCGATGCATCCAGCCAGCCGAAGTATTGTGCCGCGCTGCGGGCAAGCACCAGCTGCCGCTGCGCATCGGGCCAACCCCAGAACAGCTCCAGCGAGTCCCGGCTCCAGGCCTTGAGCGTCCCCAGCTCGGGCACCGGTAAGCCGGTCAGGCGCGACATGACTTCTACCGGGATCACTGCGGCCAACTCGGTCGCCAAATCCACTGATTCGCCAGTGCGCAGCCGCAGCTCCAGACCTGAACAGATTTCGCGCACTCGGGTCAGGATCGGCTCGCGCTGGGCACGGACCTTGGCGGGGCTGAAGAATCCAGCGACAATCCTGCGCACTTCCAGATGCGCTGGGCCCGAAGCGCTGGCCAGCACCTCGGGAAGCGCGAAGCGCGCCCGGGCAAGGACCCGCAGCGCCGCAGGTTCCGGCTCCACCGCAGTGGACAGGGCATTGGCCGGCGAGAACTCATCGGGCCGCGCCAGGATGGCGCGGACAGTGTCCGGATCCTCGATGCTCCGGTAGCGCGCGTTGACAACGTCCGGGTAGGCCTCGGACAGCGGCCCGGCGAGCGGTGCCAGATCCAAGGCGCTCGCCGTCGCGGCGAAAGGGCAGCTCATGAATCCTCCTGGATGATGGCGCGGGCTACCGCGTGGATAGCTGCAGATAATTCCGTGTGCCGGTGGTGGGCATGGGCGGTGAGCCGGATGCGGGAGATGCCATCGGGCACGCTGGGCGGTCGGAAGCAGGCTACCGAGATGCCCTGGGCGGCCAGCGTTTGGGCCGTCCGGGTTGCGGCGCCGGCACTGGGCATCTTCACCGAGAGCACGGCTCCGGCTCCGGCTTCCACGCGGCCGGCCAGGGCCGGGTGGGCTTGCAGCTGGTCGCGGATCAGCAGTGCATTCTCCGCCAGTGCGCCACGGCGTTGCGGCCCGGCCAAGCGCAAGGCCGCCAGCGCTCCGGCTGCCGCGGCAGGGGATAGCGCGGTATCGAAGATGAAGGTGCGGGCAGTGTTGACCATATGATCGCGCAGTGCCGCCGCGCCAGGCCCGCCCATGAGCACCGCGCCGCCCTGCGACCCCAGGGCCTTGGACAAGGTCGCCGTGGACACTACCCGTCCGTGGCCAGCCAGTCCGGCGGCCAGCACTGCGGAGCCTTGGCCGGTGGCGGCCAGCGAATGCGCTTCGTCAACCAGCAGCAAAGCGTCGAACTTGGCGCACAGTGCCGCCAGCTCAGGCAGCGGCGCGGCGTCGCCGAATACCGAATAGACGGATTCGACCACCAGCAGGACGCGGGGCTTGGGGTGCTGGGCGCTGCAGTTGGCTTCCAGCAGGCGGGTGAAATCAGCCAGGTCGTTATGCGCTGCGGTGGCGACCTCGGCACCCGAAAGCCGGGCGCCATCGATCAGGCTGGCGTGGGCATGCGCGTCGAGGATGAACAGGCTCCCCGGCCCGCCGAGGGCGGCGAGCACCCCGAGGTTGGCGGTGTAGCCGCTGGAGAACACCAAGGCAGCTTGGCGCTGGGAGTAGTCGCAGAGCCCGGCTTCCAGCTCGCGATGAACCGGCAGGGTTCCGGCGGCCACCCGGCTGGCCGAAGCTCCGGCGCCGTAATCCAGGGCGGCCTGCGCGGCGGCCTGCCGGATATCGCGGTGCCCGGACAACCCCAGGTAGTCGTTGGAAGACAAATCGAAGAGCCCCGCCGCGGACGAGTCCTTGCGTTGCAGCCCCCGGCGCTGGCGTACCGTGGCGCGAGTAGCCAGCCAGGAGTCCCAGGCCGGCTCAGCCATGGACCTGCTCCACGGCGCCCACCACGCCGCGGCCCAGGACCGCGAGCTGTTCGGGGGTGCTGATATACGGCGGCATCACGTAGACCAGGTTCCGGAAGGGACGGATCCAGACCCCGCGCTGGACGGCAGCTTCGGTCACCGCGGCCACCTGGACCGGGGAGGCGAGCGCAATGGCCCCCACCCCGCCCAGCACCCGCACCTCCTGCACCGAGGCCAGATCAGCGGCCGGTGCCAAATGGGTGCGCAACCCGGATTCCAAGGTGGCGAGCTGCTGCCGCCACGGAGCGCGCTCTGCCGAGGTGCCCGGTTCCCCGGCGAGCAGATCCAGCGAAGCGCAAGCCACCGCGCAGGCCAGCGGGTTGCCCATGAACGTCGGGCCGTGCAGCAAAGCCGCGCCCTCCGAGTCCCCGCTGCCGGACAGGGCCGAAGCGATCCGCGAAGAGCACAGCATCGCCGCCAGGGTCAGATACCCGCCGGTCAGCGCCTTGCCCACGCACATGATGTCCGGTTCGATGCCGGCATGCTGCACCGCGAACAGCTGCCCGGTGCGCCCGAAGCCGGTGGCGATTTCATCGGCGATCAGCACCAGTCCGTGGCGGTCGGCCAGCTCGCGCAGGGTGCGCAGCACCGCAGGGGGATAGATGTGCATCCCGCCGGCTCCCTGCAGCACCGGCTCGAAGACGATCCCGGCCAGCGTGTTGGCGTGGGCCGCGATCAGCTCGTGCGTTTCCTGTTCCCATTGCGCCAATTCGGCGGCTGAATATTCCCAGCCGCCTGCGGCGTCGCGGCGCGCCGCCGGAGGCTTGGGAAGGAACAGCTCGCCGGAGGAGCGCGGGGCGAACGCGGCATGCATGCCGTCCACCGGATCGCAGATGCCCATGGTGGCGAAGGTGTCCCCGTGGTAGCCGCCGCGCAGCGCGGCAAAGCGGTGGCGTCCGGTGCGGCCCTTGGCCTCCTGGTATTGCAGGGCGAGCTTCAGCGCGACTTCGACGCTGATCGACCCGGAGTCGGCCAGGAACACGTGGCGCAAGCTCTCCGGGGCCAGCGCGACCAGGCGTTCGGCCAGTTCGATGGCCGGCTGGTGGGTCAGGCCGCCGAACATCACGTGGCTGAAGCGCTCCAGCTGGCCGCGGGCCGCGGCATCCAGAGCCGGGTGGCGATAGCCGTGCACCGTCGACCACCATGAGGACATCCCGTCGATGACCTCCCGCCGGTTTCCTGCGGCGTCTTCCAGGACCAGCTGGGCGCCGTGCGCCTCGCGCACCGCATAGTGCGCGCCGGCATCCAGGGAAGCATAGGGGTGCCAGAGCAGCCCGGCATCCCTCTCCAGCAGCGTCGTTCCGGTGGCGATCATGCGTTAGGGCTCTGCGCGGTTCCGGCGCCGCGGCGGCGCAGCACCGGTTCGGCGCTTCCGTTGCCGCTGCCGCAACCGGGGGCAGAACTGCCGCAGGGCGAAGAATCAGCAGCGGAGCAGCAGGAACCTGCCCAGCCCGTGGAACCGGCATTGCCGGCATCCGATGGCTGGCGCGATGCATGGCCGGCGGCTTCGCGCAGTTCCGCGGCCAGCTGCATCGGGTCCTTGCCCTGTTGCCCGAGCACCACGAACCCGGCGTCGGCAATCATTGCCAGGTCGGCTTTCGCATCCTGGCCTTCGCTGGTCAGGTAGTCGCCGAGGAACAGCGAATTGGCCACTTCCAGCGCGGTGGCCTGCAGGGAGCGCAGGTGCATCTCGCGACCGCCGGCCATCCGCAATTCCTTGTCCGGGCAGGCCATGCGCACCACGGCCAGGATCCGCAGGCAGGCCAGCGGTGTCAGGTTCCAGGTCCCTTCCAGCGGGGTGCCATCGAATGGCATCAGGAAGTTCACCGGAATGGAATCGGCATCCAGCGCGCGCAGTGCGAAGATCGCCTCGACGAGTTGCTCTGGGGTTTCGCCCAGGCCGACGATGAGCCCCGAGCAGGGGGAGAGGCCGGCGGCCTGTGACTGCTGGACGGTGGAGACGCGCTCGTCAAAGCTGTGCGTGCTGCAGATTTCCGGGTAGAGGGATTCGGCAGTATTCAGATTGTGGTTGTAGGCATCGGCACCGGCCTCCTTGAGCCGCTGGGCCTGACCCTGCTTCAGGATGCCCAGGCAGGCGCAGACCTCGACCTCGGGATGGTCTTCCTTCAGTGCGCCGATCATCGTGGCAACCCGGTCGACATCGCGGTCCGTGGGCCCCTTTCCGGAGGCCACCATGCAGACCCGCGAGGCGCCGCCGGCGATGCCCAGGCCGGCCTGGTGCACCGCTTCTTCGGGTTTGAGCCAGGTGTACTTCAGGATTTCCGCTTTGGAGCCCAAACGCTGCGAGCAGTAGGTGCAGTCCTCGGGGCAAAGCCCGGATTTGAGGTTGACCAAGTAATTGACCTTCACCGTATTTCCAAAGTGTTCGCGGCGTAGTGCGCCGGCGGCACCCACGAGGCGAAGGGTCTGGGAATCTGGGGTGTTTAGTAGTTCGAGTGCTTCGTCGGCAGTGAGCTGGTGACCCTGAGAAATCTGTTCGGCAAGCTCAGTGAAATTGGTGGCCGTGGACTGCTGGCTTTGTGAGTGCATGCTTTCCCTATGATGTGAGTAGAAGTTCAAGTTTCCCGCAAGTCTTGAACAGTGTTCAATTATGGGCACTAATGTAACAGGAAAACTGTGTCATTTGGCATTATTTGCTCTGATGCGACGTCGCATACCCAAAAATGAAATGAATTCGGACGTGAAGGGGATCGTGTAAATGCAGTCTCGGATCTGGGAACTTGTTAGTAGTGAACGCACGCAACTGCTTGGACTGCTTGAGAACTTCACAGAAGATCAATGGCATATGCGGACACTAAGTGAGCAGTGGCAGGTGCGCGATGTTGTTGCACATTTGACGTCCGCCGGTTCGACCGGCGTGGTCGCATGGCTTGTCAATATGTTCGGTAGCGCGCTGAACGTCGATCGACATAATCAGAGGCTGCTAGAAAAATACCTCGGCGACAACGATCAAATGACTCTAGAAAATTTCCGACACAGCCAGAATCTGAGGATCGCCCCGCTGAACTCAGCAGGTGCATTGCTTGGAGAACTCGTCGTTCATGGACAAGATATCGCGGTACCGTGCGCTGTTGAATATAAGCCTTCAGCGGACGCCGTGATGGAGGTAGCGAAGTTTTTCGTGACGAAGGACTTCGCGGTGAACAGCAAAAAATTGGTCAAAGGGCTGAAACTGAGCTCCAATGATCAACCTTTTGTCCATGGCTACGGTCCTGAAATACGTGGCCAGCTGCTGGACCTAGTTATGGTGATGGCCGGACGCAAGGACAACTTGGCCAAATTAGAGGGCGCTGGGACTGAAATCCTTGCCGCGCGCCTAGGCTAAATAGCAACAACGAAAAACATCGCGCCGCACGATTACTGTGCGACGCGATGCAGAATTATCAGTTGAGTTAGTTGGCTCCAACCAAGGCAGACGCCAACGGGTTCTCCAAGTCCCCGGCATAAAGCAGACCACCGGACTGGTCGGTGAGATCAAGCATTTGCTGGTTGTTGCGCAGCTGCAATCGATTGAGGCAGGAGAGCGGGAAAGATTGTGCAAACAATCCCAGCTCGTCAAAGCGCTGAGAAAATTCAGGATGCTCGGCACAGTAGTCCAGCAGGCGCTCAGCCACGATCTTCCAGAAGTCGGCTTCGGGCAGGATGTCTTCAACATCCAGCAACGGCGCCAGGAAGCGGAAGAAGGAATCGAAAACATCGGTGAAGACCGAGAGCACAGGATCCCCGCCGGTTCGCACACGGCGGATTTCTTCGGGCAACTCGACCCGGTCCGAGAGCACGGCGATCTCCTCGCCCAAATCCTTGAGCAACACCTTCTTCACAGCGCCGTTTTCCAGGATCATTATCACGTTTTCGCCATGGGGCATGAAGACCAGGTCGTAGGCTGCCAAGCAGTGGACCAGCGGGACCAGGTAGGCGTCGAAGTATTCGGCCAGCCATCGAGCAGGGTCCAGGCCGCTGCGCCGGACCAGCGCCGCGGCAAAGGACTTGCCCTGCGAATCCACATGCAGCAGGCTGGCCATGGTGGCCAACGTCTGTCCTTCTTCCAGTAGGTTGATCGGCGATTCGCGCCACAGGGCCGCGAGCATCTTGCGTTGTGGCGCGCTCTTCTCGGTGGCCGCTTCGAACTGCGGATTGCGGTAGCCGACGGCAGCGATCTCGCGCAGCAGGGCCACCGGCTGGGTGGAGAGCACCGGGTCATTGTCGAACAGCTCGCCCAGCCACTGGTTGATGGCCGGGGTGATCTTCATGTACTCGGCGCTCAGGCCGCGCATGAAGCCCATGTTCAGGATGGACATCGCGGTCTTGACGTAGTGCCGGGTCGGATCCGAAAGGTTGAAGAAGGTGCGGATGGACTGTTGCGCCTGGTATTCGTCGTGGCTGGTGCCGAGCCAGATCAGCTGCTTGCGCGCGATATCGTTCGCGAAGGTCACCGACAGGCGGTTTTCCCACTGCCAAGGGTGCACCGGCATCAGGATGTACTCCTCGGCTGAGTATCCGGTGCCGAACAAGGCCCGGGCCAGCGCCTGGTCCAGCTCTTTGCGCTCGCCGTCATCCAGCTGGCTGGCCAGAAGGGATTCGTAGTCCAGGGTGTCGATCGCATCAAACTGGGCGCGGGATTTGTGCGCCGCAGCCCACCCGAGATTCAGCGCGGCACCGGTTTCCGGGGCGTAACGCAGGTAGTCGCTGCGGCCTATGCCCATGCGGCCATTGTTCGCGACAAAGCAGGGATGGCCTTCGGTCATGGAGGACTCGACCAGCTGGAAGGACTGGGCCGCGGTGCCAGGGAACTGGGCGAGCGCGGCCGAATCGTGCGTGGAATGGACCTGCTTGTAGCAGTGGCTGGACAGCGTCGAGGACAGCTCTTCGAGATAGGTTGGCAGCTGCGCCTCGGAGAGCGTGAGCTCTTGATAAAAGCGGGTCACGAAATCGATGACATCGACCTCGGAGGGTTGCCAGCTTCCGTTGATGTATTCGTGGTGCTCCAGGCTGGCTGGCGCAACCAGCCAGTGGTTGAGCTGGAATCGGCGCGCGGCGAAGAGGTAGCGGTGCCCGTCCTTCTGCACCGAGTAGGTACCATCGCCGTGGTCGGCCGGTTCGAGCAATCGTTCATGGGAGAACTCACCGAGGGCCTTGGCCAGCACATGGCGGTGGGCGATCTCCCAGCGCTCGGGGGAGAGGAAGGAGGAACCCAGGTTGTGCCCGGTGGCGGTTTCGAAATCATTGCGGGTGCAGATCGAGAGCAAGGCCTGCTTGATCGAACCATCGTGTTCGGCCAGTTCAATGGGGCGGACCGGGCGGAAGCCGACCCGGGCGTTCAGCGCGTGGATGGCCTTGTTGCGCACATCCGGTTCGACGATGATCCGCTCGATGCCAGGCCGGGTGAAGGCATGGCTCACCGCCGCGGCCATGGCTTCGAGGGTGAAACCGGGCTGCGGCTGTTCACTGGCCGGCGCCAGGAAATGCAGCCCGCGATCGCCTCGCACGTAGTTATAGGCCTGGGCCAGCGGCGAGGCGGCAGGGTTGTACAGCTCGATCAGGAACCGAGCGGCCCCTGATTCATCGAGCCCGAGCAGCACCTCATAGTCCTCGGTGGCCAGCAAGGAGTTGTATTCGGTGTTGATCTGATCTTGGGTGGCTGTGGGCATGCCCCAGAAAGCGGCGTGCTCGGTGGCGATCCATGAATGGAGCAAGGCGGTGTCGTGCGGCAGCTCGACGGAGCGGAAAGTGAAAGTGGTCATTGGGTGGGGGTCCTTAGGCGTGCGAGGTGGCTTCGGTGGCGGTGGGCAGTCCGGTCAGTTCCGCTGCGCCGAACTCTTGGAAGGCGATGCGTTCTTCGACCTGGTACACCTCGCGGCCGGCCAGGCGGTTGATGATCACCGAATTGCGGTAGGCGCCCATGCCCAGATCGGGCGCGGTGAAGCCGTGGGTATGCAGCTCGGCGTTCTGCACGAAGATGTCCTGTTCCAGGCCGATGGAGTATTCGCGGTCCACGTTGAAACGGCCATCGGCCAGGTAGCTGATGCGTTCGGTGATCCCGCCAAGGAAATCGGGCACGCCGGCGCGGTAGCCGGTGGCCATCACCAGATTGTCGACCGCGAAGTCCAGGTCTTGTTCGGTGCGTTCATGGCGCAGCGACACATTGATGTTCTGGCCATCTGCGGTGATGCTGGTGGCGGCGCAGCCGGTGCGAAGGTGCACATTGGCCGGGGAGGTGATGCTGCGTTCGTAGAGTTCCTCATGGATCTCGTTGATCAGATCCGCGTTGATGCCCTTGTACAGGCCCTTCTGCTCGGCGGAGAGCTCATCGCGCTTGGCCATCGGCAAGCCGTGGAAGTGGTCGATGTATTCGGGCGAGGTCATTTCCAAGGTGAGCTTCGTGTACTCCAGCGGGAAGTAGCGCTCGGAGCGGGTGGCCCAGATCAGATGGTCTTCTTCGGGCAGGCTGCGCAGCAGGTCCAAGAAGATTTCCGCGGCGCTTTGACCGCTGCCCAAAACGCAGGTGACCTTGGCCCGGGCGGAGCCGGCGGATGCCAGCAGCCCGTCGCGTTCGAAGAGGTAGTCGCTGGAGTGCACCACCTTGCCGGTGCCCAAAGCATTTTCGCTGATCACCGGTGGAAGGTAGGGCTGCGTTCCGGTGCCGAGCACTAGTTTCTGCGCGGTGAAGCGGCTCATTCCCGCCTCCGTGAGCACCGAGAGGTGGTAGAGGCCATCGCAGTATTCAGCCTGAAGCACCCGGTGCCCGAATCGGACACTCTGGATGCTCTCGGCGGCCCAGGCCAGGTAGTTGGAGTATTCCTGGCGCAGGGCGTAGAAGTCTTCTCGGATGTAGAACGGGTAGATCCGCTGCTGGCCCTTCAAGTAGTTCAGGAAGGAGTACTTGTTGGTGGGGTCGGCCATGGTGACCAGGTCCGCCATGAAGGGTACCTGCAGATGTGTTCCGGGAAGCATCATTCCCGGGTGCCAGACGAATTTTTCGGCGGCGTCGAGGACTGCGACCTTGAGGTCTGCGAGGCCGTCGGTCAAGGCGGCAAATCCCAGGTTGAAGGGGCCGGCGCCGATGGCGATGACGTCGAAGTGCTCGCTTGGTTGATTCATTACTTTTCTCCGGTGGTGCGTTCGGCCAGGATTTCGGTGCCGATGCGGCAGATGGCATCGAGGATCTCGCTGATGTCAGCCAGCGTGGTGTTGGGGTTGAGCAGGGTGAGCTTGAGCAGGCGCTTGCCGGCCACCGTGGTGGCTGCGATCATGGCTTCGCCGCTGGCGTAGAGGCGTTGGCGGATCTGGTTGGCCAGGACGTTATGCCCGGCCAGATCCAGGTGGTGCTGCGGGTCTTCGAAGGAGAAGACCAAGGTGCTCAGCTGCACGTCGGCCACCAGATGAAGCTGCGAGCGCATGGCGACTTCCTGCTGGGCGTCTTCGGCCAGAGCAATGACCTGGTCGAACATTTCACCCAGGCGCGAGGCGCCAAGCGTGCGCAGGGTGACCCACAGTTTCAGCGCGTCGAAGCGCCGGGTGGTCTGCAGGGACTTGGACACCTGGTTGGGGGTGGCGGCGGCTTCGGCGGCCGGGTTCAGGTATTCGGCGTAGTGCGCAATGGATTCGAAACTCGCTCCTGAGCGAACGATCAGGGCGCTGGAACCGATGGGCTGGAAGAAGGACTTGTGGTAGTCCACGGTGACCGAGTCGGCCTGTTCGATTCCATCAAGACGGTGGCGGTGCCGGTTCGACACGAGCAGGCCGCAGCCGTAGGCGGCATCCACATGCAGCCAGGCGCCGGACTCGGTCGCGATCTCGCGCAACTCGGCCAGCGGGTCGATGGCGCCGAAGTCGGTAGTGCCGCCGGTGGCGGAAATCGCCATGGGGATCAGGCCTGCGTTGAGGTCTTCGGCCAGCTGGTCGCGCAAGGCCTGGGCATCCATCCGGTGCTGGGCATCGGTAGGGATGGCAACCGCGGCTTCATAGCCCAGCCCGAGCAGCATCGCGGCATTGCGGATCGAGAAGTGCGCATCTTCGGAGCAGTAGATCCGCAGCTTCGCCAGGCGTTCGGGCAGGGAACCTTCGAGCCTGGCAGTTGCGGTATTGCGGGCGATGAGCATGGCCTGGAGATTCGATTGCGTGCCGCCGGAGGTGAAGATCCCGTCAGCGGTGTTGGCATCAAAGCCGATGAGCTCTGCGGTGAAGCTGACCAGCTTGCGCTCGATCAGGGTGGCTCCGGCGCTTTGGTCGAAGGTGTCCATCGAGGTGTTGATGCTGGTGACGAAGTTTTCGGCAACAACCGCTGGGATGGCTACCGGGCAGTTGAGGTGGGCGGCGTACTTGGTGTCATGGAAGTACACCGCGTCGTCGAGGTACAGAGAGGTCAGCTCGTTGAAGGATTGTTCGGTTGAGCCCAAGGGCGAATGAAGATCCACATGGTTGATCTTCGATGCCATCTGCTGTGGTGTCGGCCCGGTGGTCGGGGCGCTGGTAGTTGCGAATCTCTCGGCGACGAGGGATACCGCGTGGTGTGAAGCTTCTTCGTAGGCTCCTGCGGTCTCTGAGCACAACAGTGC
>Ga0308161_1003665_pt1 | contig 14739 bp, 15 predicted proteins | sample PhyFR2_FD_201034 | JGI IMG/M metagenome (GOLD analysis project Ga0308161, IMG submission 201034) | Phyllosphere microbial communities from UC Gill Tract Community Farm, Albany, California, United States - DLSLF.R2 | ecosystem: Host-associated > Plants > Phyllosphere > Unclassified | place: USA...
AGTGCCGAACACATGCTCCACTGTTGAGCGCCTATGCGCATTGCGTCCGGCATGCGGTCCAATCGCTGCTGTACGTCTTCCAAGACCTGTTCATGTTCCCACCGGGTGACTCGACGTTCCTTACTTGGCGTGCATTTCTCTTTCAATGCACAACTGCCGCAATTCGAGCTCCAGTATCGATGGAAGGTCATGCCGTGTTCATTTGTGACCATGCGGTGGATGAGATGTTCTCCTGGCGGGCAACGGTATTCGTCTCTCTGCCGGTCATAGATGAAGTCATCACGACCAAACCGGCCTTCCGCCTTGGCGTTAGACGTCGCCGACTTCGGCACGATCGTCTTAATGCCTTCCTGCTGGCACTTGAGCAGTTCTTCACTGTTGTAGTAGCCGCGGTCGGCAATCGCTGTGATGGAATCCTTCTGCATTACATCGCGCGCTCTGGTCGCCATCGAAGACAGCTGCGCCCGGTCCGATGGGGAGTTCGTCACTTCGTGATCGATGATCAGGTGATGCCTGGCCTCGGCGCTGGCCTGCACGTTGTAGCCAACGACGCCTGTGCCACGGGTCTTCATTGACCGTGCATCCGGGTCCGTCTGTGATAGCTGGCCATCCGGCGCCTTATCGAGTTCCTGTTTGACCGGCTGCATTACCCGCAACTGCTCCTTCAGCGCAGCGATCTTGTCCATGAGTCGCGCTGTACGTAGCACGGCAGTCTCTGGTTCCTGCCGATCAGCCGTATCCATCTCTTCCAGGTAGCCGGCGATGTTCTCTTCCAATTCTTTCATCCGTCGCTGCAGCTTTGCTTGGGTGAAGTTCTTGTCACGATTGTTTACTGCCTTGAACTTGCTGCCATCAATGGCCACCGTCGCATCCGTCAATAGGTCGAGTTTGCGGCATAAGAGGATGAATTCCTTGCAGACGTTGCGAATGGCCGGCCCATTGTCCTTGCGGAAGTTGGCAATGGTCTTGAAGTCAGGCGTCAGTCGGCCAGTCAGCCACATCAGCTCAACGTTGCGCTGCGCTTCGCGCTCAAGCCTCCGGCTAGACTGGATGCGGTTGAGATAGCCATAAATGTAGAGCTTGAGTAGGACAGCGGGATGATAAGCAGGACGTCCAGTCTTGGCCGGCGTAGCACCCTCGAAGCCAAGGGTAGCAAGGTGAAGACTTTCGACGAACACATCGACGACGCGCACGGGATTGTCCTCGTTGACGTAATCGTCGAGCCGCTCCGGAAACAGGGTTACCTGACTACGTTCTTGCTGCTCGACGAACCGTTTCATCCCATGCTCCCATGGTGCCTTGAGTAATTTTATTAAATGCCGAAATGGGTTGGCCGGTAAGTAGAAAGATCAATTCACGTAAACAAAGTTAGAAATATGTGTTTTGACACAGTCTGGGCCGACTTCTGCCATCAGAGAATGCCTACATCCACTCCGTTGCGGTTGGATCAGGCAATCCATCGGTTATGAGACTGCTTTGACCGCGCCAAAATGAAGCACGGAAAAAGCGCCCTGAATGGGCGATTGAAAGAGAGTTTACCTGGCTAATCAAGGTTGGAAAGCACCTGTCGCCTCAACCGGCAGCGTCCGGAGTAAAATTTCCGTTCTAACAACCATAATCAGGAGAACTCTTTGGCACGACTTACCGCCATCCTGGGCGTTTTCGCCCTTTCCCTAGCAGGTTGCGCCTCTACGAGCGGCCCTGCCATCCCGGACGACACTGGTCCGCTTGTCATTTCCAAGCAAGGCAGCTTCTTTGTGGGTGGGCGTGACATCCATTCCAACGATTTGTCCCTGCTGCCCGCGTACGCGCCGTCCGGTACCATCACCGTGGACCAGATGTACGTGCGCTACCAGATACCGGCCGATGCTGGCAAAAAGAAGCCGGTCGTTTTCATTCATGGCTGCTGCCTGACTGGCAAGACCTGGGAAGAAACGCCTGATGGACGCATGGGATGGGACGAGTTGTTCGTGCGCCGGGGTCGTCCTACCTATGTCATCGACCAGACTGCGCGGGGCCGCTCCGCCGCGGACCCGTCCGGCATCGTGCGCGTCAAAGGCGAGCGTGCTGCAGCCTCGGCACTGCCGCAGGTATTCGGTGCGGCGCAGGAAGGCGCATGGACCATCTTCCGCTTCGGACCTGAATACCCAAAGGTGTATCCCGGCATGCAGTTCCCGCTCGAAGCACAGGCTGAGTTCTGGAAGCAGATGGTGCCGGACTGGCTCAATGCGCAGCCCACGCCTAACCCCACCGTGCCGGCACTGTCGCAACTGGCGCAAAAACTCAATGGCGCGGTTTTGGTGAGCCACTCTCAATCCGGCATTTACCCCTTCCAGACAGCCACATTGAGCACCCGGGGCATTGCGGGCATTGTGTCCATCGAGCCTGGTGCCTGTCCGGCCCCGACTTCCGATATGCGTCCATATGCAGGCTTGCCGATCCTGGTGTTGTGGGGAGATTACGTGGAACTGTCGCCGCGCTGGGCGCCTCGCCTGAAGCTTTGTCGCGAGTTTGTCGAGGCAGCTAACCGGGCTGGCGCACGCGCCGAGATGGTGATGCTCAACGACGTCGGCTTCCCTGGAGCCTCGCACATGCTCATGCAGGACCGCCATAGCATTGCGATTGGAAACTGGCTTGCGGGCTGGATCGAACGCAAGGTTCCACAGTAAGGTCAGACCTGAATAAGTATTCGCCCCCGTCATGCGGGGCGTATCCTTTACCCATCCAGGCAGGGACGACTTTGCGATTAGTCTTACCTCGGTTCGAACAGTAGTTTTCTACTGTCTGTTGTGAAGGCTGCGGAATAGGTACCCCGCTGTCGTTATGAGGTGAGCAGCGCCATGCAGACGGGAAGTATTGATGCGGGAATTTTTGCCGACCTCGAGCTCCGGCGGATACAGTTCGTTTTTCTGAAAACGCGTCTCACTCCGAGAACGGCGTATGGCCGCGGAAACACCCGCATGCGTTAGGGGTAGGCGAAGTCCCTATGCTGTTTCACTGCCTTAAACGGTCGAGGCAAGGTGCTGCGCTGGAAGGCTGATCAGGGCATCGACAACGGATGCGACAGGGCTTTCGCCCTCCTCCCGATCGCCCGCACGTCGCCAGAACAGGCAAACCTCATACTGGGGCAAGCCTTCGCGAATATGCAGCGGCATGATCGGCCCAGATTGGCGACTTTGCAGCAAGGCAGGATGCGGGATTACGCACAACAGATCGCTGTTGGCCACGATGTTAGTCAGCGTCATATAGTCGGCACACTGGACAAGGACGCGAGGAGGCGGCAGCTTGCGCACCCGATGCGCCTCTTCGATGACATTGCCCGCAGTCCCCGCACGCCCGGCAACGGCCCAGCCCGCATGTCTGATTTCCATGAGCGACGTCGGCGAACCCAAAGGGTTGCCGTGGCGCGCGTAGATGGCCGGCGTACTGTGGTGGAGCGCATGGCAGTGCAAGTCAGTTGCCTCGTATCGCCTGGGCCGCGGCAAGACCGCAAGATCCAGGTCGCCGCGCTGCAAGTCAAGCAAGATCTCTGGCGCACTGCCGCTCACAATGCGCAATAAGCCTTCGGGCTCGTGCCTGCGCCAGGTGCTTTCAATAATGGGCCCATAAAGGAGTGCCGCCGCCGGCGCCAGGCCAATCCGCAGCGATGAAGGCAAAGCGTCATTCAGCCATTCCTGCAGCGTGACTTCCTGCCGGCTTAACGTAGCGAGCTGCCCATGCAACTCGGCTGCACGTTTTGCGGCAGCGACTGCCGCCTTGGTCGGACGCTTCTGTCGGCCGGCCTTTTCAAACAGTGGGGTTCCCCACTCTTGTTCGAGAGCGCGCATCGCAAGGGTAATGGCGGGTTGACTGACATTTGCCGCGTGGGCCGCCGCGGCGAAACTGCCCTCGGTAACGACCAGATGGAGATACCAGAGATGCTTCAAATACATAAATATCGCTTATGGATTGGGCGGCCGATGCATTGTGTCACAAGAAGTAGTCATCGACAATGTTTTACATGATGTGTGATTAGCCAAGGCACGGAAGAAGACCAGGCTGATGCGACAGCCCTCAAATGCACATCAACTGATTCAGGCTGACCGAGTACGTGGAGACTATTACATGAAGCGGAGTTCTCCTGACGCTTGTCATCCAAGCATTTCGCTCATGCCTGCATCCTAAACGGATGAGGCGACAAGACCCGCTCGGAGAGGTCCAAGCAAAATCGCCAGCCCGATGTCTGGTGAGGAGGGAAGGCTTCACACTTCAATTCAAGGAGACATTCATGAACCCCTGTTTCTCAACCTCATCAAGGGCAACCCAATCGGGTATCAAGCGTTTGTTGTGCATCGCGGCCGTTCCGCTCATCGCAGCCGCATTTGCCAGCGCCCCGGCGTTGGCGGCTGACGCTTACCCAAGCAAAACAGTCAAAATCGTCGTCAATTACCCGCCGGGAGGGCCCATCGATGTCGTCGCACGCCTGGTGGCAAATAAATTGGAAGGATCGCTGAAGCGCTCTTTCATTGTCGAGAACACGGGCGGTGCCGGTGGCAACATTGGCGCGGCGAACGTGGCCAGAGCAGCCCCTGACGGATACACGATTCTGTTCAGCATCGACGCACCGTTCACGATGAATCCGGCGCTCTATCCGTCCATGCCTTTCAAGGCGAGTGACCTCAAGCCGGTGACTCTGTTGGGTCACTCGGGAAGCACGATCGCTGTGAATGCTGCGACAGGGATAAATTCTCTGAAAGAACTGGTTGCAAAGGCCAAACAGACACCGGTCACTTTCAGCTCGGCAGGAAATGCCAGTCCCGGGCATATTGCAGCGGCCATGCTTGCTAGTGATGCCGGTATAAAAGAATTTAATCACATCCCGTACCGCGGCAACTCACCTGCCGTCATAGCACTGGTCTCCGGCGAGGTGCAGGCAGGCATATTGGCCACTACGGGGCTGCTGCCGCATATCACCAGTAAAAAGGTCAAGCCACTGGCAGTGGCGGCCGCGGCGCGCTCCGTGCTTCTTCCCGACGTCCCGACCACCAAGGAGCTTGGCTTTCCGGATGTGCAGATGGAGTTCATGTTCGTTGCCATGGTGCCAGCCAAGACCCCCGACGCTATCGTGAATACGTTGCACAAGGAGATCAGCGCGGCACTTTCGCAGCCTGACGTTCAGGAGCGTCTCAAGACCCTGGATATTGTGCCGGAGAACCTGTCTCCCGCGCAGACGGCGGAGAGAATGGCCAAGGCAAGTGAACGCTACGGCAAAGTTATCAAATCGACCGGCATGAAAGCCGAATGATCAGCTTCAACGGAGATATTCACAATGGCTACTAATTTCATTTTTATCCTGGCCGATGACCTCGGCTACGCGGATCTGGGCTGCTACGGTGGACGGGAACAGGTTTCTCCCAATCTGGACCGGATGGCCGAGGAAGGGCTGCGCTTTACGCAAGGGTATTCGAATTCCCCCGTGTGCTCCCCTACCCGTTTTGCCCTCATGACCGGGCGTTACCAGTATCACTTGCGCGGCGCCGATGAAGAACCGCTCACCGGGCGCTATCGAGGCAGCCCGGACGTCGGCCTGCCACCAGCCCATCCGACCCTCCCGTCCGTATTGCGTGCTGCCGGCTATCGCACGGCGCTGATCGGCAAATGGCATCTCGGCTATCCCCCCCACTTCGGCCCGCTCAAAAGTGGTTACGACGAGCACATCGGCCCGCTTTCAGGCGGCGTCAGCTACTTCAGCCACCTCGACCGCGGGGGCAAGCATGACCTGGTAGAGAACGGGGAGCCGGTCAGGCACGACGGGAAGTATCTGACCGACCTCCTCAGTGAGCGGGCGGCAGAATATGTGAAGGCGCGTGCTGCAGATCAGGCACCTTTCTTCCTCAGCCTGCACTACACGGCGCCCCACTGGCCGTGGCAGACACGGGCCGACAGCACTTCTTCGCCAGACGTAGACAAGGATATTCTGCATCTGGACGGCGGTTCCATTGCCACCTATCGCCAGATGATCCGCGAGATGGATGAAGGCATTGGATTGCTCTTGCAAACGCTCAAGAACACTGGCTTGGATGAGGATACGTTGGTGGTCTTTACCAGCGATAACGGCGGCGAGCGCTTTTCAGACAACTGGCCGCTCGTTGGCGGAAAAATGGATCTGACGGAAGGCGGCATAAGGGTTCCTTACATCGTCAGGTGGCCTGGCCACATCCCCGCTGGCACAGTTTCGCCACAGCAGATCATGACAATGGACTGGGCCCCAACCATGTTCGACATTGCGGGGGTGCGCACCGATCCAGCCTATCCGCTCGATGGCATGTCACTCAAGACGATCCTTGAAAAGCCCGACCGCACCATTCCGCGCAAGCTGTACTGGCGCATGAACTACCGAAATCAGCGCGCGCTGCGCGATGGCAGTTTTAAATACCTTGCCATCGACGACAACGAATACCTTTTTGACCTGTCTCTTGATGAGCGAGAGCGAGCCAATCTGGCTAAAAAGCAGCCCGAGCGGTTGCAAACCATGCGCGCCCAGATAGCTAAGTGGAGTTCGGAGGTGCGGCCGATCGACCCTGAGGCGCGCAGCGAACTGGTGTACACGGAACGGGACATGCCGCGCCGTTAGCATGTCCGTTGGCAGGTTACCTTTAACCGCTGAGCGACCGTCTCCAAACCACGGACCCTCGGCACCTTAATATCGGAACACATCATGAAAATCGAACGTATTCACCATGTGGCATACCGCTGCCGAGACGCCAAGGAAACGGTGCTGTGGTATCAGAAGATGCTGAACATGGACTTCGTGCTGGCCATTGCTGAAAACCAGGTGCCGTCGACTAAGGAGCCTGACCCCTACATGCACATCTTTCTGGACGCGGGCAGCGGCAATGTGCTGGCGTTCTTCGAATTACCGACCAAGCCGGAGATGGGGCGCGATCCCAACACCCCGTCCTGGGTGCAGCATATTGCCTTTCGGGTGAAGGACCGGGATGAACTGCTGCAGTTCAGGGCGCACCTGGAAAAGAATGGGGTGGAGGTGCTGGGAGTAACCGATCACGGGGCCTTTCATTCCATCTATTTCTTTGACCCCAACGGCCATCGGATCGAACTGGCCTGCCCCGACCCGCAGGAAGACGAGTTGATCAGAAAACTCGATGCGGTCAAATGGGACATGCTCGAGGAATGGTCGAGGACAAAACGAGCGCCCCAGCATGGCGCCTTCCTGCATGCACGTGAATTCGACAAGCCGGGCGCGGGAGCATGACCATGGGACATACCAATCACACTCACGACCCAGGCTTGGAAAGCTGGGTGGCATCGGCAAATGACCCGACAACGGACTTCCCCATCCAGAACCTGCCGTTCGGCCGCTTCAAACATGGCGGCAGCCAGGAGTGGCGTATCGGTGTGGCGATTGGCGACCAGGTGCTGGATCTAAGGCAGGCTGGCCTGGTCGACCATGGCGACATGAACCGGCTGATGGAAGAAGGCAGCGAACGATGGAAAGCGCTGCGTGTAGCCCTGTCGGAAGGCCTGCGACGAGGCAGCAGCGAACAAGGCCGGCTGTCTGCATGCCTGGTGCCGCAGGCAGGGCTTGAGATGGGATTGCCGTGCCACATCGGCGACTACACCGACTTTTATGCCAGCATTCACCACGCCACAACCGTGGGCAAGCAGTTCAGGCCCGACAGTCCGCTGCTGCCCAACTACAAGTGGGTACCGATTGGCTATCACGGCCGTGCCTCATCCATAGGCGTCAGCGGCCAGTCGTTTCACAGGCCGATCGGCCAGACGAAGGCGGCCGATTCATCCGTTCCGGTTGTGGGTCCGTCGCGCCGTCTGGACTACGAGCTGGAACTGGGAATTTTTATCGGCACGCCCAACCCGCTAGGAGAGCCGATTTCGATCGAGCAAGCGGAGGGGCACGTGTTTGGCGTGGCATTGTTCAACGACTGGTCAGCGCGCGACATCCAGGCGTGGGAATATCAACCGCTGGGACCCTTCCTGTCGAAGAATTTTTTCAGCACCCTGTCGCCTTGGATCGTGACCATGGAAGCGCTTGCGCCGTATCGCCTGGCCTATCACCGCCCCGCGGGTGATCCGGACCCTTTGCCCTATCTCGATTGCCCTGACAACCGCGCCGGCGGCGCCGTCGCCATCGAACTGGAAGTCTGGCTGCAGACCGAGCAAATGAAAGCCGCGGGACTCGAAGGAGACCGGTTGATGCGCTCGAATTTCGCCGATGCCTACTGGACCGTAGCGCAACTGGTCGCGCACCACACCATCAACGGCTGCAATCTCAACAGCGGTGACCTGTTCGGCACCGGCACGTTGTCTGGCCCCGACGATAGCCAGGGCGGCTCGCTGCTCGAACTGAGCCAGGGTGGTAAAAGCCCGATCCGGCTTTCCAGCGGGGAGATGCGCACCTTCCTCGAAGACGGTGATACGGTGATATTGAAGGGTTATTGCCAGAGCGATGGGTTTCGCCGTATTGGCTTTGGTGAGTGCCGCGGTACAGTGCTGCCGGCTCGAAACCTCTAGGCGGCGCGTATAAAAGGTCCCCACTGCTGAGAGCCCGAATAACCGATCGGAAACCGGCCAACAAACCTTCTGGAGGAACCAATGAATATGGAATTCAAGCCTTATCCCTTCGTGGCCCGGCAGTACAAGGCACGCATGCCCATCCTCAAGGATGGCGTAGATACAGAAAGGCGGCCGGTCGCCATTGTCGGCGGGGGACCGGTCGGGCTGGCCACTGCGCTTGGCTTGGCCCGGCACGGCATCGCATCAGTCCTGATCGAAGCCGACGACTCGGTGTGCCAGGGCAGTCGTGCAATATGCATCTCGCGCCGCAGCCTGGAAATTATTGAACGCCTGGATGCGGTGCAAGGCTTTGTGAAAATTGGCTTGCCGTGGACCGGGGGACGCAGCTTTTACCGGGATACCGAAGTGCTGCATTTCAGCATGCCCCAGGATGAGAATCAGAAACATCCGCCGATGGTCAATTTGGCGCAGTACCATATCGAACAGATACTTCTCGACCAGGCCGAGAAGCAGGCCGACCTGATCGACATCCGATGGCAGACCCGTGTGACCGGCTTATCCGAAGCGGAGGACGGCGTCACATTGCAACTGCGCACACCGGACGGAAACTATGCGCTTGCGACTGACTGGCTGGTTGCTTGCGATGGCGGGCGCAGTTTTATCAGGGAAGCGATGGGCTTGCAGTTACAGGGCACAAGCTACGAAGGCCGCTATGTGATCGTCGACATCGAGTTGCAAAGCGAGCGGCCGACCGAACGCCTGGCCTATTTTGATCCCCCCTGCAATCCGGGTTCGACGGTGCTGGTTCACAAACAGCCCGACAATGTCTGGCGCATCGACTATCAGTTGCGTGATGACGAGGATCCAGAGCAGGCAGTGCGGCCAGAGAACGTATTGCCACGGGTTCAGGCCTTGCTCGACATGATGGGCGAGCGCGGCGCTTGGGCACCCATCTGGATCACGATCTATAAGGCCAATGCGCTGACGCTGCAAAGCTATCGGCATGGTCGCGTCATGTTTGCCGGGGATGCTGCCCATTTGGTACCCATCTTTGGGGTTCGCGGCGCCAATTCGGGCATCGACGATGCCGACAACGTGGCTTGGAAGCTGGCTTACGTTATTAAGGGCATAGCTGACCAGCGCCTGCTCGATACCTATTCCAGCGAGCGCGTTGCGGCGACGCATGAGAATCTGAGCTATGGGACCAAGAGCACTGAGTTTATGGCGCCACCGTCATTCGCGTTTGACTTGATGCGTACGGCGGTGTTGAGCCTAGCGGCGAAGCATGCATGCGTTCGCTCCCTGATCAATCCGCGGCAAAGTTCTGCGATTACTTACAGTGCATCGCCGCTGAACGCCGCACAGCAAGCGGATGCGGCTTGGAGCAGTGGCCCCATTCCGGGCGCGGTCCTGTCCGAATGTCCCTTAACCGTTATGCGCGATGGCAGCCGGGAAGAGGCACATCTGACCGATTTGCTCGGGCGCGATTTCACCGCGCTTTATTTTAGTGAAGATGGCGAGCCGTCCAGCGAACTGAGCGGCTTCTTGAAGGCCATGCAGGAAAAAGGTATTCCGCTGTCACTGGTATCCGTCACCTCGACCCGCCCAAGCGACAGTTCGAGGTCCTGTGCATGGGATCATACTGGTCGGCTGTTCGACCTGTATGGCGCCAAGAACGGCAGTGTGTACCTGGTACGACCCGATGGTCATGTGATCGGCCGGTGGCATCACGCAAGCGCTTCCGTTCTGACAGCTGCCATTGAAAATGTGCTGCACCCCGCCATCGAAACGTCCAAGGAAAGGAATCCATCATGAACGATAGCGAACTCGATGCCATCTACACGCGGCTTTGCAAGACCATGACCGATCTGGGCGCAGACAAAATGCCCCTTTTTCTGGCACGTTTTGCTTTGCTCGCCATTGAGCAGATAGACGATCCCGAGACCTGCAATCGCATTGTCCATGATGCGTCTGACGGCCTGGCTAGTTAGCCAGGAAGGGCGGCAACTGACTACGGCAGGGGCGGCAGATCATGCCAATCTATGGATGCAATAATGACAACAAAGGAGATATAAGATGAGTACAATTAATTTTCTACGCCCGTTGAGCGTACTGTCAGCGGTTTTGTTTCCGCTTGCTGTGCTGGCTTTCCCAACCCAGCCCATCGAATGGGTCGTGCCGTATGCAGCGGGTGGCGGCTCGGATGTGGTTGCGCGCGTCATTGCCATCGAGATGTCCAAAACGCTCGGTCAGTCCATCATCATCAGCAATAAACCCGGTGCGGCGACGAACATCGGCGCGGCCTATGCGGCCCGCGCGAATGCGGATGGTCATGTCGTCCTGACCGCGGATACCGCCACCCTTGCCGCCAACCCGTTCCTTTACAGCAAGCCGGGTTACGATGCTGAAAGGGACTTTGCGCCAGTGGGTTTAATGGCGCGCTTTCCAATGATTTTGGTTGTCAATCCGCAGGTCCCGGTGAAAGACCTGAAAGAATTTCTAGCCTGGGCAAAGGCCCAGCCCAACCCGGTAGCCTATGGCACACCGGGCGCAGGCAGTCCGCATCATCTGGCGACTGAGTTGTTTTCCGACGTGGCGGGCATCAAGCTAACCCATGTACCTTACAAAGGTGCGGCACCAGCGGTGCAAGACGTCATGGGCGGGCAGGTGCCATTCATGTTTGTCGATACGGCCAGCGGCGCGCCTCATATCCGTGCCGGCAAACTGCGTGCAATCGGCGTGGCGAGTCCAAAGCGGGTGCACGGTTTCGAAACGGTACAGACACTGGATGAACAAGGGTTGAAAGGATTCGAGGCATATGCCTGGCAAGGCATGGTTGTGCCGGCAAAAACACCACCAGGCGCGATCGATCCCCTCAACAGGGCGCTGGTCAAAGCAATCGGTACCGACGCAGTCAAAGAGCGCTTTCAAGGACTCGGCCTCGAGGCGATTCCAAGTACAGCGCAGGAAATGGCCGCTTACGCGAAATCGGAGCGGGAGAAGTGGGGAAAAGTCATCAAGGCCAAGAACATTAAATTAGACTAGCGCTGGTCGCCAAGTCTGACCGGGCCAGTGCCCCGATTAGCCGTGGCGCGAGGAGGCAAAAGCCAGCCACAGCCGCATCCAGCGTAGTGCCTGGTCTCTTTCCTTCGCCGGCCCTGTCGAGGTCAACCTCACCGCCCGGTCAATGGCGATCACGGCGCGGCGCGCAGCATAGGCGCGGCGCCGATACATCCGTTCCCAATCGATGGGGCGCGTCGGCCGCGCGGTAGAACGATTTTGCATCGCGACGTGCTCCAAAAAAAACCGCATCGGGAGATGCGGTTAACCCTTTGAAGGAGACTCTTGTGTTTGACCTCTTGCGTGTTGACTAATAGTACATCAGAAAACATTACAAAAAACACAACGTAGATCAAAATTTCCGGTATTGGCGCGTTCGGCGTTGGCGCCCCGGTTCTGCGTTCAGCCTGCAGTTCAAGCCGCGCCCACTAGATGCAGCGCATACGGAGGCAAGAATGGCCGTCATGCCGCCCCGTGTTTCGCTACATTCTTTTATCCACCAATAAGCCTGCGCGCGCCATGCTGACTGCCGATGCCGCCGATGCCTGCTGTGTCTACCTGCTGGTCAATCCCCTGCTCGCGCGCCCGTTCTATGTCGGTGCGCGGCCGCCGGGCCGACACACGGTCCTGATGGGCATGCCGCCCCGCGATCTCGAACACTGCCAGAAGATTATGGCCGCCATTCGCGAGACCGGCAGCCGGGTCCAGGTCGCCAAGGTCGCATTCGTCCCACAGGAAAAGGCCCTCGAAACAGAAGCGTTATGGATCGGCATGCTGGTGCGCGGCGCAGTCGATCTGGTGAACCACCAGGTCGAGGAAGCAATGCGCCAGCGCGCGCTGGATGCGCACCTTGCCAGCTGCCGGCAAGCGGCGCCGGTATCGAGGGGGAAGCGGCAACCTGCGGTGCATCCTGGTCAGGGAGATCTGTTTGGGCAGGCACTTACACCGTCGACGGGTGCTGTATCGCCACTACCTGCGGTGCGAGAAGACCTTCCGCCGCCAGAAGACATCGACGCCCTACCCGCGCGCAATGGACTGCCCTGGACCGATGCAGAGAATCGTCAGTTGATTTCCTTGCGGGCGAATCGGTGGATCGTCTAGCCACGCGCCTGCAGCGCACTCCGGCCGCGATCCTGGGCAAGCTGGCTTTCATCGCTTCTACCCGGCGCGATGTGAAGCAGCGCATGCTGGAAATCGGGCTGCGCCGTAGCGGGTGGGCTCGGCCACTGGCTGGCGACGAAGCCATGGCGCTCAGAGATGTGCCGTCCGGAGCGCCGAACTGGATGGGCAACGGGTCTGCTCCCTTGGAGTGACCTTCTCGGCCAACTCCTGGCCTGATGCTCAGCACGGCCCCCCGCTCCTGTCCAACGAACGGCTTATGCAAGACAGGCGAGAAAGGCTTTTCTGAATGTGTTGGTATTTTGGCTTTACAAGTACGCTACTGCAAGTAGAATGCCTGCTGCTTGGCAGTCTATGCCGGGCTTCACTTTCAAGAAAGATAGAGAGACAAAGATGGCAACAGGAACAGTCAAATGGTTTAACGATTCCAAAGGTTTTGGCTTTATTACGCCGGACGCAGGCGGCGAGGATTTGTTTGCACACTTCTCCGCGATCCAATCGAGCGGCTTCAAGTCGCTCAAAGAAGGCCAGAAGGTCAGCTACGAGCCGGCTCAGGGCCCCAAAGGCGCACAAGCGTCGAACATCCGCCCAATGGATTAAACAGCAGGCGCCGCGCGCGCCTGCTGTCTGAGTTCCAAGATACCGATCCCTCGCCACGCCGGGGGATTTTTGTTGGCCGCCGCCTTCGCCTCGGACAGCCTGCCCAACCGCATCGGATGGGTCTTTTTCAGAGCGCTCGGCTCGCGCGCCACAACCTTGATCTGCGCCAAATCGCCGAGGGAACCGCCCGTTGTCTTTCGCCGCTTGGCCACTACGCTGTACGGATGAGAACGCATGAGCGTTCCGCCTTCACGAAAATCGCACAGGGAGTCCGATGATTGAGGAATCCCTACCATGCTCTTTCCTGACAAAGCAGCCGCTTTCCGCAGTTTCATCTCCCACTCCACTTCAACCAGCAGGGTCGCGGCGAGTATCGTCATCAGCGCAGCCCTGATTGTGGCCATCGGCGCGGCCGAGCGTCCCAGGGAAGCAACCAGTCCGGTGGACATGAAAGACATTCAGAAGATGAGTGCAAGGCAGGCCAGCGACACGCCTTCCAGACTCGTATTTTTAGAAACAGACCCGGCCAGGTATTCGGCATCCTCCGCCAGCGAAGCAGCTGTCTATTTGCCGCGGACTGGAAGCCCGAACATGGAAGCCGACATGGCCAGCGGCCACATCCAGGCGTTCTGAATCTTCACCGTACATCACGGCGAAGGCATGCAAGTCGAAGTATTGGCTGACTCATGCTTGTATGGGGCGGCGTAAAGGACAGCATCATGGCATTCATCATCACAACCAAGTCAGTCATCGTCGCTTCTTTTGTCGCTGCTGCAGGCGGCGGGGCTGGTATGGCAGGCCACCACGCTCACCGCGGTGAAGTCTCCCCTGCCCCGGCCTACACGGCAAGCACACTAGGGCAGGCCGCTGCCGGACCAGACTGGAGCGGCCAATGGTACAGCGTCCAACGTACCCTTCGCGTTGAGGAATCGGCGGCGGGCGAAGCGCCGAGTTTCTAAATTCTGAGCTTGCCCGTGCGCCGGCGCAGCGGTTCTGGTCCACAGTCACAATGTGGTCGGCACAATGGCATGCCGACCAAAGAAAACGCCCACGATCCGTAGATCGTGGGCATGGACTACATTTGTGGGATCAAGCGCGTACGCTCACTGGATATAGCCGGCCGCGCGCGAGTAATTCTCGTCGCCCGGGCCGAGGTAGATCAAATCGATGTCTTCCGCGAGGCACCGTCCGCCGGCGAAGGCAAACCGTTCGCCGGCCTGGATGGCTTTGACGGCATCCGCCCACTTCCGGTAGACGACGAAGCCCCATTTTTCGCCTTCCTTCATCGCGAAGCGAGGGAACTGTACGGCTTTCTTGAACTGTATACGATGCGCAACACTTGCCGACTATCCCAAAACCCTTTCGCAGTGCGGCGTACACGCTCGGCAAGCGACTTCTCCACTTGCTTTAAGGTGATGAATCGTTTTT
>Ga0308161_1003666_pt1 | contig 14735 bp, 15 predicted proteins | sample PhyFR2_FD_201034 | JGI IMG/M metagenome (GOLD analysis project Ga0308161, IMG submission 201034) | Phyllosphere microbial communities from UC Gill Tract Community Farm, Albany, California, United States - DLSLF.R2 | ecosystem: Host-associated > Plants > Phyllosphere > Unclassified | place: USA...
CGGACTGGTCCGACGAGCCGCCGTCGCTGGTGTTCCGTGACGTGCCCGTGAAGTTCGACGGTGCCACCTTCGGCGCCACGGTCGACGACGACCTGCTCGACGAGCACGAGATCGTCTTCCGGCTCGGCGAGAACCTCGACGTGCACGGGGTGCTCAGCCTCGGTGCCGGCGACCGGCTGCGCTTCGTGGGCACCACGCACGTCTCGGGCGAGCCGAAGGCCTGGCGCCTCGACGTCTCGATCGGCTTCGGCGGATCGGCGCGGCGCACCGCGATCTGACGCGGCTCGCGGTCGACGCCGGGAGGCGCGGGTCGTGCCCCTTCGACGGCCTCCGACCGGGACTGGGGTGCGGGGTGCGCGACCGGCCTGGGGACGTGGTGAGGGTCGGACGGTCGCGCACCCGCGCGTTCTCCTGATGCTTCGGGTTCACCAGGCGATCACGATGGTAGCGCCTGGATACCCGCCGGTATGCGCCTTCTCCGGGGGCGGCGCGGGTGACTTCTGAGGATCACCCGCACCCGTTAGGGTCGCAGCATGGCCACCACCTCCGGGGCTCCGATTCCCCGCATCCCACGAGCCGAGGTCAAGCAGCGGCTGCTCGACGCGGCGGCCGAGCTGTTCTCCCGACGCGGGGTGCACGCGACCACCCTGGACGATGTCGCGCGGACCGCCGGGTTCAGCAAGGGTGCGGTCTACTCGAACTTCTCCTCCAAGGACGACCTGGTCCGCAGCCTCATGCGTCGCGAGACCGACGGCGCGCTCGGCGCCCTCGAGGGCATGTTCTTCCCGGGCACCTCGCTCGACCAGCTGCCCGAGAAGATCGGCACGGCGTTCGCGCCCTACGGCCCCGGGCAGGTCGAGGACTTCGCGTTGATGAGCGAGTTCCGCGCGCACGCCCTCTCGCACCCCGAGGTGATGGCGGACTTCGTCCGTCAGCGCCGCGAGGTGCTCGACGCCCTGCACGGCCTCGTCGAGGAGGTCTTCCAGGGGCAGACCGTCCCCGTGACCGGTCTCGAGCCGCGGACGCTCGCCCGCGTCCTCATCTGCATCACGCTGGGCGTCGCCTTCGACTGGCCCGCCACGGGTGAGCAGGCGGCCGGCGACGTCATGGGCGACGTCGTCGCCGCCCTCACCCGCGGCGTGACCCCCTGACGCCCGCCCGGCCTAGCGCTGCTCGATCGTGACGACGGGCACGTGCCAGCGGGTCCGCACCTGGAGGGTCAGCTGACCCCGCCGGGCGAGCACCAAGGCCGTCACGGCGGCGGCGACGGCCGGCACGCCGCCCGAGACGATCATGCCGACGTGCGTGCCGAAGGTCTCGACGATCACGCCCATCAGCGGTCCGCCGATCGCCTGGCCGCCGAGCAGCACGAGGATGTACAGCGACATCACGCGCCCCCGGATCGCGATGTTGCTCGACATCTGCACCAGCTGGTTCGCGGCCGTCAAGAACAGCAACGACGCGAGCCCGACGCCGACGAGGACGACGGCGAACGGCACGAGCGAGGGCATGGAGCCGGCGACGGCCTGCAGCACGCCGGTGACGAGCACGCCCAGCACGATGGTGCGCAGCCGGATCGTCGCGCGCCGCGTCGAAAGCAGGGCGCCGGTCAGGGCCCCGACGGCGATCATCGAGTTGAAGAGGCCGTACCCGCCGGGCCCCACGTCGTAGACGTCGGCCGCGAACGACGCGAGCAGCACGGGCATCGTGAGGCCGAACACGGCGTAGACGCCGACGAGCAGCACCGGCACGACGATGGTCGGCTTCGAGCGGGCGTAGGCGAGGCCCTGCCGCAGCTGGCCGCGGCCTCGTGCCGACGAGGCGACCCGGGTCATCTGCGCGGTCCGCAGCATCGTCAGCATCACGACGACCACGAGGCAGGCGACGCCGTTGACGACGAACGCCCACCCCGCGCCGACCGCCAGCAGCAGCACGCCGGCGATCGCGGGGCCCACCATGCCGCCCAGCTGGAACACGCTCGAGTTGACGCTGATCGCGTTGCGGAGGTGGGTGTGACCGACGAGCTCGGTGACGATCACCTGTCGGGCCGGGTTGTCGACGACGGTGACGAGGCCCGTGGCGAAGGCGATGGCGAAGACGTGCCAGGCCTCGACGACGCCCGCCAGGGTCAGGGCGGCGAGCCCCAGGCTGAGCACGGCGAACACGCTCTGCGTGACGAGCATGAGGGCGCGCTTCGAGAAGCGGTCGACGATGACCCCGCCGAGCAGGCCGAAGAACAGCATCGGGGCGAACTGCATCGCCACGGTGATGCCCACGGCGGTCGCGCTGCCGGTCAGTTCGAGCACGAGCCAGTCCTGGGCGATGCGCTGCATCCACCCGGCGGTCATCGCCACGACGTTGCCGGCCGTCCAGAGACGGAAGTTCGGCACGCTGAGGGCGATGAAGGTGTGCCGCCACGGCGGGCGGGTCGTGCTGATCGGGAGCGGGGCGGTCGGGGGGAAGTCGGTGCGGGGCGGGGCGGACATCACGTTCCTGCGCTGGTGGTTCGGTTCACGGTCTGCACCAACGGTAGGGCCGGCCTGGTCATTCGGACCCCGGTGGGGGATGATCAATCACATTGGCTTCGTGAATGACGAGGCCCGAGACCCTTCGACGGAGGAGGCGCGGTGTACGACCCCACGCTGCTCGCGACGTTCCTCGTCGTGGCCGAGACGCGCAGTTTCACCCGGGCCGCGCAGCGCCTCGGCATCAGCCAGCCGACGGTCAGCCAGCAGGTCGGCCGGCTCGAGAAGGCCGCGGGCCGCACGCTCGTCGCCCGCGACACCCGGGACGTCCGACTGACCGACAACGGCGACGCCATGGCCGGCTTCGCGCGCACGATCCTCGCCGCGCACGCCGCCGCCGAGAGCTACTTCAGCGGCTCGGCCATGCGGGGCCGCCTTCGCTTCGGGGCCGCCGACGACCTCGCCATCACCCAGCTGCCGCGCATCCTGCGCCACTTCCGCCAGCTCTACCCGCAGATCAACCTCGAGCTCACCGTCAACCAGTCCGCGCCGCTGCGCCGTCGTCTGGCCGCGGGGCACCTCGACCTGATCTTCGTGAAGCAGACCGCGGGCGAGTCCGACGAGGGCACGCGGGTCGCGGGCGACGCCATGGTCTGGATCGGCCAGGAGAAGCTCGTCGTCGAACCCGGCCAGCCCGTGCCGCTCATCGCGTACCAGGCGCCCAGCCTCAGCCGGCAGATGGCCATCGACGCCCTCGAGCGCGCCGGCCGCACCTGGCGGATCACCTGCAACACTCGTGACGTCAACGGCGTCCTCGCCGCCGTGCGAGCCGGCATGGGGGTCGCCGTGTTCCCGTTCTCGCTGATCCCCACCGACCTCGTCAAGGTCAGCGACCGGTTCTCGCTGCCCACCCTCGGCGACGTCGACTACGTGCTCGTCGCCAACCCGGGTGCCGCCCGTGAGCCCGTCGACGCCCTCATGTCGGCCATCACCAGCCGGGGCGTCAGCCGCGCCGTCTGACCCGGTCCGACGGGACGCACCGGTCAGCCACTCCGGCGCGCCGCCCCCGCCCGACCCCGGGAGGCGCGCGCAAGATGGTCGCATGAGTCACCGCCCCACACGCCGTCAGAAGTCCGCCGCCCGTCGGGACGCCCGCGTCCTCGCCGCGATCCTGTGCGGTTCCGGCCTCCTGCACCTCGCCACACCCGCGGTCTACGACGCGGTCGTCCCGAGGAGCGTCCCGGGGCCGGCCCGCTTCTGGACGATCGGCTCCGGTCTCGCCGAGGTCGGCATCGCCGCCGCCCTCCTCGCCCCGCGCACGCGTCCGGTCGGCGGGCTCGCCGCCGCCGCGCTCTTCGTCGCCGTCTTCCCGGCCAACGTCTCGATGGCCCTCCGCGCCCTGACGAGCGAGCGGGCCACGACGGCTCGCCGGGTCGTCACCCTCGTGCGGCTGCCGTTGCAGGTGCCGCTGGTGACGCGCGCGCTCGGCGTGCACCGCGCCTCCTAGGCGTCCGGGCGCGTCGCGGTCGCGGGGCGGGGCCGTTGCTGGGTGCACCCTGGGCACGCCCTATCCTGTTCTCTTCCCCCTCGACATCCGATCTCACCGGAGACGCATCGCCATGGCCACGAACGCCCCCGTCACCACCCCGCCGAGACCCGGAGTCGGGGGCACCCTCGACCGGTTCTTCGAGATCACCCATCGCGGCTCGACCTGGGCCCGCGAGATCCGGGGCGGCGTCGTCACCTTCGTCACGATGGCGTACATCGTCATCCTGAACCCGTTGATCCTCGGCGGCTTCAGCGCCGACCAGGCCGCCAAGGACGTCGCCGGCAACTGGCTGCAGAACGGCCAGGTGGGCGCGGTCACGGCCCTCACCGCGGGCGTCATGACGATCCTCTTCGGAACCGTCGCGCGCCTCCCGTTCGCGTTCGCCGCCGGACTCGGCATCAACTCGTTCCTGGCCGTCAACGTCGTGCAGGACGTCACCTGGCCCGAGGCCATGGGTCTCGTGGTGATCAACGGGCTCGTCATCACGATCCTCGCCGTGACCGGTCTGCGCAGCATGATCTTCACCGCGGTGCCCGCAGCGCTCAAGACCGCGATCACGGTCGGCATCGGCCTGTTCATCGCGTTCATCGGCCTGGTCGACTCGGGCTTCGTGCGCACCAGCGGGACGTCGTCGCCGCCCCTGCAGCTCGGTGACTCCGGCTCGGTGGCGACCCTCCCGACCATCACCTTCGTCATCGGCCTGCTCGTCATCGGCGTGCTGATGGCCCGCAAGGTGCGGGGGGCGATCTTCATCGGCATCGTCGCGTCCACCGTCATCGCCATCGCCCTGCAGGCGATCTTCCAGGTGCCGCCGTCGAACGGCCAGAACCTCGACGACTGGAACCTCAACGCCCCCGTGCTGCCCACCCAGATCGTGGCCCTGCCCGACCTCTCGCTGGTCGGCCAGTTCAGCTTCGGGGCCTTCGCCCGCATCGGCGTGCTGTCGGCGGTCATGCTGGTCTTCACGCTCGTCTTCACCAACTTCTTCGACGCCATGGGCACGATGACCGGCCTGGCCAAGGCCGGCGACGTCGCGGACGCCGACGGCACCTTCCCCCGCCTCCGCTCGGCCCTGATCGTCGAGGGCGTCGGCGCGGTCGCGGGCGGTGCGACGAGTTCGTCGTCCAACACCGTGTTCGTCGAGTCGGCCTCGGGCATCGGTGAGGGCGCCCGGACGGGCTTCGCCTCGGTCGTCACCGGTGCGCTGTTCCTGCTCGCCATGTTCTTCACGCCGCTGACCCAGGTCGTCCCGCTCGAGGTCGCCGCCTCGGCGCTCGTGATCGTCGGCGCGCTCATGGTGTCGCAGATCAGCCAGATCGACTGGACCGACTTCTCGGTCGCCCTGCCGGTGTTCCTGACGATCATCACCATGCCGCTGACCTACTCGATCGCGAACGGCATCGGCGTCGGCTTCGTCAGCTGGGTTGTCGTGCGGGCGTTCGCGGGCAGGGCGCGCACGATCAGCCCGCTGCTCTGGATCGTCGCGGCGGGGTTCCTCGTCTACTTCGTGCGCGGCCCGATCGAGGCGCTGATCGGCTAGGCGTCCACCGGGACGTCACGACGTGCCGCTCGGCGTTCCGGGCGCGCGGCACGTCGTGAGGCCTCGTGCGGCGATCCGCTCCGCAGTACGCTGACCGGCAGCAGGCGGCGACGGCGCCGCCTGCCCACCCCGAGGAGGCGCGTCATGCCCCGCATCACCCCCACGCTCTGGTTCGGTCGTGACGTCGAGACCGCAGCGGACTTCTACGTCACCCTGTTCCCGTCGTCGCGCGTCACCGACGTGTCGCGCTATCCCGACGACTTCCCCGACGAAGCGATGGCCGGTCAGGCCCTCGTCGTCGACCTCGAACTCGACGGCCAGCCCTACCGCCTGCTGAACGGCGGCGACGGAGGGCCGAGGCCGACCGAGGCCACGTCGTTCTCGATCTCGGTCGAGTCCCAGGACGAGCTCGACCACTACTGGGACGCCTTCGCGGCCGACGGCGGACAGGAGGGGCGGTGCGGCTGGGTGACGGACCGCTGGGGCTTCTCCTGGCAGGTCGTCCCGTCGGTGATGGACCGCTACCTCGGCGGGCCCGACCCCGAGGGCGCCGCCCGGGCCATGACCGCGATGATGGGCATGACGCGGTTGGTCATCGCCGAGCTGGCGGCGGCCTACGAGGGGTGACCGACGCGCTCGCCCGCGCCGCGCCTCCTCGTCACCAGTCGTGGACGGTCCCGTCCGCGAGGCGGTTGTAGGGCAGGTAGGCCTGCGCGTAGGGGTACGCCGCGGCGGCCCGCTCGTCCAGCTCGACCCCGATGCCGGGCTGCTCACCCGGGTGCAGCATGCCGTCCTCGAACGTGAAGCTCTGCTCGAAGACCTCGTCCGTCCTCGCGCCGTGCTTCATGTACTCCTGGATGCCGAAGTTGTGGATCGCGAGTCCGAGGTGCATCGCGGCCGCCATGCCGACCGGTGAGATGTCGGTCGGACCGTGCATGCCGGACTTGATCTGGTACTGCGAGGCGTACTCGAGCACCTTCTTGAGGTGGGTGATGCCGCCCGTGTGCGTGACGGCGCTGCGGACGTAGTCGATCAACTGCTCGCGGATGATCTGCTGGTAGTCCCACACGGTGTTGAAGATCTCGCCGATGGCCAGCGGGGTCGTCGTGTGCTGCCGGACGAGTCGCAGGGCCTCGGGGTTCTCGGCCGGGGTGACGTCCTCGAGCCAGAAGAGGTCGAAGGGCTCCAGGCTCTTGCCGAGCCTCGCCGCCTGGATCGGCGTCATGCGGTGGTGACCGTCGTGCAGCAGGGGGATCTCGGGGCCGAACTCGTTCCGCACCGCCTCGAACACGGTGGGCACGTGCCGCAGGTACGAGCGGGTGTCCCAGTCCTCCTCGTTCGGCAGGGCCCCGCGTTGGGCGGGCTCGTGGTCGTAGCGCACGCCGCTGTTGGCGTCGAAGGTGGCGTTCGAGGCGATGCCGTAGATCGACTCGAGGCCGGGCACCCCGGTCTGCACGCGGATGGCCTTGTAGCCCTGTTCCTGGTGGTCGCGGACGCTGTCGAAGAGCTCCTCGAGGTCCTTCCCCGAGGCGTGGCCGTAGGTCAGCAACCCCGTGCGCGAGGCCCCGCCGAGCAGCTGGTAGAGGGGCAGGCCGGCGACCTTGGCCTTGATGTCCCAGAGGGCGACGTCGACCGCGGCGATGGCGGCCATCGTGACCGGCCCGCACCGCCAGTACGCGCTGCGGTAGAGGAACTGCCAGGTGTCCTCGATGCGGGCCGGGTCGCGCCCGATCAGCAGGGGCACGACGTGTTCGGTCAGGTAGGCGACGACGGCGAGTTCGCGCCCGTTCAGGGTGGCGTCGCCGAGGCCGGTGACGCCGTCGGAGGTCGTGATCTTCAGCGTCACGAAGTTGCGGTCGGGGCTGGTGACGATCACGTCGGCTCTGTCGATGATCATGCGGTGTCCTCTGGAGCTCGCGTCCGGGTGACGTCGATGTCACCCGGGCTGGTCCCTCCACTCTGGCGCATGCGCGAGCGCGAGGCGAGCCCGTCGGGCGCATGCGCGGGCGCGAGGCGAGCCCGGGAGGCGCGGGTCAGCGCATCTCGAGCGGCACCCTGGTCGTCGGCGCGGGGAACGCGCGCTCGAGCTGCACGAACGCCTGGTCGTCGAGGTCGACGGCCAGTGCGGCCGCGTTCTCGAGGGTGTGCCCGGCCGTGCCCGCCTTGACGGCGACCATGATGTCGGGCACGAGGCGCAGCACCCAGGCGAGGGCGAGCTGCGCCGACGAGACGCCGAGATCGGTCGCGACCTGCTCGAGCACGGGGTGACCGAGCAGCTCGCCGCCGTCGACGGGGGAGTACGAGGTGAGCGGCACGCCGTGCTCGCGCGCCCAGGGCAGCAGGTCGAACTCGGGTCCGCGACGGGCCAGGTTGTACAGGACCTGGTTCGTCTGGACGTTCTCGCCACCGGGCACCGAGAGCAGCTCGTGCAGGTCGTCGACGTCGAAGTTGCTGACGCCCCAGCCGCCGATCGCGCCCTCGGTGACCAGCGCCTCCAGGGCCTCGACGGTCTCGGCGAGCGGGTGGCGACCACGCCAGTGCAGCAGGTAGAGGTCGAGGCGATCGGTGCCCAGACGTTCGAGGCTGGCGTGGCAGGCCTCGACCGTGCCCCGGCGCGAGGCGTTGCCCGGCAGCACCTTGCTCACCAGGAACACCTCGTCGCGCCGGCCCGCGATCGCCTCGCCGACCAGCTGTTCGGACCGCCCGCCGCCGTACATCTCGGCGGTGTCGATCATGGTCAGGCCGGCGTCGAGGCCGGCCCGCAGGGCGGCGACCTCGTCGGCGCGGCGCCGTGGGTCGTCGCCGATGTTCCAGGTGCCCTGGCCGAGGGCCGGGACGACGCGCCCGTCGGGCAGGGCGACGGCGGGATTGGTCGGAGTCGCGGGGGTGGTCATGCCGGGGGATGGTAGTCGTCGCGCGGGGAGGGTGTGGCCGGCCCCGCCGTGGTCGGGCCCGCCGTGCTCGGTCCCGCCGTGGTCGGGCCCGCCGTGGTCGGTCCCGTCGTGACCTCGCGGGCCAGCAGGGTGGCCGCGGCGACGGCCGCCGGCATCACGAGCACGGCCCCGAGGGGGACGAAGAACAGGAGGTAGGTGGCGGTGCCCAGCCCCATGGTGCGCGCCCGGTTGACGGCGAGTCCATGGCGGCGCTCGGCGAGCGAGCGGCCCCGGGCGTCGAAGGCGTACCCGGTGAGCTCGACCGCCAGGAACCATCCGCCGGTCAGGGCGCCGAGCACGGGGACGACCGTCTGGCCGAGCACCGGGACGAACCCGCCGACGAACAGGAGGACGCCCACGCCGGCCGTGGCCAGCAGCAGTCGGAGCGAGTCGCCGGCACTCCGGGCGAGCCCGCGCCAGAAGCCCCGGTCGACGTCGGCCGGCGGGTCGCCCTCTCGCTCCTCGACGCGACGCCAGATGCGCTCGTAGAAGGGATCGCCGACGAGGAGCGTGACGGCGGTGAACGCGACGACCGCGAGCAGCACGGCCAGGGCCGCGACGGCCAGGCCGCCGCCGAGACGCACGAGGGTGCGGGACCACTCGGGCCACCCGTCGGCGAACGGCGTCAGGGTGCGGGCCAGGTCGTCGGCGGCGAGCCCCACGCCCACGAGGGCCGCGGCGAAGACCGCACCCACGACGAGGGCGGGCACCGCGCCCAGCAGCATGAGCCGCGGGGACGTCGCCCAGAGGCGCAGGCCCCGGCCGAGCAGGCCCACCCCGCCGAAGAACTCCCCGATCACCGACACGGGGCGAGCGTACCGAGTGCCGGAGGCGCGGGTGCGGTCGGACGACGCGTCACGGCGCGGGGGCGGCGCGTAGCGTCGACGGCGTGCCGCATCGAGGCGGCACCACCGAGAAAGGTCGTCCATGAAGTTCAGGTACCTCGGCAACAGCGGGCTCAAGGTCAGCGAGCTCACCTACGGCAACTGGCTCACCCACGGGTCCCAGGTGGAGAACGACACGGCGACGCGCTGCGTCCGTGCAGCGCTCGACGTCGGCATCAGCTCGTTCGACACGGCCGACGTCTACGCGAACACCCAGGCCGAGACGGTGCTCGGCGAGGCGCTGAAGGGCGAGCGGCGCGAGTCGCTCGAGATCTTCACCAAGGTCTACGGTCCCACCGGGCCCAAGGGTCACAACGACACGGGCCTCAGCCGCAAGCACGTCACCGAGTCGATCAACGGGTCGCTGAAGCGCCTGCAGACCGACTACGTCGACCTCTACCAGGCCCACCGGTACGACGTCGAGACGCCCCTCGAGGAGACGATGGAGACCTTCGCCGACCTCGTCCGCCAGGGCAAGGTGCTCTACATCGGCGTCTCGGAGTGGAACGCCGAGCAGCTGCGCGAGGCGCACGCCCTGGCTCGCGAGCTGAAGATCCAGCTCGTCTCGAACCAGCCCGAGTACTCCCTGCTCTGGCGCGTCATCGAGGACGAGGTCGTCCCGGCCTCGGCCGAACTCGGCATCTCGCAGATCGTCTGGTCGCCCGTCGCCCAGGGCGTCCTGACCGGCAAGTACACCGTCGGCGCCGAGCTGCCCGCGGGCAGCCGGGCCACCGACCAGAAGGGCGGTGCGGGCATGATCGAACGCTGGATGCGCGACGACGTCCTCGACGCCGTGGCCCAGCTCGAGCCGATCGCGTCCGACCTGGGGCTGACCCAGGCGCAGCTGTCGCTGGCGTGGGTGCTGTCGAACGAGAACGTCGCCTCGGCGATCATCGGGGCGTCGCGTCCCGAACAGGTCGAGTCGAACGCGAAGGCGTCGGGCGTCACCCTCGAGGCGGACGTCCTGTCGCGCATCGAGTCGATCTTCGACGGCCTCGCCGAGACGGACCCGCGCAAGACGCAGATGCCGGCCGGCCGCGAAGCCTGATCGGCCGTCGCCCGACGCGACGACGCCCCGCCACGAGATCGTGGCGGGGCGTCGTCGTGCGTCGGCTCGGCGTGCGACCGCCCAGGCCCCGGGCTCAGGCCCCGGGGACCTCGAACGTCGCGGAGATCACCGCGCGGGCCAGCGTGTGGAAGTGCAGGTTGAAGCCGAGGTACGCCGGGCTGGCGGTCTCGTCCACCCCGATCTTCTCGACGTCGAGGGCGTGCACCGCGACGAAGTACGTGTGCGGTCCGTGGCCCTCGGGCGGTGCCGCACCGACGTAGCGGGCGAGCCCACCGTCGTTCTTCAGCTGGAGGGCCCCCTCGGGCAGGCCCGAGCCCTGGTCGTCACCCGCACCGGAGGGCAACGACGTCGTGTCGGCGGGGACGTCGGCCACGGCCCAGTGCCAGAAGCCCGAGCCCGTCGGGGCATAGGGGTCGTAGACCGTGACGGCATAGCTCTTGGTGCCCTCGGGGGCGCCGGACCAGCTCAGCTGGGGGCTGGCGTCGTCTCCGCCCGGGCCCATGATGCCGCTCACCTGCGCGGGCTGCAGTTCACCCCCGTCGGTGAGGTCCGTGCTCGAGAGCTCGAACCCGGGCACGATGCCGATGATGTCGTAGGGGCGGGTGAGGTTGGCGTCGGCCATGGCTGTCTCCTGTTCGTCGGGGATGGTCGTGAGGGTGCGCCCGCCCCGAGGGGCGGGCGCACCGGGTGTGCGATCAGGCGGCGTCGAGCCGCTGGATCTCGTCGGTCGAGAGCTTGATCGACGTCGCCGTCGCCGAGTTCATGATCGTCTGCGGTCGGGTCGACCCCGGGATCGGGATGACGAGTTCGGACTTGGCGAGCTCCCAGGCGAGCGTCAGCACCTGCGGCGTGACCCGTCGGGCGTTGGCGATCTCGGCGAACACGGCGTGCTTCGCTCCGAGCTCACCGGCGTTCGTGATGCCGCCGAGGGGGCTCCACGGCAGGAACGCGATGCCCATCTCGTCGCACAGCGCGAGCTCCACCTCACTCGACCGGAACGCGGGCGAGTACTGGTTCTGCACCGACACGAGTCGGTCGTCCAGCACCTCGTTCGCTTCGCGGATCTGGTCGGGCGTGGCGTTCGAGATGCCCGCCATGCGGATGACGCCCTCGTCGAGCAGCTCCACCAGGGCGCCGATCGAGTCGGCGTAGGGCACCGCCGGGTCCGGTCGGTGGAACTGGTACAGCCCGATCGTCTCGACGCCCAGCCGTTTCGCCGAGGCCTTGGCGGCCTCCTTGAGGTAGGCCGGGTCGCCGTTCTGCGCCCACGCCCCCGCCTCGGGGCGGAGGTGTCCACCCTTCGTGGCGACGAGCACCTGGTCGGTGTCGGCGTGGTAGCTCTTCAGCGCCTTGGCGATGAGCAATTCGTTGTGCCCGACCTCGTCCTTGCCCGCCTGGTGGTAGGCGTCGGCCGTGTCGATCAGGGTGATGCCCTGCTCGAGTGCGGCGTGGATGGTCGCGATGCCCTGCTTCTCGTCGGGTCGGCCCTCGATCGACAGGGGCATGCCGCCCAGGCCGATCGCACTGACCGTCACGTCTCCGATTGTCCTGGTCTTCATGTCGTCCTCCGGTTCACCACGCGTAGTCCTCGGGCGACGTCTCGTGCCCGGGGAAGATCTCGTCCAGCCGCGCCAGCGCGGCCTCGTCCAGCTCGACGTCGACGGCGGCGACCGCCGACTCCAGTTGTGCCATGGTCCGCGGGCCCGTGATCGGCCCGGTGACGCCCGGCTGGTGCAGCAGCCAGGCGAGGGCGACCTCGCCGGGCGCGTGGCCCAACTCGCGGGCGAACGCCTCGTAGGCCTCGAGCTGGTCGCGGTGTTCGGCGACGTACTCCGCGCTCCGCCCCTCGAGTCGTCGTGAGCCCTCTTCGGTCTTCTCGATGACGCCGCCGAGCAGACCGCCGTTGAGCGGCGACCATGGGATCATCCCGAGACCGTAGTGACGGGCGGCGGGCAGGGTCTCGCGCTCGACGTCCCGCACGATCAGGTTGTAGATCGACTGTTCGCTCACGAGGCCGCTGAAGTGACGCGCCTTGGCGGCTTCCTGGGCCTGCGCGATGTGCCAGCCGGCGAAGTTGCTGCTGCCGGCGTAGAGGACCTTGCCCTGCTGGACCGCGACCTCCATCGCCTGCCAGATCTCGTCCCACGGCGTCTCGCGATCGACGTGGTGGAACTGGTAGAGGTCGATGTGGTCGGTCTGCAGACGCGTCAGGCTCGCGTCGAGCGCTCGACGGATGTTCAGGGCGCTGAGCTTGCCGTCGTTGGGCCAGTCGCCCATGTCGCCGTACAGCTTCGTGGCGAGGACGGTCTTCTCCCGTCGCCCGCCCCCACGGGCGAACCACCGACCGATGATCTGCTCGGTGATGCCTTCGCCCTTCTCCCAGCCGTAGACGTTGGCCGTGTCGAAGAAGTTGACGCCGAGCTCGTGGGCCCGGTTCATGATCGCGTGGGAGTCGTCTTCCGTGGTCTGGGGCCCGAAGTTCATCGTGCCGAGGACGGCTCGTGAGACGGACAACCCTGTGCGTCCGAGGTGTGTGTAATCCATGTTCCCTGGCTACCCCCTCCCGGGCCGTGCTGCTCACAGGAACGCCCCCTAACGTCGCCGTCATGGACGAGCAGCCCGAGAGCCCGGACGGCGTGCCCCTCGACGAGCGTCGCGGGGCCGGTCCGCACCGCGGTGCTCGGCGCCGTGCCCTGCGCGACGGTCACGCGAAGATGCGCCTGAGGCTCGACGCGCACCCTCGGCTCCGGTTGCTCTACAAGATCGGCGTCGGGGTGCTCGGAGCCCTGATCGTCGTCGTCGGCCTCATCCTGGTCCCGCTGCCCGGTCCCGGTTGGCTCGTCGTCTTCCTCGGGGTCGCCGTGCTGGGCACGGAGTTCCCGGCCGCCCATCGCATCACCCTGTGGGTGCGTCGACTCGTCGGCCGCGCCCGTCTCCGGTGGCGGGCGTGGCGGGTCGCCCGGTCGGCGCGGCGGGCGTCGAGCGTCAAGCCCTCGGCCGCCCCGTCGCGGTGAAGCACAGGGCCCACACGGTCCCGGCGGCCGTCGGTCGGACGTCCAGCGCACGTTCGGTAAAGTCGCCGTCGTGACGCCCAGCCCCGCCTCCGCCACGCCCTACGAGGTGCTCGGCGTGCCGTCGACGGCGTCGACCGACGACCTCCGTCGCGCCTATCGACGCCTGGCCCGCCAGACCCACCCCGACCTCGGCGGCACCGCGCAGGCGTTCCGCGACGTGCAGCACGCGTGGCAGCAGGTGGGCACGCCCGAGGCCCGCGCCTCCTACGACCAGGGGTCGGCGTCCCGGAGCACCGCCCCCTCGGGCAGCGCGCGGTCCGCGGGCTCGAGTGCCCCCGGCTGGTCACCCCCGCCCCGGGAGCCGGCTCGTACCGATTCGAAGCCCAAGGCCCGGGTGCACGGCCACCCCGGTGGTGCGAACCGCGAGCGCTACCTCGGCCTGATGCGCGAGTGGGTCGGTCGGGGAGTCCCGCTCGACGATCCGTACGACGAGCGCCTCGTCCGGAGCGCGCCTCCCGAGATCCGTCACGTGCTCGCCGACGCGATGGCCGAAGAGGCCACCGTCGCGGCCGTCACCGACCTCGGCATCGGTTTCACCATCTGGAGCGACGTCGACGCGGGGGTCGAGGGCAAGCTCGACCACGTCGTGTTGGGGCCGTCGGGCCTCTTCGCCATCCAGTCCTCCGACTGGGGCAGCGAGGTGCAGGTGTCGCGCGGCGAGCTCGTCGGCCGGGGCATCCCCGCCGACGAGGAGCCCGTCCGCGACCTCACGCGTCAGGCCCGCGCCGTGCGACGGGAGACCCGCGTGTCGTTCACGGCCCAGTTGATCGTGGTGCCCGACGACGACTTCGGGCCCGCCCTCGAGAAGGTCGGGCGTCGTGCCGGGGGCACCTGGGTCGTGCGCCGCTCGCTGCTGCCGCAGGTCCTGCGTCACGGTCCCGAGCTCGGCGACCGCACGAGCATCTCGGACGTCTTCGAGGTCCGGGCCCGACTGCAGCAGGCCATCCGGTTCGTCTGACCGGGCTGGCGCCCGGGCCCGGCAGGGTCCACGCTGGGGGGTGAGACGCCGGCGTCCGTCGGTCGTCCCGCGTCAGAGAGGGGCCACCCGTGTTCCGTCCTCGGTCCGGCTACTCCGGGTTCAGCGTCGACGACGTGGCGGCCGCCACGTCCTTCTACCGCGACGTCCTCGGCCTCGAGATCGAGGTCCTCGTCGACGGTCAGATGTTCCGCCTCCGCCTCCCGGGAGGCGCGGCGTGGGTGTTCGTCTACGGCAAGCCCGAC
>Ga0308161_1003669_pt1 | contig 14722 bp, 21 predicted proteins | sample PhyFR2_FD_201034 | JGI IMG/M metagenome (GOLD analysis project Ga0308161, IMG submission 201034) | Phyllosphere microbial communities from UC Gill Tract Community Farm, Albany, California, United States - DLSLF.R2 | ecosystem: Host-associated > Plants > Phyllosphere > Unclassified | place: USA...
CTTGAAAACCTTGGCTGCAAGTTTAAATAAAATTGCCAATGATATTCGCTGGTTGGCAAGTGGGCCACGCTGTGGTTTTGGTGAAATCCGTATTCCTGAGAATGAACCTGGTTCGAGTATCATGCCGGGTAAGGTCAATCCAACTCAGAGTGAAGCGATGACCATGGTGGTGGCTCAAGTTTTAGGGAATGACACAACGATTAACGTGGCGGGTGCATCAGGAAACTTTGAGCTGAATGTGTTTATGCCAGTGATTGCTTATAATTTATTGCAATCCATTCAGTTGCTTGGTGATGCATGTAATAGTTTTAATGACCATTGTGCGGTCGGTATTGAACCGAATCGCGACAAGATTGATCACTTCTTACATAATTCATTGATGTTGGTGACAGCACTGAATCCTGTGATCGGCTATGAAAACTCTGCTAAAGTTGCGAAAACAGCTTACAAGGAAAATAAAACCTTGAAACAGGTGGCTGTGGAGTTAGGTTTAGTGACAGCAGAGCAATTTGATGAAGTGGTTAAACCTGAAAATATGGTTTCGCCAAATAGCAAATAAAAATATTTAATCAGCAAGATAAAAAATCCTTCTGCTTATAGAAGGATTTTTTATTCAATATATTTTTTTGGGTACCAATATCTGCAGCTGAGATTCTGGCAAACAATCAATAACTTCAGTTATTAAAAAATATGTAAACCCAAAAAAATGCCAATTGTTAGAGATTGGCATTTTATTACATTCCAGTAAGCTTACTTCAATGATTCGGGTATATAGTCGGGCGAATCGGTGCCGTAAAACGACTCAATTTGATCATCATACAAAGACTTGTATCTATCTTTGGCTTTCGGATCTTTAGTATCGTTTATAAATGCCTGTAGTTTAGCCTTATAGTCAGTATGTCCTGCTTTGTACATCTCCGTTAAATAAACAAATTCTACATCTTCATATTGCGGATCACTTTTGTCAGCTGGTTTAGCTAATTCAGTTTGAATGAGTTGGGCTGAGGCTTCATGGCATTGTTGAATTTTTACTTTAGCCTCATTCAGTTTTTCAAGCAATGTACATCTAAACATTATCCTTTGAGGTAATGGTTTCTCTTCGATCTGGTGCTCGTTTAACTCATAAGCCTCTTTATACATGTCTGACAGCATGTAGATATTCATTAAAGCCAGTTCCCTTTGTTTTTTGGCTGTAACTTGTTTGATCTCAGGAATCAGAGGGGCTAGAGCTTCCTTTATCTTCGTGTCATCACCAGAGGTTATAACCTCAGTAGTGAGAGACTCATATTTATCTAAAATCTTTTTATCACTTGCTGATAGTTCTGTTTTGATGTTTTGAGAGCTTTCTTCCACATTAGCTGTGTGCTCGTTTGATGCCTTACTACAAGCAGTCACTCCCAATACAGAAATAAGTATAAGAATGCTAATTAGACTTCTATTCATGATTTACTTCTTGATGCTGAGTTTAGGGTAAAAGAGTAACCAGTATGCGGAGGATTTGGCCATACTGTGCCTCCATCAAACTTTGCGCTGTAACCCATAGTTAACGTTGCTTCTATCGTTGATAGGTCAGGTTTAGGTAGTGTTATTTTACACTGACCCACAGGCTGCAGATTTTTTTCAGTGGACCACACGCCTTTACCTTGCTCTAGGCGCGTTTTTCCTAAGCTTTGATTGTTATGTACTAGCTCAAGTGTGGCGAAAGGGAAAATTGTAGCATCGCCACTTAATGTTGGAGGAACCATAGATACCGTCACAAAAAGTTCTTGGCCTTTTACAATATAGTAAGGACGAATGTACATACACCTGAGACAGCCTGGCTAAGCGATCCCCATATATTTTTCTTATCTTCATCATAAGGGAAGATACCGTTTTTGAATTTTACATACTTCGTTGAGTTTTGCTCGATGTAGTAATTCTCGTACTTATCCATAACAAAACTTTCTGTGATTGACTGTTGTTGAGTTGACGGGGCTGATGATGCTTTAGCAGTAGAATATATTGTTCCACCGCCATTGGCTTGAACCACTAAACTTTGCTTTGGTAATAATTTGCAACCACAAGATAAAGGATCATTCACACGCGCAGCTGCTTTACCAAAAATCTGCATATTTGGATCGCCAGAGATAATCGTTGCAACCGTTTTATGTTTGGGACATGTTGCCTTGTCGCCAACACATGCTACGGGTATGCCTTCAATCAGGAACATACCGTTGCCTGATATAACTTGTCCACCTCCAGTGGTCGGGCAACCGACCACAATATAAGGTGTCGCCATAGTTAGTTTTTTACCCTCTGTTTAATTATTGTTAGGAGATTCACCGTACAGAACATACTGTTTAGCTTTATTTAATGATCGAGAAAATAAATAGAAATGCAGGGATAGAGCCTAGAAAAGCCCTCTGAGGAGGCTTTTTATTTAGATTACATTAAATAAGCTAATTAAACTTGCAAAGAATTATTACATTTAAATTTTATAATATATGAAGATTTAATTTACTGAATAATATAGACATTGTTGTTCTTAATATGTGAAAAATAAAATAGTTTTCTTTTACGGATAAAAATTTATTGAAAAAATAGAAAAGGTTGTCTATTTTATAACAAATGGTAATAATAAATGATTGAAATATGAGAAAAAAATTTAAAATTTTATTGATTGTTCTTTTGTTTGTGGTTTTTATAGCTTTAATTTATTGGATGTCTCCAAAAAGTGAAGTCACTAAAAATAATACAGGTTTAACAGAAAATAGTACTGTTAAATCTATAGGCGTAGAAAGTGATGTAGAGATAAATTCAGATAATAAAATTATCCCTGTTAAATTTAATCCAAATACACACTGGAAAGATAAGCAGTTAAAATTTAATGGTAAAGATTTAAATTTTAAGTTTGGGGAAGGTAATCCTCCAGAAACAGCGCTTACACCAGAAGAATATTTGCCGAAAGACGAAAAAGATGGAATTCCCTATGTAACACCTAATACAGAGGCGAATTTATTAGACTTTCTTTCTGATCAAGATCTTCCAGCGGTATTAGATAAATGTGAAAACTATAATAGACAAGAAATGCAAAAATTGAATCCGAATATTCCTGCAAGCCAGCTCCCAGTTCTTTTGCAACCTACCGATTTTGACATAGAGAACATTCTAATAATTGACGAAAAAACAGGTCGAAAAGAGATCAATCAGCCCATTGTAAACCAAATTAATGAATTCATAAATTTGTTGAATAACCCATTATCTGGAACAGAGTTTTCTGATAAATGTGCTGGTATTGCCTATAAAGAAAGTGTTGAAAGAATTAAAAATAAATACTACGAATTTACAAAATCTTATGTCAATACAGGAGACGCATTACCTAGTAATACTTGGTCAAAAAAATAAATCTAAGCTTTATTTTTAATAACTAACTGGAGCAAAAAATGCTTAAAAAATCATTAGTAGCCTTATTCTCATTTTCATTGGTAAGTACTTCTCTTTTTGCCGATGGTCCAAGACAGTCTCCTTGGAATTATTCTTCAGCATCAAATTATGCGTTGCAATGGGCACTTTCTAGAAATCCAAACTATATTAGTTTTACAAATGATTGCACAAACTTTGTCAGTCAGGCATTAAGAACTGGAGGGTGGAAAGATACTTCAACTTTAATTTCTACTCAAATGCATAGCTGGTTCTATAAATCTGGTACAAACTATGCTCAAACATGGTCTACAGCAAATGGGTTAAGAAATAGAATTGCCAATGGTTACGAGCTGGGCACTACAAAGCTAGGTAAAAGTTTCGGTGGGTTGGGGCCTGAGTATCTGAATAATCAGATTCGAGTCGGCGATATTATTTTGGCAGATTGGACAGGTGATGGTATTTATGACCATGCCATGATAGTAACTCAAGTGAGCTTTTCAGAAACTTTAGTAAGTTACCATTCTACAGATAGAAAGAATTACTCAATGGCTGATGTTTCAGCGAGTAGTCCTAATGCTAAATTTGAGGTTTATCATATAGTCTAAGATTCGAAGTTTTAATGGAATATATTAGTTTTTTAAAACAAAAATGCCTTAATTTGAAAAAATTGAGGCATCTTAATGTCTGGTAGTAGTGTATAGAGTTTCTGTAACTTAAAACTTGTTATCTTAAATATATAGATGGTGGAAGGAAATTAACCCTTTGGAATCTCCTCATTCCTCGGCTTTCTTACATAATTAACAAATCGCTCTTCCATAGCCCCGTACTTTTTAAAATTTTCACGGGCTTCGTTTAGTGAAGGTTAGTTTGCATCACCGCACCAATCATGATCTTATGCTTGTACAGGATCATCTTCCCAAAAGCACACAGGGCAGATGTCATAGTAGCCGTTAGATGGTTCATCTCTGGTTAAGTAACCGCAGCATAAACTAGGGTAGAGCATTCTATTTTTCCATTAGCCCTTAAGAGCTTTTCTCTCAGGCTTTTCAGCAAAATTAGAATTTAAATACACAATGTTCTTCGGCTCTACCAAAGAAACATTTTTCTTTTCATCTATCACCGCACAAAGAGCAGAGCCGCACTTAAGCAAATATTTGTTTGTTAAATCATTTTGACCTTTAACAGTAATTTTAGGCAAAATATCTATATTCTTCATTACTTTTTGGGCAATATCTTTACTGTTATTTTCTATGTAAACAAATGCTTGGATAGTTCCCCATAGTAGAGCTAAAACTAATAGAGAATTTAGGACAACTACAGAGAAAGTCTGATCTAATTGATCATAACGTTGCGAATTATGAATTTTTAAAATTTGATTAGGATTAGGCTCATTTTTAGGTAAATAACTTAGTAGTTTCGCATCAAGTTTTTTTGCTAAATCGAAATAAACAAAGATGTATCTTAAGAAAAACATTATTAAACAAGCACTACAAAGGTACAGAAGCTGATTAATTCCTCTAAGAAATCCAAGATAAATTTTGTCTTGTACTGAGAAGTTGAGGGCTATTGGATCTACTAAAAAATACCCTAAATAGCCGTTTAAATAAATTTGGCCAGAAGTAAAAAGAAATATAGTTACTAATGTTAAAGCAATCGCTACATCTAAAGAAAAATTAAATTTCATGTGCTTTCCTTATTTTTTGTTCTTCGGGCAATTTTTGCCATTTCCACTAGGTAAGCAATCACATGCTTTACCATCTCCATCCTTGTCTAAGCTTTCCCAACTAGTTTGCCCAGATTTATTTTGCTGTTCATACCAAGCTTGTGCCTCTTTTTGAGTTCCAAAGTCAGCACATTTCTTTGCATAGCTTTGAAATGAAAGCAGCCCCATTAGAATAAAAATTATATATTTCATAAATTTGTTTTGAGTGTAAGTTTAAATAAATTGTAACAGCGACTTGTAAAGTACTGCAAATTATGGGGAATAGAAAAAGCTCTTAGGATGGATAGTCTTCATAGTGTATTTAGTTGACAAAATTAAAAAATAGCCTTAAATTTTGGTTGACAAACTTTATATTTAGTCCTAATTTATTTTTAACCTACATTTCAATTTTTTTGGACTTATAATTTTATGAATGACGATAATAAATTACATCCTCCCTCTGCATTTGAGCCTCAGTTAACGGACGAGGTGCTGAGATACTTCGCAACACCAATGCTCGAAATTTATCATGATGTTCACGAAATTTTAAATAGTGACAATGATAATAATTATACTCGAGGCACCGCTATATTTGGTCGTACTTATGAGCAATTCAAGAAGTTGATCGTAGCTGAAGATTGCCCTGTAGAGGTACATCTAAAAGATGGTACTTTCCGATTCATTTTTCAAATTGGTTATGCGTAAATAGGTTTTTGTAAAGGTGATTTTACAGATCCAAAGTCATTGAAGTTAAGAAAATATACACCTTCAAATTATGACCTGTTCCAGTCAGATGATAACCAACCAGTAGTATGGAAATTTATCTTGAATGAGCCTAAAACTGATGAAGACGAAGCATTTGTTGAATTCGTTGGTTTTAATTTAGCCACTTTACCTGTAGCTTATTGGCGATCTAATGACAACTTAGATAGTAATAAGCTACATTTGGTAGACCCAATTACTCCTGAATCTGTAGAGCTTGATGCTCCATTTATTGAAGATCCTGATGAAGATGATCTTTTAGATGAAGATTTAGACACTAAATTCAAATAGTCGTAATAAGCAATGTCATTATGAACACGCCATTTAATGGATTAGAACTAAAACTTCTTAGACAGTTTAATCAACTGTCTTTAGAAGAATTAGGTCAGCACCTTGAGTGTACACGGCAGTATGTTCACAAAGTTGAAACTGGGCAGACAATACCCAGTGTTCAATTTATTCAGCAAGCTGCCAATTTTTTCAATGTTCCTGAAGAACTTTTTACTCATGTAAAGTCAGTATTACAAGAGGAGCAAATCCATTTTAGAAGCCTGAGATCAACGAAGATAGCAACCAAGCAAGTTGTTATTGCGCGTGGTGAGTACATTAAGCGCTTAACTGAATACTTAGACTCTAAACTTCGGTTGCCTAAATATGATATTCACGATTCGACTCGTTCAGGTTCTATAGAAGCGATTGCTGAACAGTGCCGTGCTGATTGGGGACTAGGTTTAGGTCCGATCAGTAACATGATTCGCTTATGTGAGTCGCATGGTGTAGTCGTTACTACTTTTCAGTCTTTATCGACTGAAGTTGATGCGCTTTCTTTAGCAACGGCACGTCCAATCTTTGTTCGTAATGAAGCGAAGGAGAGTGAGTGTAGACAACGTTTTGATCTAGCTCATGAGCTTGGTCATTTAGTACTTCACGATGGTATGGTTACTGGGGATCGTATTACTGAGTCTGAAGCAAATCAGTTCGCCTCAGCTTTTTTAATTCCTCAGACTATGATGCGTACTCATTTTCCAACGTGGTTTCGAAGTGGGCGTTATGATTGGGACAAACTCAGTGAGTTTAAACAATCTTGGAAAGTGAGTAAGGCTGCAATTCTTTATAGAGCTAAATCTTTAGGATTACTTACTCAAGAGCAATATACGAGTGGGGTAGTTACTTTGAGAAAACGAAGTGAAGCAATTACGGAGAAAGAAGATCACTTAATCCCAAAGGAAAAACCTGAACTTCTTCAAGCGTGCTTTGCAATGCTTGCTAAGAAGAAAATCTATGCTGAAGATATATCTAAAGCTTTAGATATGAATACTGGATTTCTTGAAAATTTAGTCGGAATCGAGATTCCTAAAAAGCCAAGGACTCCTAGACTTGTGGAAGAAAGCGCCTAAGGGCGCTTTTTTAATTACTTTAGTATTGCTGTCAAACTCCAATGACATTAACACTTTAATTGCCTTTGAATAAGTTGTCATAATTGTTAAAATAGCTCTCTTTTAACTGTTTTCGTTTTGCATTTATTTTGCAAGGCAAAAATAAATTTATATAAAACAGTTTCTTACTCTAGGATTTTCTTAATGCTCTCTATTTATTTAATATATCTATGAAGATATTTTAAGTTATTGTTTTTAAATAACTTTATTGGTGTATTTTAGAGAAAATAATAGGAAAAATTGAATAAATAGATATTATAGAAAACAAAGAGTTAGCATAGGGTTTTGCATGTAAAAATGCCTGTCAGTTCGGCAAATAAAAAAGACGCTATTAAAGCGACTTTTCCATCAAATCTTTTACTGATTCTTAAACGGCAAATCAATACCAACATCTGCATCATTCCAGATAATTTCATGGCCAGATGCATACATCTCTGTCATTTTTTCAGTTGCATGACCGGCCAATGTCTGTGCCGATTTTCCTGCTTTTTTATGCAAGTGAATAGACAGAGCTCGGATTTCATGGAAGCTAGGATGCTGCCGACTTTTTAAATCTGGGTAAGCATTTGATTTTTTCAACACATCTAAAAATATTTTAGAAACGTACCCAGCTTCAATTTTTGTCCAGTGTTCTTTAGATTGGCTTTTATTTTTAGTCTTACCTTTAGGTACACGATGAATAATATATGGACTAACAACCTTATCTTTACATCGATCCAAAACACTTTGCAGCTCTGGATTAATCTTAATGCGTACATAACCAGATCCTTCTAATAAATCATATTCATCTTCTGGATCGTCAGTCGTTTTTTCCTGAGCCACATGAAGATAGCCATCATGGATATCTGTCCACTTCATATTAATAATATCAATACGACGCTGGGTGGTAAGCATAGCTAAATCAATTGCATTTTTTAGCCATTGTGGAGCAGCTTCACGTATTAATGTTAAGCCTTCCAGTGTATGGCGTTTACGCTGTTTAACTCTATAACGCTTAATGGTTTGAGCCGCAGGGTTCTCAGTCAATAGTCCTTTGCTAATTGCCAGATCAAACATTTGTATCAGCAAGCTTCGGGTTTCAATACTTGTTGAAGCAGGCAGACTATCAAGTAATTGATTCACCTTTAACAAGGTTATGGATGAAAGCGCTTCTTTTTCCCATATTTCACACTGTCCTAGACTGTGTTTATACGATCTTAAAGAGTTCGCAGCGAGTGGACGTCCATCTTTCCTACGTTTCTCGCTTAAGAACTTCTGTGAGAACTCTCCAAATGTTATCTCACCCATAACAGACGACACCAAACCTGAAGAAGGAACCAAAAGATCATTAAGTTTACGGGCAGCAGTTATAGCTTTTGCCTTGTCTGATCCCATGCCATGAAACTTACCAGTTAAGGGGTGGCGGTATCTCCATGTACTGACACCACTTCGATAAAGATTAGGTGGCAAATCTTTGTTTCTTTTTGAACGCGGTCGAGACATTGCATTATTCAACCTTTAAGCACTTTATCCACCAGATCATCACCAGTAGACTTTTTATAAATATCCCACTTAACATACCAAGTTTTTCTTTTACCTGATCCTATTAATTCAGCGGGTAAATCCCCTAAACGACATTGGCGGGTGATTGTTTGAGGAGTAGGAGGAGTTGCGCCATTCTCAGCTTCTCCATACACACGCTTAATAAATTCAGATACTCGAATCAAGCAAGACATAAAATTCACCTCATATACTGTCTTACAGCCCTGAATGAAGGGCTGTATATGCAATCTGCACAATTTTAAATTTTGATTTTTTAAGGTTTAAAGTTTTAAGAAGGTAATGCGCTGTTTAACTTTTCAAAAGACTGCGTGCGGGCAGCCTTCTGATTGGTTAATAAGGAGACCGAGACATCCTTGATCATTTCATTACCTTGCAGGACCTGTTGTTTTGCCTGGAGAGCTGTCGTAGCCTCTACACGTCCTCGTAAGCTGCCTTTGCCGTGAAGCTTGGCCACATACTTAAAGATGTAGGTTTTTACGCACTCCAACCCTCCATGTCCTTTTTTGCCTTGCAGGCCTGCACGATCTGGGCTTCATAGCGGGTGCTTTTAAACTGTTTATAGATTGGTCCCAGATCTGCTTCTTTATCCGCATGATGGATCGCGTTTAAGGCCTGCTGGAAGTCCTGAGTCAATTGCTGTGCAGCATTGGCTGGAGCTATCTGGTTTTGTGGCTGCTGTTGTCGTTGTTGCTGAGCCCGAGGCGGATTCTGATTGCGCTGCTGGTTTTGAGCAGGAGCAGCATTCTGCTGGTTGTTCTGGGCTGGTGCATTGGTCTGTTGATGGAAAGCATCCGTATCAGCATCTTGGGTATCATCAATCAGGAACAGGCCATTCAATGCGTATTTACGGGCATAAGAACTAGATGCGCCAAAAGTCTGGGCAACATCCATTCCTTTTTTAGTGATATCCACGCCAGCATGAGCGGTGGTCATGGTTTGTTTGCCTTGAGCATCGGTAAAGACTGCTTTGGCCGTGATCACCACAACCGGGCCGATCTCTTGTACTTCATCAGTCACCACAAGGGTAGCGCCGTATTTTTGCAAGAGCGGCTTTACACCTTCAAGGATATCTTCCAGACTACGATAATGGAATTTACCAAAGCTGTTGTATTTGCTCTTAGGTGCTTTTAACTCAAGCTGGATAAGTTGTAAGGCATCAAGTGTGGTTGCCGATGCCATTTGTTGATTCACTGCTGCATTCATCTTAAATCTCCTTAGGCACCGTTGTACTGCGCGTTACGGTAATCAATACGTTGTTCTTTGCTATAGCGTGGAGTTTGGCTTTTGGCACGGCGTTGAATGGCACGTTGGTAATTTACGAGCTTCTTGATATTACCTTTTAGCCAATACACGGATAATTCTTCTTCATTGATCGGGCGAGGCTGGCTATCTGGCGTTTCCTTAACGAGGATCGAATGCCAGTCAAAAGCAGCAGCCTGAATGCCACCGAAGAAATCTGTATCAAAATCAGGGGTGTAATTTAACGATACGTTGACCAGATAATTTTTTGGGCCAAGGCGTACGTTGTAGTAGCCATTCACGTCTTTACAGATGAATTCTGCGAATGGTGTGGTATAGCGTTTCTTTTGCATGACAGGCTCCATATTACTGGTCTTACCATGTGTATATGATGCTGAATGCCCAGTATTTATAGGGCTTTCAAGTCGCTGTGCGTCATAACTTGTCGGTTGTATTTTGTTCGATAGCGAGCCATTAAATGGCTTGGTTTTTGGGTTAGAAGCTGTGTGTAAATGTGTCATGTGCTTATCCTCCAAAGATGCCGTAAATGACAAAGGTCAGGACAAGCCAGAGCAGGAAAATGACTAAAATAATAGGGAAGAGCTTAAGCGCATTTTTTAAATTAACTTTGATAAAGTCGATTGTGCTGACCTGATAATCTGCAGCAGTAGGATGCTGGTGTAAACGTTGGGACGTTTGACTAGCAACATTCTTTTGTTTCATAATAAACCTCATGTAAGTGAAGAGCCTCGTCCATCCGCCAAGATCTCGGGGCTTTTTGCTATCTATAAGTAAAATAGTAAGCTAACTTACTTTATTGGTCAAGCATATTGGTAACTAAAATTACTTTTTTATTTTAATAGACGAAAGAAAACCCACCGCTAGGGTGGGCTTACTTGATATATCAAATTATTAGTCTTCAACTAAGCCTTTATATCCCAAGTAATTTATTCCAACTAAAGTCAAAATTATAAGCTGAGTAATAAAAAATAAAGTAATTAAACTTAGGACAAAAAATATGCTAATTGAAAAACAATTACCTGATACTGAATCCAATATTAGCTTATCTTTAATTATATCTAATGAATATACGAACCTAGTTACAGTTAAAAATAAAGCTAGTAGCAAACTAATTGCAGATAGATAAGCAAAAAGCATTGTTAGAAAAACTCTTCGCTTTAAAGGTTGAGGAAAAGTCTCTGATCGATTAGGTTCAGTTTTAATTAAATAAGGAGCAGCTTCTTCATTAATAATTTTATCAATAGCATCACTATTAATAGCTGCAATAGCTGAAAGTGAAGCAATATAAAATCCGGGCAAAATAGCCAATAAAGTAAAAAGATCTCCAAAACGCTCGCTAGTAAAATAATTTCCATTAAATTTAATAGCTACAAAGGTAGCACCAATAGTTAATATTAATGCTATACCTAAGGGGTAAAGATATATAGCTTTTAAGTGAGCATTATCAGGATATTTAATTTTAAGGAAATCAAAAACTCTAATTGCTTGAGTTAGCATAAGACCTCCTCATTAACATTAAAAGTTCGCTGACATGATAGCAAAGCATTGTACAATCGGTTTAGGTATTTCTGATACTAATCCGTTGATTGTATGTATATCACGATCTTCCCAATTTAAAAATGCTCTTTTTGTCAAGCCCATCGTAACGTCATCAACAAACTCATATTTAGTTTCACCTTTATTGTGCTGATTTTTAAGCATTAAATAAACAGTAGGATCGGCATCAAATTCATCTTTAAAATTATCCTTTGTAGCACCTATCCAACCTCTAAGAGCGTTTGCACTAACCTTACTCCAAAAACTAGACTGTCCATCTATTGTAATACCTAGGCTCTTAGTCTTGTTCTTCATAACGCTATTCTGGTCAAAAGCTTTGGTAACTTTTGTCTCCTCAACCAAGATAATACTCTGTAATAAACCTTGATTCACAGCCTGTATTATACTACTTGTTGTAACAGGGGAGAGTTCAATATGTGGTTTACATTTAACCTCTTCTTGACTCATTGGATCTTTGCAAAGCCAAAAAGAAGGAGGAGTAATTAATAAAAATAGTTCAGTGAGTAAAGATGGAAGAAATTTGTAGTTCATTCCTTGTACAGACTGGACACATATATTAGCTTCATTTTTTTTAGCAGGTTTAGTGTTAATAATAACGTGCAGAAGTGTCCTCAAACCATGCTCTTTCGGTATTTTTTGAGTTAAAACACTATTAGTTGTGCTTTCCAAAATCCTAGGGTCTACTTCAAGATCATTAAATGTAAATAACAATTTATATTGATCCTTATATTTTTCTATAGAAACCCATTTTATCCACTTCTTTCCTTTGTTATATTCTTTAATTTTTTTACCATTGTCGGAAAATTCAGATTTATTACCTTTAAAATATAACTCTAAATTTTCACAAAAAATAAGATTCGAAACTTCACCAAAAAGAATTGTGCATTTTCTTTTCTGCGAATACGAGATTTATCTACTCTTAAATGATAATAGTCAAATCTTATATTAACTGACATATTTTTACCCTCTTTCCCGAACTGCTGCAAAGACTGTGTCGGGTTCACAGTTTAAAATTAACTTAGTCTTGATCTTCTTTTTGCTCTATATGTAAAACGCATGCAATCTATCACCTGTCCTACAAAATGACAGTGTTCATCCAAAGGTATAATATTTGGTTTGAATTCAGGATTAAGAGCTTGCAAATATCTTGTATTGTCTGTTTCGATTACCAATTTTTTAAATGTTGCATCTTCAAATCTTCTCACAACAACCATATCACCAGATTGCATATCGTTATAATAAACATCAGGATCTACTAGGATATAATCACCTTCAAGAAAGTCAGGTTGATTGCTAATTCCTTGAACTTTTAGATAAAAACAATTTGTGCATTCTTCTGGTAGAGGAAGCCACTCTTGTACTTGCGACATATCAACTGCCTGTACATTGGTAAATGTACCAGCCTGTACCCAAGACAATACCGGAGCCATATGTGTCTTAATTTCTTTAACGTTTTGGGATTCTTTATTAATTTTATCTTTATCAGATCCATCTAATAAATATTGAATACTACAACCTAAAGAACCAGCTAGGGCTACCAAGCTATCATGTTTGGGAGTATTTTCATCTTTTTCCCAGTAAATGATAGATGTCTTGGAAACACCAACTTTATCTGCTAATTGCTGCTGAGTTAATTTTCGGTCTTTACGAAGTTGTTTTAGACGTATTCCAAGAGTTTCCATCACAAAAACACCAATTTCATTTGTAAGTTATCTTACCAATTGACAGGGTAAGTTTTATGTTATTAAATAAGGTAAGTTAAATTACTTTTGGGATAACCTAAATGACCAAATCTGAAGCTTTAAGCTTACTTAATTGCTCAGTAACTCAGCTTGCTGAAAAGTTAGATATCTCGCACAACGCTATTAGTCAGTGGGATGAGGCAAAAATACCCTTAGCGCGTGAATATCAGATTAGAGATATAGCAAGTGGTAAAGAACCACTGAAACGAACAACAGCACAAGCTTAGGAAAAGCCATGAGCAAAGTATTAATCAATATATCTGCAAGTGCCAGAAATGACGTTTCAAGAGTATTGCAGGCTCTTGCGACAAATAATCAAAGTGATTTAGCAGAACATTTAAGTGTTGATCCAAGCACATTATCAAGAATGAAAACTGATAAGAAAAACAATGGATTGACTGAAATTGAATTGTTTTGCGAACTGTTGAGTTGTCTTGGGCTAAAAGTTGTCCCTAAAGATTATCAAAGCATTGATAAGGAACGAGTAGCAGCTTTGCTAGTGATGTCTAAAAGTTGGATGAATCGAATTGAATCGGTTGATGACTTATTCCATGACGAAATCAGTAATCAAAAAGAAAAACTTGGATATTAAAAAACCGCTTTCCTGCGGGAACAGGTTTAGCGGTCGGCGTTCATCAATCTTAGGAAATCTAGAACATGACCAATATATCAAACGAAGTATCAACCCACAACAGTGATTTCATTGTGGGGGATACGGTTGTAATTAAAACACCTCTTGAGTTCATCAACAGGACTTTTGACTCAGATGAGCTTTTCATTGTTCAGGACATTTGTGGGCTACTGAGTAAAGGAGTCACTATTTTGATTAATGGCGAACGTATTACAGCAGCAGATTCTGAATTACGCCATGCCTCAGTTGCAGAGCTGAATGCAAAGAGTCGTCTTTCAATTGTTGAGCAAGTATTAGCGGAGGTTTTATGAATACAAAACTCCCTGATTACAAGCAACTTCAGGCGATCCAATCCTGGTATGAACCAGCATTAAAACTTTTGAACGATCTGCTTGAGCGTAACAAAGCTAATCTCCGTAAGCGTGGTTACAACGAAGAGAATGCTGCAATTACCCGTGAAGAGTTTAGACAGCAACTCGCACGCCGTGGTCGCATTACGTTGCATTTAGCTGGCGAAATTGAAACGAGTTTATATAAGACCCATAAGATTGAATACATGGGTGGATATTTAAGACCTAAGGTGGATGAATTATGAGTTTAGATGCAACTGTCTGGGCTTGGAAAAAGCAATTCACTCAAGTTAAAGGTGGATCATCCCCAGCGTTAAAGAAATTAGTATTGCTATCCA
>Ga0308161_1003672_pt1 | contig 14720 bp, 11 predicted proteins | sample PhyFR2_FD_201034 | JGI IMG/M metagenome (GOLD analysis project Ga0308161, IMG submission 201034) | Phyllosphere microbial communities from UC Gill Tract Community Farm, Albany, California, United States - DLSLF.R2 | ecosystem: Host-associated > Plants > Phyllosphere > Unclassified | place: USA...
TCGAGCGCCCGAACACCCACAGAGAGCCGCAGCCATGTCCCACACGATGAACCGGCGCCACGCCAGGGGCCTGCACAGCGCCCAGACGCGCGCCGCCTGGATGCTCGTCATCCCGTTCCTCGTCGTCTTCGCGACGATGTTCCTCGTCCCGCTGTTCTACTCCGCGTACCTCAGCACGTTCACCTCCCAGCTCGTCGGCGGAGAGGTCTTCAGCGCCTTCGCCAACTACTCGCGGGCGCTGTCCGATCCGAGCTTCTGGGGCGGGCTGAGCCGAGTCGCGCTCTTCCTGTTCATCCAGGTGCCCATCATGCTCATCGCGTCGCTGTTCTTCGCATTGGCGCTGGACAGCGGCCGAGTCCGGGGCGGAAAGATCGCCCGCCTCCTGATCTTCCTCCCGTACGCGGTGCCGGGCGTCGTGGCGACCCTCATGTGGGGCTATCTGTACGGCAACAACTTCGGTCTCATCGCGCAGGTCTTCCGATCGCTCGGGCTGGGCAGCCCCGAGCTGCTGAGCCCCGACAAGGTGCTCGGCTCGACGATGAACATCGTCTGCTGGGAGTTCGTCGGCTACAACATGATCATCCTGTACGCGGCGCTGCGCACCATCCCGCGCGAACGCTACGAGGCTGCGGAGATCGACGGAGCCGGCCAGCTTCGCATCGCCTGGAGCATCAAGATCCCCGCCGTCAAGCAGGCGCTGCTGCTCACGGTGATCTTCTCGATCATCGGCTCCTTCCAGCTCTTCAACGAGCCGAATCTGCTCTACAACATCGCACCGAATGCGATCGGCACCGACTTCACACCGAACCTGTACGCGTACAGCGTCGCGTTCAAGAACCAGGACATCAACTACGCCGCGGCGATCGCGTTCCTGCTCGGTGCCGTCATCGTCATCATCTCCGTGGTCGTGCAGACGATCGTCAACAGGAAGGAGCGTGAGGCATGACCGCCACGTCGACCCTTCACACCGCTGAACTGCCTCAGCGGAAGCGCAAGCGCCTGATCACCGAGGACCGTCGTCGCAGCACTCTGCTCACGGTGATCGTCTGGGTCTGCGTCGCCTACTTCATCGTGCCGCTCGTCTGGCTCGCGCTCTCGAGCACCAAGGACAACACCGACCTGTTCACGACCTTCGGCCTGTGGTTCGGCAACGCCTTCCATCTCTTCGACAACATCGGCACCGTGTTCACCAACAGCGGTGGCCTGTTCGCGCGCTGGCTGCTGAACACCCTGATCTACGCCGCCGCCAGCGCCCTCGGCGCGACGATCCTGGCCGCGATGTGCGGCTATGCACTCGCGAAGTACCGCTTCCGCGGTCGGAACGCGGTGTTCTGGCTCATCATCGGAGCGATCATGGTGCCGATGACCGCGCTCGCGATCCCGACGTACCTCCTGTTCAGCGCGATGAATCTCACCGATTCCATGTGGGGCATCATCCTCCCCTCGCTGGTCAGCCCGTTCGGCGTCTACCTGATGCGCGTGTACGCGCAGGAGGCGGTCGACGACAGCCTCCTCGAAGCGGCTCGGATCGACGGAGCCGGCGAGCTTCGGATCTTCAGCTCGATCGGGCTCCGGCTGCTGGCACCAGGGCTGGTCACCGTGCTGCTGTTCCAGCTGGTCGCCACCTGGAACAACTACTTCCTCCCGCTGATCATGCTCAATTCGGAGGATCTGTTCCCCATCACGGTGGGTCTGGCGAACTGGCAGATGGCCGCCTCGGGAGGAGGCGGGGCCCAGGTGCTCTTCTCGACAGTGATCACCGGCTCGCTGGTGTCGATCGCCCCGCTGGTGATCGCCTTCCTCTTCCTCCAGCGGTATTGGCAGTCCGGGCTCACCGCTGGCGGCGTGAAGGGCTGACACCGGTCGAGCGGCGGCCGCTGCCGTCGCTCGACCGCGATCAGAGCGCCCGGATGCTCCAGCCCGCCGTGTGCGCGGCGCCGGGCTCGAGCACGATCAGGTCGGTGCCGGAGTTGAAGGCGTCGGGAGGGCAGGTCATCGGCTCGACGGCGAGGCCGCGCCGGCTGGCGGCAGGGTCCGGGAGATCGGCCGTGTGCACCTGGACCCACGGGCATCCGGCGTCCCACACCATCTCGACACCGGCGCCGGACGCGCCGCGCAGCCGAACGGCGGCCGCACCGCGCGCATCGCGCTGGAGGCCGGTGAAGGCGTGATCGATGAACGTGTCGCCGATGCGGCGTGGGGCGCGGAAGTCCCACTCCGGATGCGCATCGACCGACTCGAGGGCGACCGGGCTGAGTCGATCGGCGGTGACGGTGAGCACCTCGGATGCCGGCAGCAGCAGCTCCGTGTCGTCGACGTGCTCGTCGCCCGCGGTGAGGTACGGGTGCGGTCCGGTGCCCCAGGGAGCGGCATCCGCCCCGAGGTTGCGGCCCGTGACGCGCTGGTGCAGGCCGGTGGCGTCCACGGAGTACTCGACCTGGACCTCCACACGGAAGGGGTAGCCCGTCTGCGGCTGGATCACGGCGGCCAGTACGACCCGGTCGTCCGCGATCTCACGCACCGCGAAGTCGAGCCAGGTGACCAGCCCGTGCAGGGCTTGGCTGCGGGCCGGCTCCGTCAGCGCCAGCTGATACGTGGCGCCGTCGAACGCGTACCGGCCGTCGACGATGCGGTTCGGCCAGGGGGCGAGCGTGGCGCCGCGGTGCGCGGGCCGCACCTCGTCGGCGTCGAACGGGATCACCAGGTCGCGGCCCTCGAAGGTCAGGGCCCGCAGGGTCGCCCCGATGCTGGCGATCTCGGCACGGTATCCGCGCGCGGTGATGGTCAGCTGTCGTCCGGAACGGGGATCGGTCACAGTCCCAGCCTCTCCAGGTAGTCGTTCACGAACCGGCGTTCCGGATCGAGTTCGGCGCGCAGCGCCGCGAAGTCGTCCCACCGAGCGTAACGGCGCCGCACCTCGGCTCCGTCCAGTGTGAAGATCTTGCCCCAGTGGGGCCGTGCGGATGCCGGGAGCGCGGCCTCGATCGTCGGCAGCAGAGCCCGCACGGCCGCCTCATCCTGCCGCCAGGTGAAGTGGATGCCCACGGCATCCGTGCCGTAGGCGGAACTCAGCCACAGATCGTCAGCCGCGACTGTGCGGACCTCGCTCACCAGCAGCAGCGGGGCGATCCGGCCGGCGAGCCCGCGGACCGCCTCCAGCGCCGCCACGGCGTCACGGCGCGGCATCAGATACTCGCTCTGCAGCTCGGCACCCGCGGAGGGCGTGAACTCCAGCTTGAAGTGCGGCAGGCGCTGGTACCACGCACCGGGCTCGCCGCCCTGGTCGGTGCACGCCGCGGGATCGACCCCGAGGATCGGATGCCGCTTCACCTGCGCGGCTGCCGCGCCCAGTCGTGCGGGGATGTCACCGGCCAGATCGTCGGCGCCGCGCTGCTTGATCCACAGCTGGTCGGCGGAGGAGGTTTGCTGCCAGGTGGTGAAGATGCTCACGCTGGTGCCCGCCGAGGTCACCGCGTCGAGGTCGTCCAGGATCGCATCCCAGCCCGGGCGCTCGTGCACGCGCTGCGCGACCGCATACGTCGGCTCGACGTCGAGGACGAGCTCGAGCACGACCCCCAGTGCGCCGATCCCGACCACCGCGCCGGCGAACTGCGGGTCGCCGCGGTGCAGGTGCAGCAGTTCGCCGGATGCCGTCAGCAGCACCAGTTCGCGCACCGCCGCGGCGAGCGATCCGATCGCATCGCCGGAGCCGTGCGTGCCGGTCGCCACGGCGCCGGCGACGGAGATGTGCGGGAGGGAGGCGAGGTTCGCCAGCGCCAGCCCCTCGGCCTCGAGACGCGGCGCGATGTCGCCGTAGCGCAGCCCGCCGGACACCCGCACCGCATCGCGCTCCGGGCTGATCTCGAAGACCACGGGCATCCGGTCCAGGGCTACGAGCGTGCCGGTAGTGTCGGCGATGTCGTTGAAGCAGTGCCGCGTGCCCAGCACGCGCACCTTCCCGCCGGCCGTGACCAGCGCGCGCGCCTCGTCCACGGTCGACGGATGCGCCACGGCACCCCGGTAGGCGATGTTCCCGGCCCAGTTGCGTTCCGCGCTCACCGGCGCCTCCTCGTGATCATGACGGCTCAGTTCTCTTGACGGCTCAGTGCTCGTGACGACTCAGCCGAGCGGGTCGGACAGCAGTCTCTGCAGGGCGGCGTCCGCCGCGCCGATCAGCAGGCGGTCGGCCCCGAGTGCCGCGGATGCCAGCTCCAGATGCTCGGCGGAGGCGGCGAGCGCGCGGGCGCGCACCTCGTCGTCGAACCCCTCGCGATCGATCTCGCGGAGGCTGCCGAGGAACCCGCCGAGCACGATGATCGACGGGTTGAGCACGTTGACCGCGTTGCCCAGGGTGGCGGCGAGGATGCGGCGCTGCCTGGCGGACTCGACCCTGGCGTCACCGGATGCCGTGAGAGCCCGCTCCAGCTCCGCGTCGTCGGGGGCCGTCAGACCGGTGGCCCGCACGAGCCGCGCGCGGTTGACCTCGTCCTCGAGCACGCCGCCCTCGACCCGCCGGTCGGCGGCATCCGTCAGGCTCGCGGCGGTCTGCCCCCATTCCCCGGCGTACCCGCCTTCGCCGCCGATGAGCTGCCCGTGCAGCACGAGCCCTCCGCCGATGCCGCTCGCGCCGCCGTTGAGGTAGACCACATCGCCGTGCTCGCGGGCGGCGCCGAACAGGCGCTCGGCCCTGGCGCCGTACGAGGCGTCGTTGCCGACCACGACGGCCAGGCCCAGCGCCTCCGCGAGCGGACCCGCGATGTCGGCGTCGTGCCAGTCCAGGTGAGGCGCGAAGCGCACCAGTCTGTCCTCCGCCCGCACCAGGCCGGGCACGGCGACGCCCGCTCCCACGATGCGGCAGTCCTTCAGACCATCCGCCCTCCAGGCCGCGACCACCCGGGCGACGACCTCGACCACCTCGGCGACGTCGGGGTTCGACGCCTGGACGCGCTCGCGCAGTCGCACACTGCCGCCGAGGGACACCGCACCGATCTCGATCGCGTCGATCTCGGGGTTCACACCGATCGCGACGACGTCGGGGCTCGGCGCGACGATGGGCGACGGGCGGCCGACGCGACGCGTGGGATCGGGATCGTGCTCCCGCACGAGGCCGGCCGCCGCGAGCCGGGAGACGAGGTCGGACACGGTCGACCGGTTCAGCCCCGTCTCGGCCGTGATCACGGCGCGGGAGCGCGGACCGCCGTGGTGCACGAGACGCAGCACCTCGCCGAGATTGGTGCGCCGCACCCCCTCCACGGTCGTCGCGCGTTCGCTCATCGTCCCAGGCTACCGATCCCGGTGTGCGCCATCCGCCCATGTGCCGAGCAGGTCGTGCGCGCCTCGCCGCGCGGCCCGCGCGTCACTCGACGGAGACTTCCACGAGGCGGGCATCGTCCCCGGTGACCTCGTGCACGGCGCCGGTGAGCAGCACCGTCGCGGGCGCTGTGGCAGCGCCGGGCAGCGTGCGCGTGGCACGGGGTCGCTCGTTGGAGATCGCGCCCGCCGTGGCCCCGCTCAGGTCCGACACCGGAGCCTGCGCCTCGGCATGCGACGCCGCCCACACCCGCACCTCGCCCGGCTCGACCACCCGCACGAGACGGCGATCGCTGAACGCGAGACGCGCAGCCGGCACATCGAACCGCACCCGCCTGCTCTCGCCCGGTGCGAGGTCCACGCGCGCATAGCCGAGCAGCTGCGCGACGGGCCTGGTCACGCTCGCGACCGGATCTCGACCGTAGAGCTGCACGACCTCGGTCGCGGACACGTCGCCGGTGTTGCGCACCAGCACGGATGCCGTGAACCGGCCGTCCGTGCGGGCCTCCCCCGACACCTGCAGGTCGTCGTAGGCGAAGGTCGTGTACGACATGCCGAAGCCGAACGGCCGCAGCGGCGTCGGGTCCGTGGAGGTCACGTCCGACGGCCCGCCGAGGATCGGATGCAGGTAGCTGTACGGCTGCGCTCCGGACGAGCGCGGCAGGCTCACCGGCATCCGTCCCGACGGCGCGATCGCGCCGGTGAGGACGTCGGCGATCGCCTCGCCACCGGCCTCGCCCGGGAAGAACGCCTGCAGCACGGCCGCCGGGCGCGCGCCGTCGCCGTCCAGCGCCCAGTCGATGGCATAGGGCCGCCCCGTGACGAGCACCATCACGACGGGCGTCCCCGTGGCGACCAGGGCCTCGACCAGTTCACGCTGCACACCCGGAAGGTCGAGCGAGTCCACGTCGTTGCCCTCGCCGACCGTGCCGCGGCCGAACAGCCCGGCCTGATCGCCGACGACGACCACCGCGACATCGGCATCCGCCGCAGTGGCGACCGCCGTCTCGAAACCGGACCGGTCCTCGCCCTCGACCTCGCAACCGTCGACGTGCACGATCTCGGCATCGGGAAGTGCCGCCGTCAGCGCCTCGCGGACGGTCGGGATGCGGAAGCCGAGGTCGTGACCGGGGTGATGCGCGAGCACATGGTTGGCGAACGAATAGCATCCCTGCAGTGCCGCCGTGCGGTCGGCGTTCGGCCCGACCAGGGCGATGCGACGCGGACCGCGCAGCGGCAGGATGCCGTCGTTGCCGAGCAGCACGAGCGACTCCGCCGCCAGCCGCCGGGCCACCGCGCGATGCCGAGGGGTGTCGAGGTCGACCCGCGCGGGCGGATCCTCCTCGAACGCGTCGGCGTCGAGCAGCCCGAGCTGCTCCTTCTGCAGCAGCACGCGGATCACGGCGCGATCCAGGTAGGCCTCATCGAGCAGCCCCGCGCGCACGCGCTCGACCAGCGGCGCCAGGTACGCGTCACCGGAGGGGAGCTCGACGTCGATGCCGGCGGTCAGGGCCAGCTGCGCGGCCTCACCGCGATCCGCGGCCACCGCGTGCATGATCTCGAGGAACGCCACGGCGAAGTAGTCGGCCACCACGACACCGTCGAAGCCGAGTCGCTCCCGGAGCAGTCCGGTCAACAGCGCCGGGTCGGATGCCACGGGCACCCCGTCGATCTCGGCGTAGCTGTTCATCACGCCACGCGCTCCGCCGTCCCGGATCGCCATCTCGAACGGCGGGAGGAACACGTCTGCGACCTCCCTGGGGCCGGCCGAGACCGGCGCGTGGTTGCGGCCGGCCCGAGAGCCGGAGTAGCCCAGGAAGTGCTTCAGTGTGGCGTGCACGCCCGCGGACTGCAGTCCTCGCACATAGGCCGCACCGACGGTGCCGACCAGGTACGGATCCTCGCCGATGCACTCGTCGACGCGTCCCCAGCGCGGGTCTCGCACGACATCGAGCACCGGGGCGAGGCCCTGATGGATGCCGAGGCTGCGCATCGACTCCCCGACGAGCGCACCCATGTCCGCGACCAGCTCGGGGTCGAAGGACGCGCCCCAGGCCAGCGGCGTGGGGAAGGTCGCCGCCTTCCACGCCGCCAGCCCCGTCAGGCACTCCTCGTGCACGAGCGCGGGGATGCCCAGCCGGGTCTCGCTCCTGAGCCGGCGCTGCTCCTGCCACAGCCATGCCGCCCGCTCCACCGGATCGACCGGACGCGTGCCGTAGACGCGGGTGTAATGCCCGATCCCGTGCCGGGTGATCTCGGCGAGCGCTCCGGTCTCGCGCATCGCGCCCATCTCGTTCTGCATCGGGGCGACGACCTCGCCGCCCTGGTCGAGCCAGTAGCCCACCAGCTGCGCGGACTTCTCCTCCAGGGTCATCTCGGCCAGCAGCGCACTCACCCGCGGAGAGGCGGTCGGAAAGGCGGGGATCGTCACCGCACCCTCCGGTGCGTAGGTGGTCACATCGGTCTCCTGCAGCATCCGTCAGCCCTTCACCGCTCCGGTCAGTCCGCCGACGATGCGGCGCTCGAACATGCTGAAGAAGACCAGCGCAGGCAGCATCGACAGCGAGGTGTACGCCAGCACGCGCGCGGTGTCCACCGAGTACTGCGACGCGAAGTTCTGCACGCCCAGCGGCAGGGTGAACAGGCTCTGGTCGTTGAGGATGAACAGCGGCAGCATGTACCCGTTCCAGGCGCCCACGAACGCCAGGATGCCGACGGTGATCACACCGGGCAGGCTGAGCGGCACCACCATCCGCCAGAAGAAGCCCAGACGCGACGCGCCGTCGATGGACGCGGCCTCCTCGAGCTCCTTCGGAATGGCGCGCAGGAACGGGACGAGGATGATGATCGTCGTCGGCAGCGCGAACGCGATCTGCGGCAGGATGATCCCGGCCAGGCTGTTCACCAGCCCCAGATTGCGGATCAGGATGTACAGCGGCGTGATGGCCACCGTCACCGGGAACATCAGGCCGGCCGCGAACAGCGCGTACATCACGCCGCGACCCGCGAACTCGTAACGGGCGAGCACGTAGCTCGCCATCACGCCGAGCACGACCGCGCCGGCCGTGGTGCCCGCGGCGGAGATCGTGGAGTTCAGCATGGCCGTCCAGAACTCGGAGCTGGCCAGCACGTCGCCGTAGTTGCCGAACTGCCACGGGGACGGGAAGCCGGAGGGATCGAGCGTGATCTGCGAGTTGGTGCGGAATCCGCCGATGATCACGTACAGCACCGGCGTGATGCAGATCGTGATCAGCACCAGCGCGACCAGGTAGACCGCGGGGCTCCCCCACTTCACGTCGGCTTCGCGCGTGTGGCGGCCCTTCGGGGAGATCGCGCGGATGGCGACGCGGGTGTTCAGTGTCTCGGCGCTCACTTGCGCCTCCTTCCGCCGTCGCCGGTCAGCGCACCCTCGGTGTCACGACGCAGCACGAAGCGCTGGTAGACGAGAGCCACGATCAGGGTGATCAGGAAGAGCATCACCGCGACGGCGTTGCCGTATCCGTAGCTGCCGGCCAGATGACCGTTCTGGTACATGTAGGTCGCCATCGTGGAGGTTCCGGCGGTCGCAGCGATGTACTGACCCCAGATGATGTTGACCAGGTCGAAAAGCTGCAGCGAGCCGATGATGGACAGGAACGCCCAGATCCGGATGGTCGGACCCAGCAGGGGCACCGTGATGCTCCACTGGATCTTCCAGAAGCCGGCGCCGTCGATCGCGGCGGCCTCGTACAGCTCCTCCGGGATCGACTGCATGCCGGCGAGCATGAGGATCACCGCGAAGCCGAGGTACTTCCAGGTGATGATGATCATCAGCGAGCCCATCGCGATCGAGGGATCGGCGATCCAGGACTGCTGCAGGAACCCGAGCCCCCACTTCTCCAGGAGGGAGTTCAGCGCGCCGGCATCCTGCAGCATCAGGCTCCAGCCGATGCCGACGATGACCTCGGAGATGACGTAGGGCACGAAGATCAGCACGCGGATGATCGACCTGCCGCGGATCTTCTGGTTCAGCAGCAGCGCGAACAGGATCGCCACCGGTCCCTGCAGCAGCAGTGAGAGCACGACGATGACGCCGTTGTGCAGCACCGCCTGCCGGAAGGTCTCGTCCTCCCACATCATGCGGTAGTTGTCGAGGCCGATGAACTCCGTCGGCCAGCCGAAGCCGTTCCACTTGAAGAAGCCGTAGAACGCCGCCATCGCCACCGGGAGGATGACGAAGCCGACGAACATGATGAGGGCCGGTCCCGAGAGGAGCGCGATCTCGCCGCGCTTGCGCCAGTCGGGCCGCGGCGGGCGCCGCCCCGGAGCGGGCGCGGGGCCCGCTCCGGGGACGGCGATCCTCTCAGGCACCGTCGTGCGCTGCAGTGCCTGGGTGTCGGTCATGAGCCGGTCAGCCCCTCGCCTCGGCCTTGGTGACCGTGTCGACGAGCTTCTTCGGCGAGCCCTGCCCCGCGAGCATCTCGACGACGCTCGTGTTCAGCGCGTTGCCGACGTTCTGCCCGAGGGCGGTGTCCAGCCACAGGGCGACGTAGGGAGCCTTGGTGTACGCCTCCATCAGCGGCTTCAGCGACGGATCGGTGACCGCTCCGGTGGCATCCTGGTTCGCCGGGATGGTCTGGAACGCCACGGCGTACTTCTCCTGCCATTCCTTCGAGGAGACGAAGTTGAGGAACTTCTCGCACGCAGCCGGGGAGTCGGCCGAGCAGGAGTAGCCGTCGACTCCGCCCATCATCGCGCCGGCCCCGCCGTCGCCGCCGTCCACCTCGGGGAAGGGGAACCAGCCCAGGTCGGGCAGGGGCTTCTCGTCGGGGGTGAGACTGGCGATCACGCCCACGTCCCACGCGCCCATCAGCTCCATGGCGGCCTTGTGGTTGGCCAGCAGTCCGGCCGAGGAGTTCGCTCCCTCCTGCGGGGAGGTCGTCAGGAAGCCCTTGTTGAACGGCTCCGTCCCGGCGAAGTCCTGCAGGTTCTCGGCCGCCGTGAGCCAGCACGGATCGGAGAAGTCGGCCTTGGTCGCGAGGTTCTCGATCAGGTCCTGACCGCAGGCTCGCAGGGCGAAGAAGTAGTACCAGTGCGCGGCCGGCCACGCGGCCTTGGCACCGAGCGCGATCGGTTCGATGCCTGCCGCCTTCAGCTTGGTGACGGCCGCCTCGAGCTCGTCCATGGTGGTGGGCTCGGAACTGACCCCCGCCTGCGCGAACAGGTCCTTGCTGTAGAAGAAGCCGCCGGGGAGCACCGCGCTCGGCATCCCGTAGACCTTGCCGTCGACGCTGAAGGCGCTGAACGGGGCGTCGCCGAAGGCCTTCTTCACGTCGGGGTCGATGAGCTTCGTGAGGTCCTTCACCTTGCCCGCGTTGACGATGTCGGCGAGCTTGCCGCCGCCGCGCGCCATGAAGATGTCGGGCATGTCGCCCGAGTTGACGGCGGTCTGCAGCTTGCCGTCCATGTCCTCGTTCTGGATCGACGTGACCTTGATCGTCACATCGGGGTTCTCCTCGTGGAAGGCCGCCGCCGCGTCGGCCCAGTACTGCTTGCCGGGACCCGTGGTGGAGTTGTGCCACATCGTGAGCGTGGTCGCGCCGTCAGCGCCGGCTCCGTCCGAGCCGCCGGAGCAGCCGGTGAGCCCGAGCATCCCCAGCGTCGCCACGGCCGCCGCTGCGGCGACCCATGCCTTGCCGATCTTCATGCCGTGTGTCTCCTCTTCGAGTTCGCGGTCCGGCCCCATTTGTTGCCGACTACACCGAATGTGCTCCGGCCACTCTGGCAGGTTCGATTCGCCATGTCAATCGTTATCGATATCGTTTTCCATCACTAGATTGGACGGATGAACCGCCGCACGACGATCCACGATGTCGCTCACGCCGCCGGAGTCTCCGTCGCCACCGTCTCCAAGGCCATCAACGGCCGCGACGGCGTCGCGCCCGCGACGCTGGCGCACGTGCTGAGCGTGGTCGACGAGCTCGGATACGCCAGCTCACTGGTGGCGACGTCGATGCGACGTCGGCGCACCAACGTGATCGGCGTGCTGGTGGCGGAGTTCGAGCCGTTCGCGCTGCAGCTGCTGAGCGGGGTCTCCACCGAGCTGCAGGGCACGCGCTTCGACGTGCTGGCCTACGCGGGCAGCGTCTCGGCAGGCGAGCACCGCGGCTGGGAGCGTCGCTCGCTCTCCCGCCTGGGCGGAACTCTGATCGACGGAGCCATCGTCGTGACGCCGACCTCGACCCCCGCGGACGCCTCGGTGCCCATCGTCGCGATCGACCCGCATGCCGGTCCGGACGGGCCCGCGACGGTGAGCGTGATCAACGTCGACGGCGCACGGGCCGCGACCGAGCATCTGATCTCACTGGGGCACCGCCGCATCGCCCACCTGCGCGGCCGCACCGACCTCGTCTCCGCCCAGCAGCGCGAGCAGGGGTATCGCGAGGCGCTCGATGCCGCGGGCATCCGCTTCGATCCCGCGCTCATCGCCGACGGCGGCTACCGCACGGCGGATTCGACCGCGGGTGCGCACGCGCTGCTCGATCTCGCGGACCGTCCCACGGCGGTCTTCGCGGCGAACGACCTCTCCGCCATCGAGATGATCCGCGTGGCGGGCGAGCGCGGCCTGCACGTACCCGATGACCTCTCGGTGATCGGCTTCGACGACATCCCCGAAGCGGCCGCGCACGCGCCGCAGCTGAGCACGGTACGCCAGCCGCTGACGGAGATGGGTGCCGTCGCCGTGCGCCTACTGCTGCGGATGCTGGACGGCGAGGCGCACGAGCACGTGCGCCTGCCGTCCGAACTCGTCGTGCGGGAGACGACGGCCGCACCGAGGACCTGATCCGTTGCGTCCGCCCCATCGACTTTGATATGTTCTGATCCACAACATTTCATCGATGTCGCTGAAGGCGGATCACATGTCACTCACCCCCACCAAGGCCGACAAGTTCTCGTTCGGACTCTGGACCATCGGCTACAACGGCGCCGACCCGTTCGGCGGGCCCACCCGGCCGCAGCTCGACGTCGTGCACGCGGTCGAGAGACTGGCCGAGCTCGGCGCCTACGGCCTCACCTTCCACGACGACGACCTGTTCGCGTTCGGGTCGACGGATGCCGAGCGGCAGACCCAGATCGACCGCCTGAAGGGCGCCCTGGCCGACACCGGGCTGATCGTGCCGATGGTCACCACCAACCTGTTCAGCGCCCCGGTCTTCAAGGACGGCGGCTTCACGTCGAACGACCGGCAGGTGCGCCGCTTCGCGCTGCGCAAGGTGCTGCGCCAGCTGGATCTGGGCGCCGAGCTGGGCGCGAAGACCTTCGTGATGTGGGGCGGCCGCGAGGGCGCCGAGTACGACTCCGCGAAGGACGTGCGGGCCGCTCTCGAGCGCTACCGCGAGGCCGTGAACCTGCTCGGCGACTACGTCACCGACAAGGGCTACGACATCCGCTTCGCCATCGAGCCCAAGCCCAACGAGCCCCGCGGAGACATCCTGCTGCCGACGCTCGGGCACGCGCTCGCGTTCATCGACTCGCTGGAGCGCCCCGAGCTGGTCGGGCTGAACCCCGAGGTCGGTCACGAGCAGATGGCGGGGCTCAACTTCGCCGCCGGCATCGCCCAGGCGCTGTACCACGGGAAGCTGTTCCACATCGATCTGAACGGGCAGCGCGGCATCAAGTACGACCAGGACCTGGTGTTCGGCCACGGCGACCTGCACAACGCGTTCGCGCTGGTGGACCTGCTCGAGAACGGCGGCGCGAACGGTGCTCCCGCCTACGACGGCCCCCGGCACTTCGACTACAAGCCCAGCCGCACCGAGGACGAGGCGGGCGTGTGGGACTCCGCCGCCGCCAACATGCGCATGTACCTGCTGCTGAAGGAGCGGGCCGCCGCGTTCCGCGCCGACCCGGAGGTGCAGGAGGCCCTGGCCGCCGCGCGCGTCGCCGAGCTGTCGCAGCCCACCCTCGGCGAGGGCGAGTCCTACGACGACCTCCTCGCCGATCGCAGCGCCTTCGAGGACTTCGACCACTCCGCGTACTTCGGCGCGCGTGGCTTCGGCTTCGTGCGGCTCCAGCAGCTGGCATCCGAGCACCTGATGGGCGCTCACTGACCCGCTCGCCCCTGATCGCTGAGACCGGAACATGAGATGAGAGGATGCCCCGCATGGCACTCGTGATGGGCGTCGACTCATCGACGCAGTCCTGCAAGGTCGTGATCGTGGATGCCGTCTCCGGTGCGATCGTGCGCACAGGGCGTGCGTCGCACCCGGACGGGACCTCGGTCGATCCCGAGGCGTGGTGGGAGGCCCTGCAGGCGGCGATCGCGGATGCCGGCGGCATGGAGGACGTGGGCGCCTGGGCCGTCGGCGGGCAGCAGCACGGCATGGTGGCGCTGGACTCCTCGGGCGCCGTGGTCCGCGACGCGCTGCTGTGGAACGACACGCGTTCCGCGGGCGCAGCATCCGATCTGATCGCCGAGTTCGGGGCATCCGCTCTGGCGCACCGCACCGGACTCGTGCCCGTGGCGTCCTTCACGATCACCAAGCTGCGCTGGCTGCGCGACGCGGAGCCCGCCAACGCCGAGCGGGTCGCGGCCGTCGCGCTGCCGCACGACTGGCTCACCTGGCGGCTGCGCGGGTTCGGCCCTGCCGATCCTCGACTGGACGAGCTGGTCACCGATCGGTCGGATGCCAGCGGCACCGGTTACTGGAACCCCGAGACCGGGGAGTACGACCGTGCACTGCTGGTCGCGGCACTCGGGCACGACGCGGTGCTGCCGCGGGTGCTCGGCGCGTCGGAAGGGGTGACGGATGCCGCCGGCCGGCGCGTCGGCCCCGGCGCGGGCGACAACGCCGGGGCGGCGCTCGGTGTCAGGGCCCGTCCGGGGGATGCGGTGGTGTCGATCGGCACGAGCGGCACGGTCTTCGCGGTCAGCGAGCGGGCGGTGCACGACGAGACCGGCACCGTCGCCGGCTTCGCGGACGCCGACGGACGCTTCCTCCCGCTGGTCGCGACACTGAACGCCGCACGAGTGCTCGATGCGATCGCCCGGCTGCTCGGCGTGGACCATGAGGAGCTGTCCCGGCTGGCGCTGGACGCCTCCGCCGGTGCCGGCGGTCTCACCCTGCAGCCCTACTTCGAAGGCGAGCGCACCCCGAACCTGCCGGACGCCACCGCCACGCTCAGCGGCATGACCCTGTCATCCACGACCCGCGAGAACCTCGCGCGCGCAGCCGTCGAGGGCATGCTGTCGGGACTCGGCGCCGGCCTCGACGCCCTGCGCGGGCAGGACGTCCGGATCGAGCGCGCCCTGCTGATCGGCGGCGGCGCGCAGTCGCAGGCCGTCCGCGAGATCGCCCCACTCGTGCTCGGCATCCCGGTCGAGGTTCCCGAGCCCGCCGAGTACGTGGCACTGGGCGCCGCGCGCCAGG
>Ga0308161_1003673_pt1 | contig 14714 bp, 12 predicted proteins | sample PhyFR2_FD_201034 | JGI IMG/M metagenome (GOLD analysis project Ga0308161, IMG submission 201034) | Phyllosphere microbial communities from UC Gill Tract Community Farm, Albany, California, United States - DLSLF.R2 | ecosystem: Host-associated > Plants > Phyllosphere > Unclassified | place: USA...
CACTGGCGTACTTACAAGGCGATAAAGTTGAAATCGTCGTGGATTTACACTATGGAGATGGACAAGCTGTAGCATGGGGCTGTGACCTGACGTATGACTATGTACGTATCAATGCAGCTTACCGGACATAATAATTATCAATTACACATCCTATTCTAAGTTCAAATAAAGGTTAGGTGATACCAACAATGAGCGGAGCCAATACACGTACTTTTGTCATGAAGTGCGGAGGGAGTACACTTGCAGCATTACCGGATTCTTTTTTTACCGATTTAAATGAGATTCAGTTATCCGGCATTCAACCTGTTATCGTGCATGGCGGTGGACCTGCAATCTCTGAGAATTTGAGCAAGTTAGGCATCGAAACTGAATTTGTCGGTGGATTACGTAAAACAACAGAAGAAGTGTTAGACGTAGTTGAAATGGTACTCTCAGGCAGTATCAACAAACAGATTGTACGACGAATCCAAAGTACAGGTGGCAAAGCGATCGGTATATCGGGTGTAGACGGTTCATTGATCCAAGCGAAGCCTGTAGCCAACTCAAGTGAAGTCGGGCTAGTCGGCGATGTGACGTATGTTGAAGCTTCGATTATTCAAGGTATCGTCGATCTAGGGTATATGCCTATTATCGCTCCTGTTGGCAGTGATGCGACCGGACAACGGTATAACATCAACGCAGATACTGCTGCAGGTGCAGTCGCTTCTTTTCTAGGTGTACCACAAATGATCGTTGTCACAGACGTACCTGGAATCATGCGATCTGTCGACGGCATTAAACAAGTATTACCCCAAGTGTCTATTCAAGATATTGAGGACATGATCGCTACCGGAGAAATTTACGGCGGCATGATCCCCAAAGTCAAAGCAGCCATCGCTTGCATTCACGGCGAAGTACAAGAAGTCATCATCGTAGATGGCACCGAACCACAAGTACTCAGCCGTGTACTCAAAGGCGAAACGATAGGCACACGCATCGTGCGTAAAAATTAAATCCATTTTAATTAACATAAAATCTAAAATTGTATTCAGAAAGAAATGCAAGAACTTGAACTACCTTGCCACCCCACCTGTAAAATTAAAAACGATCTTAAAATGAGGTTATATGCACAGAGTGGAAAAAATGGATTTGATTCTGAAAGAGCGAAGCGCTCGCCTTTGAGGGGGTATCCTTACCGCAAAGCGGAATCAAAAGGATACCCCCTCAACAGCGACGACAAGAACAAATCCATTTTTGGAACGGTGTTAGCATATCACCCCATTTTCATTCGTTTTTCAAATCACACAATAATTAATTATGAGGAGCGTGACCAGCATGGCTAATCCGATCAGCAGTCAATCTGCACAACCAACGCACACTGAGCAATCTGAAAGTTCTTTATTTCCAACGTATGCGCGTTATCCTATCGCTTTTGCCAAAGGAAAAGGTAGTTATCTGTGGGATACTGACGGTAAAAAATACCTCGACTTTATGTGCGGTATTGCTGTGACGAATCTAGGTCATGCACCGGACACCGTTATTGATAAACTCAAAAATCAATTGGATCAATTGTGGCATACATCGAATCTGTTCCATATTCCCAATCAAGAACAAGCGGCACAACTCATAACCGCCAATAGCTGTGGAGATGCGGTATTTTTCTGTAATAGCGGAGCAGAAGCGAATGAAGGGGCAATTAAGTTAGCTCGTAAATATCAGCAAAAAGTTAAAGGTGAAGAACGTTACGAGATTATTACTTTCGAACAATCGTTTCATGGACGTACACTAGCTACATTGACAGCAACCGGACAAGATAAAGTCAAAGAAGGATTCCATCCATTGCCAGCAGGCTTTGTAACAGTACCTTTGCATGATCTCGATGCCCTCAAGTCAGCGGTGAATGAGCATACAGCAGCTATTATGATTGAAATGATTCAAGCTGAAGGTGGCGTCTATCCAGTAGAACCTGAATTTATGCAACATATTGTAGATCTGTGTAACGAGCACGGATTATTGTTGATCGTAGATGAAGTGCAGACAGGTATGGGACGCACAGGCAAAATGTTCGCTTATGAGCATTATGGTATCGAACCAGATATTTTCACATTAGCTAAAGGGTTAGGAAGTGGCTTCCCAATCGGAGCATTGGTCGGTAAATCATTCCTCAAAGAAGCATTTGTCGCAGGAAGTCATGGTTCTACATTTGGAGGTACACCTCTAGCAACAGCGGCTGTTATCGCTACAATTGAAACGATGCAAGAACAGAATGTAGTAGAACAAGCGGCTACGATGGGAACCTATCTACAAGAACAATTACAAGCGAAAATCGGAAACCATCCGTTTGTTAAAGAAATTCGTGGTAAAGGATTATTGATCGGTATTGAATGTGATGGTCCTGTAGGCGAATTGGTTACAGTTGGGCAAGAAAAAGGATTGTTATTTATTACAGCAGGGCCTAATGTGATTCGGCTGTTACCAAATCTTTTAGTGACTCAAGCAGAAGTCGATCAAGCAGTAGATATGATCAAAGATATTATTGAAGCGTATGCGCCGATTGTAAATAATTCAACGATCATCAATGGAAAATAAATCGAAATAAGGAGGTTCATATCCATGACAGATGCAGTATCAAAAAACAGTTCGTTAGAACTTAGTCATTTTAAAGGCAAAGATTTTGTAGAATTAAGCGACTATACCGCAGAAGAAATTCATTTTTTAATTGATCTAGCAATTGAACTGAAACGTAAGCAAAAAGCAGGAGAATCGTATCGTCCACTCGAAGGTAAAACAGTCGGATTAATTTTCGAGAAATCTTCGACACGTACACGGGTATCTTTTGAAGTCGGTACTTTTCAGCTAGGTGGACATGCTCTGTTCTTGAGTAAAAATGATATCCAAATGGGACGCGGTGAGATTATTGCAGATACAGCACGCGTGATGTCACGCTACCTCGATGGAATTATGATTCGTACATTTGGACATGAAAATGTAACCGAACTGGCGAAATATGCAGATATTCCGGTTATTAATGGACTGAGTGATCTAGGACATCCTTGTCAGGTACTGGCTGATTTCCAGACGATTGTGGAGAGCAAAGGGAAGCTCAAAGGATTAAAACTTGCGTATATCGGAGACGGTAACAATATGGCACACTCGCTAATGATTGGTGGCGCTCGTGTAGGATTGGACGTCTATGTAGCCACGCCAGAAGGATATGAGCCTGATCCAGAAGTAGTGAAACAATGTGAAGCCTTAGCCGCTGAAAGCGGAGCAACGATCAAAGTTGTTCGCGATCCAAAAGAAGCTGTGCAAGATGCAGACGTAATCTATACCGATGTCTGGGCAAGTATGGGCTTTGAAGAAGAACAGAAGATTCGTGAACAAGCATTTAAAGATTATCAGGTCAATGAAGAACTGGTAAGTCATGCGAAATCCGATTATATTTTCTTACACTGTCTACCGGCTCATCGTGGTGAAGAAGTCAGTGCAGGCGTTATTGATGGACCCAATAGTGTAATTTTTGATGAAGCAGAAAATCGTCTACATGCACAAAAAGCAATTATGGCGGCTTTGATCGGATAAAGTAAGATAGAATAAGAATAGTTCGATATATGGATATGAAGAAAGTGGAGGGAATACAACAATATGGCTAAAAATAAAATTGTACTTGCATACTCGGGTGGACTGGATACATCTATTATTTTGAAATGGTTAAAAGAAACATATGATGCAGAGATTATCGCATTTACCGCAGATATTGGACAAGCCGATGAACTGGATGGTTTGGAAGAAAAAGCATTAGCAACAGGAGCTTCTAAAGTCTATATTGATGATCTTCGTGCTGAATTTGCCGAAGATTTTATCTATCCAATGTTCCAAGCAGGAGCACTATATGAAGGACAATATCTACTAGGTACAAGTATTGCTCGTCCGCTTATTGCGAAGCGTATGGTTGAGATTGCGCGTGCTGAAGGTGCTATGGCTATCGCTCATGGTGCTACAGGTAAAGGAAACGATCAGGTTCGCTTTGAATTAAATGCAGCAGCTCTTGCTCCTGAGATCAAAGTCATCGCTCCTTGGCGCTTAGAAACATTCCGTGATCAGTTCCCGGGACGTGCTGAGATGATTGAATATGCTGAAAAGCATGGCATCACGGTAACAGCTTCAGCGGCAAAACCGTATTCAACCGACCGCAATTTGCTACATATCAGTTATGAAAGTGGTGTATTGGAAGATCCTAACTTTGATGCAAGCGCAGAAAGTAATAAAGATATGTTCTTGCTCAGCGTTTCTCCAGAAGATGCACCGGATCAACCAGAAATGTTAGATTTGGAATTTGAAAATGGAAATTGTGTAGCGCTAAATGGAGAGAAATTGACTCCACTCGCAGCGATGGAAAAATTAAATGAGCTTGGTGGTAAACATGGTATCGGTCGTGTTGATATGGTGGAAAACCGCTTTGTAGGTATGAAGAGCCGTGGCGTATATGAGACACCGGGTGGAACGATTCTATTTACAGCGCATCGCAAATTAGAATCTTTAACGATGGATCGTGAAGTCATGAGTCTACGTGATTCATTGATTACTCGTTATAGCAATCTAGTATACAATGGCTTCTGGTTTGCACCGGAGCGTCTAGCTTTGCAAGCATTAGTGACTGAAAGCCAAAAAAATGTTACAGGTACAGTACGTGTGAAATTATACAAAGGTAATATTATTGCAGCAGGTCTAAGCAGTCCTTACAGTCTGTATAACCCTGAAATTGCAACGATGGAAGCTGATCCAACCAATGCTTATGATCAAGGGGATGCAGCAGGCTTTATCCAATTGAATGCTCTTCGTCTACGTGTAGGCGCAGGTGTGCGTCAAGCAGCGCAAGCGGATAAAGGAGAGTGAACCACAGCTATGAGTAAATTATGGGGCGGACGTTTTACCAAACAAACCAATCATCTGGTTGAAGAATATACAGCTTCAATCCACTTTGATAAAGCTTTGGCAGAAGAAGATATTCAAGGCAGTCTGGCACATGTCAGTATGCTAGGCAAATGCGGGATTGTACCTGCTGAAGATGTAGAAATCATCAAAAAGGGTCTAAACAAAGTACTCGATAAAATCCGTGCAGGCGAGATTCAATTTTCGGTGTCGGATGAAGATATTCATATGAATATTGAAAAGCATCTGATCGAAGAAATCGGTGCTGTAGGTGGTAAATTACACACTGGACGTAGTCGTAATGATCAGGTAGCGACAGATATGCATTTATATTTACGTAAACGTGTTGTAGAACTTACAGGTCTACTTCATGGATTACAAGAATCATTGATTACACAAGCAAAAAGCAATATGGATACGATTATCCCGGGCTATACGCATCTACAACGTGCTCAACCGATTCTTTTCCCTCATCATCTGATGGCGTACGTCTCGATGTTTGAACGTGATATTGATCGTCTGAAAGACAGCTATAAACGGATTAATGTATTGCCACTGGGTGCAGGTGCGTTAGCTGGAACCACATTCCCGATTGATCGTCATTATGTAGCAGAACAATTAGGATTCGATGGTGTATATGAGAACAGCCTGGATGCGGTTAGCGATCGTGACTTTATCGTGGAATTTTTAGCAGGTGCGTCTCTGATCATGACCCATCTCTCTCGTCTTTGCGAAGAATTAGTGTTATGGAGCAGTACTGAATTTAGCTTTATTGAATTGGATGATGCATTCTGTACAGGCAGCAGTATTATGCCACAGAAAAAAAATCCTGATGTAGCAGAATTGGTACGTGGTAAAACAGGTCGTGTATACGGTAATTTGATCGGATTACTGACTGTACTCAAATCGTTGCCACTTGCGTATAACAAAGATATGCAAGAAGACAAAGAAGGTATGTTCGATACGGTTGCCACGTTGGAAGGTGCACTTCAATTGTTCGCACCAATGATCGCTACGATGAAAGTAAATACAGGACGTATGCGTGAAGCAGTCAACAAAGACTTTTCCAATGCGACTGATATTGCAGACTTCTTGGTTGGTAAAGGTCTTCCTTTCCGTCAAGCTCATGAAGTGATTGGTAAAACGGTACTGTACTGTATCCAAGAAGGTAAATACTTACTGGATCTAACACTGGAAGAATTCCAAAACTTCTCCCCGTTGTTCGATGACAGTATCTATGCTGTATTGCAACCAGAAGCTGTAGTCAATGCACGTAATGTATATGGCGGTACAGCAACTGTACAGGTCGCTGCGGCTATTGAGCGTGCTGAAGATAAATTAACACATACTGTGACATGGCTAGAAGGTCATGTACAGTAGAATAAATAAGCTAGAGTGATGCAAAAAAGGACAACCGCGATAATAAGGTTGTCCTTCTTTGTGTATTAAGATTTGATGACAAGTCCCATCAGTCCGACAAATGAAGAAGCTTGATACGGCGAAATGATACATCCTCGTAAATCTTCAATTTCAATCTGTAAGTTTGTAAAATCACAGGTACTGAGATCCACTTCCTGTAACGAAGTGCCTGACATCATAGCGGTGTCTAACTGACAATGATCGAACATAACAGATTTGAAGGTAGAAGAGCAATAATCCGCCCCGATCAATGAGCAATGTTCGAAAGAGACATTTTTGAAATTAGAAAAGCGAAATACAGAGTAATCAGCGACACAGTCGATAAAGCGAACATTTTGCAAGCGACTTTGAGCAAAATCGGTACCGATTAATTTGCACTGCCGAAATTCAGTACGATGAACAAACGAATGAGGAAATGGAATATTCGAAAGATCGCATTGATCAAATATCACATCGGTCAGTTCGATTTCAGCTAAATGCGACTCGATGATATCTACTTTTTCAAATATCGTTTTCTCAAAAGATACCCGTTGCGCTTCCTGACGATCGATCGTGAGTTGTTGTATTTTGACACGATTGAACTCGTCTTTGGCTTGCAAAGAGTATAAAGGTTCCTTTAACTGCTCTAACTGTTGCGGAATTTTGGGAGCTTCGATTGGGATAGACATATGTAGTAGTACCTCCATCTTTGGGATTATGATCATTATATCGCAAGGATCTGCTGTGATTGTATGACTCTATGCCTAGAATATGAATTTGCTATGATATCTGTTACAATAACAGCACTTCTTAGTTCATATAACTGTAACAATAAAAATAGCGAAATCCTATTGCGTATTCTGCAAAAAGAGATACAATAAGACTGTAAATGTTCACGTTAACAAAATGAATAAACATAGCTGAATCAAGGAAAGGAAGGAATACAATGACTGTTAAATTTTTGGATCAAAACTTTATGCTACATAGTGATACAGCGATCCAACTGTACCATCAAGTAGCAAAAGATATGCCGATTATTGATTACCATTGTCATTTGAGTCCACAAGAAATTTTGGAGAACAAAACGTTTAAAAATATTACAGAAGCATGGTTATATGGAGATCATTACAAATGGCGCGTGATGCGTGCTAATGGAATCGAAGAAAAATATATTACAGGCGATGCCGATGATTATGATAAATTTCTGGCGTGGGCAAGAACTGTACCGCAATTGATCGGTAATCCACTGTATCACTGGACACATCTCGAATTACAACGCTTTTTCGGAGTAGACGAATTATTAAGTGAAAAGACAGCTCCGCAAATCTGGCAAAAAGTAAATGAACAACTACAGGGTGAAGGATTCGGAGCGCGCGATCTGATTACCAAGTCGAAAGTAACTGTCGTGTGTACGACAGATGATCCTGTCGATGATCTTGGTTATCATGCACAGATTCGTGAGCTGAACGGTTTCTCGACAGCTGTCTTGCCAAGCTTTCGACCAGACAAAGCATTAGAGATTAATCGTGCTACATTCCGTCCGTGGTTAGAACAATTAGTGGGTGTCTATGGATCAGAGATTCGTACCTATGACGACTTTTTGAAAGCGCTTGAGCAAAGAGTTCGCTTTTTCCATGCCGCAGGAGGACGAGTATCCGATCATGCGCTGGATACGGTTGTTTTTGCAGAGGCGACTCAAGCAGAAGTCAATCAGATTTTTGCCAAAGCGTTAGAGCAAGGACAAGTAAGTAGTGAAGAAGAAGCGAAGCACAAATCGTATACACTTGTATTTTTGAGTCAATTGTATGCAGAGCTAGATTGGGCGATGCAGTTCCATATTCATGCGTTACGTAACAATAGTACATCAATGTTCCGTCAATTAGGACCGGATACCGGTTATGATTCCGTAAATGATGGATTGATTGCGAAACCGTTAGTGTCACTACTAGATGCTATGGAATCAGCAGGAGCCTTACCGAAAACGATTTTGTACTCACTCAATCCGAATGATTATCCTGTTCTAGCAAGTGCAGCAGGTAGCTTCCAGAGCGGTGGTATCGCTGGTAAAATTCAGTTCGGTACAGCGTGGTGGTACAACGATCATCGTGATGGTATGCATGAGCAGATGAAATTGTTAGCCAATATGGGCGTGTTAGCTCGTTTTGTAGGGATGTTGACCGACTCACGTAGCTTTTTATCATATACCCGTCATGAATATTTCCGCCGTCTGTTGTGCGATCTGTTAGGTACATGGGTAGAACAAGGGGAAGTACCTGATGATATGGAATTGTTAAGTGGTATTGTAGAAGGCATTTGTTATACCAATGCAGAGCAATATTTTAATTTCCCAGCAGTCGTTTCTGTACAGTAATCAGGTAGAAGTATCGCTTTGGCTGATATAGAACATAGAGTATGGAGACAGTGATGTTCTAACAGAGGCAGTCAAAGCGATATTTACTTCTGAGTGTTATGTGATTAATTTCACAAAATAAATAATGCCTTATCCAATCCATTCAAGCAGCAAGAAACGTAGAAATGCTCAAAACAGTATCGCATGATTGTCGATATTGTAAGCGGTTGATTTTATCAAATCAAGGGGTGTGTCACATGGGAGTTGCTACATTAAAAGGGGTCAAAGCGGAAGAAAATGTGATTGACGGCAAGATCAGTTTGAAAGAAAAGATTTCGTACGGTATGGGGGACTTTGGGAACGGATTTATGTTTGATCTGGGGCAATTGTATCTGTTAAAGTTTTTTACAGATGTAGCAGGGATTCCAGCGATTGCAGCAGCAGGTATATTTCTAGTCAGTAAATTATTTGCAGCGATCTGTGATCCGATTGTTGGTTCTTCGATTGATTATCGCAAAAATATCGGAAAGAACGGTAAATTTAGACCCTATCTGATCTACGGAAGTCTTATTCTTGCGATCCTGACAGTGTTTACGTTTATCTCACCTAATCTATCAGTAACAGGTAAATTAATTTATGCGTATGCTTCTTATATGATCTGGGGGATTGGATATTCATTTGTAAATATTCCTTATGGTTCACTGGGTGCATCGATTACTCAGAATACGATTGAACGGGCATCGTTATCGTCATTCCGTCAAGCTGGTTCACTTGGAGCTTTATTTGTAACAAGTGTAATCGTAATGCCTTTAATTGTGCATTTCGCTAATCCATCTGTAGGTTTCCCTGTGGTGATGGGGATTATGTCTATCATCGGTGTGCTTGCTTTTATTGTGTGTTTTCGCGGAACGAAAGAACGGATTATCAGTCAAGCCGCTCCTTCTGAAAAATTATCGGTTGGCAGTGTGGTCAAAACGTTTGTCAGTAACAAACCGCTATTAGTACTGGTTTTAATGACTGTATTCACGATTTCAGCGTACAATATCAAATCAGCGATGTTAATTTATTTTGCACAGTATAATTTAGGTAATGTAGAACTGATGGCGTATATGAACTTTATTATTATCGGGTCTTCATTTATCGGCGTCTTGTTTTTACCTAAATTGGTGAAAAGATTCGGTAAACGCAAAACAGCGATGATCGGGCTTGGAATTAGTGTTGTTGCAGATACGATCAACTTTATTGCACCATCGAATGTGTATCTTTTCACAATCTTAGCCAGTATTGCATTTATCGGTATTAGCATCCCTAATGGTGTTACATGGGCTTTTGTATCTGATATTATCGATTATGGCGAATGGACATCAGGTGAACGTAAAGAAGGAACGACCTATTCATTATTTAACTTTTCTCGTAAATTAGCACAATCGTTATCCGGTTTCTTATCAGGTGTAGGTCTAGCTGTTGTTGGTTATGTACCGAATGTGGTACAGACGGTCGGCACTCAGATCGGGATCAAAGCGTTATTGTGTCTGTATCCAGCTATTGCTCTGGCTATTGCGATGTTAATTATCGGATTAATGTACAAATTAACAGATAAAAAGCATGAACAAATCGTTGAAGAACTACAATTGCGTCATCAACCCTTAGAGTAGAAAGAATGAGAACAATCGCATAGCGCTCAGCAACCGTCCGTATTATGGTGAGTGGAACATAATATGTTATTCTTAGGAGAAGAGGAGTCATATGATTCCTCCGAGTCGATGAATCGAACAAGCTGGAATAAAGGAAGGTATGCATATGGCAGCCACTATCAAAGATATCGCCAAGCTAGCGAATGTTTCTCATACAACCGTTTCTCGTGCACTGAATAATAGTCCGCTTATTAAAGAAGTCACCAAACGTAAAATTATGCAGATTGCGCAAGAAGTGAATTATATTCCGAATTATAATGCTAAAAGTCTGGTATTACAGCGTTCGCATACGATAGGTTTGTTTTTTACCAGTATTTCAAATGGTACCAGTAGTAGCTTTTTTGCCGCTACGATTCGCGGGGTTAATCGTGTAATCGGGATCGAATACAATTTATTTGTACGTGGCATTGATGATTATTTAGATTACAGTTCGATTCATCGTAAACGGTTTGATGGCATTATTTTGATGAGTCAAAGTGAAGCGGATAATGATTTTATCCATCATGCATTAGAGCAAGAAATTCCGATTGTGGTGCTGAATCGTCTTCTTCCCGGTGCGAATCTAGTCAATATTGTCTCTAACGATAAAGAAGGATCTTATCATGCCGGACAATTTCTGATTGAGCAAGGGCATACACAGATTGCAATTATTGAAGGGATCAAAAGCTTTAAGTCTACAGAACAACGCCGATTAGGGTTTGTTCAAGCGATGGAGGAAAAGGGATTATCGATCCCATCCCAATATATTGTAGGCGGAGAGTATGATACAGAAAGTGGTTATCAAGCGATGCAACAATTGCTAGCTTTATCAACACCACCAACCGCTGTATTTTGCTCCAATGATGATATGGCGATAGGTGCGATGAATGCTGCATTTGAACAAGGGCTCAAAGTGCCACAAGACCTGTCGATTGTCGGGTTTGATGATATTAATTTCTCCATGTATACCAATCCTGCATTAACGACAGTGAAGCGTCCGATCGAAGACATCAGTGCACGCGGGGCAGAGAAAATATTAGAACAGATTCGTGAAAAAGAAACACAACAAGAATTGATCTTTGTTGAAACTGAATTGATTCAGCGTAAATCAACAGCTGTTTATTCAGAGTAATTTATTGAAGCCACCAATCGTTCAAGTTGCTAAATAAGATCGTTATAGATTGAGGATTCCAGAGCTTACTACTATGCGCAGGAATTCTCTTTTTAATAAATGATGAGATTGTGATCTAATTCACTTTGTTAACGTGTGCATAAAATTATAATTATTGATAAGAACACAAATAGTATCCAGAACATAAGTTAGCTATTCCTATTTTAAAATAAAGATCAGGAGGATATGATCATGCCAGCACTTAACCGAACCACTTATCCAGCTTCAACCTATACTGAAAAAGTACTGCAATTTGGGGAAGGCAATTTTTTGCGAGCATTTACCGATTGGCAGATTCATCAGATGAACCAAAAAGCGAATTTTGATGCAGGAGTGGTCATCGTACAACCACTAGCTACAGGGATGGCTGAACGACTGAATGAACAAGATGGATTATATACGGTGTATCTCGAAGGGATTCAAGAAGGGCAACCTTCTCGAACCCATGAAGTAATTGAGTGCGTCACACGCGGAATCAATCCTTATGAGCATTACGAACAATATGAAGCTTTGGCGTATCAACCTGAATTACGTTGGATTATTTCTAATACGACTGAAGCTGGCATTGCTTTTAACAGCACAGATCAATTAGCAGATCGTCCACAGCAAAGTTATCCTGGTAAATTAACATCATTATTGTATCGCCGTTTCCGTCATTTTCATGGAGAAGAGAGCAAAGGGTTTATTATTCTTCCTTGTGAGTTGATTGATCATAACGGAGATGAGTTGAAACGAATTGTTTTGCAATATGCAGAGTTGTGGAACTTGGAGCCTGAATTTGGTGCGTGGGTACATCAAGCGAATACATTTTGTAGCACTCTGGTGGATCGAATAGTACCGGGTTATCCTAAACAGCGTATGCCTGAGATTACAGCTGAGCTTGGATATGAAGATCAGTTTGTTGTAGTAGGTGAACCATTTCACTTGCTTGTGATTGAAGGCCCCGCATGGATCGAACAAGAATTACCTTTTGCTCAAGCTCATTTGCATATCAAAGTGGTGTCAGATATGGCGCCTTATCGCACTCGTAAAGTACGTATCTTGAATGGCGCTCATACCGCAATGACTCCTGTTGCGTATCTATATGGTCTCAATACAGTAGCAGAAGCAGTAGAACATCCGATCACAGGTGCTTTTGTCCAGTCTCTTATTCAGGATGAGATTATACCGACTTTGGATCTGCCTGCTGATGAACTAGAGCAATTCGCTGCTGCTGTGATGGAACGTTTCCGCAATCCATATGTAGAGCATTTTCTAATGAGTATTTCACTTAATAGTATTTCCAAATTCAAAACCCGTGATCTACCTACGCTCACTTCTTATATCGAACAACAACATCAATTACCAGCCAAATTAGTATTTTCGCTTGCGGCTTTGATTGCTTTCTATAAAGGCGATCGTAGCGGAGAACGTATCTTGTTAAATGATGATGAAGCTGTGTTACAACAATTAGCTGAACTATGGAAAAACTGTGATAACAGTCAATCAAGCCTGTATCAGTTGGTGACTGCTGTACTCGGTGAAGTTTCATTCTGGGGAATGAACTTAAATTCTTATGCAGGTTTAACTGAGCAAGTGACGACTAATTTGTACCATATTCAACACCAAGGAATGGTTGTTGCTTTGCAAGAGTTGATGGCTCCATCGGTAACACCTACTGTGTAATCGACTATAAGCATTATTTACGATAAAGAGACCTTTTATAAGGAGGCATACCGAATCATGTTGGAATATATACAGATTCATCCGCAAGATAATGTGGCTGTGGCGCTACGTGATTATCAGCAAGGTGAAGTGATTACACTAGATACCACAACAGCTACGGCACAATCAATTACGTTAACTGAAGATATTGCAAGAGGACATAAGATTGCACTACAACCGATAGAAATCCATCAACATATTATCAAATACGGCTATCCAATTGGACATGCGATTCAGCCGATTGCCGTCGGCAGTCATATTCATACTCATAATGCCAAAACCAATTTGACTGGTATTGAAGAATATCATTATGATCCCAAAACATTATTCAATCCATATACGCTCGAAAATCGTACATTTCAAGGGTATCGACGTAGCAATGGAGATGTGGGTATCCGTAATGAACTATGGATCGTACCTACAGTGGGCTGTGTCAACGGAATCGCTGAATTGATCTTAAGTGAGTTCGAGCGTGAAGTAGGCGATATCGCTCCTTTTGAAAATACATTGGTGCTTAAGCACAGTTACGGTTGTTCTCAGCTTGGAGATGATCATCAATATACACGTACGATTCTGGCTGATGCGGTGAAGCATCCAAATGTAGGCGGTGTGCTGGTGCTTGGGCTTGGCTGTGAAAATAATGAAATGGATCAATTTAAGCTTGCGATCGGTGAACATGATGAACAACGGGTCAAATTCCTTGTCTCGCAAATGGTATCTGACGAAGTCGAAGCAGGTGTGCAATTGCTTAAAGAAATCTTTGAACATGTACAAGGTGACCATCGGGAAGAAATACCATTAGCTGATCTCAAAATCGGACTTAAATGTGGTGGTTCTGACGGATTATCAGGGATTACAGCTAACCCCCTATTAGGTCAACTGTCTGATTATATGGCGGTACAGGGTGGAACCACAGTATTAACAGAAGTACCGGAAATGTTTGGTGCTGAACAGATCTTAATGGAGCGTGCAGCAGATGAACAGGTATTTGGCAAAATTGTTCATCTAATCAATGACTTCAAGCAGTATTTTATGGATTACAAACAGCCTGTATATGAGAATCCGTCTCCGGGTAATAAAGCAGGTGGGATTACTACATTAGAAGATAAATCACTGGGTTGTACGCAAAAATCAGGCATTTCTCCTGTACAAGATGTTCTATTATATGGAGAACGATTACAGACACGCGGATTAAATCTGCTGAGTGCACCGGGTAACGATCTAGTGGCTTCATCTGCATTAGCAGCAGCAGGTTGTCAGTTGGTTATTTTCACCACAGGACGGGGTACGCCTTTCGGTTCGTTTGTACCCACTATGAAAGTATCAACCAATTCACCTTTATTTGCTAATAAACCACATTGGATTGATTATAATGCAGGCACTTTAGTAGAAGGTGTAACGATGGAAGATGGATTGCGTGATTTTATCGAGTATATTATCGAAGTCGCCAGTGGGCGCTGGGTCAATAATGAAAAAAATAAGTTCCGTGAATTGGCGATATTTAAAA
>Ga0308161_1003675_pt1 | contig 14713 bp, 15 predicted proteins | sample PhyFR2_FD_201034 | JGI IMG/M metagenome (GOLD analysis project Ga0308161, IMG submission 201034) | Phyllosphere microbial communities from UC Gill Tract Community Farm, Albany, California, United States - DLSLF.R2 | ecosystem: Host-associated > Plants > Phyllosphere > Unclassified | place: USA...
AGTCCGGTACCGGTAAGACTGCGCTGATCAACTTCCTGCTCAGCCAGGTTCAGAAGTACGAGCCGTCACCGACCATCTTCTTCTTCGACAAGGACCGTGGCGCTGAGATTTTCGTCCGCGCCTGCGGTGGTAACTATCTGGCCCTGGAGAACGGCGCGCCGACCGGGTTCAACCCGTTCCAATGCGAGAACAATGAAGCCAACGTGCAGTTTCTGGCCGACCTGATCAAGGTGCTGGCCGGCAAGCGTGAATACAGTGCGCGCGAGGAGGAGGACATCTACCGCGCAGTGGAAAGCATGCTTGATACGCCGATGCACCTGCGCAGCATGACCAACTTCCAGAAGAGCCTGCCCAACATGGGCGACGATGGGCTCTACGCGCGCATGCGCCGCTGGACCTCGGGCAATTCGCTGGGCTGGGTATTCGACAATCCGGTCGACACCGTTGATCTGAGCAAGGCCAATATCATCGGCTTCGACTACACCGACATCATCGACAATCCCGAAGTGCGCGTGCCGGTCATCAATTACCTGCTGCACCGCCTGGAATCGTTGATCGATGGTCGTCCGCTGATCTACGTGATGGACGAGTTCTGGAAGATCCTGGACGGCGAGGGTGGCCTGAAGGAATTCGCGAAGAACAAGCAGAAGACCATCCGTAAGCAGAATGGTCTGGGCATCTTCGCAACGCAGAGCCCGGAAGATGCACTGAAGAGTGATATCTCCGCCGCCCTGATCGAACAGACCGCCACCCTGATCCTGCTGCCGAACCCGAATGCCAGCAAGAGCGATTACATGGATGGCCTGAAGCTGACCGAGGCCGAGTTCAAGGTGGTTACCGCGCTCGACGAGCGCTCGCGCTGCTTCTTGGTCAAGCAGGGCCATGCGTCCAGCGTCTGCCAGCTCAACCTGCGTGGCATGGACGACATCCTGTCGGTGATCTCGGCCTCGACCGACAACATCGACATCATGCATCGCGTGTTGCAGACCGCTGCAGTCCGCAACCGGATCACCGTGGACGAGCTCACGCCGGAGCAGTGGCTGGAAGACTTCTACAAGAACCGGAAGGGTTCGGGAAAGTCAACGAACAACAGTGAGGTCGCGGCATGAGTGCTGCCGACGGTGTGAAAAGCGTGAATTCCTTGAATTTCATGGAGAAGAACATGGCCGCCATTCGTATCAAAAAATCATCGAGTGCCACCAACCGCGTCAGGAACACGATGCTGGCGCTGTCACTGGCCGGGATGATGGCTGTTCCAGTCCAGGCCTACACACTTCCAGTTGTCGAGATCGGTATGAATCTGTTCAACGGCACGATGACCGAAGTCAATACCCTTGCGTCGCAGGCCGAGGCGTTTGCCGAGTACGGCGTCCAGGCTCAGCGATTCATGGAGACGACGCAGAACTGGGCGCAGAAACTGGCAAAGTTCAATCAGATCATTGCGAGCCCACTCATGCCGACTGGGGTGACGCTGAAGCCGGTTCCGGCTGAATGGAATGTTGCCGAACGCTGCGGTGCTGGATCGATCATGAGCCTGTCCGGGATTCTCACCGCCTTGGATATGAATCCGGGTGGAGATATCGCCGCGCAGCAACGCAACATCTGTGCAGCGATCCAGATGTTGGAGAACCAGAAGTACAACGAGACCGTCGAAGTGGTTCAGAAAACGATGCCGGACATGCGCAAAGTGCTTGATCGCATCAGGGACATCCGCGATCTGTTCAATACGGAAGGTGCGCTGTCAGAGACCGTCACTAATGCTACGGTTTCGGACATCTACATGCAGGCAGATTTTGCCACCTGGGAGAAGAAGGTGGGTGCATACGATCGGCAGATCCAAGCGCTTACTCGTATGCAGCAGATGCTGGCCCAGCGCGCGCTGAAGGGAACGCCGTCTCCCGTGGGGACCATCATCAAGGCCGCTGCACTCAAGGCTGCGCTCTCGAACTGAGATAGAGGGCCATTCTGGTCCGGTTGTACTTAATTATTGGGTGAAGTCATGGGTCTAGGGATAGGAGTCGGCATGTTCGGTATGAACGCATTGGACATGCTGCAGAACCTGCATGCGTCGTCGTCGGTGGGTGACTTCGTCTTCTTTCGGCTGATCCTCGATTACCTTCACAAGGAAATCGCGGATTTCGGTGTCGAACTACTGGGAAGAATGATGAAGTGGGTCGGCGCGATTGCGCTGACGCTGATGACGCTGTGGGTATTCATCCAGGGTTTCCGCATTGTGACGGGGCGCAGTCGCGACTCGATGATGGTGCTGGTCACCAACATGGCCAAGGCGGCGTTGATTGTCTCCGTGGCAACCACCATGGCGATGTTCGGGCGTGATCTTCATACGTTCCTGAATAAGGATGTGAAGAATGAAATCACCCAGGTCATCACTGGCAAGAAGGACTCGCCGGAAGATCTGATCGACGAGAACCTCGGCTACATGCAACTGGCGCTTTCCTCCGTCGATTCACTTGATGTGATGGGTGACGTTACGCTGGACAGTGCCAAGACCCGTGCGATGTGGTTCATCGGTATGGGGACCGGCGGCCCGGCGGTTACGGCGGGGTCGATGCTGCTGTTGTACGAAGTCGCGCTGGCGTTGTTCATTGGTCTTGGGCCGCTGTTCATTCTCTGTCTGCTATTTGATCAGACGAAGCAGTTGTTCCAAAAGTGGTTGATGTATGGCATAGGCACGATGTTCTCGATGGCAGTGCTCGCAGCGATGACGGCCATCGCGATGAAGTTGGTGGCCAAGGTCGCGCTGTCGTTCTGGGGTTCGGCTCTGGTGGGTACCTTGATGGGTGACAACTTCACCGAGGGTATGTCCAGCATGGCCTTGCAGCAGGGCGGCATGGGTCTGATTCTGACGACGTTGATTCTTACGTCGCCGCCTATGGCCGCCATGTTCTTCCAAGGTACCTTGGGTAGCTTCATGGCCTATTCGCAGATTGGTGGTAGTCCGGTGGCGCAGGCGCCAAGCTCGAGTGGGCAGCCGCCGGGAAGCTATACGCCGGCGCAGAGTAAGGATACAGGTAAATCCGAGGCTACAATGAGCAGCTCGGCAGTTCCTGGATTTTCAATCGGCGGTGCCGGGGGCGCTCCCAGTCAGGGTCCCGGTAAGTACGGTGCTGCTGAGGCTAAGTGATTAGTTCAAATGATTATGGCTGCTGGGGTTAAATTATGAAGCTTGTATTCTTCTCTATTTTATTCATGATTTTCATTCCAGCGCAGGTTATGGCCGAAGGTAGATGCCCGCCCGGCCAGTATCCAATTGGCGACGAACGTCATGGGGTTGCGGGCTGCGCGCCGATTCCAGGTGGGCAGGGAGCTGCAGCAGTTCCAGCTCCAGCACCTGTTCCGACGGGGGAGTGGGAAACTAGATGGGGCGCGATAGCGCAGGATTATGCTCGCAGGGAAGGTGAGAACTTGGCCCTTGGGGTTTCAAAATCTCAGAAAACAAAGGATGACGCGAGTTCTGTAGCAATCGACGAGTGCCGTAGAGTAGGGGGGCACGACTGTAGAGTCGTTTTCTCATACAAGAATCAATGTGCCGCACTTTCAATGCCAGAAGCCGCCGAAATGAAGCGTAGCGGTGGAACGCTGGTTGCCGCAGGTGACCCGGAAGAGGGGGTGGCTAGAAGAGATTCTCTTCGCAGCTGTCAGTCGCGCTCCATTGGTGGCAAATGCAACGTCGTTTACTCTGCCTGCAGCATGTCTGAGTTCAGGTCATTTCGCTAAGAAGATGCTCTCTCTCTAATGATGATTGGACGCGAAATGGCCTGCTGAAGAGTAGGCCATTTTCTTTGCGGTAGCACGTCCTTCGGCGCGGACAAGGTGAGCCTCCTCAGTGACGTATCCAGCGTTGAGGTTGCGTTCGCAGTTGTTCTCCCAATGGGCCACTCGTCGCGAACGACCTTATGAATGAGTGATGGAAGTTGCGCGTGGTCTGAGCTCTGACAAGAATCTCACTGGCAAAAGAGAAGTGTACGGATGCACAGGGGGGCGCTTGTGCCGTGGCCTACTCGGAGTGCTCACTGCCTGAGTTTCACAGCTTCTGAGTTTGGTCGTGCATGCTTTGCCTTGCAGGTGTGGCGAAGCCATCGCGCTCCCTTCATCTTCGCATCATGGATGCCATTCGGCATTGTGCTGAGGGTTGGCGTCGCTCGATGCGACGCGCCAGACCGTGCTATAAGGCTCCATTCGCGATGCCGTAGGTCTTCGCGCCATTCGAAGGAACGAATCATGCAGAATCCCGGCCGTGTTGCCTCGCTGATTGGCGGGCTGCTGTTCGCCTCGTCGGCCCATGCCGCTGATAGCTGGGTCATCTTCACCGGTGGCGAAACGCCGAACCGCGAGGCGTGGGTGGTCGATGCACAATCGCTCGCCGACCGCTCGGATCTGGTCGGTTTTCTGCAGCGTGCCACGCCGGCAGAGCAGAACGCGTACCTGAAGCAGTTGCGCCGCAGGAAGCCGGCGAAGCCCGGTGACCCAGTTGTGGGTCCGGAGCCGGTGTACGAAATCCAGGTCAATACCGTCTACGAGAACGCGACCAAACCGAATCGACTGGTCAGAAAGTACTGGGTGAACTGTTCACAGAACAGCGTGGCCATCAGGACGAGTCTGATCCAGTGGCGCGATCGGCCAATGGAGAACGTCCCACCGGATAAGTTCGAACCGCAGGCCGAGGCGATTGCTCCCTGGCAGGTGCAACTGGTGCGGTTTGCCTGTCTAGTTGGGCCTGATCCCAAGGCCAAGGCGCCAGCGGAAATGATGAAGCGTGGCTTCCTTTCCATCGGTGACGTCGGGCAATCGCCTGTGGATTTCATCTGGGCCAGCCTGTGGAAGGACGGCAAACGTCCAGCATTCACCTATCTGCCGGGCGACGCTGAAATGGATCGTACTGTGCGTAGCCTGGAAGCGACTGTGGCGCGCGGCCAGAGTGAAACCAGCAAAGCTCTGGATGAGTCGCGGCGCGCAGCCAACCGAGTGGGTCGCAACAATCTCATGGACCTGTGGATCGGCAAGACAGAGCAGGAATTCGTGCGGACGTGGGGCCCACCGGATCGTGTGGAGAACGGCGCCGATGGTTCGCGCACGTTGTACCTGCATCGTGGCGAGCGTGTGCAGGGATTGAATGCTTATGGGCATGTCGTCAGCGACGTAAACAATCGATGCGATATCACGGTGCTGACGACGGACGGCTACGTCCGCGACTACGCCACACAGGGGGCCGCATGCGCCCAGCAGTTGCGCTGAGCGCGATTGCTGGCCACAACGCGAGGAAGCATGGCTTGTGGTGGGTCCCGCACCCATCGACTTAAGCGGCGTAGGCTTTCCGTGCAACATCGCCCCGGCCGGACCAGACCGTATGTGGGAATGCGAGCCATACCTGCGGTGCCATCCACCGCGTGTCTGATAGTCGGATAAGCCCCCATTCACGTTAACCGCGCTGTTTCTGTGATCAAGTGCGCTTTTCATCCCAAGCACCCTTCGACGAGCGCTGCCTCCTCGAAGTAAGCTGCGTGCGCGTCAAAATCCCGACGCGCCGGTGCCATCGAACACAGGAGCTTTTCCGTCCATGAGGACTGTGTCCCCCCGCGGTGCGGGTGACGCTTGCCACCATCGCGGTCGCCGTTGGCTCGGGGCTATCATCCGCCATGGCGGCCGCAGTGCACGTGCGAGGCATCGCCCCGTTTCCGGCCTCCGCTCGGGAACTGGCAAGACGGGATTGAAGGAGTTGCAGGGGATGGAGAAGGGGAGTGGCACGCACATGGACAATGCCTTGGCGTTCGTTCCGTCCGGCGCGAACCTGCTGGAAGCCGTACGCGGCGATCTGACCGGCAATGGTTTCCAGGACCAGCTGCTGGTGATCGACCAACCTCCTCCGGAGGGCTTGCTGCCCGGCGAGCACGGACCGAACCGGGTCCTGCTGTTGCTGCTGGGCGATGCCACGGGCCGCTGGCAGCTGGCGGCACGCAACGACAAGCTGGTGCCGTGCTCAACGCGCGGTGGCATTGCCGGTGACCCCTTCGCCTACGTGACGATTGAAGACGGCGCGTTCAGCGTGATCACCAACGGCGGCAGCCGCGAACGCTGGAGCAGCGTCTACACCTTCCGGTATGCACCTGCCGAGCAGGCGTGCTGGGTGCATGGCGTGCAGCGCAAGGTGGTGGACACCGAAACCGAAGCGACCCACACGCGCGATTTCTCCGCGGCCGAGCTTGGCCGGGTGCGGTTCGAGGATTTCGATCCGTCCGTCGTCGCCGACGTGAGCTTGCCCTGAGTGCCATGCCTGTGAGGAGGCGGGAGTATCCAACGATGATCGAGCAGGAGTTTCACCGTGTCGCAGGATAGGGAGTCGTTGCTGTTGCGGCAGGCCACGGAGGCCGGCATGACTTCGTCCCGGGAACTGGCCAACTTCATGGCGCAGGCCGGGCATGAATCCCGTGGCTTGAGCCGTCTCAACGAGAGTTTCAACTTCACCCGGGGCATCTCGCAGATCCCGGTGGAAGCAGCGTGGCGCAATGGCAATGGCGCGCTTGAGAACGCCCGCCAGGAGGCGCTGCGTGGGCGGCCGGAGAACCTGGCCGAACTGATGTATGGCGGGCGCATGGGCAATGACGCGCCCGGTGATGCACTGAAGTATCACGGCCGTGGCTATCTGCCGCTGGTCGGCAAGGAGAATTACGAGCGTGCCGGCAAGGCGCTGGACCTGGACCTGGTGAATCAGCCGGAGCTGGCCGCGCAACCCGAGCACGCAGGCCGTATTGCCGTGTGGCAGTGGCAGACGCGGGTGCCGGAAGCGGCGCGCGAGGACGTGCGCGAAGCGACGCGTGCCCTGAATGGCGCGCTCAACGGCATCGAAGCCCGCCAGCAGCGTTTTGACGTGTGGCAGCAGAAGCTGACCCCCGATGTGATGGCGCGCTTGGAGCGTGGCGAAGTGGGGGCGCCTGCCCAGCCCACAACGGGACGCGACATGTCGCAACCGGGCGAGCCGGGATACACGCTGTTCTCGGGAGCGCGCCAGCACCTGCAGCAGATGGGGCCGCAAAGCGGAATGCGCAGCGCGCAGGAACTGGACAATGCCGCCGGCGCACTGGCGCTGAGCGCGCAGAAGGCCGGAATGTCGCGTATCGACCACCTGTTGGCCGGCAATGACGGTCGCACGCTGTTTGCCGTGCAGGGCGCGCTGGGCGATCCGGCCATGCTGCGCGCATCGGTCGATCGCGAACAGGCGGCGCAGCAGCCGCTGGCGCAGAGCAGCCAGCAATTGGCTGCCAATGTCGCCCAGCAGGACCCGGCGGCCGCGCTCGCCCGCGAGCAGGAGCAGCGTTCTCGATCCCTGTAACACCGATGCCGGCGGGCAGGGTGCCCGCTGGCGCTTTACGTACGACGCGTGGCGCCCTGTGGCGCCGACATGGAAACCCACCCGTAAGGACACCACATGCGAATCGTTCCCCCGAATGCCCGCCACGCCGCTGCCCGCTGCAATGCACCCGTGCGTCGCCTGCCGCCGCTCTGGCTGCTGTCACTTGGACTTGCCGCAGCGTCGGCACAAGCTCAGGAGGCAGCGGCGCCCGTCGTGGAGACGCGCCCCGCTGCCGAGGCTACCGTTGAGGCGCCTGCAGGGGCAGCGCCCGTTGCAGCGCCCGCGGCGGCCGACGCCGTTGTCGCGGCGCCGGCTCCCGAAGTACCGGCTGCCGCGACACCCCCTGCGACACCGGTGGTGGACACGCAGCCGGCGCCGGCTGCGGACCCGGCGCCTGCGCCCGTTCCGCCCGCAGCGGCGGCGCCTGTGGCTGCACCGCCTACAGTCGTCGAGTCAGCGGTCCCGGCGGTAGCGCCGGCACCGCCTGCATTGGCCATCGTGCCGTTGCCGCCCGAGCAGGCGACCGAGCGTGCGCTCGGTGCCCGCTGCCCGGTGGATCTGGCCGGGCGGCTGGCGACCCAGGGCGACCTGTTGATCGGCGCCTGCCAAGGCACGATGCCGGCGCATCTGGCCGCGCTGCTGGTCGCGCTGCCCGAGCAGGACATCCACCTGCCGCGCGGCTGGCGCGAGCGTGAGGTGCGGCAGAAGGCCTGGTTCAAGGCCGTGCCGGGCTATGGCCAGCGCCCGGACTTCATCGTGCGGATGGGCGACATCTGGGTGCGCTCGCTGGAAGGGCGCGACGCCGACAGCACGTTCTACCTGGTGTCGGCGCCGTTCACCTGCAGCGACCAGGTCGCCAACCGTGATGAGTACGGCGCGGAGCCGGTCCGCGTGCCAGCGGGTGATTGCCGCGAGGCCTATGTGGGCCACCGTGTGTACCAGGTCCGCGGGGACGCGGCGCCGAGGGATGTGACCGCCGATGCCATGCCTGTCATGCCGCAGCAGACGGAAGCGGATCGTGCGCGGCAGCTGTCGCGTGAGGGACGGATCAGCCTGGACCCTAGCAAGTTGCAGTACGGCCCGGCCATGCGCTGGTTCGTGCAGTATCCGGAGTCGGCGCAGAAGGGTGGTCCGCGCGCCTACGGTGACTGGAACCGCGAGCACATCGCGTTCGTGGTCTGGACCGGCGATCGCTTCGAGCTGCGCGACAAAGTCGCGCGGGCGCAGTGGCCCTGTGATCCGGTGGCGCCCGGCGATCGCGCCTGCGGTGGATTCCCGGATTCCGGGCCGGATCTGTTCGTGACGGCCGGAGCATCGCTGCCGGTGGCGGCCTCCAGCCCCTGAACCAGAGTGCCGATGTACAACGGGAGCCGGAATTACCGGCTCCCGTGCTGTCCATCAGGCCTGCAGGCTGCGGGTCTGATTCTGCTGCTGTTCCAGCTGCTGGTCGCGCTCCAGTGCAAGGCGCTGACCTGCGGCCTGCTGGTCGATGCGCTGGCTGCTCTGTTCCAGCGGTGTGTTCATCGCCACCGCCGTATCCACTGACACGCGAAGGTGGGCCGGGTCACCGCCCTGGCCCTGCACGGCAAAGCTGCGCGAGGCATCGGCATTCATGACCACTTCGTCGATGCGCTTGCCGCCCGCCGCATGCATTTCGGCCGCCAGGCTGCCGGCCAGTTGCGTGCTCATTACGTCTGGTACCCGGCCGACGCGGACGTCCTGCGCGTGCACGCCACGGATCGCGTCGTTGAACAGTGGGTTGCCCACATGGTTGGCGTCGTCCATGCGCAGCATGCTGGTGTGATGGCCGTTCTTCTCCGCTTCGCGGCGTGCCGGCTCACCGGGCTGCAGCGGGCCGCGGATGTGGTCGTACAGATCGACGGCGCCGCCCGGAATGCCCCGCGCCGCGCGGGTGACACCACGGCGCAGTGATTCAACGTCGTCGCGGTACTCCTCGATCATCCTGGCGTTGTCTTTTGCCAGCTTCTGCGTTTCCGGGTGTTGCAGCACCGAGCCGTCACCGAGGAAGTTGCCCAGCTTGTGCGCACCGAACGAGCTGCCTGCGGCGATGATCGGCCGGTCGGGGATCAGGGCGCGCAACGAGTGATTGCTGAAGCCGTTCGCGGCAAGCGTGCTGATTTCATTTGGCCGGGCGTAGATGCGCACCTGGCCGAAGTGCGGCGACGCCGCGCTGACCGGATCGGAGGCCATGACATGGTTGATCATGGTGTTGCCGCCTTCCGGGATGCGGTAGCTGAGGCTGACCGCGCCATAGGCGTTGAAGGTCTCGCCCTTGACGTTGAAATGGTGCGAGGTGATCTGGGCCAGCGCGCCGCCGAGGGAGTGGCCGGTGACGGTGACTTCAGGTGCACGGCCTCCAAATGCAGCTTCCTGCTTTGCGTAGTCCAGCGCGCTCTTGGTCAAAGCGATGGCATCGGGGGCCTGCACATTGGTGCGGGCGACGACCATGCCGCCGTCGGTCAGGATGGCATCACGAGCTATCTGCTCGGTCCCGCGATGAGCGACCACGATCTCATTGGTGTCGGCTCGCTGATAAACCGTGCCTTGGTAACCATTGAGCCGATTATTGACGTGATCGAGAATCTTGTATTCATGCCCATTGATCGTGACGAGCTCTTCTTCCCCCGGACGCCTCCGACCGACAGCGCGATCCTTGTAGGCATCGTCGGAAAGCGCCGCATAATCCTGCGTGCTGATGGTCATTGGGTGACCTCGCTGGCGCTGAGACTCATCGTGAACAACTTGCCCTGAAGTTCAGCAACGTAGTCAGCCGGATCCGCCTTGCCGGTGGCTGGGTAGTTGGCAGCAAGCGGTGCGCGCGGATAGGCCGCGTCCGGATAGTAAAGCGTGTGGGTCTTACCGTCGGTCAGTGGATCGGCCTTGACGAAGGTCAGGAAGCGGGTCTCTTCTTCAGCGCCCGTTGCCTTCAACATCGCCCCAGCGCCAGTGAACTCCCAACGGCACACGCCGCGGCCGTAGTAGTCTTCATCCAGCATGCGATCCACATACAGTGTGCCGCGGTACTCACCATCAGCGACCTTGCGCAGTTCCACCGGTTCCTGGCTGGTAATCCGTGCAGCCGTGCCGGTGGCCGGCTCGATATAGCCACACTGGTCTTCGTTGGTGACGTCGTACTGCGCGACACCTTCGACCACCGCGAAATCGCCCGGGGCGTCCTTCAGGCGCAGCACCAGTTCATAGGCCTTGCGCGGGCTGGGGTTGAGCTTGGCGAGGCCGCGCCCACCTTGGGCGACATCGGCTTCAGCAGCGGCACGTTCCTGGTTCATGGCGGTCTCCGGATGGCAGGCGGTCAACAGAAGCAGAGCAAGGCACGGAATCATCTTGTGGCGCAATGTCGGCCTCCTGGTGTGTAGGGGGAAATGTGGCACTGGCAGCTCATGGCGCGAGCGTCCGCACAGTGGTTGTGGTCGAGAACAGCGCGTCGCGCAGTTCCTCCTTGTAGGCCGACGGATCTTCTTTGCCGCTGGCAGGGAAGTTGGCAGCGAGCTCGGCGCGGGGATAAGCAGTCTTCGGATAGTAGAGAGTCAACGGCGATCCCGCGTCCATGCGCTTCTTGTCGATGAACGTCAGGAATCGCGTATCAGCTTCGCCGGTCGTGGCACGCAACATCGCGCCAACGCCGGTCAGCGTCCAGTGGCACGTACCGCGATCGTAATAGTCCTGGTCCTGCATGCGGTCGAGGTAGAACGTACCGCGGTATTCGTTCTCGCCCGTCCTGCGCAGTTCCACCGGTTCCTGGCTGGTGATGCGGCTGGCCGTGCCGGTGGACCAGATGACCCTCCCGCAGTCTCCGTAGTTGCTCACGTCATACTGGGCCACGCCCTCAACAACCGCGAACGGGCCCGGTGCATCCTTCACTGTCAGCACCAGTTCATAGGCCTGCTTCGGCGCCGGGTTGAGTTTGGCCAGGCCGCGTCCACCCGCGGCGACGTCGCGCTCGGCATCGGCGTAGGGCGAGCATGCCGCCAGCAGGACGAGGGCGAGCACTGCCAGCAGCGGCCGTCCCCTGTGTGCGAGGTGCGCTACACCCATGGCCCGATCCTGCATCGTGCGTCCATGTCCATCTATCCTTCCTGGGTGGCAGGTTTCTCGATTATGGAGCGTGCCGGGAGCCCTGTGCCACCCTTGGAGACGGATTTTTGACGCTCCCGGGGCGCGCCGCCGGCAGATCGCTTGCCGCACAGGGCATCCGATCGTCGCGTTGGCTCTGACGCCGGACGCAGGTTCGCAGCTGAATCCGTGACCGGAATCGATCATTCACATGTCCATCACTTCATCAAAGGTGTTGTCCTTGAACTGCACGATCCGCCCTGAAACCCGCGAAGACCACGCGGTCATCCACGCACTCACCGAGGCGGCCTTCCGCGAAGCCCCGCACAGCAGCCACACCGAGCATTTCATTGTGGATGCGCTGCGTTCGCGTGGAGAGTTGAGTCTTTCGCTGGTCGCCGAGAAGGACGGGCAGGTCGTCGGGCACATCGCACTGTCGCCGGTGACGATCAGCGATGGCAGCACCGGCTGGTTCGGCCTCGGGCCAATCTCGGTGCTGCCGGACTGGCAGGGGCAGGGCATCGGTGCGGCGCTGATGCACGCGGCGCTCGGCGCATTGCGTGAGCAGGGGGCACAGGGCTGCGTATTGCTGGGAGAACCCGCGTATTACGGTCGATTCGGATTCCGCGCCGAGCCGGGCCTGGTGCTGCCGGGTGTGCCGCCAGAGTACTTCCAGGCGCTGTGCCTGCGGCCACCGATGGCGCAGGGAGAGGTGCAGTACTCGCCGGCATTCGAGGCCACGGCCTGATGATCGGGGCGGGCCTCGAACATCCGTCGAATGTCAGCCGTTGTACCGGAGATGGATCAGGGGATACGGGCGGCCCTGCGAATCCAGCGGTGAACGTCCGGTTTCGACGAAGCCCATGCGCTGGTAGAAGCCGACGGCCTGCGCGTTCTGTTCGTTGACGTCGGTACTCAGCTGCGGATGCAGGGCCAGCGCGTGCTGCAGCAACTGCCGGCCGATACCGGTGCCGCGTACGTCCGGATCGATGAACAGCGCTTCCATGTGCGTGCCGTCGATCAGCATGAAGCCAAGGGGGCGGTCCTGAGCGTCGACGGCCACGGTCATCGGAGCCTGCGGCAGGAAGCCGGCGACTTCGCCATCGATGGCCTGACGGTCGTCGGCGCTGAGGAAGTTGTGGGTGGCGTCGACGGCGCGGCGCCAGAGGTCGACGAGGGCGGCGCCGTCGTCGGCGCGCGAGGGACGGAGGGTGGTCATGGGTTCACCAAGGTGCTTGCAAAGAGCGCGTAGTATGGCGCGTCCCGACCCAGCGCGCAGGCGTGGATTCATCCGGTGTTGCGATGGCGGATGAAGGGGCTGTAGGCAGTGGCCTCCGCGCGCAGCACCACGCCATCCTCGAAATCGCCGCTGTCGTTGAAGGGCACGGTGGGCCACCGCGGCCATTGCGCCAGGCGTTCGCGGTAGTAGTGGGTTGCTGCAGCCAATGCCTCGTCGTGTGCCTGCACGCGCTCCGCTGCCAGCCCGGAACGCACGCCATGCACCAGATGCGGCTCCAGCACGTCGAAGCCGACGTAGCGCAGGCTGTACATCAAGGGCCACAGCAACAACCGGGTATCTCCCTCGCGGCCGTCGACGGCGCAGGCCCGTGCCGATGAGCCGGTGGTGACGCTCAGCAACGCACGCTTGCCGCGCATCGCGCCGTGCTCGTGGCGCAGGCGGCTGTTGTACATCGGCCCGTAGACCAGCACGCGATCCAGCCAGCCCTTGAGGATTGCCGGCGGCGCGAACCACCACAGCGGGAACTGCAGGATGACCAGATCCGCGGCCTGCAGCAGCTGCAGATGGCGCTGCACATCGGCGGGCAGCCGGCCCTGTTCGGCGCCGTGGCGTTGTTCGCGCTGGGCATCGAAACGGCCGGGCTGCAGGCGACTTGAATGATGGCGGGCCGCTTCCAGCGGATCGAAGCCCTCTGCATACAGGTCGACCACGTCCACCTCCAGCGCGTCATGCCGCAGCTGCTCCGCGGCCTGCGCGGCCAGGTGGGCGTTGAAGGAGCGGGGTTCGGGATGGGCAAGCAGGATCAGGGCGCGCATGGGGCGAGGTGTTCGAGGAGTGTGCGACCATCCTCGCGGCGCCGGTATGCCCCGGCAATTACGCACCTTGAGGTAACCATGGCCTATCCGGGCGATGTCTATGCCGCCGATTGCTCGGCACGCGATGCGCTGGCGCTGATCTCCGGCAAGTGGGTGATGCTGCTGTTGCCGGCGCTGGCGCAGGGCCCGCAACGCAGTGGCGCGCTGTTGAGGAAGATCGAAGGGATCTCGCAGAAGGTGTTGACCCAGACCCTGCGGCAGCTGGAGCGCAACGGCCTGGTCGAGCGGTGTGATCTGGGGAGCAAGCCGCTGCATGTCGAGTACCGGTTGACCGAGGTTGCACGCAGCCTGGTAGACACCTTGACCGCGTTGGACCGTTGGGCCGAGCACAATTTCCCGGCGCTGGACGCTGCCCGCGAGCGCTTCGACGCGCGTTAGCGGCGCCTGCACGGCCGCGGGCGTACAATGCGGCCCCGGCGGCCATCCTGGCCCTGCAGACACGCGAGAACCGCCATGACCGACGCCCTGGGTGTACCGGTGCACGACGCCGATGAACACTGGATGCGCCATGCGCTGGCGCTGGCCGAGCGTGCGCAGCGCGAGTACGACGAGATCCCCGTTGGTGCGGTACTGGTGGGCGCCGATGGCCAGCTGCTGGGCGAGGGCTGGAACCTCAACATCGCCTCGCACGATCCCAGTGCGCATGCCGAGATCGTGGCCATGCGGGCCGGTGGCACGCGGCTGGCCAATCATCGGCTGCTCGGCAGCACCCTGTACGTGACCCTGGAACCGTGCGCGATGTGCGCGATGGCCATCGTGCATGCACGCATTGCCCGCCTGGTCTACGGCGCCAGCGACCCCAAGACCGGCGCCTGCGGCAGCGTGTTCGACCTGCTGGGCGATGCCCGCCACAACCACCGGGTGGAGATCCACGGTGGGGTGCTGGCCAAGGAGGCCAGCATGCGCCTGACCAATTATTTCCGTGCCAAGCGTGGCAAGCCGCCGCTGCTGCTGGAAGACCATGCCGGCGAGGCCTGAGGGGGCGAACCGGTATGATGGGCGCCTCTTTCCATCACCGGCAGGCCGCGCGCCTGCCCAGCAACGAGGCGACACATGGCGGACAACGGCGCGGCCAACGAGCGACTGATCTGGATCGACCTGGAAATGACCGGGTTGGATACCGACAACGATTCGATC
>Ga0308161_1003676_pt1 | contig 14710 bp, 13 predicted proteins | sample PhyFR2_FD_201034 | JGI IMG/M metagenome (GOLD analysis project Ga0308161, IMG submission 201034) | Phyllosphere microbial communities from UC Gill Tract Community Farm, Albany, California, United States - DLSLF.R2 | ecosystem: Host-associated > Plants > Phyllosphere > Unclassified | place: USA...
CTTCGGAACGCCCTCGAACCCAGTTCGGAACCCCGTCTCGAAAAATCGCCCCTTCGACCCAAACCTTTATATCCCTGCTGTTCCTTTCTTCAAAAAACCCCCTTTCAATCCCTACTGTTCTTGCCACTCCCTTCACACTGTCAATTAGAACTAGGCGAAATCGTTGAACGATTTGCAACCAAACTCGATCTCGACATTTAAACGCTTTCAACCTTTCGGATGTCCCTCTCTTCCCCCTCCCGAACCACTAGCGCACCTATTTCCCTCGCTTTTCCTCCGTTATCCTCGTTCGCTCTCTAATGATCCCCCTTTCACTCTTAGTTCTATGTTTGTCTCTTCTAGTTTTTTAGTATCGGTTTCTCTCTCTCTCTCTCTTCCTATCTTTTTAGTTGTTTGCTCTCTCCCTCTCTCTTTCTCTCTAGGCATTTGTGTTTTGTTTGTGCAACGATCTGAAATTGACTCTTCATCCCTCTCTAGCTCCTTCAACCTCGTTAGCCCATCGCGAGCGAAAAGACTTTCTCCAGGTTCCACTCTCCGTTCTTCAAAGCGCTTCCTTACTTTTGTTCCCTTTCATCGTCTCCCTCCTAAGTTTGATTCTTTTCTCTCCCTCTTCTTTGTACCAGCAATGAGTTGATCCAAAGCAATCATCAATTCATCTTCTGAAGATTCTGCCTTCTCGTCTTTACCCGTCTCCTCCTCCTTCTTCTTCTTTTTGCGAAGTGATACGTTCTGGTTGATGAGTCGCGGATGATTGAACGGGATTTGGTGGGGAATGGGATTGGATGTCGGAGCGATTGAAGGAGAAGGGGAGGAAGAACGTGGCGAAAGGGAATCAATCTCGAGGTGTTCGCTTCGCTGATGAGGACTCGAACTGATTCAAAGTCGAGAAAGGAGATTAGAGCTCAGTCCATGGTAGATAGGAGACGATGCGAGACGTACCTATCTCCGCTGATTGCGATTCGAGCATCTTGAGCATCGTTCCCTTCTCCATCGTTCGCACTCGCTTCCAACCTCCTTCGCTTCTTCCTCTCGATCACCTCTCTAACCTCTATATCCTCTTGCTCACTGTCCTCCCTCCCTTCGTCCCGGTCTCGCTTCACACTCTTTTTCGGCGGTCGAAACTTTCCAAACCTCCCTTGTTTACTCGGCGAACTCGAAGGAGGACTCTCGATCGTTCGGGTACGTTCAAGTTGGAGGAAGAACAATGATTTGGACGAATACGGAGAGGGAGGAGGAGCTCTGGAGGTGATTGGAGAGGGACGAGGGAAAACGAAGGGTTGGAAGATTGGGGTTGAGAGGGGAGGAGAGGAAGCACTGGCAGTGGTATGAGACGAGGATACTGCCTGTACGGAACAGTAGAGTTAGCGAGACGATTCGAGAGAGTGAGAGAGAACTGATTACTTCGCTGAGAGAGGAAGAGTTCGCTTTGATTCTCGGAGGAGTTGCTGGAGTAGTGAGGCTCGCGATAGGAGGGTAAGGGACAGGCGGATACGGCATGGCGAGCGAGAGAACTTTGCAAAGTCGAGCAGAGACGAAGGAAGGAGAGAGGGAAGCGAAAAAATCTTTTCTCTCGCACTTCTCGATTTCGCAAACTCGTTCACCTCTCTTTCCGAACTCAGTCAATGAGGGGAGGAGAGAAATTCACCGTTGCCTTTGCAAAATCAATGTAAGCCGCCAAGCCTAGTAAAAGAATAATCGCAAAAAGACATATTTGGATCCACCGTTTCTCTCTTTCCTTCCTTTCTTCCTCCTTCCTTTCATTCCTGCTTCATCTCGCTTCCAACCATCATCTCGTTCCCCGTAACCTCTGATAACGACTCGAAGTAAAAAAACATAACGAGAACACAAAGTGAAAGGGTAGAGAGATATGATAGAGGAAAGTGAAAGATGGGGTTTTGAACACAGGTCGAAGAGGAGAAGGTGAGAGGGAGTGTTGAGAGATGACGGGGGTGAATATGAGGAGGTGGGGACTTGGGGAGAGTAGCGAGAAAGAGGAGAGGAGAGGAAGGGGAAAGAATCAAAGTCTAGGAAAGACGAACGAAGCACTTAAGCCGTCGCCTCACCAGTTTGACGCTTGGCGAACTCGTCGAGTACGTCAAGGGCCTCCTTGATCTTGGCCTCGAGGGCGTCGTCGTTCTCGAGGAGGTAGAGGAGTTCGGAAGAATCCATCTCGAGGAGCATACCGGTGATCTTACCGGCGAGATCAGGTTGAGTAGAGTGGATCTTGGGGTAGAGACTACATTCAATCCCAACAACGGGATCAGCTTTGAACGAGAGTAGTGAAGAGAGAGATGAGAGAGAAGTGAGAAACTTACGCCTCTCCGAGCATTTGCTTCTGCTCTTGAGGAGCAGCGTTGGCGAGCATAGCAGCGGTAAGACCGGAAGAAGGCTTCTGCTCCTCAGCGCGACCCTTGTAACCTTGAGGACGAGCTTGTTGACCAGCTTGACCAGCAGGACGAGGGACACCGTTAGGAGGAACGGTGGGGTTGGCACCACCACGAGGAGGAGCGGGAGCGCCGTTGGGAAGGGGTTGACCTTGTCCAGGGCGTTGAGGAACTCCAGCGGGGAGAGGAGGTTGTCCTTGTTGTTGAGCGGGACGTCCTCCAGCGGCAGGGGGAGCTCCAGCGGGTCCACGGTTACCTTGAGGAGGAGGTCCGGGAGGGTACTGACCGAATTGTTGAGGAGGAACTTGACCGTAAGGACCCATAGGAGGCATACCGGGCATGTTGGGAGGAGCGTAGTAACGGGGAACGGGACGTCCACCGGGTCCAGGTTGTCCAGGGTAACCCATAGGTCCTCGAGCACCAGGTTGAGGGTAACCGGCGGGAGCTCCAGGGTAGTACATAGGAGCACCGGGCATGTAAGGAGGGATACCAGGGATACCAGCAGCTTGCTAAAAGAGAGTAAAGAGTGATGAGAGTCAGTAGAGTTTGAGAGCTAGAGTGAAGAGAGTGAAAAAGCTCACGAGTTGCTGAGATCGGATTTGGTTTCGTTGAGCGACTTGAGCCTCGAGTTGTTGCTTGCGAACGTCCTTGCGTTGAGCGAGCGAAACGTAGAGAGGCTTGGTGCCGATCATCTTGCCGTTGAGCTCAGTGACAGCCTTGGTAGCCTCATCGGGAGCTGAGAAGCAAACGAATCCGAAACCCTTGGAAGCACCCTTGTCGTCAGACATGATCTTGCACGAGGTGATTTGTCCGAAAGGTTCGAATTCGGCCTTGAGCTTCTCCTCATCGACATCGTCGTCGAGGTTCTTGACGTAGAGGTTGACACCTTGGTATTTGAGGGTTTGCTCGTACTTCTTTTGCTCGTAAGACTTCTTGAGTTCCTCCTCACGTTCCGACTTGCGTTGAGCACGAGCGACGTAGAGTTGTTGACCCTTGTAATCCTTCTCGTGAAGGTCATCGACAGCCTTTGCGGCATCCTCGTGGTTCTCGTAGTTGACGAAACCGAAGCCCTTCGACTTTCCTTCGTTGTCCATCGTGATGACAGCCGAGGTGACCTTTCCGTACTTCTCGAACATCGATCGGAATTCTGCCTCGTCGACTTCGAGAGGGAGGTTCTTGATGTAGAGGTTGGTGAAGTGAGCGCGGATTTCGTCGATCTTGGCTTGACGTTCACGCTTGGGAATGTGAATTCCGACGTAGACGACCTTGTCGTTGAGGAGCATACCGTTGACACCTTCGATGGCGGCACGAGCGGCTTCGGCGGTATCGTAGTGAACGAATCCGTAACCGAGAGAGTTTCCTTGTCCATCGACAGCGACCTTGCAAGAGAGGATGTTTCCGAAGGCGGCAAAGGTATCGTGAAGAGCCTTGTTGTCGATGTTCTCGTCGAGGTTCTTGATGAAGATGTTTCCAGCTCCGTTCTTGCGAAGAGCGGGGTCACGTTGAGACCACATGATTCGGCAAGGGCGTTGCTTGATCAACGAGTAGTTGAGTTGCTCGAGAGCGCGCTCACCTGTCGAGGAAGGTCTATTCAGCTTTTTGCAAAAGATTCGGGCCAAGTTGAAAGTGAAAAACTCACCATCCGAAGAGTTGAGGTAGTTGACATAAGCGTATCCGAGGGAACGACGGGTAACGGCGTCACGACAGACACGAATAGAGGCAACGGGACCGATCATCGAGAAGACTGGCAATAGTAGTGGATCAGCGATAAAGTCGCGAAGAATGTTCAAATAATTTCGAAAACTCACTCTCGTAAAGCATAGCCTCAGTGACGGAAGGGTCGAGCTCTCCAACGTAGAGGGAAGTGGAAGGGGAAGGTCCAGCATTGTCCTTGTCTTGCTGTTGCTTGTTGTTGTTGTTGGAAGAGGGAGCGGGAGCGGATTCGGACTTGGTTTCCTCCTTTGATTCCTCCTTGGCCTCAGTAGCAGGGGCAGGGGTAGCCTCAGCGGGAGTAGGGGAGGTAGAGGGAGCCTCAGCGGCGGGAGTAGTAGCGGCAGCGTCGGTAGACATAGTCGATTCTGCGATTGCAAGAAGGAGGAGGTGAATGTAAGCACTTTTCAGAAATGCAACCTTTCCAACTTCCCTCCGAGACTCGTTCAGAGAGCCTAGAGAGGCCAGATAGACTCACAGATGAACGTAGAGGGTGTAGGTAAAGGTATAGAGGGAGTAGGGAGGTTGGGAGGAGTAGGCTGGCGGGCTTTGAGAAGAGGAGGACTTTGTGCTGATAAGGCGAACGGTCTTCGCGAGCTGACGAGGGCTACGCGGCTGGAGAGGTTTTAGGAAGAGCTTGTTCTTCGATCCAGGTGGATCGGTTGGGCTATTGAGACGAGGTGGATCGTACAGGTTCAAGAGCTTGCAATTTTCTCTCTTGTTTTCCCCCTCATCGAAGTCATCTCGACAAACTGCTTTGTAGGCCTTCTGAGTATCCTGGGGCTATTCTTTGATACTTCAGGACCATCGCTAGACTACTCCCGCTGTTCCGTGTTACCTCCTTTGCTTCTGAATCAGAGATTTCGCTGTTTTCCCCTCTCCTCATGCTCTGTCTCCACTCATTCCGCTGCTTCTGTTCTCGAACGTAGAGTTCGCAGTATCCTCCAGACCCGAGGCGGAGTGGATACTTCGGTGCTGTCGATTTGCTATGATTTTGAACCTTGATTTTGCAATGAGTCTTCAAAGCGGTTTGACCTAGCCCGGTTGACGCTCCTGTTTGTGCGCTGTCCCATGCCGTCGACTCCAAAGTCTCGGTTCTGACCATCCGCTTGTCTCTCCCTTCGCTTCACGGCTTAGAGCGGTCCAGATTTCGCAAGAAACGAAACCGCTCGTAAACGCAGAATGCTTGAAAAGCTAAAGCTACAAAATTGCAAGAGACTCTTCAAGTGAGTGCGTGTGACAAATATATAAAGAGCGATATCCAGGGAAGTCCAGTGTCTACAGAGTGAGTGATAGTTGAGTCCAAAATTCCTTTTTCCAATAGTCCGGGAGAAAGAGAGACGACAACGACCAGCGTTGAAATCGAGGAGAGTGCGAGAGAAGCAAGGGGATCACCAGATGGTAACGGAACGAATTGATCCTCCGAAACCGAACTTGCGATCACTGCTTCGCTTGGTGAATCGCGATGAAGTCGACTTGGCGAGAGAGCATCCTTTTACAGGTCCAGGGCTGTCGACGTGAGGAAACGAACTTAGCGACCTCATCCATAGCTGACGGAGAAAGACGGGCGGGCTCACCAGACAGCATCGATCGAACCAGTCTTCACGATTGAGTTCGTGACCTTTGAAAGGGGACAAGAGTCTCAGTCAAAGAACGAAGATGGCGAAGAACGAGGTAGGAAACACTCACACATTGCTGTACCTCGGAGATACACGTAACATACTGAGCTCCGTACGAAGAACCATTGTTGAAGAACTTCTCGAGGTTCGAATTGAGTTCAGCTTGAGTAAGGTTTTGGGAGTTCGACGTGTAGTTGGCAATGAGAGGAGCCGAGTAGTCTACGAGATCCGTGAAGAAACTCGAGGGGAGGTAACCTTGGAACTGCTGAGCGATTGAGAGCATAGTGGTTTGCGAAATTTGAGGAGCTTGACTCTTTTTGACACATTCTTGAGCGAGAGTCGCATTTCCAGCTGATGGAGAGGACATTCCATATTAGCTCTGTGCGGTTTGAAGCGAAGGAGAAAGGGTAGACTTACTTGCGATGAGCTCGGAAGCGCACGATTGGAGAGTTTCGGCAAGAGTCACAGTGTTTCCTGAGAGCGCACTGGCAACTGAGTTGATGGCGTTGGAGATCTGGGCCGAGACTTGACCTGCCAGCTTCTGATCGGGAGTAGAAGAGTTGGCGAGGTTGTAGGTGAGGATGTCTGAAGACAGGAACCAGTCAGTGGATCGATCTCAAAGCGAAGACGAAAGATTGACACTCACTCTCGACGGCGGTGGTTAGGGATGCGGGAAGGACACCGACGAATTGTTGAAGTACTGATTTCGAAGCGGTTTCGAGAGTCGAAGCGGCTCCTCCTGGCTTGGTAAAGCAAGCCAAAGTTGAAGAGTTTCCAGCAGCTTTGACGGCATCGGCGTAGCATGATGATACTTGCTCGAGCGCAGTGACGGAGGAACCACTGAGAGAGGCGATGACTGATTGGATCGAATCGGTGATTTGGTTAACGAGGACTTGTTCTGATTGAGGGAGAAGAGTGGTGAGAAGAGGTGTGACAGAGTCGAAAATAGCCGAAAGGATCGTGTTGGGCAGGATACCGACGAACTGCGAGAATCGGGTAGCGTGAGCGTCAAACGAAATCGAGGTTGAGAGGAGAGGAAAGCTCACCTGTTCGAGAATAGTGTTGAGAGTGCTCTCGAGCTCCGATCCATCCTTTCCACTCTCAGTCAGACACGAGTAGCCTTCGGGTAATCCTCCACTAGAGAGGACGGTACTCAAACACGCTTCGAGCGAGGCGTAGGTCGAAGCAGAAAGGGAAGATTGGGTTAGGTTCGCGGCGGCGAGGGCAGAATCGATTGCTTTCTTAATGTCGAGTGCTGCGGTAATGCTACTTTCTGAAGTGATCAAAGTCGAAGTCGAATATTGAGTAATATTCTGAGTGACGGTTTGAACGAGGACGGTAGGTTGCAGCTTGATGATGGTGGAGTTTGCGACGGTTTCGGTCTTCTGAGCGTTGATCGTAGCGGTCGAGAGTACAGTGGCGGTCTTGGTGACTGTATACGAAGAATCATCAATAGTCTGATCCGCGGAAGGAGGAAAACGACGAAACTTACGAGTTACGACTTTTGACGGTTTGAGTTGCTGGTTGACGGCCGACGCGATAGCGCTAGCGAGAGGAGCAGGGATGAGAGAAGAGTTTTTGAACTGATCGACGACCTTGTTGGCGCCATCTTGAAGAGTCTTGCCCGACGAATGTTCGACTTTGGGGACTGTCTTCTTTTTCGGTTTCGAATCGTGATTCCATGAGTGTTTCGACGGTTCCTTCTTCGTGGCAGTAGTCTCGTGTTTAACTACCTTCTTGTGAGTCGATTTGTGAGTTGACTTGTGACCAGACTTCGACGAGGAAGAGGAGGATTTCGCAGATTTGTGCTTTGGAAGGGCGAGTTTCGCGGCCGTACCTCCAGTCGAAGGAACACCGAATGTACCGGTTTCGTGAACCACCCCTGGATGATCACTGCATGGTTCTGGGTTGGCTGTAACGAGATTGGCGACGAGAGCGAGGGAAGAGAGGATCGAGAGGAAAGCTTGGGATCGCATGTCGAATGAGCCGTAGAGGTTTTGGGGAGTTGGCTGGGATGAAGTGACGATGAATGAGCGTGAGGGAAAGGACTGTGTGCGGAAGTGCCGATGAGGAGGAACCGGAAAGAGTCGAGAGAGATGGGGGAAGAAATGAGTGTGGTTGAGGGAAAGGTGAGGAAGAGTTGAGGGGGTCGGCTAGCGAATGACTGGAGTGAGCGAATGAGGAGGAAGAGAGAAAGAAAGAAGAGAGATTCGACGTGAACGGCCGACGCGAAAAACAGGTTAACGCGACAGTCGGTTTTCGCGTTCTTCCGCAATTTGAGGATCACATTCTTCCCAGACTCGTGGCTTTCCGACTTCTTTTCTTCTCCACGTTCTCTTCTTGAGCTTCCTCAAACTTGGGCGCCGAGCGGTATTGAGCGAAAGACGTTCCGCTTGAATGATCACATCGCGAGGTCATGGCTTCGTATTGCGATGAGTTGATCGAGCTGAACCGCTGAGCATGAAATATGAGGACGTGCGCTCAATGAGCGATGGTCGAGCGGATTTTGTGGACCAGAGGACTCGGTACGAGAGTGCGAGAGTGTGATCGAGAAATAAATGGTGAATTTGCGAAAAGGTCGCAAGCTGGTACGCATGTTCCGTTGACGAGTAATAGCAGTGATGAAGCTCTGCCGCTAGCGGCGAACGTCCAAAGCCAGTGAAGCTGGTGGAGGGAGAAACTCAAAGTGATCGCCGATTTTGTTGATTGATCCTTCACCAAACTCTTCAACTCAAGATGGCCTCGTTCGTAGGGTTACCTGTACTCCTCAAGCTCAAGGGTGATCAGACAGCTCAAGGCATAACAGCGCAGGGGATCGTTCTGGAGGTGGATGGATTGAGAGGAACGATTGTTTTGGCAGATGGTGAGTTTCATCTTCTGCGACTCTGCAGCTATCTGAACATTTAGCTGAACCGTGTGAGAATGTATAGCACAAATCATCACTCAAACTGGGAGTCGAATCGAGCGTAGAGCGGTGTTTGAAAGGACTGAAGTTGCTGGACTCGAATTGTTGGCTGTCAAGAAACCTGAACCTACTCCAGTACCAGAGCCAGTTCGACAAGCATCTGTACCTCCGAGAGCTCCCTCTCAACAGCAACAACATCGACAGCTGACGCCATGGAGCGCTGAAGAACCTCAATCTCAATCTCAAGTTAGTTCAACCTTTCCTTCTATCTGATGATCTATATTAGGCTCATACCGAGTTCTCATTTCCTCTAGCACAACTACTCAACTTCGGTCCACGCTCAGCGTTTCCCCCCTGCAGTACAAGCCTACGCTCACTCTCCTCAACATTCCCCTTCTCCTCAGTCTTCCCCGAAACCACCTGGTACTCCTCGATCTCAACGTCAGCGAGGAGCGAGAGGAACTGGCAGAAAAGTCCGTGCAGAGTGGGATGGAGTCGAAACGGGAGATGAGGCCGACCACCGAAATACTCATTCAGCTCAGGTTCGTCTACTAGACTCCCCTTCTTCGATATACTCAGTCCTGATCGCTGATATCCTCGATACACTCGTAGCCGAATCAATCTCGAAGACAACCGCAATACGATCAACCTTCGAACGCACAAGGAGAATCCTTCGACGAAGAATTCGACTTTCAAGGTGGACTTGAATCGTTCGACAAGAACGCAGTGTTTGCTCACATCCGCTCGACGGATAACATCGATCCATCTCTTCGGCTCGTCGCTCACAATCGCAACCCAGCTCGAACTCCTCAATCGAAACTCCTTCCGACAGAATCGGTCCTCACGGTCGAGGAACTCGAACAGCAGCAGTTGGATCGACAGGCTGCGATGGAAGCTGTTCCGGTCAAGAGAGGGATGACAGTCGAGGAACTTGAAGCGGGAGTAGCGAGTGTCGGGTTGGCTCAAGAGCCAGAGAGAGGTTACGAGTACGAGGCTTTGTCTACGGAGAACGGAATCATCGTACCTTCTGTCAAGTTGCGGCAATGGAAGGAAGCGCTCGGTATCGCCGATGTATGTTCTCGTCGTCTCTTTCCCATTCTCACGCTCGAAAGCTCATCAAAAATGATCGTATGTCTACAGATCGAAACATCGCCATCACCCTTTCAACGACTCGAACTCGCAGCGTATCAGCTTACGACCTTCATCCTCGCCCATCTGTCTCAGAAATTCGCCCTGTTCCCGTTACCCTCTCCTCCTCAATCTCGACCCTCGGTTCTTCTTCTCTGTACCGACTGCGAAAAGGCAAACGTCGCTCTCCGCTGCGGAATCCAGCTTGCGAACCGTGGCTGTCGCGTGATTGCTCTCGTCGACGACGCAAGAAGTGAAGAGTTGAAGACGAATCTGCGAGTTCTGAGCTCTTCGGGCGGTAGAATCGTTCGAGACGTCGCTGGTGAGCACCTCAAACTGCTCAAAATTTTCGCTCCCTCATCAGAAGCTGACTCTGATCGTATACTTAGACCTCCCACCGACGTTCAACCTCGTTATCGACGCTCTGGCCGACTCGGAAACTTCGCTCCCTCCTTCGCTCTCGTCCTCTCTCACCGGTGCCAGTCCAGCGTCACCTTCTTTCGGCAGCAAATCGACGTTCTCGCCATCCTCCTTTGCAGCTGAGGCGGCAAACTTTACGAACCATCTCAAATCGGGTGTTTTGAGTATTAGTATCGATTTGCCTTACGGGATCTCTCACGACGATGGTGAGTGCTCCGTCGCGTCGCTCTGAGATTTGTGAACTTCCGCTGACTACGTGTCTGCTGCACTAGGTTCGGCATTGTCTTCAGTATTCTTGAACCCAACCTTCATTTTCTCTAGAGCACTCCCTCGACCTGGAGCCGTCGCACTTCTATCGGAATCGGCAAACTCTCCACAACTTTTTGTCGCGGACATTGGATTCGCTCCGAGTATTTGGGAAAGGATTGGAGTTGACGGTTTCGACTTGAGCACTTGGGGTTCGGAGGGTATTGTTCGAGTCGCATTGAGCTAATTTCTGTCATCATTGTAAGCATTATACATTTCAGTTGTTGTACTGCACGAACTTGGGTCTTTATCGTTGCACGCAGCCGTTTCCCTTTCGCACTTCCCGTTCGTTTTCGACTGAAAAGCTTATTCGTCGTCTCTCTGGCTCTATCAGTTGTCATGAAGAACAGCTTCGAAGCTTAATGTCTCCTCGCAGGACTCGTCAAGTGCCGACGGAAGGTAGGGATTATTAAATGCATAACGCCATGGAGTCGCAAGCAGACGATTTCGAAACTAGAGGCAACCGGTGGCTTTGCCGTCTCCACTGTCCGATTCTCTTCGAGTCTCGTCGTCATTCGGTATTGATCAGTTCAGGGCTCTAGCTGAGCCCCGTTGTTCAAGTTTCACGCTAAAACATCGGTCGATCGACCACTCTCTTTCGGCTCGTCGCGCGGATTCGAAAAAAACACTTGTCTCTTTTTCTTCTCCCTCTTCTCTTTGCAGGATTCGGCTGACATCTTTCCTTTCTCTCGCAGTTTGCAGAAGCTTTCGCTTTGCAACTTTCGGGTCTAGCGTGGCTCTCCCAAGCTCTTGGTGCTGCTTTCGAAAGTGGTCTCCTCCTGCCTCTACTGGAACTCCTCGCTACTGACCTGACGGCAGGGCAACAGACCCTGCGAAAACCTGGACAAGATTCCAGGAGGATGACAAAAAATAAGACGACTCAGAGTCGAATTTTGAAACAGTTCGCACTTGTCCGGTAGACTGTCGATCCGGGAAACAGTCAAAAAAACGATATGAAACAAGCGCGTGGCTCTTCTCAAAACGAGCCTCGGAGGAGACTCCAGATTGAGATTCTACAGTATTTGATCTTTCTGGTTGACCCCTTTGATCTGCCCTCTCTTTCGTCCCTTTCCTTTCGTTCAAACTCTCCCTTCTGAAAGCGATGAGAAGCGAGCAGGGTTTGCATGCAACGGATCCTGTTGGTAGTGATCACTGCGAGGTCATGTCGCTACCTAGAGCTGGGTTCCACCTTTCGGGCTTTCGCAACAGACAAGCTGTTAGATTTCGTCAAACAGAGAGGAGCTCCGACTGCGCTACGGCATGTCGATCAGATCGTTCACTTTGACGGTTTGAACTTGCGAATAGAATTGAGCGACGACTCCGACCTTTTCACTTTCGTCGCTTCGAATCAACGACACTTCCCATACGCTCGTCTCTCTCGTCAAGCAGTCTCCATAACTGCACTCAATGCAGGAGGGAACTCACCCGAAAATAACGAATTGTCGAGACAAAAGTGCTCTTCGATTACAGTCTCAGGCACGGTGCCTGGATTCTCAACGCTTCTTCTTGAGAGTTTCATGAAAGAAAGACTCGCTTCCCACCTCTCCTCTGCAAACTCGCTTTCTTCCTCTCGACAGCATTCAAACAGAAAGGAACCTAGCAAAGAATAGCAGCTGCCTTGATCGACCATCAACAAGGTTTCAAGAGTCGTTCCTTTTCATCCATCCCCTCCGTTCAACTCGGAATCAACTAGCGCAGCGTGTTCAAGGGCCATCATCTTCCCCCTCTCTTCTCTCCCTAGAATCACCTCCTCTCGACTAGAACCATCAAGAAACTATACACACCTACAAAGAGTCGACAGCCCTCCTCAGTAGTCGTCCAATCTTCTCTCTCCCCTCAAACCGAGCCGCTCCCATCTTTTTTCCCACCTTTCCTTTCCCTTCTTCTCGCTCATCTCGGCTTCTCCCGGCTTCTCACCACCTGACATCGTAGAACTCGTTCATGATGTCGGCAGCACCTCCCACGAGCGCATACTCGAATCCGAATGCGAATCCGCCCCCTCCTCCTCTTAGTATGGCAGGAGGCCCTCCTCAACAAGGCCCTTCAGTACTCCAAATCCTCGCCATGGGTCAAGAACGTAATCATGCTGCAGATGCAGTAGCACATCACCCGAGAATCGAATCTCTCATCAAACTCGGTAAAGAGTCGGAAGCAACTTGGTTACAGATTGGTGAGTTCTACACCGTGTTCCGTCGCTTTTTTACGGCGAAGAAACTAATGAAGAGTTCGTTGGAGTGTATAGGTCAAACAGCGGAAGCGATGGGAGATTTAGATCGAGCAGTTGGATCCTACGAAAACGCTCTTCGACACAATGCCTACTCGATCGTTGCTCTATCTCAAATCGCTGCAATCTGTAGATCGAAGGAGGAGTTCAAGAAAGCTGCAGAGTACTTTGGAAGAGTCGTAGGGATCGCCCCGGAAAGTGGAGATGTTTGGGGAGCTCTTGGTGAGTTCGAATCATTTCCTCAGCTCGCTTCACTTGAGCGAAGCTGACGCTAACTCTCGAATTCGCAGGACACTGCTATCTTATGATTGACGACCTCAAGAAGGCTTACTCATCGTATCAACAAGCTCTCTACTACATGCCAAACCCTCATGTGAGTTTTCTTTATCCTGTTCGCATTCCCCGCTCGTCCCTCTTCTCTCGCTTCGAGCGATCTCTTCGAAGCTCGTGCTCGATCATGTGAATCAGGAGGACTGACCTCGTTTCGTTCATCTCTCGTAGGAGCCGAAACTTTGGTACGGAATCGGAATCCTTTATGATCGATACGGGAGTCTGGAGCATGCAGAGGAGGCGTTCTCGAGTGTGATCAGAATGGATCCTAGTGAGTCCGATCCGTGCACTATACCTCCAGAAATAGCGAGTTGACATTCCTTGCTGTCGAAACAGATTTCGAAAAGTCAAACGAAATCTTCTTTCGATTGGGTATTATTTACAAGCAGCAAAGAAAGTCACAACAGAGTCTCGAGGTGCGTTCTCTTCGTGCGCTAGTCGAAATATTCGCATTTCTCACGCTCTTGGTTTCTTTCGTAGTGTTTCCGCTACATTCTCAACAATCCTCCTCGTCCTCTCACGGAGATCGACATTTGGTTCCAAATTGGTCATGTCTACGAGCAACAACAAGATGTATGTCAATTCCTTGCTCACTCTTGGGATTAATCGCTGACGGCAACTTTCCTTCTCGACAGTTCATCGCTGCGAAAGAATCTTACGAACGAGTTCTTCAAGAGAATCCTGCTCACGCCAAAGTACTACAACAACTTGGAGGACTCTACCACCGTTCGCATGCTTCGTTCTACAACCCTGAAATCTCGGTTCAAATTCTCACGAAATCGCTCGAATCGGGTGAGTTTACGTTTCATTCTGTTCGATACCTCGATCACGACTCATGCTTCCTTCGGAGATAGACCCGAATGATCCTTTCTCGTGGTATCTCCTCGGTCGAGCCTACATGACAACGAGCAACTTCGGAAAAGCTTACGAAGCGTATCAACAAGCTGTTTACCGAGATGGCAAGAATCCAGCTTTCTGGTGTTCGATTGGAGTTCTCTACTACAATATCAATCAATTCCATGATGCTCTCGACGCCTACTCTCGAGCGATTCGAATCCACCCTTACCTCGCCGAAGTTTGGTTCAATCTCGGTGCTCTCTACGAAGCGTGCAACGACCAGATGACGGATGCTATCGACGCTTACCAACGCACTCTCCAGCTCGATCCAGCAAACCAAATCGTCGGTCAACGTCTCCGAGAAATCAGAGAACACCAATCTAGCAACGCTCAACTCAGTCCTCCTCCTCCTCCGAAAGACATCAGTCCTAGCTCTTCAAGCTGGCACTACGCTACTAATACCGGAGGTGCACCAGCAGCACTCGCCCAATCCGGTCTCGCCCCCGAAGCCAGTCCGACAATCGTAGCGAATGGAAATGGTGGATCGCCTCCTATGAACCCGGCTCATCGGTTCGAAGCTCCTCCTCCAAACACGGCTGGATCTCGACCTCGCTCGACAGATCCTTACCGCCGTCTCAGTGGTGGCCAAGATTCTCGTCGAGTTTCGGGATCAATGCACGCTCATCCTCCACCACCTCCCGGCGCGATCGATCAATCTCCTCGCACTCACTCTGCTGCGGGTCCTTCTTCGAATCGACTACCTCCTCCTTCCGCTGGTTCTTCAGTTCTTCCTCAGATCAAGAATATACACGATCGACCAGCTCAGATGGTTGGACCTCACTCTCGA
>Ga0308161_1003678_pt1 | contig 14701 bp, 11 predicted proteins | sample PhyFR2_FD_201034 | JGI IMG/M metagenome (GOLD analysis project Ga0308161, IMG submission 201034) | Phyllosphere microbial communities from UC Gill Tract Community Farm, Albany, California, United States - DLSLF.R2 | ecosystem: Host-associated > Plants > Phyllosphere > Unclassified | place: USA...
ACTCATCCGGCACCGAGCCCAAGTAGATCGCCGCTTCAGCCAGGCTATTGGTGATTGCAGGTCGAGCAACTGTCGGCAGTGGAAACTCAGTCGAGCGGTTTTCATGGTCGATCCAGACCACCGAATCACCGTCAACCGAAAGCCGGTGCGCGAGCGAATGGCTCCACCCAAACCCCAACCCACAATCCACTTCCACGGCACTGGTGCGATACAACCGTGTCCACTCAAACGGCAGAATCCCGTCTAAAATACCGTCAGTCAGCGTGAGTAATTCTTCCCCTGTGACCATCGACACCGGGCAGCCATTGGTAACGGTCTTATCCGAAGCCGCCGCAGCATCCCCCTTCGGATTCGTCGCCACGGCAGGCACATCGTCGACATGCTCCTGCCTGACCAACACAGTCCGCTGTGTCTTGCCGCGAACCGCCGGTACTGCGTTCGAAACCAGGTTCTCCCCAGCCTTCAACGGCGCAGCCGGCACTGCCTTGATCGGCGTTGCCGCACTGCCCAGCAACAAAGGCTTGAGTGCCTCCGAGTGCGCGTCCAGCTTCGGCCCCACGAGGTGATCGGCCAGCAACTCCAACAACGCCCGCGCCCGTTTGGATTTGATAGTGCTCAGCGTCTGCGCACCCAGGCGTAGCGTCACACCCGTCCCGGCCGTCGCCCTCATCAGCAGCAGGTTGATCAGCACTTCACCGGTGATCTCGCCCAGTAATTCATACATCTCTGGCGGCGGTAGCAGGCGTATCCAGCTGACGATCGCCGAGACATAAATGAACAACAGCGGCTCATCGCTAAGCACCAACAAACCCTTGGCAATCGCGTCGCTACCCAGCTTCAGCAGTTCATCAAGCTCAGCCTGGGAGAGGTACGCCAACAACTTCTGGCTGTTGGCCTTGAGATTCGCCAGCAGGTCGTACAGCTGGGTAATGTTGTCCCACAGGTTGTAGAGCGCCTTGGCCATCCCGCTGGAAAACGCCACACCCTGCATCGCGCTGCGTCGCAAAGAGCCGGCGTTGGCAAAGTCCTTCCATTGGGGTTGGAAAGTCGCCGTCCACTCTTCCCGCAGCCGACCTTCTAGCCCCGCAATCACCGACTGATAAGACGCATACAGCGCCTTGACGTGATCCTGGGAAACAGTGGGGTAGAAGGTGATTTGGTAGGGCTGGTTGCGATCACACTCGGTGATTTCGAGGATGCCGCTGGGGCCGATGGTCCTATGCAGCGGCGGGCCCATCGGGCTGCCATCCGCCGCAATGGCTTGGAGCATCACTGGCGTATTGCCGATGGGCACAAAGCGCGTGCTTTCGAACATATGCACCAGGGTCAGCGAGCCCTGGGCACTGCACATGGCGACCGTTTTACTGGGCGTCTTGGACGAAACCGGCGTAACCAGCGCTACCTCGTCGCCCACCTTGAAGACCTGTTCCACCTCCAGTGCCGAACCGCTCCAAAAGCTTTCGGCCCAGGCATCAAAGGTGTTCAGGCAATTACGGAAGTCACCGAAGACGCGCTCAATATCCGGCGCCTTGGGATCCATGGGGGCCAGGACAAGGCTGGCGATGACGGGAATCAAGAAGCAGCCCTATGGGGCAGGGCGGTCATTGAGAAGTACATCGGCGGTCCCTCGCACTGAATAATCAGGCGAGAGACTTTGGAGAGGTTCGTCGGATAAAGAAGTCGGCGTTATTCGCCAGGACGGCTAGGAGGTTTCGCCAAAATTTCGGGTAAATGGTGGGGCGAGCGTAGGAGTCGGATTACAGGTAGGGAAGTCCTACAGCTTCAGTTGCCCAATCGCCTTGCTCAACTCCCCGGCCAGCGTCGCCAGCTCATTGCTGGTCGTTGCCGAATCCACGGTCTGCTGCACGGTGTTTTCGGTCACATCGCGAATACTCACCACTGCGCGGTTCATCTCTTCGGCCACATGGCTTTGTTGCTCGGCGGCGACGGCAATCTGGGTGTTGCTCTCGCGCATTTGCGCCACGGCACCCGTGATTTCGGCGAGTGCCGCGCCGGCCTCTTGGGCTTGTTGCACGCAGTCGTCTGCCTTGAACGAGCTTTCCTGCATAAAGTCCACGGCGTCGCGGGTGCCCGCTTGTAGCGCTGAGACCATGCGGGTGATTTCGTCGGTGGAGCTTTGCACGCGTTTGGCCAGGTTGCGCACTTCGTCGGCGACCACGGCAAAGCCCCGGCCCATTTCTCCGGCCCGGGCGGCTTCGATGGCGGCGTTGAGGGCGAGCAGGTTGGTCTGTTCGGCGATGCTGTGGATCACGCTGACCACACCGTTGATTTTCTGGCTGTCTTCGGCGAGCTTCTGGATCATTTCGGCGGTTTGTTGCACACCGCTGGACAGCCCGGCAATCGAGTGTCTTACCCGCGTCACCACTTCCTGGCCGCTGCCGGCGAGGGTGTCGGCGGTCTGGGACAAGTCCCGGGTGGCGCCGGCATGTTGGGCGATGTGGTAGACGGTGGCGGTCATTTCGTTGATGGCGGTGGCGGCCTGGTCGGTCTCGCTTTGCTGGCCGAGCATGCCGTGTTGCACCTCGTTCATGCTGCTGGCCAGGCGCGCGGCGCCTTCGTCGAGTTGCCGGGCAGTGCGCGCCACGGTGCTGACCACGCGTTGGTAGCCAGCCTGCATGGCATTGAACGCGCTGGCCATCTGGCCGACTTCATCTTTGCAGGCCAGGGGGACGCGGGCCGATAGATCGCCGGTTTTTTCCACGTGCAGCATGACGTCCTTGAGCGTGTTGAGCTGACTGAGCAGAAAGCGGATCAGCAACTGCGAAGCGCCCAGCATCGCGAGCATCAAGATTGCCACCGCCACGGCGTAATTGGCGAAGCGTTCGCCGAACACCTGGCTCAAGCTTGGCGCATAGGCAAGTACGCCAATGTATTGCCCATCCGGGCGGGCGATGACTTCGGCGCCCATCAATGGGTTCTCGCCAAACAGCGGCATGTGATTGAGTTCGACCCAACCGGTGGTGGTGCTCAGGGCTGACAGATCCAGATCGCCCAGTTGTGGGACTTGGCCTCGCGCAAACGTCAGCCAGTGCGCGTCCTTGGGCAGTGGCTGATCGGTTGGCCAGGCACTCAACAGTCGCCCTTGGGCCTGCGCCGACGCTTGGGACGCCGTGATGCGCGCCTGTTGTTCGAGCTGCACGGCGTACAGCACCAGCAGGAGGGTGGTGATGAAGGCAACCGCGTTGACCGCCCAGAATTTGTACTTCAGCGAGATATTGCTAAGCCAGGCACCCATGGAAGGTTTTCTCTGATAGCGGAAACAGTATTGGCAAGGTGCCATTATTGTGCCGCTATTCAGAAAGCCGGTTTTGACATGGGTCAATGCGCCGCATCAATCCACGGTCGGCAACCCAAAAAAAGCGCGGGAACAGGCCGTGCTGTGCTCGGCCAGGTCTTGCGCGCTTTCATTGCGGTGCAGGGCAACTTCGCGCAGGACTTCTGTCAGGTAGGCCGGTTCGTTACGACCGCTTTTCGGCTTGGGACGCAGGGTGCGGGGCAGCAGGTAAGGCGCATCGCTTTCCAGCATCAGACGGCCTCGAGGAATTTCCCTGACGAGTGGGTGCAGGTGTGTCCCACGGCGTTCGTCGCAGATCCAGCCGGTGAGGCCAATGTGCAAATCGAGGTCGAGGTAGCTGAACAGCGCCGCCTGTTCGCCGGTAAAACAATGCACCACGGCGGCGGTCAGGTGGTCGCGGTAGTCCTTGAGGATCTCCAGCAGGCGTTGGTTGGCGTCACGCTCATGGAGAAACACCGGAAGCTTTAGTTCGACGGCCAGGGCCAAGTGTTCTTCCAGGACTTTTTCCTGTTGTGGGCGCGGTGAGAAATCCCGATTGAAATCCAGGCCGCATTCGCCCACCGCACGTACCCGGGACTCACCGAGTAAACCGCGCAAACGCTGGGCGCTGTCGCCGTTCCAGTCGCTGGCGGAGTGGGGGTGGATGCCGGCGGTACTGAACAGGCGTTGGCCGCTTTCGTCGAGTTTGACGCACAGCTCCAGTGCCTGTTCGCTGCCGTCGACGCTGGTGCCGGTGAGTACCAGTTGTTGCACGCCGGCGGCGTAGGCGCGGTCGAGAACGGCCTGGTGCTTGTCGTCGAAACTGGGGTTGGTCAGGTTGACGCCGATATCAATGAGTTGCATGGTGCTATCTCCGCCTGCGGCCGGAAAGCATATCAGAGCTGTAGATTTATAAGAAAAACGAAGAACTACAACGAGTTATAGCTGTCTTTGAACGTCGCAAGTGACATCGTGGTTGGCTGAACGCCTTGCACTGTGCCACCGTTGCGCGCAAAGCCTGCGCATAAAGCGCTCTGTTTCTGACCCCCACCGCGTCGTTTTTTGCGAGCGCGTTGGCCAGTATTCTTTCCGGAGAGCGGATGATCCGACCCTCGGCGTTGCTTATGTTGTGCCTGACGTTACTGTTGCCCATGGCAGCGGTTGCGCGTCTGGACGGGCCGCTGGAAGTGACCAAGCCCGGCAAGGTTCGTGACCTGGCGCAGATTCGTTCCAGCCGCACCCTGCGGGTATTGGTCAACCAGAGCCGCAACAGTTCAGGCGAAGTGCAGGGCCAGGCCATCGGTGTCGAATACCACCGCCTGCGCGCCTTTGAGCAATACCTCAATGGTCACGCCCGTGATGGCCTGGAAATCAACCTCAAGATTATTCCCAAGGCCAAGGACCAGTTGCTTGGCGCGCTGGCCCGTGGCGAAGGCGATCTGGTGGCGCCTGGCGAATTGCTGGATGTGAAGGTGGCTCATAAAGTCAGCGCCAGTGACCCGATTGCCAGCGATGTTCCGTTGTGGCTGGTGGGGGTGAAGGGCGAGCGACGGTTTACCAAGTTGGAACAATTGTCTGGGCGAACCCTGGCCCTGACCACCGGCAGTGCGGCGGCGGACGCCATCAGCCAGGTCAATCAGAAGCTGGCCCTGCATAAGCAGCCACCGGTCAAGGTGGAATGGGTCGACCCGACCCTTGCGGTGGAAGACGTACTGGAAATGGTCCAGGCGGGGATTTTCCATCTCACTATTGTCGAGAAACCGATTGCCGAACGCTGGTCGAAGATCCTGCCCAAGTTGCGCTTCGACAAACAAGTCGTCATCAGCGAGCCCGGCGATGAATACTGGTTTGTGCGCCAGGATGCTTCGATGCTGCGGGCCAGTATTGATCGATTTCTCAAGACCTATCGCACCCCATCAGATCAGGACGTCGCATTCCAACGCATCTATAGACGCCTCTACCAAGTGCGTAATCCGCTGGCCCGTGCAGACCGTCAGCGCCTGGAAAAACTACGCCCTGTGCTGCAAAAACACGCCCGTGAGCAGGGCATGGACTGGCTGAACCTGGCCGCACTGGCCTTCAAGGAGTCTGCCCTCGACCCTGGGGCGCGCAGCAGCGGCGGCCCGACCGGGCTGATGCAGATCACACCCTCCGCGGCGCAGCGGGTGGGTGTCAACAACATCGAAAATCTCGACAGTAATGTCCAGGCTGGCGCGCGTTACCTGGCGTTGATCCGTCGCAAGTTCTTCTCCAGCCCCAAGCTCAACGAGCGCGAACGCATGGCCTTTGTACTGGCGGCCTACAACATGGGGCCGGAGCGGGTGCAGGGGATGCGCACCGAGGCCAAGCGCCGTGGACTGAATCCCAACCAATGGTTCTTCCAGGTGGAGCGCATTGCCATGGAGCAGGTAGGGATGGGCGGCGTCAGCTATGTTAATAGCGTGAACAAGTACTACTTGGCGTTTGATCGGGAGCGGGAGTCCCTGGAACCGCCAGCGCCGAAGATTGCCTCACGGAAGTAATCTATTTTATCGATATTAATTAGGCATTTTTTCGGCTTTTATCATTGCTTAAACTGATTAATATAGCGGCCAACCCACCCTACTTCGAAAAGGATTTACCCCATGAGCCCAATGATTAAAAGCCTGCTGTCCACCCGTGCCGGCTACGGTCTGACCGTCCTGCGCATTGTCGTCGGCATCATCTTCGCCGCCCACGGTTCGCAAAAACTCTTCGGTTGGTTTGGCGGCTATGGCTTGGCGGGCACCGCGCAATGGATGGAAAGCATCGGCCTGGCACCGGGTACCCTGATGGCGCTGCTGTCGGGCGGGACCGAGTTCTTCGCCGGCCTGGCGCTGATCATCGGTTTGCTGGTGCGCCCGGCGGCATTGGGCCTGACCATTCTGTCGCTGGTGGCAATCTTCTCGGTGCATATCCACAACGGCCTGTTCATGGCCAACAACGGTTATGAGTTCGCACTGGCCTTGTTGGGCGGTTCCCTGGCGGTGCTGCTGGAAGGTGCCGGCAAACTGTCTGCCGACCGCGCCATCGCTGACTGATCGCTCTGCAGCACCCTGAAAAGGCCCGCCATGTGCGGGCCTTTTCATTGCTCGGGATTCTTGACATCGGCCCTCCGGCTTCTCTAGGATGCTGTCCATGCGCCGATTTAAACAGCTAATTGCGGGGCGCCACTGGGACTCGATGCAGCCCGACAGAAGCCTGTTTTCCCCTGAGGAGACAGCTTCGAAATACCGCTAAAGCGCTGGTTCGGTGTTGCCTCTCACCTGCCCGCAGACTTTTGAGGCAGAGACACGACACGATGAATGCACTACGCCCCCTGATACGCCTGGCTCCGATCACTGCGGACCTCACTCAACGCAATCCAAAAATCCTCCTGGGCGGCAAGCACCAGCCGACGTTGCTACGTTATCTCGACGGCTGGCCACGTCGCACCGGGCGGCCTTCGGCGTTCCTGATCCAGTTTGTCGAAGACGGCGATTCCCTGGCCCGCTTTGCAAGTAACAGCTTCGACCTGGCGGTTATTCAGGCACCCAGCGCCAGCAACGCGCAGGAGGTCATCCGAGAGTTGACCCGCATTGCCCGGCAGGGGCTGATTGCCAGGCGTTAAAGACTCAATGACGCTCGGCGTCCGCTCGCAATCGACGTCGTCGATTACCTAGAAACACCACCCAGGCAATCAGGCACAGCGTCAGCGGGATCGCCAACGTCACCACCAGTTTCATTGCGAACTCCAGGAAGTGCACACGTGCGTATGCATCGGCCTTCAAGGCATGCAATTCCATGGGTAAGCGCAGGCGCTCTTTGTTTAGTGCAAGCAGTTGGGTGGTGCTGTCCACTGCCTGGGAACTGAGGTTGGCGGGCTCTGGGCTCAGCCTTTTCCACTCCTGCTCAGTACGTAGCAGGCGCCGCTCCAACTCACTCGCCTTCTCACTGTAAGTGTGTGCAGCGTCGTCACGCATTCGTTCGAGCATGTTCGGTGACCTGTTCGCCACCGCACGTGGGCGAATATTGAGCAACGCATCGCTTGCGGACAAGTTATCCAGTGTATTCAACACAAACAGGGTATTGCCGTCGGACGCCGTGCTGTTGACTTGGTCTGTGAGCAAGTCAGTGTCGGCAACTACCACCACATGGATGAGCTCCGCTTTTTGCACACCTGCTGGCTGTCCTTCGAGGCGGTCTGGGAATACGGAATAAGCCGGACCCTCTATGCGAGCGGCAATCACATGGCGTTGCGCTTGAGTGGAGGCCTCATCGGCCATTGAGTCGAACTCGTTTGGAGAGGCAAATCGGTTGGTCTCCACCAAGGCAGATTGGCCAGAGCTTTGCAGGAGAGGGGTGAAGGTCGTGCGCCCTTTTGGGCGACGCGTGAGGGCGCCGCTGCTCGATACCGCCACGTTGTTCACTTTGCGGCTGCTGATGTCGTGTGCATTCATTGCCTGGGGAGGCAGATCCAGACTGCCTGGATGCGGCATCACTGGCTGACCGGGCTCCGGTATCATTGGCGCGGTATAACGGCTGTCGACTAGAAACTTGTCCTCCTGCATCTGTATACCCCAAGCAGCAAGCAACTCGGTCAGCCGGTTATGGGGCGCACGCGTGTTCGAGTGTTGCTCGCTGATGGGATCGATAAACATCATTAATTTACCGCCCTTCAATACAAATTGTTCAATCTCATACAGTGACCGCTCAGGCAGTGCCCGTGGATGCACGACCATGAGCGTTTTGACCTGCTCCGGTATGCGCTCGGCGCTTGCGCCCAGATTGACCAGGTTGAAGTGTCGCTGCAGTTCCTTCAGCAAGCGGCCAGCTGACTCTCCCATCTCCAGCCCTGGCACCAGCCCTATGACGGCGCGCTCTGGGTGTTGCAGTTTATGGATCAGATGGCTGATTTCATATTCGAGCAATGGCTCCCGGTCCAGGCTGAACGATTGGATGCGTTGCGCTCCGTGCCCGGCGCGGGTGCCGATCAGCCCCAGGAAGCCCGCTGTGTCGTAGAGACCGAACAGTTTGGCTTTGTAGGCATCTTCTGAATAAGGTTTGGGATCAATAAGGTGTAGGTTGATCATGCCCTTCGCTGCTTTTTCGTACTCCAGCAATAGGTCCTCGATGCGCTTGCCATAGCGTTTCAAGGCGTAGCTTCGTTTCGGGTCGTTGTGGGCATTGAAGTAATACACGTCCAGGGGATTTTCCAATGACGCGAGTAATTGTTGGGCTTGAGGAGACAGGGTGTGGGTTTTCTCTCGTGATAAGTCCCAGCGGATATCAGGAAGCTTTGCGACCCATACTAAGTTGAACGCCAAAAATAGTAACAATATGACAATAAGTGTCATGCCAGTGCGCAGAGTAGGTCGCATGGAGGGCTTTCCTTCTCAGCTGTGTTTGTAGTTGAGGGTTACTGTTGTCGCTGCTAGAAAGGTCAGGATTATGCTAATGAAGTAAAGCGTGTCGCGAAGCGCGAATTTTCCATTGTCGATCGCGCTGTACCTTGAAAAAGGGTTGAGGGAGACCAGGCTGTCTACCGCCCAGATGGGGGCTTGATGCTCAAGAGCATCGAGTAAATAAGAAAGGCCGCTGACGACGAGCAGCAAGGCCAATGTCAGTATGAGCAGGGCGGCGCGCTGACGAACTAATGTGAACATGAAACAGCCGACCGATAAATAACTCCCTGCCAACAGCCAGCTCGACATAAATTGTGAGGCAATAACGCTGTTGTCTGCCTTGCCCAAGTAGTTGGTAATGATGACGAGGGGGAACGTCAACATCAGGGCTATGCCTACCACGACCCAGGCGGCCAGGAATTTGCCGACCACCCATTCAAATGTCGTGATCGGCAGTGTTTTCATCAGGTCGAGAAAGCCAGAGTTGGACTCGTCCGACCAGAGCTGCGCTGCCAGCATGGGTATCAATAATAAATAGAGCCAGGGGTGTAGCTGGAAGAAAATCTGCAAGTGGCTGTTGTCTTGTTCCGGCCACGGGCTCATGTGCAACCCCAATGTCACGGACGTTACTGAAAAGATGGCGACACTCAAGTAGGTGCCGGGTGCGCTGGCATAGTGAGCGAACTGACGCTTGAAAATGGCGGACAGCAGTTTCAAAGAGAGGCCTCTCGGCTCAGATGGTGAACCACATCGCTCATGCGACCAGGCTCTAGATTCAGTGAGTTGATTTTCCAGCGGCGATTGGCAATGAGCGTGTTGATGTGGGGGTAGATGATGTGTCCTGGCATGGCCAGGACGGTCACCGTGCCGGGGGCATGCCGATGCTCCTCGATGCCCGCGACCCCAGGCAGCACAGCGAGGGCGAGCAAGTCCAGGGGCATGTCTGAAGCAAGTGTCACGGCTTGGAAATGGCGGGAGTCGCTTTGTAGATCCGGCATGGGGGTATCGGTTACCAGGCGATCGCCTGCGATAACCAGCGCGCGCGTGCAGAACTCGGACAATTCATCGCAGTGGCGGGATGCAACGATCACCGTCATGTCTTGCGTCAATGCCTGTATGAGCACCCTGAATTTGTGTTTCTGGTCGGGCGTGAATCCCTCGGTAGGTTCATCCAGCAATAGCAAGGCCGGTGCATGCAGGATGGCCTGGGCAATGGCGACCTTGCGCTTTAAACCGGTGGAAAGAACGTCAAGGGAGGCGTTGAGTACTGGCAATAGCTCCAGTTGCGTAGCGGCGTGTTCTACCCGTGCGCGTTTTTCATTGCCATGGAGTCCGCGAAGGGTGGCTATGTAGTCGAGGAACTCTTTAACCGACATCGTAGGATGACTGAGGCACCGCTGTCGTTGGTAACCGATGATTTTTTTTGTTTTAAGCTGATGGGTTTTAGTATTGAAGTTTTGAATGAGTATATGACCGCTGGACGGTGCGCTCGAACCCGAAATCAAATCGAGTAGTGTGGTTTTAACTGTAGGATCTTTCCCGAACAGTCCCAGGCATTCCTGTTTGTTTGCGCTAAATGAGAAATCGCTGATTATTTTTTTCCTGTTTGAATGCTTTGTCAGGTTGATTATTTCTATCATTTATTTTAGTGCGGCGTAGAGGAGAGGTTGAAAAGGGTACGAGTAATAGCTGTTTTTGGGAACGCCGGTCAGTCTTAATAAGGAAAGTCCTACGTGCGCGCCAGGCAAATCGCTGGAACAATTGCTTTGCGCTTTTTGAACCTTTGGTTGTCGATTGTCGTGTGTTTATCTGAAGGTTATAGAGCGTTTCCGAAACTTGTAACGAGGCCTGATTACCATGATGCTTCTACGTACCCTTGTTCTTGAACGCGACGGTCAGGATGCTCCGGTCAACGGTGCATTGCTCTGTGGGTTTGCTGTAGGTCAGATTGCGTCCAACTTCCTTGTTTATAGTCTGGATGAAGAGGTGGAACCGGCGAGTTCCAGGGTGTATATCGCGGCCTTGCGCAAAAAACTTGATCGGTATTTTTTGGGCGGTGTTGAATCCAAGGAAGACCTGCAAGTGGCAATGCATGTGTTCAAGCAGATTCTCACATCAGCGGCATCGGGGGCCAAGGCGGGTGCTGTTACCGAAACCCAGGTGCCTTACCATTTCGTCGATTTGAAAGGCTGCAAGCTGCCGCCAGCCAGGCCCGAGGAACATCACTCGGTGATCATCAAGAAGGCGTTGGTGATGAAGGTCATTACTCTGGGTATGTCTGCTCCGGTGATGCCGGCAATCGAAAGCGCTTCATTAATCGTGCCTTCCATTCGTTTCTCATCGAAAATGAGCGCGCCTACCCGGGGCGTGAACCCAGTTGAGCCTCCCCGGCTGCCTATTCATGAGCCTACGGTAGAAGAGCCGCGACAGGCCCCCGTCGAGATGCCCATGACCATGGTGCCGGCAGAGCCTGTTGTCCCGAATGTGCCAGACGTCCCGGAGCAGCCGAAGCATCTGGCCCCACTGCCCCAGAGTACCTTGTTCGAAGTGGACAGTACGCTGACCAACCTTGCCCGCGTCGCTCAGGAGCTGACCCAACAAAAACTTGCTGCCATCGAACGGGAAACGGCGCTTGATCAGTGGCAGGCCCGATTGCAGCAAGAGCAAATTCAGCTGGATGAGCGGAACCGGGAATTGGAACAGCGCACCACTCAACTGCATGACCAGTCGTTGGCTGTCAGTCAGCGGACCGAAGCCCTGAAGGTGATGACCTCGCAAGTGTCAGGCTTGCGCCAGAGTTTGCGCGGTATGCTGCTTGAACTGGATCAGGCCCTGGATGGTTAGACTGGCCTGGCTACTTTCCCGGGTTCATTTATTATCAGTGCCAGCCAACCGAAGCCAGGATGTGATTGCCTGGCCTATCGGCACCTGTGGACATTGCCTGGGGATGCAAGCGTTTGAGTACCAAGCTGATTACCAAAGAAGGTCATGAAGCGCTGAAGAAAGAGCTGGATTATCTGTGGCGCGAGAAGCGCCCGGATACCACGCGCAAGGTGACGTGGGCCGCCTCTCTGGGGGATCGCAGCGAGAATGCCGACTACCAGTACAACAAGAAGCTGCTGCGCGAAATCGACCGACGTGTGCGTTACTTGCGCAAGCGCCTGGAAGACATGCGCGTGGTGGAGTACATGCCCGAGCAGGAAGGGAAGGTCTTTTTTGGCGCCTGGGTGGATATTGAAAACGAGCAGGGCGAGACCAAGCGTTTTCGCATCGTTGGCTATGACGAGATTTACGATCGGATGGATTACATATCCATTGACTCACCGATGGCTCGTGCCTTGTTGCGCAAGGAAGTCGACGATGAGGCCATCGTGCAGACGCCAGGTGGTGAAGTGTGCTGGTGGATCACCGGGATTGAATATGTGAAGTAGGCAATGATGGCCCGCATTCGTTAAAGAGTGCGGGCCATCGGCGTTTCAGCCTTCGCGCAATACCGTCAGCGGGCTGGCATTCAACGCGCGGCGTGTTCCGAATACACCGGCAGCACCGATCAGTACGGCGCCGATCACCGGCAGTAGCAACAGCCACGGGTGCGGGTGCCAGGCCAGGTCGAAGGCATAACGGTACAGCACCCACGTCACCAGCTCGGTGCCCAGTGCCGCCAGCAAGCCACTGACGGCGCCCAGTAAGCCAAACTCGATACGCCGCGCCTTGACCAGCAACTTGCGCTCCGCGCCCAGCGCCCGCAGCAGCGCGCCTTGGCGAATGCGCTCGTCCAAGGTGGCCTGTAGTCCCGAGAACAACACGGCCATTCCCGCAGCCAGTACAAATAACAGCACGTACTCCACTGCGAGGGTCACTTGGGCGAGGATGCTGCGCAACTGCTCCAGCAGGGCCTCGACCTGCAGGATCGTCACCGCCGGAAAGGCTCGCGACAGATCGACGATCTGTTGGTCATGCCCTGGCGCGAGGTAGAAGCTGGTCAGGTAGGTGGCAGGCAGGTCCTTCAAGGTCCCCGGCTGGAAAATCATGAAGAAGTTCGGCTGGAAGTTATCCCAGTTGATGGTGCGCAGGCTGGTGACCCGCGCTTCACGATTTTCCCCGGCGATGGTGAACACCAGGTGATCGTCCAGCTTGAGCTTGAGGCTTTCTGCGACCTTGGCTTCTACCGACACGCCCGGTACCTCATCAGTCGGTTGTTGTGACCACCACGAACCTGAGGTCAGGGCATTGCCAGGCGGCAGGTCGGCGGCCCAGGTCAGGCTCAGGTCGCGTTGTACTGCGCGGTCGCCGCTGGAGTCCTTGCTGACAATGTCCTGCACCGGTTCGCCGTTGATACTGATCAGCCGGCCCGGCACCACTGGGTACAGTGGCGCGGATTGGGCCTGCACTTCCAGCAGGCGGGCGCCAAAGGCGTCCTTGTCGGCCGGCAGGATGTTCAGCGCAAAATAGTTGGGCGCATCCTTGGGCAACTGGTTTTGCCAGGTATCGAGCAATTCGCCACGCAGCAAGGCGATCAAGCCCATGGACAATAGGATCAAGCCAAACGCCAGTGACTGGCCGGCCGCTGCCAATGGGTGGCGCAGCAGTTGGCCCAAGCCCAATCTCCAGGGCAGGGAGGCACGGGCCAGAAGGCGCCGCAGGCTTTGCAACAGCAGCAGAAGCAAGCCGCCAAGGACCAGCGCCGCCACCACGCCGCCGCCCAGCAGGGCGAAGGTCAGCACCAGGTCCAGGCTCAGGCGCCACATGATCAGGCCGAGGGCAAACAGCGCAGCGCCATAGACCATCCAGGTGCTGGACGGGATGGGCAGCAGGTCGCGCCGCAATACGCGCAGCGGCGGTACGCGCCCGAGTGCGGCAAGCGGTGGTAGGGCGAAACCCGCGAGCGCGACCAGTCCGGTGCCGATCCCGGCAACGGCGGGCAACAGTCCGCCGGGGGGCACATCTGCCGGCAGCAGGTCGTGCAGGAAATAGAACAGGCCAAACTGCGCCAGCCAACCGAGCAGGGCGCCGGCCAGGCTCGCCAGCAAACCCAGCACCGTCAGTTGCAGGCTGAACAGCAACATGGCTTCGCGTCGTGACAATCCCAGGCAGCGCAGTAATGCACTGGCGTCGAAGCGTCGGGTGGCAAAGCGGTTGGCCGACAAGGCGACGGCCACGCCAGCCAGCAGCACGGCGACCAGGCTGGCCATGTTCAGATAGCGCTCGGCTTTGCCCAGGGCGCCGCCAATCTGCTGGTTCCCGTCCCGTGAGTCCTGCAGGCGCTGGTTGGCGGCCAGGCCCGGCTTGAGCAGGTCACGATAGGTTTGCAGCGCTGTGCTGCCCTGGGGCCCGCGCCACAGTTCACGGTAGCTGACGCGGCTGCCGGGCTGGACCACGCCGGTGGCATCCAGGTCCGCCAGGTTGATCATCACCCTCGGCGTGAGGCTGTAGAAGTTGCCGGCGCGATCCGGTTCGTAGGTGAGCACGCGGGCGAGGCGCAGGGTTTTCATGCCGACATCGACGCTGTCGCCGACCTTGAGGTCCAATGCCGTCAGCAGTCGCGCCTCCACCCAGGCTTCACCGGGCTTGGGGCCTCCGCCAGGGGTTTCATCGCCAAAGGGCGCGGCAGCGCTCTTCAGTTCGCCTCGCAACGGGTATTGCTCGTTGACCGCCTTGATGCTGGAGAGCTGGATACCGTTATCGGTGGCGATAACACTGGAAAACTCCACGACGCGAGCGTGATCCAGGCCCAGCTCGGTCCCGGAGCGGATTTGCTCGGTGCGGGCAGGTGAGCTTCCTTCCAGCACCAGGTCGGCGCCAAGGAACTCGGTGGCACGCAGCATCATGGCGCCGTTGAGGCGGGCGCCGAAATAACCGATAGCGGTACTGGCGGCCACGGCCACCAGCAGGGCGAAGAACAGCACGCGCAATTCGCCGGCGCGGGCATCGCGCAGCAATTGACGCATGGCAAGGCTGAACAGGCGCAACAGCGGCAAACGTGCCATCAAGGCTCCAGGGGCGC
>Ga0308161_1003679_pt1 | contig 14699 bp, 9 predicted proteins | sample PhyFR2_FD_201034 | JGI IMG/M metagenome (GOLD analysis project Ga0308161, IMG submission 201034) | Phyllosphere microbial communities from UC Gill Tract Community Farm, Albany, California, United States - DLSLF.R2 | ecosystem: Host-associated > Plants > Phyllosphere > Unclassified | place: USA...
GATGCTGGTGCTCGGCATCGGCTCGCTGGTGGCGTTGTATGCGCGTTACTACATGTCGCCGGATGACCCGGTGCCGCGCTTCTTCGCGTTTTTCCTGGCCTTCATGGGCGCCATGCTCGGGCTGGTGATCTCCGGCAACCTGGTCCAGATCGTGTTCTTCTGGGAACTGACCAGCCTGTTCTCGTTCCTGTTGATCGGCTATTGGCACCACCGCGCCGATGCCCGACGCGGCGCTTACATGGCACTGATGGTCACCGGCGCGGGCGGCTTGTGCCTGCTGGCCGGGGTGATGCTGCTGGGGCATATCGTCGGCAGCTACGACCTGGACCGGGTGCTGGCGGCGGGCGATCAGATCCGCGCACATGCGCTGTACCCGGTGATGCTGGCCCTGGTGCTGATCGGCGCCCTGAGCAAAAGCGCGCAGTTCCCGTTCCACTTCTGGCTGCCCCACGCCATGGCGGCACCGACGCCGGTGTCTGCCTACCTGCACTCGGCGACGATGGTGAAGGCCGGCGTGTTCCTGCTGGCCCGCCTGTGGCCGTCGCTGTCGGGCAGCGAAGAATGGTTCTGGATCGTCGGCGGCGCCGGCGCCCTCACCCTCCTCCTCGGCGCTTACTGCGCCATGTTCCAGAATGATCTCAAAGGCCTTTTAGCCTACTCCACCATCAGCCACCTCGGGCTGATCACCTTGTTGCTGGGCCTTAACAGCCCGCTGGCGGCCGTCGCCGCCGTGTTCCATATCCTCAACCACGCCACCTTCAAGGCCTCGCTGTTCATGGCGGCGGGCATCATCGACCACGAAAGCGGCACGCGGGATATCCGCAAGCTCAGCGGCCTGGTGCGTCTGATCCCGTTTACCGCGACCCTGGCGATGGTGGCCAGTGCCTCCATGGCCGGCGTGCCGTTGCTCAATGGTTTCCTGTCCAAAGAGATGTTCTTCGCCGAAACCGTGTTTATCTCGGCAACCCAGTGGGTTGAAATCGCCTTGCCGGTGATCGCGACCATCGCCGGCACTTTCAGCGTGGCCTACGCCCTGCGCTTTACCGTCGATGTGTTCTTCGGTCCGCCTGCAAAAGACCTGCCCCACACGCCCCACGAACCGCCACGCTGGATGCGCGCCCCGGTCGAGTTGCTGGTGTTCACCTGCCTGCTGGTGGGCATTTTCCCGGCCCAGGTGGTCGGCTCGATCCTTGCGGCTGCCGCACTGCCGGTGGTCGGCGGTGTGCTGCCGGAGTACAGCCTGGCCATCTGGCACGGCTGGAACGCGCCGATGATCATGAGCCTGGTGGCCATGACCGGCGGCGTGCTGCTCTACCTGATGTTGCGCAAGCAGCTCAAGCGCGGGCGCTTCAAGTACCCGCCGCTGGTGGGCTACTTCAATGGCAAGCGCGGCTTCGAGCGCTGCCTGGTGGTGATGATGCGCGGCGTGCGCAAGATCGAAAAACGCATCAGCACCAAGCGCCTGCAAACCCAGTTGTTCCTGTTGGTGATCGTCGCGGTGATCGGCGCCATGATCCCGATGCTCAACAGCGGCCTCACCTGGGGCGACCGGCCGAAGATTCCGGGCTCCATTGTCTTCGTGACCCTGTGGCTGCTGGCAATTGCCTGCGCCCTGGGTGCCGCGTGGCAAGCCAAGTACCACCGGCTCGCGGCACTGACCATGGTCAGCGTGTGCGGCCTGATGACCTGCATCACCTTCGTGTGGTTCTCCGCGCCCGACCTTGCGTTGACGCAGTTGGTGGTCGAAGTGGTGACCACGGTGCTGATCCTGCTGGGCCTGCGCTGGCTGCCGAGGCGGATCGAAGAAGTCTCGCCACTGCCCAGCTCGCTGCGCAAGGCGCGCATTCGCCGCTTGCGTGACTTCCTGCTGTCCACCGTGGTGGGTGGCGGCATGGCGCTGCTGTCATACGCGATGCTGACCCGCCAGACGCCCAACGATATTTCCTCCTTCTACCTGAGCCGCGCCCTGCCCGAAGGCGGCGGCAGCAATGTGGTGAACGTAATGCTGGTGGACTTCCGGGGCTTCGACACGCTGGGCGAGATCACCGTGCTCGGTGCCGTGGCGCTGACGGTGTACGCCCTGTTGCGCCGCTTCCGTCCGTCCAAGGAGAGCATGCAACTGCCCGCGCAACAGCGCCAACTGGCGCCGGACGTGGCCACCGACCTGGTCAACCCACGCCAGGCCAGCGACACCGCCCTGGGCTTCATGATGGTGCCGGCCGTACTGGTGCGCCTGCTGCTGCCGATTGCGCTGGTGGTGTCGTTCTACCTGTTCATGCGCGGCCACAACCAACCGGGCGGCGGGTTTGTCGCCGGGCTGGTGATGTCGGTGGCGTTTATCCTGCAATACATGGTCGCCGGTACGCAGTGGGTCGAGGCGCAGATGAGCCTGCGGCCGATGCGCTGGATGGGCTTTGGCCTGCTGTCCGCCACGCTCACCGGGCTCGGCGCGCTGTTTGTCGGCTACCCGTTCCTCACCACTCACACCTGGCATTTCAGCCTGCCGCTGCTGGGTGATATCCATGTCGCCAGTGCGTTGTTCTTTGACGTCGGCGTGTACGCCATGGTCGTCGGCTCGACCTTGCTGATGCTCACCGCCCTCGGTCACCAGTCGGTGCGCGCGCATAAACCGAGCAACCAGGCCAAAGTAGTCGCCGCAACAGAAGGAGCCGCCTGATGGAAGAAGTCATCGCAATTGCCATTGGGGTCCTGGCGGCCTCCGGCGTCTGGTTGATCCTGCGCCCACGGACGTTCCAGGTGGTGATGGGCCTGTGCCTGTTGTCGTACGGGGTCAACCTGTTCATTTTCAGCATGGGCAGCCTGTTTATCGGCAAGGAGCCGATCATCAAGGACGGCGTGCCGCAAGACCTGCTCAACTACACCGACCCGCTGCCACAGGCCCTGGTGCTGACGGCCATCGTGATCAGCTTTGCCATGACCGCCTTGTTCCTGGTGGTGCTGCTGGCGTCACGGGGCCTGACCGGCACGGACCATGTGGACGGCCGGGAGCCCAAGGAATGAATTGGGTCAATCAACTGATCGTCGCACCGATCCTGCTGCCGCTGCTGACCGCCGGGCTGATGCTGATGCTCGGCGAGAAGCGCCGCCCGCTCAAAGCCAGGATCAACCTGTTCTCCAGCGTGATCGGCCTGGGCGTCGCCGTGTTGCTGCTGTACTGGACGCAAAAAGGCGGCCCCGGCTCGATTGGCGTGTACCTGCCGGGCAACTGGCAGGTGCCATTCGGCATTGTGCTGGTGGTGGACCAACTGTCGGCGCTGATGCTGGTCCTCACCGGGATTATCGGCGTGAGCGCGCTGCTGTTCGCCATGGCCCGCTGGGACCGTGCGGGCACCAGTTTCCATGCATTGTTCCAGGTGCAGATGATGGGCTTGTACGGCGCGTTCCTGACCGCCGACCTGTTCAACCTGTTCGTGTTCTTCGAGGTGCTGCTGGCGGCTTCCTACGGCCTGATGCTGCACGGTTCGGGCCGTGCGCGGGTGTCGGCGGGGCTGCATTACATCTCGATCAACCTGCTGGCGTCGTCGCTGTTCCTGATTGGCGCGGCGATGATCTACGGCGTGACCGGTACGCTGAACTTCGCTGACCTGGCGCTGAAAATCCCGCTGGTGCCGGAGGCCGATCGCGGCCTGCTGCATGCCGGTGCGGCAATCCTGGCGACGGCGTTTTTGGCCAAAGCCGGCATGTGGCCGCTCAACTTCTGGCTGGCGCCCGCCTATTCCTCGGCCAGCGCGCCGGTAGCGGCGATGTTTGCGATCATGACCAAGGTCGGCGTGTACACCGTGCTGCGCCTGTGGACCCTGCTGTTCTCCGGCCAGGCCGGCGCTTCGGCGCTGTTTGGTGGCGACTGGCTGGTGTACGGCGGCATGGCGACCATCGTCTGCGCCGGGCTCGCAATGGTTGCTGCGCAACGCCTGGAGCGTATGGCGAGCCTGAGCATCCTCGTCTCGGCCGGCATCCTGCTGTCGGCGGTGGGGTTTGCCCAGCCGAGCCTGACCGCAGGCGCGCTGTTCTATCTGGTCAGCTCCACACTGGCCTTGAGTGCGCTGTTCCTGCTGGCCGAATTGATCGAGCGTTCGCGTTCGGCCAATGACCTGCCGCTGGATGAAGAAATCGATGCGTTGCCCAAAGCGATGGAGTCCCTGCATCCGCGCCCCGGTGTGAACCTTGATGACGAGCAAAAGGCCGTGGTCGGCCAGGTGATTCCGTGGACCATGGCGTTCCTGGGCCTGAGCTTTGTCGCCTGTGCCCTGCTGATTATCGGCATGCCGCCGCTGTCCGGGTTTATCGGCAAGCTCAGTTTGTTGAGTGCGCTGGTCAATCCACTGGGCCTGGGCAGCGGCCTGGAAGGCCCGATCCGGCCTGCAGCGTGGGGCCTGATGGCCTTGCTGATCCTGTCCGGCCTGGCCTCGCTGATCGCCTTCGCCCGCCTGGGTATCCAGCGTTTCTGGACACCGGAGGAGCGCCCATCGCCCTTGCTGCGTCGCTACGAGTGCGTGCCGATCTTCTTCCTGCTGGGCCTGAGCATCCTGCTGACCTTCAAGGCCGAGCCGCTGATGCGCTACACCCAGGCCACGGCCGAAAGCCTGAACAACCCGGAAGCCTATGTGATGGCCGTCATGGCCACGCGCCCGGTGCTCAGCCCTGAAGCCAAAACGGCCGCCCTGGAGGTGCAACCATGAAGCGCCTGTTCCCCGCCCCGTGGTTGTCCCTGGCATTGTGGGTGCTGTGGCTGGTGCTGAACCTGTCCGTCAGCCCTGGTCATCTGCTGCTGGGTGCTGCGCTGGGGGTGCTTGCCCCGCTGCTGATGGCGCCGTTGCGTCCGCTGCCGATCCGCATCCGCCGCCCCGGCGTGATCATCCGCCTGTTCTTCCTGGTGGGCCGCGATGTGATCGTCTCCAACCTGCAAGTGGCCTGGGGCGTGCTGACGTGCGGCTCGCGCCCACCGCGTTCGCGCTTCATCAAGATCCCCCTGGACTTGCGTGACGCCAACGGCCTGGCGGCCCTGTCGATGATCACCACTGTGGTGCCCGGCACCATCTGGTCGGAACTGGCCCTGGACCGCAGCATCCTGCTGCTGCACGTCTTCGACCTGGATGACGAAGCGGCCTTCATCGAACATTTCAAAAGCGCCTACGAACGGCCATTGATGGAGATCTTCGAATGAGCGCCCTGCTCTCCAACACAATCTTGTTCAGCCTGTTCCTGTTCTCCCTGGCCATGGTGCTGACCCTCGTCCGCCTGTTCAAAGGCCCCTCGGCCCAGGACCGGGTCCTGGCGCTGGACTACCTGTACATCCTGGCGATGCTGATGATGCTGGTGCTGGGCATTCGGTATGCCAGTGACACCTACTTTGAAGCGGCGCTGCTGATCGCGCTGTTCGGCTTCGTCGGCTCGTTTGCCCTGGCCAAATTCCTGCTGCGTGGGGAGGTGATTGAATGATGCCGTTATGGATGGAAATCGTCGTGGCCGTACTGCTGGTGCTCAGCAGTATGTTTGCGCTGATCGGAGCGATTGGCCTGCTGCGCATGAAGGACTTCTTCCAGCGCATGCACCCGCCTGCGCTGGCGTCGACGCTGGGCGCATGGTGTGTGGCGTTGGCGTCGATTATCTACTTTTCGGTACTCAAGTCCGGGCCGGTGTTGCACGGCTGGCTGATCCCGATTTTGCTGGCGATCACCGTGCCGGTGACTACTTTGCTGCTGGCGCGTACGGCACTGTTTCGCAAGCGTATGGCCGGGGATGATGTGCCGGCAGAAGTCAGCAGCCGTCGCTGAGCGCTGAAGAGAACACAATCCAAATGTGGGAGGGGGCTTGCCCCCGATTGCAGTGGGTCAGTTGCAGATGAGCCGACTGATTCACTGCTATCGGGGGCAAGCCCCCTTCCACATTAGCTCAGTTGCTCACACAGAAATGCACTGCTGGCGACCCTGGAAGTCGGATGGAATGCCAGCACTCGCGTCGCCACCAGCAGATAGGCGACTTCTTCAGACGACATGAAAGCCATGCCTCCCATGAGCTCGAAAGCGCGCGTGCCAATACGGTTGACCGCTTCCTGCACCGAGAAGCGTGTGGCCTGAGCACGCGCCAGGTCAGCGCGCAAGAATCGGTTTTCATCTATCGACGTTGCCACCCCCCGCAACGCCATCGTCGCGCCTTGCAGATCGATCAGCAACAGCGCCCGATCCTGCACCGAACCTTTACCCGCCGTCAGTGCGCGCGACGCCAATGCGGACGCCATGCCCAGATAGGACGCTGAAGCCAGCAACTGGAACCAGATCGCAAACAAATGGTTGCCCGTTCCCTGTTGATCCTCAGCGAGCTGCTCATCCACGGTTTTGCTGAAATGCATCATGGCCTCAGGAACAACCAGGTTGTTGAACCGGACCTCGTGACTGTCAGCCGCCCGCAAATGGGGAACAGACCAGAACTTCTTGCGCTCGATACACGGATCGCCCGCCAGCGCCGCACCAATGCCAAGATGCAGGTGACCTTGCGGATCCACATAGTTGACGCCAAAGGTAATCACGTCGAAGTGATGGGTCATGGTGCAAGGTTTCTTGCTGCCACTCACCACGTAACCCTCGACGGTTTTTTCAACAGCCATGGTCGAGGCCAGGATATCCGAATGCGCGCGGCCTTCGGCGAATCCGGACGCCACCAACAAGTCGTTGCCTGCAACGATGCTCAGCAGCCCGTCAAGGTCAGGAAAAAAATGACTGGCCGCCATCATGCCTGCGACGGTGTGGTGATGCATGGTCATCATCACCGCCAGTGAAGGGCAATGTGCGCCGACCCATGTATGCAGCTGCGCCAACTTGAGTGCGCTGACGCCCCTGCCACCCAGCGCCTCAGCAACGGCAAGCCCAGGCTGGCCCACGGTGCGAAACAGATCAGCCAATCGTTGAGACTCTCCTTGCTCAAGTTCCAACAGCGATGCGGACTCAAGAAAGGATGCCAATTGTGGAACCAACTCAAACGCCGTATTTCGTTCTTCTGTTAAAAACATACTGTTCAAACCTTCACTAGTGCCTAATACCCAAGTCGCTGAATGCAGTACGGCCATTCACCTTAAATAGTGGCGCGCATAACGCTGATCCAAATTCGATAAGGGCAACAACATAAAGAAATCAGCTGTCTGAAAATCTGCGTCCCAGGCAGGCTCGCCACACACCCAGGCACCGCTGCGTAAATAGCCTTTCAATAAAGGCGGTATGGGTGCAGGTTTTTCGGCTTTGACGTCATGCACCGCAAACGGCACATAGGGTGTGACACGATATTCAGGGGGCGCAAATCGTTCGGGTGTAAACGAATGGTAGATCGTTGATGCATGATGACCGCCATCCGCCAGACTGACGCTGGCACACCCCATCAAGTAATCACATCCTTCACGCTGCATATAAGTTGCCAAGCCCGACCATAGCATCATGATGACGCTACCGCTGCGGTAGTCAGGATGCACACAGGCATGCCCCGCTTCGATAATACGGGCACGCATAGGCTCCAATCGGCTCAGGTCGAATTCCTTTTCTGAATAGTACTGTCCCATGTGTCGGGCGGCCGTTGGGCTCATGACACGATACGTGCCCACCACACGGTCAGTAGTAGTATCTCGTACCATCAGGTGGTCGCAGTAGTCATCAAACTCGTCGACATGCAACTCTTGGCCATTTGCAAGTGCCGGCGCCTGGAATGTTTCATTGAAAACCGTATAACGAAGGGCTTGTACCTCTCGCAGTTGCTCTGGCGTATTGGCGAGGCCAATCATCAACTTACCGATATGGGGCGGCAAGCCCGAACCCGCATCCGCGGTCTGTGTGAGCAATTGCATATATGTCCCCTTCTTATTACACCAAGTAACACACAAAACATTACCTGCCGCTCTTGAAGGGGGACTGTAAGAAAACTCTGAAACCTCGGGTGAATTTAGCAGGACTCAAATAGAAGGAAATTCAGCGCTTTTAACGCCAGTAAATTCTCACGGTGTTTAGGATTGTTGCCTGGAAAGTGGCTGCACAAACTTCGACGGTCGGTAGTGCCGCTTGGGGATCACCACGCTGAAGCCTGGAGTATTGGGGAAGATCGACAGGAATGCCATGTGGTTATCGTCTTCCCACAGGATGTGGGCTGGGGAGGTTTTGCGGACAATGCTGCAGAAAATACAATCCATTTGAGTCGCTGCCGTTTTTGTCGTGGGTTTGGTCGTGGCGAACATCTAAAAACAGGATCGGGCGGGAGCCAAATCCCAGTTTTTGGCGGTCTCACGATTTACCGAAACCTCCCACGTAAGCGCCGGATAAGCTCTACAGCTTCTCCCTGAAAACCTCTGCAAAGTCCTTCGCCTGAATACACAGTGCGAAGGATTGCAGATGGTTCTTTTCGTTAAGGCCCTGGTTGACGGGGCTGTCTCATGATCAACGCCACCAGCCAAGCCATTGGGTATCTGGTGCTGGCGGCCATGGATTCAAAGACGCGTGACGTCGAGTCCGTGCTCAGCGACTTCCAACGCTGCCTCAATCACTACGATGCGTGGGCCGAAAGCTTTTTCAGTTTTTCGGCGCTGGATATCGAGCAGGTGTTCAAGGTTGGGGATGAGGTGGCGCTGGTGGCGCCGATCAACCGCTCCCTCTTCCCCAGTGCGACCGTCGCACAGTGTCAAGCCAGCGGGACGTTGACGCTGGTGCATATGTTTCAAAGTTCACGCTTCGTGCCCATTGGCAATACGCCGGTGGTGGTGCAGCGCATCGACCCAAACGGCGGCCCGTTGGGCGAGCCCATTCATAAAACCATTGGCCCCAGCGGCATTCTTGAAATCAAAGAATGTGATCGCAACCAGCCCTACCGGGTCAGCTTCTACCCCAACGTTTCCAAGGAACACTTCAAGGCGCTCTACGCATCTTATCAGTCGGTGATCACGCCACTGGAAGCGTGGTTGCGCACTGAATGGAGCGAAACGTTTGAACCATTGTGGAAGGGCTATTCCGAGGCGGACTTCCTCAAGCGCTATCTCTCATTGCATCAAGCCTATGCCCGTGGGTTTGGCGACGCGCTGTACACACTCTGGGACAACCTCAAGCAGCTTTGCCAATGGCTGTGCGCCCCCTTGGCCAACGCCGAAAAACTGCTGCAATACCTGACCCAGGATGAATTTGAACAGTTACTGGCGTTGAGCACAGAGACCATCACCAAGGGCCTGCTGATGCTCAGTGATGAACCCTTGCTGTTCATCCATCTGGCTGCACTGGTCAGCTGGATGAGGATGTTGCCGCCCCCGTATATGAACGAAATGCTGGGGGAGATCGGTGCCGAGGTGCTGATCAACTTACTGCTGGGGTTTGCTACCGCTGGCATGGGCATGGCGGTGCGTATGAGCACGAAAGTGCTCGGCAGTATCAAGTCTCAACGTGTGCGCAAGTGGCTGGAGCAAATAGCCAAACAGTTTGGCACCGTTCAACTGGATGGCCATGCCGAAGCGCTCAAGCCGGTGCTCTTCAAGAGTGAGGCTGTGCCAATCAAGGCAGTGCCGGTTGCGCCGTTGAAGGCTGGGGAGAACCTGGTTTCGAACGCAGTGCCAGCGGTTCGCGGCAAGACACAGCGGACGGTGTTGGTCAGGCAGGAGCATGTCGACGACGTGCCTGCCGTGGCGACGAATCCGAAGGGGGATGCTGCGGCGGCTTCGGATAAGACCGTCACCAATGGCTGTCCGGTGTCGATGGTCACTGGGGAGGAATTGCTGACCCTCACCGATGGCACGTTGGACGGGATTCTGCCGTTTGAGTGGACACGGTTGTATCGCACCAGTGCCGTGGAAATGGATGTCGGGCTGGGGTTTGGCTGGAGCCATTCGCTGGCGCATCGGCTTGTCGTGTCAGGCGATTCGGTGGTCTGGATCGACCATGAAAACCGCTCGACTGAGTTTCCACTGCCGACAGTTGCTCGACCTGCAATCACCAATAGCCTGGCTGAAGCGGCGATCTACTTGGGCTCGGTGCCGGATGAGTTGGTGCTGGCACAGGCGTCGCGGTTTTATCACTTTCGCCATGGTGTGCTGGTCTCGATCAGTGATGCGTATGACAACCGCCTGCGGATTAGTCGGGACTATTTAGGGCGCATTGAGCGGCTGGATAACGGTGCCGGTTGTGCGCTGTTCTTGCGTTATGAGTCGGGCCGCATTGTCGCGGTGGACTACCAGGTTCAGCGGGCCAAGGGCCGCGAGCCTTACGCCTGGATCACAGAGCACAGCGTTGTTTCCTACGCCTATGACGAGATGGGCCGACTGGCCTCAGCGACCAATGCCGTCGGTGAAAGCGAGGTTTATCGCTACGACGAGCAACACGTCATTCTGGAGCGCGGGTTGGCCGGTGGGGCGAGTTTCTTTTGGGCGTGGGAACGGTCTGGCAAGGCGGCGCGATGTGTCCGGCATTGGGCCAGTTTTTCGCAGATGGATACGCGGTATGCCTGGGGGGATGACGGCAGCGTTGTGGTGCACAACGCCGATGGCAGCCAGGAAGTGTATGTCCATGACGACCGCGCACGGCTGGTGCAGCGCATTGATCCGGACGGTGCCGAGCATTTCAAATCCTACGACGATAAAGGCCGGCTGACGGTCGAGCAGGACCCGCTGGGCGCGGTGACGGCATATCAGTACGACGAGGCCGGACGCTTGGTGGCGTTGTTTCCGGGGGACGATGAGCCGACATCCTACGAGCATGACAACGGCTTCGTACGGGTTGTAAGGCGAGGCTCAGCGGTTTGGAAGTACGAGCGCAACGATCAGGGCGACGTGACGCGCAGGACCGATCCCGACGGTCATGTGACGGACTATAGCTACAACAAATACGGGCAACTGATTGGGGTGTGGTACCCGGATCACAGTTGCCAGCGACTGGTGTGGAATGAACGCGGCCAGTTGCTTGAAGAACAACTGCCCAATGGTGGCATCAAGCGCTATCGCTATGACGACCTGGGCCGGCAGATTGCCCGTGAGGATGAACAAGGCGCGCTGACCCAATACCAGTGGGACGCTGTCGGTCGGCTGACTCGCCTCGTACTGCCCGGCGGTGCAACGCGGGAATACAGCTACAACCCCTACGGAAAAATCACCGCCGAACGCGATGAACTGGGCCACGTCACCCGCTACGAATATGCCGACGGCCTGCACCTGATCAGCCGCCGCATCAATGCCGACGGCAGCCAGGTCAAATACCGCTACGACAACGTGCGGTTGCTGCTGACCGAGATTGAAAACGAAGTTGGCGAAACCTACCGGCTGGATTACCACCCCAACGGCCTGATCCAGCAGGAAATCGGCTTTGATGGGCAACGCACCGCCTACGCCTACGACCTCAACGGCAACCTGCGAGAAAAAACTGAACACGGCGATGACGGCAGTCAGTTGGTTACCCGCTATGAGCGCGACCATGCCGGTCGTCTCGTAAGAAAAACCCTGCCCGACGGCAACAAAGTCGATTACGCCTACGACCGCCAAGGCAATCTTCTCAGCGTCGACGACGGTCACTGGGCGCTGGCCTACGAATACGATCAACAAAACCGCCTCACCGCCGAACACCAAGGCTGGGGCACCTTGCGCTATGGCTATGACGCCTGCGGCCAGCTTCAACACCTGCGCCTGCCGGACAACAATCGTGTGGCGTTCAACCATGCCAAGGGCGGTCATCTCGCCACCGTCGAGCTTAACGGTAAAACCCTTACCTCGCATCTATTCAAAGCAGGCCAGGAACACGAGCGCCAACAAGGCCAACTGCTCAGCCACTACCACTACGACGACCAACAGCGCCTGCACGCCCATGCCGTAACGCAGCAAGAACACCACCTGCTCCAACGCCACTACGACTACGACAAATCCGGCAACCTGACCCGCCTGCTCGACACCCGCAAAGGCGACCATCATTACCACTACGACCCGCTCAACCGCCTGACCCGCGCCGACCACTCCCAAGACCTGCAGGAACGCTTCGGCCACAACCCGGCGGGCAACCTGCTCATGCAAGACCGCCCCGGCCCGGACATCGTCGCCGGCAATCGCCTGATGATCCAGGGCGACCGGCACTACGACTACGACGCCTTCGGCAACCTGACCGGTGAACGCAGAGGTAAAGGTCACCAACTCGTCACCGAATACCGCTACGACTGCCAGCACCGGTTGATCGGCGTTACACAACCCAACGGGCAAACCGCCAGCTACCGCTACGATCCGTTTGGACGACGCATCAGCAAAACCGTTGGCGGCGTAACGACGGAGTTTTTCTGGCAAGGCGACAAGCTGATCGCCGAACACCATGCGGACCGCCACCGCAGCTACCTTTACGAACCCGACAGCTTCCGCCCTTTGGCACTACTGGACGGCTTTGGCCCAACCGAAACCCAGCCCTACCACTACCAACTCGACCACCTCGGCACGCCACAGGAACTCACCGACCCAGACGGCGAAATCGTCTGGTCCGCGCACTACCGCGCCTACGGCCAGATCAGCCGCCTCGACAAAGGCAAAATCGACAACCCGCTGCGCTTCCAGGGTCAGTACTTTGATCAAGAAAGCGGGCTGCACTACAACCGTCATCGCTACTACAATCCAGATGTTGGTCGCTACCTGACGCCGGACCCAGTGAAGCTGGCGGGTGGGATCAACGCATACCAGTACGTACCTAATCCTACGGGGTGGGTGGATCCGTTGGGGTTGAGCAATTGCCCAGGAGACGCTGGGTGCAAACCGCAAGGGGTAGTTGAAGACCCGGTAGACAAAGCTGAAGTAAATACAGGCGAACCCAACAGGCCATCTACGACAGGCCCCGCGGAGTTTGCCAGCAAGCAAAAATTAGACGAACATTATGAGAAGCATGGTTCACAATTCGGCGCCAGGAGCAGTAAGGAGTATCTACTCGCTGCACGGCACGTAGTGAGCAGCGGTATACCCGTACACTATTCGTACAAAAACACACCAACGACCGGATATGTTTTATTGATAGGAACAAATAGAACTGGTCAAGCCAAATTCGCATTCGCTGGAACAAATGCAGATGGCCACATTACTACGTTACATACCAAAAGCGGAAAAGATTTCTGGAGGATGATAAATGGCGACCCCACTGACAAAATCATCAGACCTTACAACAAATAACTATAAAAAAGCCCAAGTAGTTGCGCTCAATGAGCACGTAGAAGAGGACGTTACACTGCTTATTGAAGGGACACTTGTAAATTGCCTTATCAGTTATTGCCCATACGACATCGAAGTAGGCAGAACCTACAATGTAGAGCTGACATTAAATATTTCTGAAGACTATGAGATTGCGAAGACTGAACCACGCGCCCTTTTAACCGAGAAGATTGATTGTGGTTACGCCTATTTCCTTTATGGAGTTCTACACGATGATAATTTTCTTACTTTCACATTACTCAAAGACGAAGGCATACATTATGATCACCCTGAGCTAAACGAAAAATTCATAAAATTAAGGGTCGAAAGAATCGACGCGAGTTTTCAGTAAGCGCCCCGGGGCTGGTGGATCGCCACAGAACTGTACGCGGACGCACGAGCTTAAAACCAACACTGTGACCGCTGACAACATGACTGTAAGAGCCCCACTACCAAGGAAATGGAAGTACGAGTGACCGAAGCTTTGTTCTAAAGAAGGTATTATCCATCAGGATTGGGTGGATGAACATAAAAACGCAAATATGTACCCTGTGAGGTGCACCCTCGCCCCTATCCCCCTATCCGAACAGCTTCCTGCCTGATGTTTGTCGGCTGTGCGCGGGATACCTTCGGGTATGCCGAGTTCCTAGAGCCCCAGCCTGCGAACCTGCGTACTGTTGCCACCCAAATATCGTTTCGCCGTGACGGATGGTGACTCCAATACTCTAGGCGCTTTGTCATGATTAAAGACAGTTCCAATCCGCCGTCTGATTTAACCGCGTTTCACACCGCTGCTGATCGAGCAATTAACCACTATCTGAATCCGTCCGAAAAACCAGTGCCGTTTGTTGGAGGGCATTTAATTGTTGGTGCACAGGACCGTTGTTCAAAGTCACATGCCTGATTACAGACAAAAAAACGCCCCGAACCAGTCGGGGCGTTTTTCATTCAGCAGTTACCAATCAAACCTGATCAGCCAACCGCCAAGTAGTCCCACCCTTCCCATCTTCCAACACCACACCCATCGCGGTCAGTAGGTCACGGATACGGTCGGACTCCGCCCAGTCTTTACCAGCACGAGCAGCCAGACGCGCCTGGATCAGCGCTTCCACTTCAGCCGCATCCACACGCCCTTCGGCGCCGGCTTGCAGGAAGTCATCGGCTTCCATCTGCAACACGCCCAGCACGCTGGCCAGTTCCTTCAGGCGTGCCGCCAGACCCGCCGCCGCGTCGAGATCACTCTCACGCAGGCGATTGATCTCGCGCACCATCTCGAACAACACGGCGCAGGCTTCGGGCGTGCCGAAGTCATCGTTCATTACTTGGGTGAAGCGCTCAACGAACGCTTCGCCACCGCTAGGAGCGACAACGGGCAAACCTTTCAACGCATGATAGAACCGCTCCAGGGCGCCCTTGGCGTCCTTGAGGTTGTCTTCCGAGTAGTTGATGGCGCTGCGGTAGTGGCTGGACACCAGCAGGTAACGCACCACTTCCGGGTGATACTTTTCCAGCACGTCGCGGATGG
>Ga0308161_1003680_pt1 | contig 14695 bp, 16 predicted proteins | sample PhyFR2_FD_201034 | JGI IMG/M metagenome (GOLD analysis project Ga0308161, IMG submission 201034) | Phyllosphere microbial communities from UC Gill Tract Community Farm, Albany, California, United States - DLSLF.R2 | ecosystem: Host-associated > Plants > Phyllosphere > Unclassified | place: USA...
AGGGGGTAAGTGGAGAAGACTGTTGCAATACTGTTGTCACTATTCACTATTAAGCTATACGTTCCACTGTCGAGGGAGAGGCAGAGAAAGTGAAGATCTACGCTTATCGTGCGAGAGAAAGGCGACGAGATTGATTTGATCGTATTTTTCTAATTCTTTCGCGTTACACTGTTAGATCTTGTAGCACTAGCAACTGTATCTGAGCCGTAATAATCTGCTTCTCACTTGGAATGACCAGTCGCGTCGAATATGAGAGGGAACACCTTAAAAACTTGTATTTTCCCCCCTCTCATTCATTCACTTTACGACTCCTCCTCACGACTCGCAATAGGGGAATGGCAGGGCGTTCTATTCAACTCCCTCACCTGTCACCATCCTTACGCTCTTCATCTACGACACGTCGGGCTTGCACACCTCCTCGGCGGATAACTCTAATCTTGCTCCTCCTCATCTCGTTACTCTCCTTCGATGGACTCTTCACGCACAAATTGATAGGGAGTAAAGGAATAGATCCACTCGCGTTGGAGGAAGGGAGTCAAGTGGACGAGGAATTGATCGGAGTGTTGGTCAGGACAAAAGAAGCGATGGAGAAGAGAACCAAAGTGGAAGATTTGGCGGGCTTTGCCGATAGAGTAATGGTATTGGATGTGAGTATCTCGTCTCTCTTTGCTCGCGGAGTCGAAGTAGCTGACCCCCACTCGCACTTCCTCTCTTTCGCTCGGTTCCTCTCCCTCTCCCTCCCCTTCTCGCTCTCCTGCCTCCTTCGAGATGATCAGGAGCTGGACTCATTCCGACAACGACTAAATACGACCTATCCTCACTTGAATTCGACCACTCAAGCACTCTATACCCGTTCATTAGAACACCACCATTCCCAATTATTCGTTCATCTCTTTCCCTACATTCGCAAATCTCGTCATATCCCACGATCCTTCAATACCCTTCAACAACAATACACCGTTCCGAAAGGGATTATCATACCTTGCGGGGACGGTCAATTCGTTTATGCAGTTCATTTAATCGCTACTCTCAAACACGTCCATCGAACGACTCTACCGATCCACGTAGTCTACGCAGGAAGTGACGATTTAGTACCGGAGAAACGAGCTGCGTTGAGGAGTATTCACCCAGATGTCGAAGTCGTCGACATCTTGAATTATTTCGATGAGGATCTAGTTGGAATTCATGGAGGAGGTTGGGCTATCAAAGTGTTTGCGATCCTCGCGAGTCCATTTCAGGAAGTCATCATTGCGGATGCCGATGCTATCTTCATGCAGGTACGTTTTGTCTCCCTTCTACCTTTCCTTCCCCATTCCGCAAAAGAAAGTTCGTATTAATGCGTAAAGAGTGAGTGATTAAGGATCCATCAACGATGTACCTCGATCCAGGCTACAACTCAACTGGAACTTTGTTCTTCCGAGATCGTGAGATTTTCCCAGGAGATGGTCAAGTTCATGAATGGTGGGCATCAATCATGAAAGATCGAATCCCTTCTCCTCAAATGGCCGCTTCGAGGTGGTGGACCGATCAAGCTAGTAGGGAGGAAATGGAATCTGGTGTGATCGTGTTTGATAAACGAAGGAGACAAGTCGTGTTGGGGTTGGTTTTCGCGGGTTATTTGAACACGAGAGGGGTGAGGGAACCAGTTACTTATGCTAATACTTATGGTAAGTCTCTCTCTTCTCACTTGATCGCAAAGGCTGGGAAGCTGATTGTAGGAGATGGAGTGAGCGAATAGGGGATAAAGAATCGTTTTGGATGGCTTTCGAACTCGCTGGGATTCCCTATCATATGGATCGTGAATACGCTGCTATCATCGGACAACTTACTCATCCCGACACGAAATCCCATTCGATCGATTCGTTCATTCAATCGGATCATTTGTTTCATTTGGATCACAAAGGTCGTCCGCTCTGGTGCGGTTCTTCTCACTCTCGATCCATCTGCTTCCTGAATGTAAGCTGATGACATGGTGACCTCGATCGTGCAGGTGGAATGGATCCTTGTTCATGGAGAAACGAGTGAAAGATCGAGGATACTTGATCGCTACTCATTGGGCACCTGGAAGTGTCGATTGGATCTGCGATACTGAACCTTGGTCAATGAGGACCACATCGAGGGATGTAGTCGACCTGCAGAGCGACAAAGAGTTTACGAGTACTCTGAGCGAAATGATTGGTGCGGCAGTTTGGTGGGAAGGTAGATTGTAAGTTTCTCTCTCTCGCTCTCTCTCCTATCTTCGCAGTGAGAATGGAACTGATGGAGACGCTGTCTGTTTACAGCCCGAGACTGCTTGAACAACATTATGCGAGTGATTGGGGGAATAGTCGAAGGTTCAGAGGGTAGATTTCGGTAGCAATCAAATGTTTGTTGTATTCAGATACGCTTGTAACTTATCACACAGCCCGCTAGCCGTCTTGTCGGATCCATGCGGTCGACGATTAAGGAGAGATGACAAGCGAGGGATCGACATAGAGCGAGAAAGAGGGAGAAGGAATGAATCGTTCGCAAGTCGAGAATGCTAGTCGAGAATGCAAAACTGTAGAATCACGTTCTCCCGCGCAAGCTACTGCTTCGCTTCCAATACGATGTCGAGAGTGCTTCAGTTCAACTATGCTCTCATACAGTCGACTTAGATTTGGTGGTACATTCGTCTCCTTTTTTTTCGTTGCAATCTGAAAACCTGAAAAAGAAGCGACAAAAGGTAGAAGGGAGTACATGGAGCTCCGCCTGCTTCCCTTTCCCCGAACATCCCCAACAAGTGAACGAAACCGCCGTCGACAAAAAGATCCGAACATGAAAAAGTGAACCCAACCAAAAAATTTCTCCCCTCGCTTCTCCAAACAAAAGAAGTCCAAACACGCTGATCCTTTCCGTAAAGGAACCGTTTAACGGTAACGACGGAGGGAGAGACTGAAATGGAACAAAGAGTGAATTAGCGAAGGAAGGAGGGGGAGGAGAAAAAGAGAGAAACGAAAAGCGTACGTGTTGTGCTTCTTCCATTGTTGAGTCTTGGGTTGATGGTTGTGTCGTCCACCCTTTCCGATACCCCTGTTTTGCTTTCCGGCCGAAGTGAGACCACGGGCCTCACGACGCTTGTGAACGGGGTTGCAGATCCAGTTGATGCGAGCATCACGACGGATCGCCTTGTGGTGAGGGTCGACGAGGATGACCTCGTAGTACTTGTAGACACCGTCCTGGTTGATCCAGTACGAGTTCAAAACTCGGAGTCCTCCACATCGACGAGCGACACGTTCCTCGGCGGTCGAACGGAGCGAACGTTGGAACTTGAGGTGGTTGACACCCTGGTTGGTGGGCTTACCGAAGGTGGCACCTACATGTCAATCGATCTCGATCAGTTGAGAGCTCGTGAAGAGCAGAGAGGGAAAATGAGAGAAGCGTACCCTTGTGAACGGGCTTTTTGCGGTTACCACGGCGAACACGGATACGGTAGATGACGTAACCTTGCTTGGCCTATTGGACGAAAGAGAGAGAAGAATAACCGCATCGAGCAGCACGTCGTCAGTCATGCTGCTCCTAAAGGTTTTATTTGGGGAATTGCTCGAATCGATTTGGCAGCCCGAACAGTTTCAACCCTTCGAAGAGGGTGTCGACCTGGGCCGCGAGAATCGAAACGAGGTTGGGAGGAAGGGAGGGAGGGAGGATAGGGGAGGGTACGAGCAGGCTGGCGAATGATTGGTCGAAGAAATTGGCGGACAAGTCGAAGACTCTTGGAATGCCAGTGAACTGATCTTATGCTGCTCGTCCTGATGCGTAGCTTCTTGTGTAATAGCTGCTCTTATGTGTACCTCCCCTGTAGTGCGAGAGATAATAGGGGAAGGGGAAAGAGAGAGAGAATGAGACTAACCTTGTAACCGAGACGACGGGCCTTGTCGGGGCGGGAAGGCCTCGAAGCACGGTGGCAGACGTTGAGCTGTCTGTACTCCCAGCATCGAACACGGAGCAAGAAACGGAGGACGTCCGATTGCTTGCGCTTGTGAAGCTCCGAGATGTACTTGTAGGCTCCCATGTTGTCTGATTTGGCGGTTCGATATTCAAGCAGAGTAGTTCAGTGAGATGTACAGAGTATCGGCCAGTCGTTAGAGGTGGTTGGGAGGGAGGGAGAGAAGGTGAAAGCAAATTGATCAGCTCTGATGAATCTTTTTTCTCAACGACGACGACAGCTCCTTGGAGAGTAGAAAGACCAGCTAGTAGTAGTTTACTAGCTGTGCTACATCCTTCCAAGGTAGCTGCATCAATCTAGAGGGGAGATTTGGCTTACCGGTCTACTCACAGCGGAGAAAAGAGAGTCGAGAGGAGGGATCCTTGTAAGGGTGAATTTCGAACTAAGCTTTTGGCTCTTCTATTCAATTGAATTTTCGCACGACACTTTTCTCGTTCTGCAGTTCTCTCTGGGTGAGGATCTGGTTATCATCATCAATAATCTATAGTTTCACCACTTCTCTATCTGTATAACCCAATTCTTTCAAAATCCCTCCAACAGGTCCCTGCGAGAAATTCCTCCCTCTAGGTCCAGCGACCGCGTTGATCATACTGCAAGCCCTCAAGGATCGTGCCATCAGTTCCTTCGCACTGAGAAGGGAGATGGTAGAATCGAGATTTGGACTCACCCCTCAGGACCGCAAACGACGATGACTCTCCTCTTCCCCTCCTCCTTCCTCCCTATTCTCTTCTCCAGTACTTTGCGATCAATTATTCCCACCTGCGTATTCGGCGGTAATGACTCGACACTCTGAGAAGGATCGAGTCGATCAACTTGATATTGGATTTTAACGTTCTTTTTCGAGGAAGCAGCGGATTCGACGAGTTTATCGAGCGATGGACGGAGGAATGTGTTGGAAGGGGAGGAGGAAGCGTAGATCAACGAGAGATCGGGAGAGGCGGGAGAGGAGGAAGTGAGGGAATCTTGAATTAATTGATAAGCTGGTGTAACTCCAGTTCCACCTGCGATCTACGCAATGCTCACCCCTTCAGCATGATTCGAGAGTGCTGAGCGAGAGAGAAGACGTACAAATACTACTTCATCCCATTCTTTCGGTCGATAATACCAAGTGACTGAGGGAGCTCGAATTGAAATCTTGTCGCCTGGTCCTAATCTATGAAGGTACCTCGAAATCTCTCCATTCGCGTAACGTTTGACGACTAGTTCGAGAGTTGCCGATCCGTTCGGGTTGAAACATGATGCGCTCAGAGGCTACGTCGCGAAAACGAGATTCGATCAGTTTCATTTCTCTGATTTTAATAGTACCGTTCAAGCGACGTACGGTATAAGCTCTTTGAATCTGTAGTGTAGGTTCCTTGACGAACAAGCTCAAGATAGGTTGAGCGTCCGGATCGCTGTTGAGTACTTCAGGTAAAACAGACTTTGGAACATTGATCCTGAATAACGAAGTATCGCTTGTCAATCGTTCAACCGATTCGATTGTTACATCCGTCCATCTGTCTGGAGCTAGTATTGATTCTTCTTCGCTCGTATAGAAGTAGGTAGAGAGACCGATCAAAAGAGTTGCGGCTGCTCCGAACGGGATTGAACGATTGAGAGGTTTCCGGGGAGGTGTAGGAGGTTTGGAGGTTGTAGAGAGGGTTCGGAGAGAGCTTGGAGGTCTACTGAGGGTGCAGGAGGAAGGGTGGATCGCTTTCTTGATGAGAATTTGAGAGTGCCGGAAAACTGATCTAGAGGAAGTTGCGAGGGTTGCACATGTTGCTGAGAGTGTCCGTGAGCTCTTAGAAGCGAGCGACATGATCTAGGGCGACGTGGAGTGAACTGAAGGGTGAAAAGTTGAGCGATTCGCAAATTCGAGTAACTTCGCAAACTTTCTTTCATCGAAGCCAGGACTCACTCTTGGTGGATCCAAGAGAGGCTCGGCGAGTCCTCTCGAGTAGGACCAGATAGGCGGCTGACAAAAAGATCTATTACAAGCACTCTTTCTCTCTCGCTTCAAAAGATCCAAAATCTAGAAACGAACAGCAGCTGATTTCTCAATCATCTCGAGAGGGACCTGCAAGGAAGAGGCTGGAGATCAGCAGGAAGCAAAGGGGATGAGCTTATCCAGAGAGCCTCTCTTACCTTGTGACCTAGAAGATCACGAATGTTTGAAATCCCATAACTATTCACTCTCATTCTCTAGTCAGTACTCGCTCTACACCTCCTCAAAAAGAGTAGTCATGAAGAAAACATACCGAATCATAGTAGGTCTCTCCAAACTCAACCCGAACCCAAGCACTCTCACATCTTCTGGTAATCCCATCGTCTCCAACATTTCCGGTCTGAACAAACCCGAATTACCAATCTCTACCCATTTCCCGAGTCCCTCATGCCACGAAAAGATCTCTAATGACGGTTCAGTGTAAGGGTTGTAGGCAGGTTTGAATCGTAAATTCTTGACTCCCATCTTCGAAAAGAAAACTTCCATGAAACCTATATATATATACTCACTTCATTAGCGAGTTTCCCCATTCAGAGCGCGGGGGAGGAGAGTAGTGCGTACCAATGAGATCAGCGAGGGTTAGGTTCCTATCAGCTACGACTCCTTCAACCTGATGGAATTCAGCTAAATGAGTCATATCGACCGCCTCATTCCTGAAGACCCTATCAATCGAAAACATTTTCGCAGGTTTGAACCCTCCTTTTTGGTTCGCGAGTTCGTAGAGCATAGCGGAAGAGACCGAGGTAGTGTGGGTACGGAGAACTAGTCGTGAAGTCTCTTCTTTCGAGAAGGGGTAACGGTATCCGGTTGAACCGTTACCTCCTACTTCGTGTACCTTTTTGACCCGCTCGTAATATTCCTCGGGGAAACCGGTAGATGTGACGGGATCTAATTTATTTTGAAAAGGGGGGCTTTAGCCAGGTGACAAAGAGAATGGGAGTGAGAGGGGATAATTACCTTTGAGGTAGAAAGTATCTTGCATTTCTCGTGCGGGATGTTGTTGAGGAACGAAGAGGGAATCGAAACACCAGAAAGATGATTCAACGAAGCGGTTTGTAGGCATCTCGGTGAAACTGTACAATGAAGAAGGATACCCCATCAGCTCGCTTGATACGAGGATGAAATGGAGCTCTTTGCACGTACCCCATTTCGAAGAAGATGTTTCTGAACTCTTCTCGAACCTTCATCAAAGGGTGAAGAGCACCTGAATTGGTAGGTACTCCCTCGGCTTCAAAGTTGTATTTCTTGAACGAAGCTTTCTCCCACGCTCCGCTGTGAGTTCAACCGTACCAATTTCAATCGAGTGTTCAAGTCAGCGGAAGTCGATAGGAGGACATACGAGTTGAGTAATTCGACAGTCAAATCAGTTTCGAGTTTTTGAACCGTCGTTGAGAATTGAGAACCTTTCTCCACTGAATAATAGAAAGTTTTCCTGTACGCGAACAAACAACGCAGCGTCAGTATCGAGATCAACGAACCAGATAGTTGCGAGAGTGGTTGAACGTACTTCTTCTCTACTAGTTTACGTTTGATCAACTCTCTCAAAAGTTTCTCATCCCCATGATTACCCTCCTTCTGAACAATTAACAAATCGTTCCTAGTCTGATCCTCTACATTCTCAACCTAATCTCTCTCTCCACCTTTCTCACAATCAGCTCCCTACTCCCCCTTGATCCCAAAGAAAGAAGAAAGAACTTACAGCTCTCACGAAACTATCCCCTTTTTTAACGATCCATTTATTCTTCATGGCTTTTCCTTGTCCAACTTTCGCTACGTCTTTACCTACGACTCCTTCAATTCGTGAGGCAGTCAAACCCGAATCGGAAGTGGTCGAGGGGGGAAGGGAAGACCAAACGAGGTATTCGTGGGAACCGCGAGAGGCGATGAGAGCACCTTCTGAACTGAGGATGAGAGATTCTTGATTGATTTGTTTGAAAGTGATCATCTGTTCAAAGGTTTCAAGGTTAATTGAGATGAAACAATTCAAAAGAGAGAGAGAGAGAGAGAGATGTGGTGTACCTCTTTAGCGAGTAGACTGTCCAAAACACCTTTGACTGCATTCTGTGCTTCCAATGAAGGTCCTACTACGACTGATTGAGGAGTTGAAACAGTTGAGGGACTCGAGGATGGAGCGAGAGTCAAAGAGAGTACTCGAGTATCGGGGATAGACCCTTGAGTGTCGAGCGTGTGTAGAATCACACTCTGGAGTTGTTCAGGCGCGAGTGAGGTCGACATGGTTGAAGTGGTACAAAGTTGAAGAATTCTCTCTCTTCGCACAAACAGCCAACTCGCAATACATTCCAAACTGATGCCTCATTCGCAAAAGTTCCATAAACGAGATAGTATATATACAATGCAAGATCACTACTTACTCTTTAATCAAACCTTTCTTGATCAAAACCCTTTCTACCGCTCTCTCAATCATCAATTCCAAAGCACCTCCTTGTTCCCCTCCGTTCTCCAACACGTTCCTCACGACACTCTCGACTCCTTTCCCAACGACATCACATTCGACATTAACCGTTTCCCCTACTCGTTTCATAGCGACCACAGTACGACTCTGAGTATGTACGACCAACATGACTCCAAACACTCCTCGTCCTTCCTCATAATACTCTTCTCCAGGTTTCGGAGTCGAGAGATGCGTCAGAGTCAAAGAGGTACCGTCGAGAGCAATGTAACCTTTCGGAATCAAAGGGAGGTAGAATTCGATTGGTAGCGAGAACAATAATCGGATTGAATCCCCATCCGGTGTGATGGATAGGATTTTAGCGGTAGTATCAACGTGTCCCTATTCAGGCGTTTTAGTTCATGAGTAGTACAAACCGAGTCAGAAAGGGGAAGCGAACCAAAAGAGAGGGAGAGAGAGCGTACTTGTACGAAATGACCTCCGAATCTACCATGACCTGCCATAGCTCTCTCCAAATTAACTTTACTACCCACTTCCAACTTGCCTATTCATGCCCATTTCCCCCTTCACTCCATCAGCTCTCTTCCCTCAAACCCAACCAAAAGAGAGAGACTTACCTAGATTCGTTCTCGCAAGTGTTTCATTCGCCAATCCAACCTTGAACCAACCCTCTTCCGTACTCCATTCAGTGACAGTCAAACAAACTCCATTAACCGCAATACTATCTCCTAATTTACAGTCTTCCAACACATCTTGAGCCGATGAAATCGTGAATGAATAACCTTCGAATTCGGTTGTAGGAGTGATTGAGGAAATTCGACCGAGGATCTATACAGAGAGAGGAGGGGGTTCAGTGAGAGTTGGAGAGGATGGGGAGGGAGAGCTTACTTCGATTAGACCGGTGAACACTAGATGAAAGGGAAGGAGGGAAAGTTGAGTCAGCCGATCCGGGGGCGGGAAGAGCGAGGACGGGATGGGGAGCTACAGCTGATAGATCGGGATAGACTTACTCGTAGGTAGCTTGCGTGTTCTGTAGTAGTATCGACTTGGTAGTGGTAGAGAGGGAAGGAGCGAATCTTTACATCTCTCTCTTTCTCATCTCTCCCGATCGATCACTCTGCTCGCGAGCAACATTACCAACTAAACAATTCGAATGCACGAATAGTAATCAGTCAAGTCAAGATGTCGGATCCCACCTCGAACAATGCCCCACTCATTTCCCCCCTCCTCGCCTCAACTCTCCCCTCCTCTTCTCAACCCCGTTCCCGTCAATCCACCACTACTTCCGCATTCTCCAGACTCGCAAACCTAGCCCTATCCTCTACCTCTTCCTCTTCCCAAGAACGTTCCTCCTCCTCATCTTCCTCCTCCCCGATTTCAACCCAACCACCTAGAGGTCCTGCATTCGACGCATTAGAATCCATTGCTCAGTTGGATAATCAGGGTCAACAACAACAACAACAACAGAGGAAGAGAATAGCGAGTATTGATTCACGTTTAACCAACGAAATTAATCAAGGAGGTCAAGGAAAAGTTTATCCTCCTAGAAGCAGCAAGAGGGGGAGTTTGAGGGATTCTAGTGAATCTAGATCTAGAGAAAGAGGAGGTGGAGGAGGAGGAGGAGTGAGTGAAACTAGTTCGGGTTATCTAGCGGGTGCGAGTAGTGGTTTCGTAGTAGATTCACCAAGTTCTAGAGGAGGGTCTTATTGGGGGGGAATCGAAGGGAATAATCCTAGTTATAGTGGAGGAGTCTCAAGTTATGGCATGAGTGGGTTCTCGAGCATTCGTGAAGGGGGTCAAGGAGGACATTTCTTTCAACCTGGTGCGGGAACTAGTGGCTTCTCATTCGAAGGAGGAGGAGGAGGGGGTGCGAGTTATTGGGATGGGAGCTACAGGAGTTCAATCACTGGATCACCATCTCTATTTGGAGGAGGAACAGGAGCAAGATTGACAAGTTTGAATCTAATCTCTCAAAATCAAACTCAAGCTGCAACGAGTTCTTCAGACGAATCAAAGTTATCTATCCAACAGCCATGGGGTGAAATCGGGAGGGGTGTGAGTCCGATAGGGAGATCGAGAGCTCAGAGTCCCAGTTTAGTGAGGAGTGAGAGTCCGATTGGAGGTGGTAGGAAATTGAAAGAGTTGAGTAGGAGGTTGAGGTACTCGATTGGACAACCGGGAGTCACCGCTGCGAATAGGGATAAAGGTTTGGTTGGGATCGCGAAACCACCGAAAGATGGGAATGGAGAATTGGGGAGAGTCGCCGTTGCTGGGAAAACTTGCAAGTTTTTTTTTCTTTCAACTTTTCCTCTCTTCTCTCGGATTTCGCTGATCGTTAAATTGGTGTTTAGCGTTGAAGTTATTGAAAATACCTCATGGTTCGACTCCGAGACGCAATCCAACTCAACTCAACACGGCAACTTCTCACATTCACCGTTCCTCCTCTATCGCAGATCGTCGATCTCGTTCTCGTGGTCGAGCTGCTGGAGGCGTCTCGCCAAACAACGGGAGACGAAACGAATCGGTTGAACCTTCAGAAGGGGACATCGAGGAAAGAGAGGAAGTGAGTGAAGTTATGGATGTTAGATCTGGGAGTCGATTGAGTCCGGGTTATTTGTTCAGCGATGTTAGATGGGGATATGGAGGTGATTCGAACTTCTTGCTCTATGTCTGGGTGAATGAGCTGATGTAGAAAGAGGGATTGAATGACTACACAGCTACTTCGAATAAACTCGCGACGGCTTGTACGAACGGAGCGGTGATTCTATGGGATCTGAACAGGGAGGGAGGGAGTAAGTTGGATCAAGTCAAGTATGAACATGATCGAGCGGTGAATAGGATAGTGTTTGGAGGTCAGACTGGGAATTGGTTGATGAGTGGTGGTCAAGATGGACAAATGAAATTATGGGTGAGTTCCGATCGTTCCTTCTCAGCAACTCCCCAACGAAATGCTTACCGAGACTCGAGCTCACAGGATATCAGAGAAAGTCGACCTTCATCAATGATTCTCAAAGCTTCTTCTCCAGTTCGACACCTTTCTTTCTCCCCCTCTGCTTCACAACCTTTCACTCTACTCGCCGCTTGCGCTTCAGGCACTCTCATTCGCTACGATGTCCGGTACATCTCACGCCAAAACGGAGGAGCGACAGATCGAATAGCAGGACATATCGGATCCTGTCTCGCGATGGATTGGAGGGATGGGTTCGATTGTGAGAAGGGAGGAGCTGGACCTGGGGTGAGTCAAGAGACAGCAGGAGGAGGGAAAGAAGGTGGGTGGGTAGTGACGGGAGGGATAGATTCAACGATCAAGATTTGGGATTTCTCTTTACCGACTTTATCGACGAAACCGGTTCGAACCTTGTACCCGACTCAGCCGGTACAATCAGTCTCGTGGCACCCTACAAATGGAACGGAACTCGCTTCTGCACCGCTACCGAGTTTGAGTTTGGGATCGGATGCGGGAGGAGGAGGGGGAGGAGGGGGAGATGAAACGACTCCGACCACTCCAGTCGCTATGAATAACCCGTTCCGAGATGGATCAGCTGCAAAGTCGGGTGGGAATAGTTGGAAGAATGAGATTGCGATTTGGGATACGAGGAGACCTTATTTCCCGAAATTGTCGATCAAAACTGACGACCCAAGTTCAGGTGAGTCTTACTCGTCTTTCGACCTAATGCTGAACGACCACCCATGCGTTTGACACTCTCCAGCGATCCTGTTCAATGACGACGAAACGATCTGGGCAACTTCGAAGACTTCACCGACTTTTCATCAACACGACACAGCGAGCGATTCTTATTCTCTACTCGACTGTATCGATCGACCTTCAGCAGCTTGGAACCTCGAAGGTGACTTTGTGTTTGTCGATGATACTCGAACACCCTTCGACGTGCCTTTCGAACGGATGTGAGTGGGAAGCTTCTCTCGCCTCGCGATTTTGCTCATCTCGTTCGTTTCTCTTTCAGGCGTGCCCCTGTACCAGTCAATAGCGACAAGTTCTTACCCGAAGTGTACATTGCAACTGTCACTGATCTCGATCCCGACTTTTCCACCGAAACTTTCTGTCAACTCGCGAACAATCTCCAGCTCGTCGGCGACTTCGATGAGATTTGCGATGAGAACGCTCATGTATGTTCACTCCCTTCTGTTCCTCTAGGTTTCTTTAGCTCATCTCGCTCTCGTGCAGGTCTCGTTTATGGCAGGTCGACCGGATGCGGCACAAGTTTGGGCAGTCATCAAGACTTGGTTCGGAAAATCACCTTTCTCAGCTCCCGATTCTCCTCCCCCGACTCCACCTACCGACGATACATCCAACGAGAAGACCTCTCCACCTCTCGTACCTGCTCCCGATTGGATCCTCTCTCCAACGTCGACCACTCACAGCGATTCCGCTTCGAAATCACATCGACACCATCGATTCTCCCTCTCTTCGTCAATGAGGAATAGTCCTAGCACTCGAAGGCAAGCTTCGAACGATACATTCGACTCATCGATGACAGCAATGCCGAGCAAAGATTCCGTCAAACAACTTCTCGACACTTTCTCAGAGGAATCCACCGCGAGCGAAACCGACCTTTCAGCTCAATCTCCTTACTACCCGGAACTCAGCTCAACTTCATCCGACTCGGAGAACGATGTTGCAAACGAGTCTCGCCGTTTACACAAAGCATCAGTCGCCTCCCTCCCTACGAATCGACTCGCCGCTTCTCTCGCCGCTCTCGCCGAATCCCAGAAGAATGGAGAAACATCCTCGGTCACTCGAAGTATAGAAGAGAATCTCCCGAAACGATCATCTCGCACCCCTTCACGACTTCAGTCTCGCAGAAACTCGTCTTCTTCTTCTTCCTCCGACAGCGATTCCTCTCTCGATGAAACCGGCAACGTCAATGATCCTACGACAGCACACAAATCATCACGCACAGCAAAGATCGCCGCTCTTCACGCTTCTCTCATCGCGAATCGATCTCGTCGACCGAGCGCTGGACAAAGCAGCGAAAGAAGACCGCTTCGATCGAGGGACAGCACTCTCCCAGGTCGACAATCTACCCGGAAACAATCTGCTGAAGGAGGATCATGGTCGAGGAGAGGTTCGGCTGCCCAGAATGGTGGTGCAGGAGGAGTGGGAGGAAGTGGAGGAAATCGAGTGGCTTCGTCGGGCGGACCAGCTGGAGCCAAGAAAGATTCAAAGGACGGAATCAACCAAAGTTCGGAGGATCTCAGTCGTCAAGCAGGAGCCATGTATGCTGCTCAAGCTTTCGAAATCGTCAAAGAACAACTCAAAGCTACTTTGATCGATTATGCGGACCGAGTGAGTTTTTTTCGAAAGCTGAAATGAATACGAACAGTAACTCATTGTTCTTCTCTTTCGGAACTTAGGGTGATTCTCAGCTATGCGCTGTCGTCTGCTGTGTCTTGCAACACGAGGATCTTGGTTTTGATTCACTTTGGACGGCAAGAATTACGAAGGCTTATCTCGGTTTGTCGATCTCTTTCTCTTTCGTGGATTTCCTTCTGCCTGGCTAATGCGCTTCTCTGTTGCCTCGTCGCAAGATATGCTTCGGCAGCTCGATCTGCACGTTCCAGCTGCCGAGCTCAACAAGTATTGTTCGACTCTGTCTCTTCGCACTTTGACCCAGGTAAGTTATTGCGACCGCTGTCTCTCGAGTCTGTACTAATCTAAGGGACTATACAGGATTCTGTCGTCTTCCACACAGCTTGCGGTCGTTGCGGAAAGGGCATCGAGCAAGCACCTTACGATTTCTGTCAAAAATGTAGGATCCTTATCACGACTTGTTGTATCTGGTGCGTTCATTCTTTACTTCCTCGCTCTCATCCTATCACTGAAGACTCTATGGTCGACAGTCACCTCTCGTCGGACTCCTTGTTCGTCTTCTGTGCTTGCTGTGGACACGGAATGCACGAGAGCTGCCTTCACGGATTCGCTGGATCTCATTCAGTCCTCGCCGCATCTCAACCTCAAACTCCCAATACTGTTCCCTCGACTCCTGGTATCGCCACGCCCTTGCGAACATGGCTTTGGGGCGAGGGAACTTCCGTCGTCGATTCAGAAGATGGCCTCGAAAATGGATTCGATCAAATATCTTTACTTCTCTCTCACTGTCCTAGCGGTTCCTGTTCTCATTCATGTTGATTGTACAAACATCATACGATGCAAAGATTCCCCCTTTTTTCATTGCTTTTTCGTTCTTTGACCTAGCATCGCTCTCTTCGCCGACGGAGAAATACTTTCCCCTGTACGAAAGCGTTCAATTGAATGCATCCTGCAACTTCGGATAGAGTGCTGCCCCTGAGACTTCCTTTTTTTTCTTCTTTCTCA
>Ga0308161_1003682_pt1 | contig 14685 bp, 12 predicted proteins | sample PhyFR2_FD_201034 | JGI IMG/M metagenome (GOLD analysis project Ga0308161, IMG submission 201034) | Phyllosphere microbial communities from UC Gill Tract Community Farm, Albany, California, United States - DLSLF.R2 | ecosystem: Host-associated > Plants > Phyllosphere > Unclassified | place: USA...
AGGTCTGGTTGTCCCTGGGCGTTACCATTCTGGGCTACGGAGGCATGTTCGGCGCCTTCACCTACATTGCCTATACCTTGACGGAAATTACCGGCTTCAATGAGACCACCGTGCCTTGGTTGCTGATGCTCTTCGGTGTTGGCCTCTTCGTTGGTAACTGGATCGGCGGCCGCATGGCCGACAAGAGCATCGACCGCACCCTGCTCTTCTTCATCTCAGCACTGCTGGTCGTGCTTGTCCTCTTCGGATTCTTCGCAAGCAATCAGATCGCCACCGTTATCGCCTTGCTGCTCATGGGCGGTTTCGGCTTCGGTACCGTTCCGGGTCTGCAAAGCCGCATCATGCAGTACGCCGGCAACGCGCCCACCTTGGCATCGGGAGCCAATATCGGTGCGTTCAACGTTGGCAATGCACTGGGCGCATGGGCTGGCGGCCTGGGCATCGCAGCAGGCCTCGGATACACCTCGCCAATCTGGATTGGTGCACTGATCACCCTCGTCGCACTGATCGTCATTCTTGCCGCCATGGGCTTGGCCAAGAAGTCTTTTGCAACATCACTCGAGCTGGTTTCAGCTAGCTGATCCACAGTTCTCCTCAGTCCCTTAACCAAATTCTAGGAGTTAGATATGACTACCGCCATCCCAATCATCACCCTGAACAATGGTGTTGAAATGCCCCAAGTCGGTTTTGGAGTATTCCAGGTCCCCAATGAGGAAACCACCGCTGCTGTGGCCGCAGCACTGAAGGCCGGCTACCGCAGCATCGATACGGCCGCGATCTACGGCAATGAAGAAGGCGTGGGCAAGGCGCTTGCCCAGTCCGGCATTGCCCGCGAAGAGCTGTTCATCACTTCCAAGATCTGGATCGAGGACATGGGCTACGAGCAGACCTTGGAAGCGTTTGAGGCGACCTTGCAGCGCTTGGGCCTGGACTACCTGGACTTGTTCCTGATTCACTGGCCAGCTCCTGAAAAGGATCTCTACGTTGAGACGTGGAAGGCGCTGGAAAAGCTATATGCAGACAAGAAGATCCGCGCTATCGGCGTTTCGAACTTCCAGCCAGCACACCTGGACAAGCTGATCACTGCGGGAACTATCGTTCCCGCAGTGAACCAGGTTGAGGTCCACCCGGCTTTGCAGAATCGAGAGGTCATTGCCGCGAACGCCGAACACGGTGTCGTCACCGAAGCATGGAGCCCGCTGGCTCAGGGTGCCATGCTCGTCGATGAAACTATCGAGGCAATTGCCAACGCGCACGAGGTCACTGCAGCCCAGGTCATCCTGCGCTGGCATTTGCAGCAGGGGCGTGTGATCATCCCGAAGTCGGTGACCGAATCCCGGATCATCGCCAACCTGGACCTGTTCGGTTTCGAACTGACCAGTGAAGAACTGGCAAACATCGATGCGCTGGACCGCGATGGCCGTACGGGTCCAAATCCGGACGCCTTCAACGGTTGATTTCATAACGCCAACCAAAATGCTGCCCGCATGCTCAACCAGCTGCGGGCAGCATCGCTGGCTTGGATGGTCCGAGGATTTGTTCGGATGTGGACTTTCTGCATTTGGGCCAGCTGGCCACAAGCATTATGAAGTGACGGACGACTATGCGTCTGATGCAGCAACAAGGCGGATCGTGCAGTTTCCATTGACCAATGCTCTGCGGAAACTGTAGGTAAAAATCATTCTGGTTTTGCTCGTCAGCCAGGTTTACAGCCAAATGGAGACAGATCGGCGACGAGCGCTGTCTCCGGTTCGGCATCCTGCTGGTACGGCAAATTTTATCTGCCGCAGTGACGGTTGGAGAACGCGACGGCGCGTAATTGCTTGAGAATCAGGCCTATCAGCGCCGAAAGTTCGTCTTTGGAGATTTCGAATGCCGAATTTACAACTGCAGCGGGCGTTAGTTCGCCACCCCGGAGATAGCCACGGCGAGGACTCCACCCGTTCCCTCACCGAGGATACCGTTGAATTGCACCGCATTGACCTGCGCCATAGGCAGGATCTCTGAAACTGACATGTCGTTCTCCTCGCCATTACAGATTACTTCAACAGAATCCTTGCCGCTCCAATTGGATCCAGTCTGGGAAGCGAACCCGAGTCGAAGTGTTCCCTCTCCGAAGCAACTGACGCGGATCCCCGTGATCCGGGCGCCGGAATAATAGTTGAGAACGATGCCCGATTCAGTGTCAACCGGAGTACCTTGGCCAACGCGCAGGGTGCCACCGCCGAGGGATCCCTCTGCAGAAGTGGCTGCCTCTATGAACATACTTGCCTCGTTTTGTGACTGATTCCAATCGACTTCAGGCGGCGACGCGCAAGAGGCCAACCCGATGATAAGGACAGCAGGAATGATGACCGGCGAAAGATGTTTAACCATTTGAAGCAATAATATCAAGGTGACTGAAGTCCGTACCTTTAGATGCAATAGCAAGACAGTCCGCTGGATAATGCATTATTGATCGATAATGACTCTTTAGTGAATTTACTTGTAAGGGTAAAAGATCGCGTGATCATCTGGAGCAATAAGTCAACCCATGATCAAGGCGCACTCGCAGTTTCAGCCGGCCAAAAGAACTCGGCCTAGACCAATGGACTAGTTTTCCGCGAGTGCGAACAACTTTATCGCGTGTCTTTTGCTTCATATCTGGCGTCCTGGAAACGGCACTTTGAGCAGAGCGAGTATCCAGCTGGTCCGAACCAAGCCATATCGTCTCCCTGGCGTAAAGCAACCCTACAAGACGCGCATCTCGCACGGATTTCAGATGGCATTTGAACCTCACAATAATGTATTGACTGCGCGTGGAAAGGGCCTCGGAAAAGAAACCCTAACGAATTTCATCGTATCCTCCCACTAGGCGGTAAACGGAAAAGACAAAAACGAGCGTTATTGAATTTAACTACAGGCATCGTTTCCAAGACGGTGTCTGGCGTTAAAGCTCCATTCCCATCACTGTTCGAACAGCAATAGATCCACCAAAGTCATCTTCTACATGTTTCATGCCTAGCTTCTCGGCAACGCGTTGAGAAGCGATATTCTCGGGGTGAATAATTGCAACTAGCGTCTTCGCTTGCAGCACGTCTCTTGCGAATTCTTTACAAGCATTAGCGGCTTCGGTCGCGAAGCCGTGGCCTTGGACTTCATTTTTCATGTGATATCCGACTTCGAGTTCTAAGTGGTCATTGACTTCCTGCCAGGTAAGTCCGCAATCGCCAAGGAACTCGCCCGCCAGTGTTTCAACAATCCACAAGCCGAAGCCATATTCGGCGTAGTTTTCCTCATTCCAAGCGATCCAATTGCTCGCCTCATTGCGAGTCTTGGGAGCAGGGTAATAGGTCATTACAGCTGGGTCTCCGAGCATGGCAGCCATGTCATCTAAGTCTGTTTGATCCATCTGTCGAAAGCGCAATCGCGCCGTGGTGTCAGGAAGCATTTGTCTAGTTTATTGCTTCGTTCATCATCCACTCACTATCCACGGATATTGAAAAGAGCAACAAACTTTTTGGGTCCGTGAAGTCCCTAGCATTCCTGTCCAAGATCCGTAGACCTGCGCCGAGCTATCCGTTAGGGAACGCTCTACAGGTCTCTATCCGTCGGATGTCAGTTGCTCGTGCTCTATAAGCCAACCAGAGTTGTGCCTGACGAGAACGTTAGTCCCTCTACCGGTTCCAGATCGCGGTTGACCGTTTATTAGTCCGATCCACGAAAAATGGTATCGGCAGACAGCAATATCACTCTTCACTGTTACCCAAGCCAAATCATGGATTGAATAAACCTCATTCTGGATCGTATCGAAGGTATTCTGCAGTGCAACTCGGATTTCCTCGTGCCCGTAATAGGATCCATCGGAGAACCAATAGCTAGCCTCTGGCGAGATATGTGCAAGAACTCGATCGAGTACGCGTGAGTTATTTGCTGCTTCGTACTCGCGCATCATTCGAGTCAATTCAAGTACAGAATCTTCGGTAGACGTCATAGTATCCAGTTTGGTCGGTAGTACTAGTTGAACCAACCAAAATGGTACTTCTCTCGTTCTAAATTTCCGAAAATGCCCGTGGAGGCCGTGCGACTTAGGAACGTATCGGCAACGTTTTACGCACGAGGAACTCTCTGCAGGACGATCTGAACGCCTATCCCTTGCCGCTGAATGCGGTGAATTGCGGCACGTCTGGATCGCGCGGCAATCAGCTCCCTACATTCATCGAATCATGGAAGGGGCGAGAGATCCGGATAGAGACTCTCGACTGTTTCTTCGTCCCATGCCGTCCCCGAAGGCTCACCGACTGCAATGGTCGATGGGCTCTGCGGGTAGTCCTCGTACAGATCCCGGCCATCACTGGCTCTCAGGTACGCATCCTCACCGACGTAGGATAGCCACTCCGCTTCATCGCTCTCGAAAGCGAAGCTTAGACGACCATTGTCCAACGTATGCGGATCCCGCTGCACGGCCTTGAAGTAGTCTTGGCCCTGGCCGACCACTCAGCTGCGGAGGTACTCGAAGCAGTCGTCGGAACACCCGCCGTAGAGCACATAGGCAGCACCCCACAACTCCCACGAGTAGAGCTCTAGATTCTTAGAAACGAACCTTGCGTTGAAGGATGCGACCTGTACAGGTGGCAAGTCCGCAAGGATGTCCTCCAGCTCAGCCGCTTGGCGTTCGATGCTTCCATCTGAGACTTCCAGCGAGCGGCTAATGATGTCCCAGAACTGGCCTTGCTCCATTAGCTGCATCCCCGGCTCGACTGATGTCGAGGGCGGGGATATCGTCGCTGTTCCAGTTGCCTGGGAATCGGCCTCTGCTGATATTGAGGAAGTAGTTGATGTTTCCACGGGGACCGGGTCGGAACTTCCGGTTGCGGGCTGCTGAGCGCACCCGGCCAGCACCATCGCCAGTGCTATCACTGCTGCGACTGCGCTGGACTTGGTTTTTAGCGTGAGCGCGTTGGCGCCAGCCGAATGAGGTCGATGTCCCGCTTCGCTTCTGGCGTGGTTAGGCGTTTTCATGGTTCCCCCGGTTATGTAAGTGCAATTGCGACCAACTCGCGCTATGGGGAACTCTACCGGCACGATCGGTTACTCCCAGGTGTGTCTGCCTGAGTCCTCTTTCAGGGTTAGACCCTTGGCAGCAAATTGCGGAACAGGCAATTTACCCCGTTCCGATTCGGCAAAGCTCATTGGGAGTCTTGTTTTCGTTCAGCCTTTTTCTTTTCCTGGCAATGGAGCACCAGCGAGAAACGCCTCGTATTCATCAATCACATCATCATCGACGGACGGCTGCTGGTTAGTGTAGCGACCGTCGGTACGATCTCTTTTCGGGCCAGACACCCAATACTCGTCGCCAGTAGCGGGGTCAACGAAATTTGCATCAAAAAGTCCCGAGACTTGACGCAGAGCAAGATCGTGGAAGTACGCTGTCCTCCAAGATTTGGAGAACCGGACACGACTAATCCATGCTGGTCCACGATCTGTGTTGTATCCAGTCTTGAGTTGAATATCCATAATGCGTTCGGCCATGAGGCCATGATAATCAGTCTGTATGCGGTTTAGGCTGGCTTGTTGCCGGTCATTTTGTGAATCGTTGGCGATTTGCGGAAGATCCTGCTGGTGCCCGATATGAATTTCGGTTCACATGGGAACGCTCTGTGGGACAGTGTTTTCGAATTGCCTTCGATGACGGCAATCAGGATTTCCTGCGAACTAGCTCTCGTGTTTTTCATGGAAAACGAGGCTTTTGGTTAGTTGGAAACTACCGTGGACTGATCGGCATCGTCTCTCGGGGCGGGCGTTACATGTGACGTGGGGATTCTTCTGTGGAGCCGGAGTAAACGCAGGGCGACAAAGGCGACCAGGACACCGACCAGCGCACAGACTCCGGCGACAATCACCATGCTTTGAGCATCTCCCGGTGTACGTGGGGTGCCGACGATGTAGCCTATGGCCACGGAAGTGCTAGTGAGCATCCGATAGTAGGCCCAGGCGCTGCCCGTGTGGGCTTGGGGGATCTGTTGGAAGATCATGTTTCGGACCCCGACGTTGTGCGTTCCGTTGCCCATGCCGCCGATGACGAAGGCAATGCCGATGATGTTGGCGATCGGGGCCAGGCCTTCGGCCAATATCGCCAGTGCCATGCATAGCCCGCCACCCACGATGAGTAGCATGGTGCGTGGAGCGAGGCGCTTGGTGCCGGCCAGATAGGCACCGATGATCGATCCCACGGCCCAGCAGGACAGGACCAAACCGTAGAGCGTGTCGCTTCCCGAGATTTGCCTTAGCCAGAATACGCCCGCGACGGCTTCAATGGAGGTACTGATCATAATGAGGATCAGCAGCGGCATCGTGGCAGCGACAATGGGGGAGGATCGTATGGCACGCCAGCCATCGCGCACGCCATTAAAGATGTTCCAAGAGTCGGGTTCGGCGGATTCAGGGCGTTCCACGCGCAGCACCAGGACCAGGGCCGTGGCGGCGAGCACCGCGGTGGTTCCGGCATTCACACCCAGCATCAACGATGCACCGACTATGCCGAATAGCCAGGCAGATAGTGCGGGCCCAACCAAGTAGGCCAAGGACGATCCAATGGCCATTAAGGAGTTGGCCCGTTCGATGCGGATAGGGCCGGTCAACTTGGGCAGCAAGGCGAATGCGGCGCTGCTGGAGAGGATGTTGATGACATTTGATGCTGCTAACAGTGCTAGACGGGACCAGAAGTCATCTTGCAGCGCAGCGATGCCGATGCAGAGGCTTTGCAGTGCCAGGCAGACGACCCAGATCTTCCGGGGGTCGTAGCGATCGACAATTGCCCCTCCAAAGGGGGCCAGAATCATCGCCGGGATGGCCAGGCTGAGGGAGAACCACGTAACCATCCAGGTTTGGCCTTGGTCGACAGCGGTGAGCACCATGGACATGGAGGCGGCTTCGTCCCCAACGATGGCTAGTGATGAGATAACAACCAGGGCGATGAGTGGCAGGGCTGACGTGCGCCCGCACTTTGGGGTACTGTTCATGTGTTCGTTGGGCTCAGTCTGCTGGGTTGCGGATTGGTGGACTCAGGGAATTTGCGTGCAACGCTGCCAGTTTAGCGCGGCTTCATCCATAAATTGGCTCCGCATGGGCACTCTACGAGACAAGAAATTGTTCTTGACTCGGCGTTCTCGGATCCATGAATCAGCAGATGAACAAGACAGGGCATAGACTCAATGCCAGTGAGATCCACATTGCCTTCAACATCGATTGCAACGGCCAGGATACCTGGATCCAGCGCGGCTAGTTCCGCGGCGAACATTCCCGACTCCGGTAGTTGCTTGATGTTGGCGAACTTGAGACGTTCGCGACTGCCAGCAACCAGGTTAACGTTTATTGTTTCCGTGCTCCAGAACAGCCCGGAGGCCGTCTTGCATTTCGTCGCCAAGGTGGCTTCGTTTCGTTGTGCCTGGATACCCGACAATAGCGTCGCTGTAACCCGCACTTTGTGTCCAAGGAGCCAACCCCGAGCGCGACACCGCCTATCGCCAACTTGAGTGCTGGCTCATTGTGCTTAATAGCCGATTATCAATCTTTTGGTTGTCGAGGTGTAAATACGGTATTGGATCGTGGCGCATAGGCGTACCACCCAGTGCTTTCTCCACGCCGTGTTGCCTCCAGCGCATGCGCCACCTCTTCTTCTAGTGCTTTGATCTCGATGGCTAAAGCATCAAACACTTGTGCAGCTTGAGGGTTAAGAGCGGGCCCGTTTGACCGAAACTTGCGGTCCGGCATATCACCTACGCTTGCGACCAATTCAATTTCAAACCCATCGCCAAGTTCATCAGCGACACGCTGTGCTAATCGTTCACCCGCAACACCGAACTGACGGGCCAAACCTGGAGATTTCCACTCATAATCTCGGTTCAAACCGTCATAGCGCAGCAGATAGTCGGGCGGTGGCATAGTCAATAGGCTCGTTAAACCACAGCACTGTGTCTGCATAGTCTGGAAACATGCGGACCGTTGAAGGCAGAATCTCACGCGATGAATTCATATCGCGATCATACCGATACGCTCCAATCAGAACTAGGCTGTGCTTTTGTTGCCCTACGGGGTCCTTTGCGTGCGGCGCAGCGCAGTGCCGAGAACTATGCACAAAAGTCATGAGGACTTCGAAAACTGACAGTAACTCCGAGTTTTCAATTATTTTGAGTTCCTGGATACGCAGGCCGGCAAAAATCCCGTTTTCCCTAATGTCGGAATCAGCTGATGACCAAGCGTTTTACAGTGCTTCTGATTGCCTCGATGACGTCATTGACGGTCTTTCGGTGCAGGTGTTCCGCCCTCAATAAAAGGTCGATTTGTCGACCGGAATTTATGCCTTTAATCGGTCGTAAAGTCACCGATTCATCCAGGGTTTTCCGCGCCGTGAATCGAGGCAATATCCCCAGGCAATCACTGGCTTCGACGAGCGCGCCAGCTGTTGCATAGTCATTGACCCGGTGCTCGATTTGCGGAGCCTTCCCTGCCAGCGCGGCGATGGTTTCCAGGACATCGGCCGGCGAATATCCGGAGCGGGAAACGACCCAGCGTTCATCGATGACCTGCTCGGGGGAGAGCTCATCGAATTCGGCCAACGGGTGATCCTTGTGGATGGCGATATCCAGCGGTTCGAAGGCCAGCGGGATCACCGTGATGCGCTCTTCGGGCCACGGAGCCGTATGCGGCATGCGGTGGGCCAGGACCAAATCGTAGGTCGAGGTCAGTGCCGGGAAGTCCTGCTGCGAAACATCCTCATCGGAAAAGTGCAGGGGCGGCAGCTGGCCTTCGGGCAGGGATAGCAGCGGCGCAAAAATGGTCTGCCCGATGGAATGGAAGCCGGCGACGTTGATGGGGACATTCTTGTCCTGCTCCACGGTGCGTATTCTTGCCGAGGCTTCGGCCAGCGTCGAGGCCACCGATGCGGCTGCGGAGGCAAGCAGCTTGCCTTCGGAAGTGAGCACCAGGCGCCGGCCTTCCTTTCGGGTCAGGGGTGCTGGGAACCCGCGTTGCAACTGGGCCAAGTGCTGGGAGACGGCCGAGGGGGAGACGAACAGCGCCTTGGCCACGGCATTGACGCTCCCCAGATCCGCAAGTTCGCGCAGGATCCGCAGCTGATGTAATTCCATGAAGTAAATGCTAAATCAATAGATCAGCAAATCGTGCTTCTTCTAATATGTTTTCCCCGGGAGTGCGGTGCGACACTGGAAGCAACACAGTCCGTCGCGTGTGAACCCGACGGCCATCTGAAAAGGATCACGCATGAAAGCACTGTACAAGTCCGGGCCGCACGCTGGGCTGGAACTGGTGGACCGCCCAGAACCAGAAGTAGGCGTGCACGATGTAAAAATCCGTGTCATGACTGCCGGCATCTGCGGCACCGACCTGCACATCGAGGCCTATGACGATGCCGCCAAGGCCATGATCAACACCCCGCTGGTCCCAGGGCACGAGTTCTACGGCGAAGTCGTGGAGATCGGCGACTTCGTGCACGGCGTCAAGGTCGGGGACCGGGTCTCCGGTGAAGGCCACGTGGTGTGCGGAATGTGCCGCAACTGCCGTGCCGGTCGCAAGCAGATGTGCATCAACGTTGATTCAGTCGGCGTCCAGCGTGATGGCGCCTTCGCCGAATATGTATCGATCCCCGAAAGCAACGTCTACATCCATCGCGATGAGCGCATCACCCCGCTGCTCGGCGCCATCTTTGACCCCTTCGGCAACGCCGTGCACACCGCCTTGCAGTTCCCCATGGTCGGCGAAGACGTGCTGATCACCGGGGCCGGCCCCATCGGCCTGATGGCCGCCGCGGTGGCTCGCCACGTCGGTGCCCGCAATATCGCCATCACCGACGTCTCCGAACAGCGACTGGAACTGGCGCAGTCCATGGGCATCGACCTGGCCGTGAACGTGGCCACCACCCGGATCAAGGAAGCACAGCAGCAGCTGGGCATGGTCGAGGGCTTCGACTACGGCATGGAAATGTCCGGCCACAAGACCGCCCTGCCGGAAATGATCGAAAACATGAACCACGGCGGCAAGATCTGCATGCTCGGGCTGCCCAGCACCTCGATCGATATCAACTGGGGCAAGGTAGTCACCCACATGCTCACCCTGCGCGGCATCTATGGCCGGGAAATGTTCGAAACCTGGTACGCCATGAGCGCCATGCTCACCTCGTCGGACGTGATGCGCGAGCGCATCTCCTCGGTAGTCACCGACTTCCTTCCAGCTACCGAATGGCAGCAGGGCTTCGAAGCCGCCCGCAGCGGCCACGGCGGCAAGGTCGTGCTCGACTGGACCGTTTTCGCAGACTAAGAATTCCCCGCACCAAGCAAGGAGCAATCCCCATGTATACCGACCTCAAAGACCAGCTGGCCGCCGAGCTTGACGAGCTGAAGACCTCCGGGCTGTTCAAGGCCGAACGCCACATCGACTCCGCGCAATCCGCCTCGATCATGGCCGGCTCGCTGGGCGCCGAAGCACGCCAGGTGCTGAACTTCTGCGCAAACAACTACCTTGGCCTGGCCGATAACCAGCAGATCATCGACGCCGCCAAGACCGCCATGGATGAGCGCGGCTTCGGCATGGCCTCGGTCCGCTTCATCTGCGGCACCCAGGATGCGCACCTGGAACTGGAGGCCAAGCTCTCCGAATTCCTGGGCACCGAGGACACCATCCTCTTCTCCAGCTGCTTCGATGCCAACGGCGGCGTTTTCGAGTCGCTGTTCGGCAAGGAAGATGCCATCATCTCCGACGCGCTGAACCACGCCTCGATCATCGACGGCATCCGCCTGTCCAAGGCGGCCCGCTTCCGCTACGCCAACCAGGACATGGCGGATTTGGAGACCCAGCTGCAGGCTGCCGCGCAGCTGAACGACGGGGCGGGCGCCCGCCGCACCATCATCGTCACCGACGGCGTGTTCTCCATGGACGGCTATCTGGCTCCGCTTGAAGCCATCTGCGATCTGGCCGACAAGTACAACGCGCTGGTGATGGTCGATGACTCCCACGCGGTGGGCTTCATGGGCGCCACCGGTGCCGGCACCCCGGAGCATGCCGGCGTTTCGGACCGCGTGGACATCTACACCGGCACCTTCGGCAAGGCCCTGGGCGGCGCCTCGGGCGGCTACGTCTCGGGACGCGGGGAAATCGTGGCGATGCTGCGCCAGAAGGCCCGCCCCTACCTGTTCTCCAACTCGCTGGCCCCGTCGATCGTGGCCGCAACCCTGAAGGCGCTGGAACTGGTGGTGGACTCTGGGGACCTGCGCGAAAAGCTCTTCGAGAACGCGGCGCACTTCCGCCGCCGGATGAGCGAGGAAGGCTTCGAGCTGCTGGACGGCGAGCACGCCATCATCCCGGTGATGTTCGGCGATGCCATCAAGGCGGCCGAGGTGGCAGCGAATATGCTCGAACGCGGCGTCTTCGTCACCGCCTTCAGCTACCCGGTGGTTCCCAAGGGGGCAGCCCGCATCCGTGTCCAGCTTTCTGCTGCGCATTCGGCTGAGGATATCGAGGCCTGCGTGGAGGCTTTCGTCGCCAGCCGCTGACCCGGAAAGTTGCCTGACGGCGTGTTTCAATAGGAATTACGTTTCGGCACTACCAACGGCGGAGGACTCATGGCTACCAGGGATGATGTGGCGCGCTTGGCCGGCGTATCTCCCAGTACCGTGTCCTACGTGATCAGCGGCCGGCGCACGATATCCGATGCGACCAAGGCCAAGGTCCTGGCGGCCATGCGGGAGCTGAATTACACCCCGGATGCTTTTGCCCAGGGCCTGGCCGGGTCGCGCCGCGGCATCCTGGCCCTGCACTTTCCCACCAGCGTGGACGGCTATTCCTCCACTGAATTCGAGTACGTCACCGCGGCCATGGAGCGTGCCCGCGCACTGGGCTATCACATGCTCTTGTGGTCCAACCCGATGACCGACGTGATGGGCTTGGAAAGCCTGGTGGGCCAGAAACTGGTGGCCGGGGTGCTGCTCATGGAAGTCTCGATCAACGACCTGCGCTTTGACGTCCTGCGCCGTGCCAGCATCCCCTTCGCTTCCATCGGCCGCCCCGATGACAGCGATGACCTGTCCTACGTCGATAATGATTTTTCCGAGGCCGGGCGTATCGCGGTGGATTACCTGGCCAAGCTCGGGCACCAGTCGATCATGTACATCAACGTGTCGGTCGAAGACCAGATGGCCGGAAATGGCCCGGCCATCCGCACGGCCCGGGCGATCTCGGATGCAGTGCGCGGACGCGGCATGATCCTGCAGGAAGTCCCCGTGGAGAACAATGCCCGAGGCGGCCGCCAAGCCCTGGACGCGTACCTGAAAATGGATCAGCGGCCCACGGCAGTGCTCGCCCTGAAGGAATTTGCCACCGCAGGTTTTGTCAACGCCGCGGGCATGGCTTCGCTGCGGATTCCCGAGGACCTCTCCGTGATAGCGCTGGGCGTCGGGGATCGTTCGGCCGAGATGGTCGCTCCGGCACTGACCACCGTGGCCCCTTCGGGGGAGCGGATTTCGCATGCGGCGGTGGACGCGCTGGTGCAGAAAATCGAGGGGCGTGCCCATGCGGCGGTGCAAGAGCTGATCGCCCCCCTGATGGTGGTCCGGGGCAGCTCGGGCCCAGCCCCGCACTGACCGGAAGTGGCAATTTCTCCGGTGGTTCGCCGCCAACTGTTGACGCGCGTCGATGACCTGCGTCACTATGGAGGGGATCGTTCGTGCCGAGCCACCTCAACTGGCAGGGCACCGCTCAATGTGGAGGGCAACATGAAAAAAGCAAAACGCGGGCTGAAGCTCGCGCCGGTGATCTCGGTGGCAGCAATCAGCATGCTCCTGGCCGGCTGCTCCGGCGGGGCAGACCCCAATGACCCCAACGCCTCCGGCGGAGAAGCCCAGGTAGGCAAGGCGGACGGAGTGGTCGACATCTACGGCCCGGTGACCGGCGTCGAGGCGGAACTCCTTGAAAAATCCTGGGCCAAGTGGTCCGAGGAGAACGACATCAAGATCCGCTACACCGGCGACAAGAACTTCGAATCCCAGATCGGCATCAAGGTCCAGGGCGGCGACACCCCGGATCTGGCGGTCTTCCCGCAGCCCGGCCTGCTGCAGGCCACCGTGGCCCAGGGCAAGGTGCAAAAGCTCCCAGAAGCAGTGCAGACCCAGCTTCAGGCCAACTGGTCCGAAGACTGGCAGAACTACGGCAAGGTCGATGGCGTGCAGTACGGCGTGCCATTGATGGCCAGCGTCAAGGGCTACATCTGGTACTCGCCCAAGCAGTTCGAAGAATGGGGCGTGAGCGTGCCTGAGACCTGGGATGACATGATCAGCCTGGGCACCGAAATCTCGAAGAAGACCAAGGAACCAGCCTGGTGCGCCGGATTCGCATCCGGCGAGGCCTCGGGGTGGCCGGGCACGGACTGGATTGAAGACGCCGTGTTGCGCCAGGCCGGAACCGAAGCCTACGACAAGTGGGTTGCCGGCGATCTGGAATTCACCTCGCCCGAGGTCACCAGCGCCTTTGAATCCGTCGGAAAAATCCTGCTCGATCCCCAGCAGGTCAACGCCGGCTACGGCGACGTGAAGTCGATCAACGCCACCGCCTTCGGCGATGTCGGTACGGCAGTGGCCAAGGGAACCTGCCCGCTGACCCACCAGGCCTCCTTCCTCGAAGGCTACGTGCTTGATTCCAAGAATGCCGATGGCAAAAAGGCCACCGTCGCCCCTGACGGAGATGTCTGGGCCTTTGTCGCCCCGCCGGCCAAGGCAGATGACCCCGTGTCCGTCGTGGGCGGCGGCGAATTTGTTGCCGCCTTCTCCAACGATGAAGACACCGCCAAGGTCCAGGAATACCTGGCCAGCGCGGATTGGGCCAACAGCCGCGTCGGACTCGGTGGCGTGATCTCGGCCAACTCCGGCCTTGATCCGAAGAACGCCAGCAGCGACCTGTTGCGCTCCGCCGTCGAACTGCTGCAGGACCCGAACACCACCTTCCGCTTTGACGGATCTGATCTGATGCCCAAGAGCGTCGGTTCCGACTCCTTCTGGAAGGGCCTGGTTGATTGGATCGATGGCAAGCCAACCAAGGAAGTGCTTGAAAATATCCAGTCCGGTTATGACTCCTAGTCACTGCCTTGTTCGTCGCCAACGGCCGGGACTCCCGGCCGTTGGCGGGATTATAGGAGCCTGAAGCCATGTCCCAATTTTTCCAGTGGCTGGCGGGTGTGCCGCCGCTAGTCCAGGTGCCGATCGTCTTGATAGCCTTCGCAATCCTGATTGCGGCGATCCTTGCCTTTGTCGAAACAGCCACCAAAGGCGGACGCGGATTCACCGTGGTGCGTTTTGCCGCCGCAGTGGTAGTTCCAGTGGCCATCTTGCTGATCCTGGGCCTGTATAACTCGGTCATGTGGGTGGCGGCGATCGCCGCAGCGCTCGGCGCCGTGCTGTTTTTTGCCGACCGCCGTTCCCGCGAGGGCGCCGGCTCGCTGCTGCAGCTCTCCGGTTTCCTGGTTCCAGCGCTGTTATTGCTGGCCATCGGCTTGATCTACCCCACGGTGAAAACCGCCATCGCCGCGTTCATGGCCAATGATGGATCAGGATTCGTCGGCCTGGGGAACTTCGCCTGGGTGTTCACCAGCCCTGACGGGGTGACCGCCCTGCTCAATACCCTGGTGTGGGTGCTGGTGGCGCC
>Ga0308161_1003683_pt1 | contig 14684 bp, 10 predicted proteins | sample PhyFR2_FD_201034 | JGI IMG/M metagenome (GOLD analysis project Ga0308161, IMG submission 201034) | Phyllosphere microbial communities from UC Gill Tract Community Farm, Albany, California, United States - DLSLF.R2 | ecosystem: Host-associated > Plants > Phyllosphere > Unclassified | place: USA...
AGGTCTCGTGCCAACAGGTGGCGTGCACGCGGCCGAGGGCCTCGGCATCCACGTCGCGCACCGGACGGACGACGATGTCGGTTCGGGGTTCGGCGGTCATGGCGTGACTCTACGCGGGGCTCTCGCCAGGCGGAAATCGGCGGCCGCACGCGGGAAGATGCGGTAGGAGGGGCACTTTGCCAGGCGCGCGTGCCAGCATGGCCGCCGTGTCGGAACGCCCCCGGTTGACCTCCGTCGAGGCGCGTCTCGACGCCCTCGCGAACCGCCTCCTCGCCGCGGCTCCCGCCTCGGGTGCCCGGGCGCGACTGGTCGAGTTCGCCGTGTTCGTCCTCAAACAGGCCTGGGCGTGCGTGTTCGGCGCCGCGTTCCTCGCCGTCGTACTCGCGGCGAAACTCTGGTACCCGGCCGACGCTCCGCTCGCCCGCAACGACGCCCTCACGATCGCCGCGGTCCTGATCCAGATCGTCATGGTCGTTGGACGTCTCGAGACCCTGCGCGAACTGCGCGTGATCGTCACGTTCCACATCGTCGGAACCGTGATGGAGCTGTTCAAGACCGACGTCGGCTCGTGGATGTACGCGGCCGACGGCGTGCTGCGCCTCGGCGGGGTTCCGTTGTACAGCGGCTTCATGTACGCGGCGGTCGGCAGCTACATGGTGCGCGTGTACCGCCTGTTCGACCTCCGGTTCACGCGCTATCCCCGTCGGTGGCCCACAGCGGTCGTCGCCGTCCTGATCTACGCCAACTTCTTCACGCACCACTGGATCGTCGACCTCCGCTGGGTCCTGATCGTCGCCGTCGTCGTGCTGTGGGGCCGCACGATGATGCACTTCCGCTTCTTCCGCGGACGATTCCGGATGCCGATCCTCCTGGCCTTCGCGGGGGTGGCGGTGTTCATCTGGCTCGCCGAGAACATCGCGACCTACGCCGGCGCGTGGCTGTATCCCTCGCAGGTCGGGGCATGGCATCCGGTCGACGTGTCGAAGCTGTCGTCGTGGTTCCTGCTCATGATCGTGTCGGTCGTGCTCGTGACGTGGGTGTATCCGCCGCGGGAGCCGGACGCCCCCGCACAAGGGGAGGGCCGCGCGCTTGTGGGCTGAGCACAACGGAATCGCCGATCCGTCGTGGGATCGTTACGCTCGCCCCTCGTGAACGTCCTCTGGCGGACCCTGCTGGTCCTCTTCCGCGCACGCCGACGCCTCCGCCGCGAGGGGCCTATCGACCCGAACACGGTGACCCGCGTCCGCATCCGCGTGCTGCCCACCGACATCGATCTGCTGCGCCACCTCAACAACGGCCGGTATCTGTCGCTGTTCGACCTCGGCCGGTGGGATCTCCTCACGCGCGCCGGTCTCATGGCGGCCATGACGAAGCAGGGGTGGTACGCGGTCGTGGCGGCCGAGACCATCACGTTCCGCCGCTCGCTCGAGCTGTGGCAGCGCTTCGACCTCGAGACGCGCATGATCGGGCACGACGACCGCGCGGTGTACCTCGAGCACCGCGCTCTGGTCGGGGGCGAGATCTACGCCCGCGCGATCATCCGCGCGCGGATCCTCCGGCGCACCGGCGGGACCGTGCCACACGACGAGCTCTTCGCCGCGGTCGGGCGCCCCGAGGGGCTGCCCGACATCGAGCAGTGGGTGCACGACTGGGCCGACGGTTCGGCCCTGCCGTCGACGAAGCGGCCGGCTCCCAGCGTCTGGGAGTGAGCACCCGCGGCGTGCGCCTTACGCGAGACCGAAGCGCGCGTCGAGCCACGCCACCTGGCGGAGCCAGTGCCGGTACCCGCCGCCCTCGTGGCCGTTGTAGGTGTACTCCTCGAGGGCCGCGTCGCTCGAGGACAGCGCGTGGAACGCGGCGAACACCCCCGACGGCAGCACGATGTCGTCCATGAGTCCGACCGAGAACAGCGCGGGAGCCTGGATGCGCGGCGCGAGGATGGCCCCGTCGACGTAGGAAAGGGTGCGCAGCACGTCCGCCGCCGCATCGCGGTGCACCGCGAGGAAGCGCGTGATCTCGGTGAACGGCGCCGACGGCGTGCGCACAATCGCGTTCGGGAAGTCGCAGAGGAACGGCACGTCGGGCATGACCGCAGCCACCGCGTCACCCGAGAGGGCCGCGGCGGCGATCGCGAGCCCGCCGCCCTGACTGCCGCCGGTGACCGCGACGCGCGTCGGGTCGACCCCGGGGAGGGTGCGGACCACCTCGACGAGGCGCGCGGCATCCGTGTAGAGGCGGCGGTAGTAGTAGTCGCGGGGATCCAGGATGCCGCGGGTCATCACGCCCGGGAAGGCGGCGGCGGAGCCGTGCGGGTCGGGGGTCTCGCCCACGCTCCACGTCGATCCCTGGCCGCGCGTGTCCATGATGACGTGGACGTAGCCCGCGGCCGCCCACTGGTGCTTCTCGCCGGCGAGACCGCGGCCGCCGCCATAGCCGATGAACTCTACGACGGCGGGGAGAATCTCATCGCCGTGCGGTCGCACGACCCAGCCGCGGATCGAGTCTCCGCCGAAGCCCGTGAAGGTGAGGTCCTGCACCGACAGTGCCCGCAGCGGGCCGTCGACCGGGGTCAGGACGGCGGGGCGTGCGGCATCCCGAGCTTCGGCGAGCGTCTCCTCCCAGAAGGCGTCGAGGTCGTCGGGAGCGGTGAGCTGCGGGCGGTACTCGCGCAGAAGCTCGAGGGGCATGTCGGTGAAGGTCTGGGCCATGCGGGAACTCCAACGGTGAGGGGGCTGCACCGACAGTAGCGAATGCGGGGGGATCCGCGGCGAGGGCCGGTGAAGGGACGACGTCGAGCCGATCCCCGGGTTGCCCGGCACGCCGCCGGGATGCCACGCGCGCGATCCCTAGGCTGGCCGACATGAGCAACGAAGACCCGCGGGGCACCGGTTTCACGCTCTCCTCCGCCGTTCCGATGCGCGCTGCCGCGCGGGCGGCCTCGTTCGTCACGGTGCCGCGCGAGCCGCGTCGCGGGGACCTCCCGACCGACCCTGCCGCCACCGCTTTCCTCGCCGCCGCGGCGGACGGCGTGCTGCGCCCCGAGGGCACGGCGGCCCCCGCCGCGGCGCTTCACCGGCTCGTGGCCGATCTTCCCGCGAGCCTTCCGTGGGCGGCCCGCGGCGCCCTGCAGCTCGGTGGCGCGGTCGCCCCCGTGCTGCCCACCCCGGCGGTTCCCCTCGCGCGGCGGGCGCTGCGCGAACTCATCGCGGGCCTCACGGTCGACGCGCGCCCCGAGCGTCTCGGCGCCGCACTCGCGGCGCGGGCTGAGGGCGGCGGCACGCCCGACGTGCGGCTGGTCGGCCCCGCCGTGCTCGGCGAGGCCGCGGCGCGGCGGCGGGTCGACGGCATCCGGGCCCTGGTGGCGCGTGACGACCTCGATCGCGTGACGCTGTCGGTCGCCGACGTGGTCGCGCGGTCCTCTGCCTGGGCCTTCGATGCCGACGTCGAGCATGTCGCCGAACGGCTGCTGCCGCTCTTCCTCGCCGCGGCCGAGAGCGGCACGCACCTCACGCTCGCCGCCGAGGGGCGCGACGATCTCGACCTCACCGTCGCCGCGCTCACCCGGGTGCTCGAGGAACCTCGCCTGGCCTCGCTCGCCGCGGGCATCGCCCTGCCGATCGCCGTCGTCGAGAGCATCGACGCCGTGCGCGAGCTGGCCGCGTGGGGTCGCCTGCGCACCGCCGCCGGGGGCGCCCCCCTGACGCTGCGCCTCGACGATGCGCCGCCGCAGACGGCGGATGCCCTGACGGCGGCTCGACACGGGTGGAACGCTCCCGCGCTCACTCGGCGCGACGACATCGATGCCCAGGCCGTGCGCTCCCTGCGCGAAGCGCTCAGTGCGCGCGGGCGCGAGGGGCTCGCCGTCGAGTTCGCCACCGGCGACCCCGAGCGCGGCGCTCTCGCGCTGGCTGTCGCCGCCGACACGGACGCGACCCTGACCCTCGCACTCCCCGCGGGCACGTCGTGGATGCCGGACGAGCCGTTCGTCACGACGGTCGCCGCCGTCCACCCCGACGACCTCGACGTCGTCGCCGCCCGGCTCGCGTCGGCGTACGCGGGCACCGTCGCCGCGGCCCCGGACCTGCCGGTCGCGGGCCCCGCCGTCGAAGCGCCCGACAGCACGGCCGGTGAGGACACCGTGCCGCTCGACGACCTCTTCGCCCCGGAGACGGCCGCCGTCGCGGCGCGAGCGCACCGCGCGGCCGTCGCGGCCGAGGGTCCCGCGCCGGCGGGCCGTGTTCCGCAGCGCGGGCTGACGCCCGATCCCGCGATCCTGCGCGACCCCGCCGACGGCGATGCCGCCGAGCCCGGACTCACGCAGGCGGTGCTGGGCATCGCGCGGGAGGCCGCGGCATCCGGAGACACCTCCGCCCTCGGCCCGGACGTGCAGCAGATGCTCTTCGGAGGACAGGCGTTCGTCGACACGGCCGTCTTCTCGGCGCGCGAGAGCGCGGAGCTCGCCGGGGGCGCTCCGGGCTTCCGCAACGTCGCCGACACCGACCCGACCCTGCCGGACGACCGCGCCTGGGCGCTGGCCGCCATCGGGCGCGCGAGCGGCTCGACGGCCGGGGATGCCACCGCGGCGGCGGGCCGGATCGACGACGAGGCCGGACTCGACGCGGCCCTCGCTCGGGTGCGTGAGGCCGCGGAGCCGTGGGGGGCGCTCGCCGCGGCCGACCGCGCTGCGGTGCTCCACTCCGCCGCGCGCGCCCTCGAGGACCGACGGGCCGAACTGATCGAGGTGCTGGCGTCCGAGGGCGGCGCCCTGGTCGCCGAAGCGGACACGGAGGTGAGCCAGGCGATCGATGCCGCCGCCTACTACGCCGTCACCGCCAAGGAACTCGACCGCGTGTCGGGTGCCGTCTTCGTGCCGGACCGGGTGACCGTCGTCGCTCCCCGGTGGAACGCGCCCGTCGGACTCTGCGCGGCCGAGACCCTCGCGGCGCTCGCCGCGGGCTCGGGCGTGCTGCTGACCCCGTCGCCGCGCGCGCGTCGCGCCGGGGCCGTCGTGGCCGAGGCGCTGTGGGCCGCCGGGGTCCCGCGCGATCTGCTGACCTACGCCGATCTCAACGAGGATGCCTCGGGCCGCGCGTTGATCGTGCACCCGGGCGTGGACCGCGTCCTTCTCTCCGGTGCCCGCACGACCGCCGAACGGTTCGCCGAGTGGCGGCCGACGCTGCCCCTGCAGGCGTTCACCGCCGGTCGCAACGCCGTGATCGTCACCCCGTCCGCCGACCTCGACGAGGCCGTCGCCGACATCGTCGGGGGAGCCTTCGCACGTGCGGGACAGGCCGCGACCGCGGCGTCGCTCGTGATCCTGGTGGGGGCGGCCGCCCGATCGTCGCGCTTCCTCGAGCAGGTGAAGGATGCCGTCACCTCGCTCCGCGTCGGCCCGGCCGACGACCCGCTGTCCGACGTCGGTCCGCTCGTCGAGGAGCCGTCGGGAGAGGTGCGCCGCGCGCTCACCGTTCTCGCGGAGGGGGAGCGCTGGCTCGTCCAGCCGCGCGAGCTCGACCTCGGCCCCGAGATGTCCGGCCGGTTCTGGACTCCGGGCGTGCGCACCGGGGTGAGCGCCGGGTCGCACCTGACCCGGGCCGCGGTCGCGGCGCCGGTGCTCGGCATCCTGCACGCTCCGACCCTGGCCCGCGCGATCGAACTGCAGAACGCGATCGGCTCGGGGTACGTGGCCGGGCTGCACACGCGGGACGCGCGGGACCTCGACCCCTGGATCGACAGCGCGGACGCCGCCGTCCTGCGCGTGAACCGACTGACCACGGGCGCGGTGGTGCAGCGCGAGCCCGTGGGCGGCTGGGGAGACGCGGTCGCCGGGTCGGGCGCGATGGCGGGCGGTCCGAATCGCCTCGTGACCCTGGGGTCGTGGCGGCCGTCGTCGGGCGGTGCATCGTCGTCCACGCTGCACCTGCGCGGACTCGACAGCCGCATCACCGCGCTCATCGAAGCCGCCCAGCCGACCCTGTCGTACGAAGCCTTCGACTGGCTGCGGCGCGGAGCGCTCTCGGACGCCGTCGCCTGGGACCGCGAGTTCGGCCGGGTGAAAGACGTCTCGCGCCTCGGCGTGGAGCGGAACCTCTGGCGCTACCGCCCCGCCGACGTCGCGGTGCGCGCGACGGCCGACGCCGCCTGGCAGGCCGTCTTGCGGGTGCTGGTCGCGGCCGTGCGCTCGGGATCGACGTTCAGCCTGAGCTCTCCCGTCGGTCTTCCGGCGGCGGTGCGCCACCTGCTGGGCGAGGCGGACATCGCGGTCTCGGTCGAGAGCGACGCGGAGTGGCTGCAGCGGCTCGCCGGTGGCATCCCGGATGCCGAAGCCGCCGATGCCGCGGGAGAGACCGAGGCTTCGCAGCCCACCGCGGACATGCCTTTCGCCGCGCCGCGCCCCCCGCGCGTCCGCTTGGTCGGACCGGCCGAGACGACCGGTCGGCTGCGCGCCGCCGTCGCCGAGACGGTCGCGGGCGACGTGTCGCTGACGGTCTACGCCGACGAGGTGACCACGGCCGGCCGCATCGAGCTGCTGCCGTTCCTGCGTGAGCAGGCGGTGTCGATCGGCACGTTCCGCTTCGGCCGCATCGACGCTTGGAGCGCCGAGGTCATCTGACGCCGACGGCGCTCACCGGGCGTCGCCGGACCCCGTCGACCCCGCCGCCCGGCGTCGTCCGGGGCGGCGTACTCGCGCGGATCTCCCACTCAACCTGGCGGGAGGCGAGGGCCGGGCGCGGGATGCCCGCCCGGCGCGCGATCGCGCACGCCGAGCGGGCCCGGCGTTTACTGGATGCCCTCGCGCACCAGGCGCCACTGCTGGCACGTGAGGCCGTTGGCGGTCCACTGCTGAGCGACAGCACCGTCGGCGGTCGAGCAGCCGTCGATCTCGAGCAGCTTGCCGCTGTTCGCGTTGGTGAAGGTCCACCAGCCGCCGCTGGTCGCGGCGTTCCAGTTCTGCGTCGCGTTGCCCGTGGGGCCCCACTGCGCGGCGTCGACACCGTCGCCGGTCGCGGCACCCGGGATCTCGAGCAGCTTGCCGCTGTTCAGGTTCACGAGCTGTGTCGCAGACCCCGTGGGACGCAGCGTCCAGCGCTGCGTCGCGTTCTCGGTCGGTCCCCACTGCCCCACGGCGGCGCCGTCGGCGAGGGAGGCCGATGCGACCTCGAGGAGCTTTCCGCTGTTGCGGTTCACGACCTGGAACTGCGGGTCGAGGGCGCTCGATCGCCACACGTGCAGCGTGTCGATCTCGGCGAAGCCCGTGCCCTTGGCGAACCGGATGGTGTTGACGCCGGCGTTCAGTGTCACGGTCTTCTGCGCCCACGCGTAGCGACCCCAGTCGACGGTGGGGGGATAGGAGATCGTCGAGCTCGCGCCCCCGTTCACACTGACGCCGTGGTTCGAGGTGCTCCCGCTGCCGTTGTCATAGCGGACGTTCAGCGTGTACGAGCCGGCGGCGGGGACGCGGACGGTGAACTGCACCGCGCTCCCCGCGTTGTTGATGTTGCCGACCTTGCGACCGTTCGACGCCTGCGCGTGCGTGACGATCGTGGCATCCGTGATCGTCGCCTTCTCGGCCTCGTACTGCTGGGCGTCCACGGGGATGGATCCGACGCGGATGTCGTTCAGTCCGGTCGCGGTGTTCTCGACGTTGGTCGCCTGGTAGAGCGTGCGCCCGTCGGTGCCGACGTCCAGGCCCTGCGCGAAGCCGCTGAAGTTCCCGCCCTGCGTGTCGCTCGCGTCGTACGTGACGGGCATCGGGAGGCGTTCCCAGGCGCCGGCCCCGAGGTTGTAGTTCACGTAAAGGTTCTGGCCGCCGTCGATCGCGCCCGACGAGGTGAGCGACCACTTGGACGCCACGATGACCATGCCCTTCGGACCTCCGCCCGGCACCCACTTCACGTACGGCGAGGAGCCGATCCCGTGCCCGTCGGCGAGACGGATGGGGGTGCCGATGCTGGTCGTGTCGCCCCAGTTGAGTCCGTCGGCGGACGTCTTGAAGTAGACCGGCGCGGTGTTCTGCGACTGGCTCGGGCGGTTCACGACCTCGAACGTGGCGAGGTAGCGCCCGTCCGGCAGTTTCGTGACGGTGATCATTCCCGGACGGTCGCTCTGATTCGGCGGTGCCGACACGTTGGACAGCGCGCCCCACGTCTGTCCGCCGTCGGTGGAGCGGCGGTACGACACGGCCTGGAGGACACCGGATGCCTTCTGCCGCTCGTCCGAGTAGTAAGCCACGAGACCGCCCCCGCCGTCGACCGCGAAGGACGGCTCCCAGACGGTGGTCGTCGTGGAGGAGGGGCTGGGGTCGTACACGGCGGGTCCGCCGGAGTCGATGGTGCTGAGGAACGACCAGGTCGCGCCGCGGTCCGCGCTCTTGTAGACGACCAGTCGGCTGCTCGAGCGGTCCTCGGGCATGATCATGCCGGTGAGCAGGAGCGTTCCTGCCGGGAGCGAGCCCGATGCCTGCGGGAGCTCGTAGAGGAACGGCTGGGCCGTGCGCGTGTATCCGGGGAAGGTGCTGCTGGGGTCGACGTCGGCGATCTTCGTCCACGACGACCCGTCGTCGGTGCTGCGGTAGATCGGGTAGACCTGTCGCCCGTTCTGGAGGACGAGCTTGTCGAAGGTGATGAGCTGCGTGCCGTTGTTCGACCCGTTGTTCTTCAGGACGACGATCTTCGCGTACGTCGTGCCGGCGGGAGTGCCGCCCTCGGGGTTGAACGACGATCCCGCCGGAGGCGAATAGACGAGTGAGCCGTTGCCGGTCGTCACCGCCGAGGCGGGAGCCGCGGCGGCGATCCCGCCCACGGTGAGGACCGCGGCGGTCACGACCGCGGTGAGAAGGCGCGATCGTCGTCGCGCGAGGGAAGAGGGGTGTGGCATGTTCTGTGCTCCTCTGGGTGAGGCGGCTGCCGGTGCGCGCCCGCGTCGGCGCAGCGACCCGCTCAGTGCGATGGAGTCCCGACCGCGTTACTACAACGTTGTAGAGACGGGACGACCGTAAACGCCCGCGCGCTTCGCCGTCAAGACTCGCGTGTGCAACGTTGTAGAGTCTCGACCAGAACGAGGGGGATGCCATGACGGCGACGCTGCACGACGTGGCCCGCGCGGCCGGGGTGTCGATCAAGACGGTCTCGAACGTGATCAACAACTACCCGCACGTCCGCGACGCGACCCGCGAACGGGTCGAAGCCGCGATCGACGAGCTCCAGTATCGGCCCAACCAGGCCGCCCGCACCCTGCGATCCGGGCGCACCGACATGATCGGGCTGATCGTGCCGGATCTGCGCAACCCCTACTTCGCCGAGCTCGCCGACGACGTCATGCGCGCCGCGCGCGCGCACGGGTTCTCGGTGCTCATCGAGCAGTTCGACGCGGACCGCGACAGCGAGCTGGCGGCCCTGCGTGGGGCGCGCCGCCGCGGGCTCGACGGCGTGCTGTACTCGGTGCTCTCGCTCGGGGAGGACGACGCGCCCTTGCTCGACGAGGTCGGCATGCCCATGGTGCTGCTGGGGGAGCGGATCTTCCACTCCGCCCACGACCACGTGACGATGCGCAACACCGAGGCGGCGCACGCGGCCACGGCGCACCTGCTCGCCGCGGGGCGTCGACGCGTGCTGGCCCTCGGCTCGCACCCGGGGGAGGTGGTCGGTTCCGCCGGCCTGCGGTTGCGCGGCTACGAGGGCGCTCTCGCCGACGCGGGGCTCGAGGTCGATCCGGCCCTGGTGGTGCCCGTCGACCGGTGGCATCGCGTCGACGGTGCCGATGCCATGCGGGCGGCGCTCGACGCGGGCCTGTCGTTCGACGGGGTGGTCGCCTTCAACGACTCGCTCGCTCTCGGGGCGATGCGGGTGATGCTCGAACGCGGCATCCGCATCCCCGAGGAGGTCGCCCTCGTCGGCTTCGACGACCTCGACGAGACCCGCTATTCCCTGCCGGCGCTGACGACGATCGACCCCGGTCGCTCCGAGATCGCGCGCGTCGCCGTCGACCTGCTGGTCGAGCGCATCGCGGGCGACGCGGTCGCCGAGCCGCGCGAGGTGCTCGCGGACTTCCGCCTCGTCGAGCGGGAATCCACGGCGGGCTGAGATCCGCGCTTGACATCCCGCGACGGTCGGGCGATCATCCATTTACAACGTTTACCTCCATCGTTGTAAATTGCTTTGCACGAGACTCGGCACCCGAGCCGAGAAGACGACGCAGTCACACGAAAGGCATCGAAGATGATGAAGCGCAGCTTGTCCGTCCTCGCGACGGTGGGGGCCGCGGCCCTGCTCCTCGCGGGGTGTTCCGGCTCGTCGAGCCCCGCGGCCGACGGCCCCGCCGAGATCACGTTCTGGCACGGCTACACCGAAGCCGACGGCAAGGTCCTCGACCAGATCGTCGCCGACTTCAACGCCTCGCAGCAGAAGTACAAGATCACGACCGAGACCAAGACCTGGGCGGTCATCGATGACACCCTGCTGCCGGCGCTGAGCTCCAAGGAAGGCCCGCAGATCGTCGCCATGCCGGCGGAGCGCATGCCGGTCTACGCCGATCGCGGCGCTTTCACCGATCTGAGCGACTTCTACGCCTCGTCCGACAGCAACACCGCCGACCTCGTACCCCAGGCCGTCGACATGGTCACGGTCGGCGGCACGCCCTACGGCGTCCCCACCGGTTTCGTGCCGCTGGCGATGTTCTACAACAAGACGCTGTTCGCCTCGGCCGGCATCACCGAAGCCCCCACGACCTGGGACGAGTGGGTGGCGGATGCCAAGAAGCTCACCGTCGACGAGAACGGCGACGGCACCCCCGAGCAGTACGGCGTCGCGATCCCCGACCACGCCACGGTGGCCAACGGCCTGTGGCCGAGCCTGCTCCTCAGCGGCGGCGGCCAGATCGTCGACGGCGACAAGGCGGCGATCGACTCGCCCGAGAACGCGAAGACGATCCAGTACTGGACCGACGCGATCACGAAGGACAAGATCTCGCCCACGGGTCTCGACGGCATCGCCGCCGATCAGCTGTTCAGCTCCGGCAAGGCCGCCATGCACGTCGGCGGACCGTGGATGGCATCCATCGCCAAGGACAACAACATCGACTACGGCATCGCCGCCCTCCCCGCCGGCCCCGCCGAGCAGGCCGCGTCGGCGATCGGCGTCGCGATGGGCGTCACCGAGTCGGCCGACGACGCGCAGCGCGCGGGTGCCGAAGCCTTCTTCACGTACTTCTTCCAGAAGGACGTGGCGACGAAGTGGTCGCTCGCCTCGGGCTGGCCTCCGCTGCGCACCGACATCCCGCTGAGCGACGTCTCGTCGAACCCTGTCGTCGCCGCCCTCAGCGAGATCGCGCCGACGGGCCGCGCGCTGCTGCCCGGCGTCGTCAACAGCACCGACGTCATCTCCGACATCGACGAGCTCACCCAGAAGTCCGTCGCGGGCGGCAACGTCAGCGAGTTGCTCTCGACGGCCCAGAGCAAGATCCAGCAGGCCATCGAGTGACGAACGCACGGGAGGGGCGCCCGCGTCGCCCCTCCCGTGTCCGCACCCCCGCTTCTCGAACAGGACGACCATGACCACTCACGCCCCGAGCGCGCCGCCCCGCCGGCGCGGGGCCTACCGCCCGCCGGCACCGATCGGCGGCCGCGGACCCCTCCGGCACAGCCCCCGCCACCGCCTCACGGTGGTCGCCTTCCTCGCCCCGGCCATCGTCATCCTGACGGTCTTCGTGGCCTGGCCGATGGTCTCGGCACTCCGCCTGTCGTTCACGGATGCCAGCGGCTTCGGCCGCGAGAAGTTCGTGGGCCTCGAGAACTACACGCGGGTCTTCACCGACCCCGACATCGTCAGCGCGATGGGGAACACGGCGCTGTACGCCGTGCTGTTCACCCCGATCGCGATCGCGCTGGCCCTTGCCTTCGCGCTCCTGCTGAACAACCCGCTGCTGCCCCTGCGCGGTGTGTTCCGCACCGCGCTGTTCACGCCGTTCATCGTGTCCCTTGCGGTCGCCGCCTTCGCGTGGTCGTACCTCCTCGACCCGCAGATCGGCCTGCTGAACTACTGGCTCCGGAGTCTCGGCATCCAGCTCGGGAACGTCCTGCAGGACCCGACGCTCGCGATGCCGGCCGTGGTGCTCGTCGCGGTGTGGAAGAGCTTCGGCTTCTACATGGTCATCTTCCTCGCCGGGCTCCAGGACATCCCGACGAGCCTCTACGAGGCGGCCCGCGTGGACGGCGCGAGCGCATGGCAGCGCTTTCGCAGCATCACGTTCCCGATGCTCGGCAACACCATGGGCTTCGTCGTCATCGTCGCGCTCATCGCGGCCCTGCAGGCCTTCGACCAGATCTACGTGATGACCGGCGGCGGCCCCTACGGCACCACCCAGACGATCGTCATGGAGATCTACCAGTCCGGATTCCGCAAGCTCGAGCTCGGCTTCGCCTCGGCCCTGTCGTACGTGCTGCTGCTCATCACCCTCGTGCTGAGCCTCACCCAGTTCCTCTTCTTCTCACGTCGAGAGAAGGATGCCGCATGACCGCCCTCGCCCCCGCGCCCGCCGCCTCGGCATCCGCGATCCCCGTCCGTCGGCGCTCGCCGCAGGCCCGTCGCCGGCGTCTCGTCTCGGCCTCGCTCCTGGTGGTCGTGGCGGCCTCGACGCTCGTGCTGATGCTGCCGATCCTCATCATCGTGTTCACGGCCTTCAAGCCGGTGGCCGAGGTGAACGCCTACCCGCCGACCCTCCTGCCGGGTCAGTGGACGCTCGACAACTTCACGCGGATCTTCACCGAGCTGCCCTTCGCCCGCCTCATCGCGAACAGCTTCGTCTTCGCGGGCGGGGTCACGCTCTTCGCCCTGGTCTTCGACTCCCTCGCCGCTTACGCCCTGGCGCGCCTGGACTTCCGCGGCAACAAGATCCTGCTCATCGCGATCATCGCGAGCCTGATGATCCCCTTCCAGGCGACCCTGATCCCGATCTACCAGCTCGTCTCCGACCTCGGCTGGGTCAACTCCTACGCCGGGCTGATCGCCCCGCGCGCCGCGGACGCGTTCGGCATCTTCTTCCTGCGGCAGTTCTTCCTGTCGCTGCCGCGCGACCTCGACAACGCGGCGCGCATCGACGGGGCGAGCGAGCTGCGCATCTTCCGCAGCATCGTGCTCCCCAACGCGGTGCCGGCGCTGCTGACGCTCGGCATCTTCACCTTCGTCAACAACTGGAACGACCTGCTGTGGCCGCTCGTGTTCACGACCGACTCCGAGATGGGCACGGTGACCTCGGGCTTGACGCTGCTGACGGGGCCCGGCGGGATCATTCCGCAGGGCGTCATGATGGCGGGCTCGCTGATCGCGGTGCTGCCGCTGGCCATCCTGTTCCTGCTGATCCAGCGTCGGTTCGTCGAGAGCGTCGGAACGTCGGGACTGAAATGAGAGAGACCCCCATGTCGACGACCCCCTGGTACCGCGACGGCCGGCTGCACTTCGGCGCCGGCATCGAGAACACCTTCGTGCCGCAGGAGCGCCCGGGCGAGCGCGCCATCGACGAGTACGCCCTCGCCGAGCACTACGACCGCTGGAGCGAAGACCTCGATCTCGCCGTGTCGGTGGATGCCGAGTTCTTGCGCTGGGGGATCCCGTGGCACGTCGTGTCACCCGAACGCGGGACGTGGGACTGGTCGTGGACCGACCGCGTGCTCGACGGCTTCGCTGAGCGCGGCATCCGTCCGATCGTCGATCTGCTGCACTACGGCACGCCGACGTGGATCGAGGGCGAGTTCGCCCACCCCGACTACGCCTCCTACGTCGCCGAATACGCGGCGCGCGCCGCGGAGCGGTATCGCGACCTCGCCACCGACTACACCCCCGTCAACGAGCCGATGCTGCACGCGCTCTTCAGCGGCGAGTACGCGTACTGGCCCCCGTACCGTCGCGGACCGGAGGGACTCGTCGAGATCTCGACCGCGATCGCCCGCGGCTTCGTCGAGACCCAGCGGGCGGTGGCGGAGGTCCTGGGCGAGCGCGCCACCTTCGTGCACGTCGACGCGTCGATGAGGTACGCCGGTGACATCGACGCGCCCGAGCATCGGGAGACGGCCGAGCGCTACCGTCACCAGGCGTTCCTCGTCGAGGATCTCGTGACCGGAGCGGTGGGGGCCGGGCATCCGCTCCTCCCGCTGCTGCGCGCGCACGGCACCTCCGACGAGACGCTCGCGTGGTTCGCCGAGAACGCCGTGCAGCCCGACGTGATGGGCGTCAACTACTACCCCCGGCACTCGACGGAACTGTTCGAGAGCGGCATCCATCACTCCGGCGGCTTCGCCGACCCGCGTCCCACGCGAGACGACGGCGTCGAGGGCCTCGCTGAGATGCTGCGCACCTACGCCACCCGCTACGGCGCGCCGGTGATGCTCGCCGAGACGTGCGTGACCGACGACGTCGCGACCCGCCTGCGGTGGCTGGACGCCTCCGTGGCCACTGTCGAGGGGCTTCGCGCCGACGGGGTCGATGTCGTCGGCTACACGTGGTGGCCGCTGTTCGACATGTACGAGTGGACCTACCGGCACAGCGACGAGCCGCGGTCCGCCCATCTTCTGACCATGGGGCTCCACGACCTCGTGGAGACCGAGACCGGGCTCGCGCGCCGCCGCAACCCCGTCGCCGACCGATTCGCCGAGTACGCATCCCGAGGAGCACGATGACCACCGCCCGCCTGAC
>Ga0308161_1003684_pt1 | contig 14684 bp, 11 predicted proteins | sample PhyFR2_FD_201034 | JGI IMG/M metagenome (GOLD analysis project Ga0308161, IMG submission 201034) | Phyllosphere microbial communities from UC Gill Tract Community Farm, Albany, California, United States - DLSLF.R2 | ecosystem: Host-associated > Plants > Phyllosphere > Unclassified | place: USA...
GCGCAACACGCAGGCGCTGGTGCCGGTGGCAACCGACTTCATCGGCGTGGTGGGCGGCAGCCCGGCGGGCAACAACACCGCGCCGACCTTCACATCGCCCAATGCCTTCAGCATTCCCGAGAACAGCACCGCGGTGGGCACGGTGGCGGCGACCGATGCCGAGAGCCAGGCATTGACCTACAGCCTGGTGACGGGCGGCGACGCGGCGCTGTTCAACATCAACGCTGCCACCGGCGCACTGAGTTTCATTACCGCGCCCAACTTCGAAGCCCCGGCCGATATCGGCGCCAACAACGTCTACAACCTGACCGTGCAGGCCAGCGATGGCACGCTGAACACCACGCAGGCGATTGCCATTACCGTCACCGACGTGGTCGAGACGCCGGCCAATACGGCGCCCGTGTTTTCCTCGCCGACAGCGGCTTACAACGTGGCGGAGAACACTACTGCAGTGGCGACGATCACTGCCACCGATGCCGACAGCCCGACGCTGACCTACAGCATCGCCGGCGGCGACGATGCGGCCCGCTTCGCCATCAACGCCGCCACCGGCGCGCTCCGTTTCGTGACTGCGCCGGACTTCGAGGCGCCAGTCGATGTCGGCGCCAACAACGTCTACAACGTCACCGTACAGGCCAGCGACGGCGCTCTCGCCGCCAGCCAGGCCGTCACGGTGACAGTGACCAATGTGCTGGTGGAACCCATCGCCGGCACCGCGGGCAACGACACCCTGAACGGCACCACCGGCGCCGACGTCTTCGATATCAGCGCCGGCGGCAACGACACGGTGACGGCGGGCGCCGGCAGCGACACCATCCTTGCCGGCGCCGCGTTCAACGCCAATGACCGCATCGACGGCGGCTCGCCGGCCGACGACACGGTGGAAACCGACACCCTGGCGCTCAACGGCGACTATGCCGCAGGCGTCACGCTCACCGCGACCACGCTGGTCAATGTCGAAGAGATCACGCTCGGCGCAGGCAACAGCTACAGCCTGACCTTCAACGATGCCAACGCGGTGGCAACCACCGTCACCGTCGACGGCTCGGCCCTGGGCGCGGCCAATACCATGACCATCAATGCCAGCGCCGAGACGGAGTCGTCCTATACCATCACCGGCGGCGCCGGCAACGACGTGCTCACCGGCGGCGCCTGGTCGGACTACTTCGACATCAGCTTCGGCGGCAACGACATCGTCACCGGCAATGCCGGCCGCGATTCGGTATATGCCGGCGCGGCGATGACCGCGGCCGACCAGTTCAACGGCGGCGCCGGCGTCGACACGCTCTACCTGAGCGGCGACTACAGCGCCGGCCTGACCTTCGGCGCAAGCACCCTGGTCGGCGTCGAGGTCATCGTGGTCCAGGCTGGCAACAACTACAACCTGACCATGAACAACGCCATGCTGACCGGCACCCAGCAGGCCAGCGTGGAGGGCTTCGGGCTGGGAAGCGCCAACAGCCTGACCGTCAACGCCTCGGCCGAGACCGACACCGGCACCGTCTATACCCTGAGCGGCGGCGCCGGCAATGACAACCTCACCGGCGGCGCCGGCAACGACGTGCTCAACGGCGGCGCGGGCAACGACATCCTGGTAGGAGGCGCCGGCAACGACATCCTGACTGGCGGCGCGGGCAACGATACGCTCACCGGCGGGCTGGGCAACGATGTCTACGACTACAACACGCTGAGCGACCGCGGCACCACCGGCGACATCATCACCGCCTTCAGCAAGACCGGCACCAACGGCGTCGATACCCTGAACCTGCATGACCTGCTGCTCACGTTCACCGGCTACAACGGCGCCAATGCCTTCAGCGGCGGCTACCTGCAGTTCGATACGTCGTCTGGCGCCAATACCGTGGTGCGGGTCGACAGCACCGGCGGCGCCAACAGCTTCGTCACGCTGGCCACGCTGAACGGCACGCTGCTGCTGCAGTCCGATACCGCCAACTACGTGCTGTGAGCGCAGGCTCTCCGGCGCCTGCGGGTTTTCAGCTCACGCCGGAAGGCCCGGCCAGCACCGCCTTGACCCGCCGCGCCAGTTCCTCGCGGCGATAAGGCTTGTTGATGATGTCGAATTCGGCATGCCCGGTCTCGTTGCGTTCCAGCGCCGGATCGGCATAGCCGGTGGTCAGAAGGATGCGCAGTCCCGGATGCTGCCGCTTGGCCTCGCGCGCCAGCATCACGCCGTTCATGCCGCCTGGCATGATCAGGTCGGAAAACAGCAGCGCAATGCCGGCCGTGCTGTCGAGCGCCTTGAGCGCCTCGGCCGGGCTGGTCACCACGATGCTGTGGTAGCCGAGGCTCTCCAGCATGGCCTGCGCCAGTTCGGCCACCTCCATCCTGTCGTCCACCACCAGGATGGTTTCACCGGTTCCGGCATCAGGCGTGAAGGCCGGCGTAAAGGTGGTGCCAGGAATGGCGTTCTCGGTGGCGGGAAAGTAAAGCCGCACCGTGGTGCCGACGCCGACTTCGGAATACAGGTAGACGGCGCCACCGGACTGCTTGGCAAAGCCATACACCATCGACAGGCCCAGCCCAGTGCCTTTGCCTTCCTCCTTGGTGGTGAAGAAGGGGTCCATCACCCGGTTGAGCAGTTCCGGCGCAATGCCGGCGCCCGTATCGGTGACGGCGATGGAGACGTGGCGGCCAGCCTGCAGGCCGGAGAAGATATGCAGGTCTTCCTCGTTGATGACTTCATTGCGGGTGCGCAGCGTCAGCAGGCCGCCGCCCGGCATGGCGTCGCGCGCATTGAGCAGGATGTTGAGCAGGGCCACTTCCATCTGGGTCGGATCGACCTGGCAGTTCCATAGATCGGGCGCGGGCTCGGTGCGCAGCGTGATTTCGCTGCCCAGCGTGCGGCGCGCCAGGTCGGCCAGGTTTTCGGTCAGCGAGTTGAGGTTGAGGGTGCGGCCGTAGAGCCGCTGCTTGCGCGCGAACGCCAGCAGCCGTTGCGTCAGCAACGATGCCTTGTTGACGGCGCTGCGCACGCTGTCGACGTGGCGGCGCAACTGGCCACGGTCCGGGTTGGGCGTGGTCAGGTTCAGGTCCATCATCTCGAGATAGCCGGCCATCACCTGCAGCAGGTTGTTGAAGTCGTGGGCAATGCCGCCGGTCAGCTGGCCCAGCGCTTCCATCTTCTGCGCCTGCCCCAGCGCTTCCTCGGCATCGCGGCGCCGGCTGACGTCGAGCTGCGAACCGAAGAAATAGACCAGTTCGCCACTGGCATCGAACACCGGCGAGACAAACAGCGCATTCCAGAAGGACGAGCCGTTCTTGCGGTAATTCAGGATTTCCAGCGCGACATCGCGCCGCTCGCGGATCGCCTGGCGCATCTCGGCCACGGTGGCCGGATCGGTTTCCGGGCCCTGCAGGAAACGGCAGTTATTGCCCACCACTTCTTCCACGGCGTAGCCTGTCATCTGCAGGAAGGCCGGATTGGCGAACACGATCGGGTTGTCGGGCTTGCGCGGGTCGGTCACGACCATCGGCATGCGGGTCTTCTCGACCGCGGCAAAGAAGATATCGCGTTCGCCCAGCGCGTCGTTGGCTGGTGCGGTTGTCTGGCGGTGGCGCTGGGTTTCTGATGTGGGCATGGTATCGGGGCGTCGCCAGTGCAGCCGCGAGCACCTTTCCGCACGGCTTGCTGATGAGTTGCGAGTTATGGATGTTGTACTCTAGGCAGCTTTTCCGCGGCTGTCTGTAAGCGCAGCGGCAGGAACTATGTAGGATTTTGACTTTTCGGAAAGTACGGCATTGCGTTGCCATGGTCAGATGCACCTCCATCCGCATCAACATCGGCCGCTGCCGGATGTGGCATAGTCTGGCGGTTTCCCGGACTCTTTTCGCCATGGACAGCATAGACCTCGACGTACTCAAGACCTGCGAGCAGTGGATCGCCCAGGGCCGACCCTGCCAGCTGGTGACGGTGATCCGCACCTGGGGCTCCAGCCCGCGTCCCGAAGGCGCCACCCTCGGCTTGTCCGGCGACGGGCAGGTGATCGGTTCAGTCTCGGGCGGCTGCGTGGAAGACGACTTGATCGCCAGGGTACGGGCCGAGGGCATTACCCATACCCGGCCAGAGATCGTGACCTATGGCATCACCGCCGACGAGGCGCATCGCTTCGGATTGCCCTGCGGCGGCACCATCGAACTGGCGATCGAGCCGCTGTCGGCAAGGAGCCGCATCGGCGAACTGCTGGCGCAGCTCGGCCGGCACCAGCTGGTGGCGCGCCGGCTCGACCTCGCCACCGGAGACGTGACGCTGAGCCCGGCCAGCCCCGGCATGAGCATGCAGGTGTCGTCGTCGGCGCTGACGACGGTGCATGGACCACGCTGGCGCCTGCTCATCATAGGCGCCGGCCAGCTGTCGGCCTTTCTGGCGCAGATCGCCATCGGCATGGAATACCAGGTGACGGTGTGCGACCCGCGCGAGGAATACCGCAGCAGCTGGAACGTGCCGGGCGTGGACGTGGTGCATGCGATGCCGGACGACCTCGTGCTCGACATGCGGCTCGACGCGCGCAGCGCGGTGGTGGCCCTGACGCATGACCCCAAGCTCGATGACCTGGCCCTGATGGAAGCGCTGAAGTCGCCGGCCTTCTATGTCGGCGCCATCGGTTCGCGCGCCAACAACGCCAAGCGCCGCGAGCGGCTGAAGCTGTTCGACGTCAGCGATGAGGAACTGGCGCGCCTGCATGGCCCGATCGGCCTCTACATCGGCAGCAAGACGCCGGCCGAGATCGCCATTTCGATCCTGGCCGAGCTGACGGCGGTAAAGAATGGCGTGCAGCTGCCGGCCGGGATGCAGGTGGAGGCCGCCAAGCGCGCCGCGCAGCAGGCGCAGAGCGCGGCGTCCTGCGGCATCACCGGCTAGGGGCCTGCGAAGCGGCGCATTGTGCCGCTCGCGGCATGCTGTTTCCCGCAAGGGCCGTCTTCACGCCGCGGCGTTTCGTCCCCATCATTGCAGCCTGTGCCAAATGCATGAAAGGATGCGCCATGAGCAGCAAGACACTGCAACGCCAGCATGAGGCGCTGCGCGACGATATCGGAGACCTGATCACGCGCCGCCCCTTGCCCGGCCCCGGCCTGGACACGCGCCGGCTCGACCCCTTCCTGTTCCTGAACCACCACGGACCGCAGGTCTATGGCCGCGACAACCGCGGCCTGCCATTCGGCCCGCATCCGCATCGCGGCTTTGAGACCGTAACCTTCATCCTGCAGGGATCGCTGGCGCACCGCGACAGCGGCGGCCATGAAAGCGTGATCGACGAGGGCGGGGTGCAGTGGATGACGGCCGGCAGCGGCCTGATCCATGAGGAAGTGTCGCCACGGGCCTTCCTGGAAAGCGGCGGGCCGCTGGAGATCCTGCAACTGTGGGTCAACCTGCCGGCGCGGCTGAAGATGACGCAGCCGCGCTATACCGGCCTGCAGAAGGAAGCGATACCGGCGCTCCCCACCGCGGACGGCCGCGGCACGGTCAACCTGATCGCCGGAAGCTGGCAGGGCCGGCAGGGCCCATTCCAGTCGCTGACGGGCGTCTTCATGAGCACGGTGACGCTGGCCGCCGGCGGCAGCGTACGCTTCGAGGGACTGGCCGGGCGCCATGTGTTCCTGTACCTGGCGCGCGGGACGATCCGCATCGGCGATGAAGCCGCGCAGCAGCACCGGCTGCTGCAGCTGAGCGACGAGGGCGACATGGTCGACATCGTCGCCGACTCGGATGCGGTATTGCTGTTCGGCCATGCCCAGCCCATCGGCGAGCCGGTGGTGGCCCACGGCCCGTTCGTGATGAACACCCGCGAGGAGATCCAGCAGGCCGCCCGCGACTACATGGACGGCAAGTTCGGGGCTGCGCTCTAGCGGCGCAAGGAAATCGCCGCATCCCGCGCGGCAGCCACGGGAATGGCAGGCACGATTGCGCAGGTGCGTGGCCTGCCGCCTGCCATCAGGCCGCGATCCGGCCCGTGCGGTCGCACAGCAGGCGCCGGCCCTGCTGGCTGCAGGTCGCCATCACCTTGCCGCCGGCGGTATAGGCCTTGTAGGTCCATCCGTTGCCGCCGCGCTCCATCAGCATGAAGCCGAAGGTGGTGCTGTGGGTAATGCGTTCCAGCGTCACGCCCGGGGCCGGGGCCAGCGGCGGCAGGGGCGATGGCAGGGCAGGGCTGACGTCGTCGCCGCCATTGCCGCTGACGATGGTGGCCGGATGGTCCGTAGCGAAGGTGAGCGCCTGGAAGCTGTGCACATGGCCATGCAGCGCGAGCTGTATGCCGGCCGGATAATAGGCAAGGCCATTGACCTGCGCCATGGCGTCCTGTAGCGGCACATTGCCGCCGACAAGTTTGCCGTTATCCAGCACTTCGTAGCCCAGGACCGGATGATGGCTGGCAAAGAAGCTGCCGCCACGCACGCCGCCGGCAAGCCGGGCCACGCTCATCATCTGCTGCTGGTAGTTCAGCGACTTCGGATCATCCACGGCCAGCTTGGCAAACCCCGCCTTTGACGAGTCGAACACGATGAACTGGTCGCCGCCGCCCAGCGGCACCGCGTACGGCGGCGACAGGTTGGCCACGGTGTCGTTGCCCGCATCATTGCAGCTGCGTGCCGGCGTATAGGGCTCGGGCGCCAGGAAGCGGAACCAGCCCTGGCCGGCGCGCGCGCATTCCTCGTGATTGCCGCGCACGACCACCCAGGGAGCCGCCTCCAGCAACGGCGCGGCCGGCTTGAACAGATCGGCCTGCCACGTATCCCAGCCATAGCCCCAGGGACTGTCCTTGCAGCCGGCATTGCCCTCCGGGCAGGCGGTCTCGCGGTAATGGTAGTCGCCAACGTGCAGCACCAGGTCGGGCTTCAGGCTGGCCGCGGTGGCGGCAATGCGTGCCAGCGGCCACTGGTCGGCGTTATTGCAGTCCTGGAAGGCATTGTCGGCCTTCTTCATGCGGCAGCCGGTGTCGCCCAGGATGACGATGCGCTGCGGCTGCGCCTTGGGCAAGGGCAAGGTCTGGCCGCCGATGCTGGCGCTGGCGGCATCGGCCGGCAGGGTCGCCTCGCAGGTAATCACCGGGAAGTCGGATGGCTTGGAGTCGGCGGGCGCACTGGCGGTGGGACGCTGCGGCATGGTACCGCTGCCCGCCCGCAACTGCATGCGTTTCCCCACACTGCCAATGTTGATGATGGGGCAGGCGCCGTAGGTGCTGATTGCCCGGGCAACCGCCGCGCCATCTGCGCCAACCACCACATAGCTGTATTGCAGGTATTCAGGCTGGCTTGCTTCATCATTGTCATCCGAGAGGCCGTTACAACCGGCGACGAGCATGGCAAGCGCCAGCCCCATGAGTTTTTGCATGACTTGTCCTTGATTGGTTCCGGCCCGGACGGAATGGGAAGGGGCGGCATGTTGCAGCCGCGGGGCAATGTTCTGTTACCGCTACCGTTTAGCCGGTTCACTTTATTAGCGGCGCCGTGAAATCCGGTCGGCATCCTGTGATTCGCCTACGGCAAGACCAACCTGCGAGTGGCGAAAGCGCAGGTGGGAGGCCGGACTGGACGTGGCGAATCGACACCGCGGCAAGGCCGGCAGGCCTGGACTTCAAAAAGTTTATGTTAATGTTTCACGTCGTCAAAAAGACGCCGCAACGAACCCAAAACAATCCATGGCCGCGATGCCTGGCGCACAGGCGCCGCGAGCCGCACGGGAGACCAGGAGACAGCATGAAAATCCGCTTGAAGAAATTCGCCGCCATTGCCGGCATGACCGCCATCGGCATCCTCGCCACCAGCAGCAGCGCCTGGGCGCAGGCGCTGGAAAAACAGAAGGTGTCGATCGCCGTTGGCGGCAAGAACCTGTTCTATTACCTGCCGCTGACCATTGCCGAACAGCTCGGCTATTTCAAGGACGAAGGCCTGCAGGTCGAGATCAGCGACTTCGCCGGCGGCGCCAAGGCGCTGCAGGCGCTGGTGGGCGGCAGCGCCGACGTGGTGTCCGGCGCGTTCGAGCACACCATCAACATGCAGGCCAGGAACCAGGTGATCACGGCCTTCGTGCTGCAGGGCAGGGCACCGCAGATCGTGTTCGGCGTCTCCAGCAAGACCATGCCGAATTACAAGTCCATCGCCGACCTGAAGGGCAAGAAGATCGGCGTGACCGCGCCTGGCTCGTCCACCAACATCGTGGCCAACTTCGTGCTGGCCAAGGGCGGCCTGAAGCCCAGCGACGTTTCCTTCATCGGCGTGGGCACCGCGGCCGGCGCGCTGTCGGCGCTGCGTTCCGGCCAGATCGACGCCATTTCCAACCTCGATCCGGTCGTCACCATGCTGGAGCAGAAGCACGAGATCAAGGTCATCGCCGACACCCGCACCCTGAAGGACACCAATGAGCTGTTCGGCGGACCGATGCCCGCCGCCACCCTCTACACCACCGAAGCCTTCCTGAAAAAGAATCCGAACACCTCGCAGGCGCTGACCAATGCGATGGTGCGTGCGCTGAAGTGGCTGCAGAAGGCCGGGCCGTCCGACATCGTCAAGGTGGTCCCGGAGAGCTACCAGCTGGGCGACCGCGCGCTGTATCTCGAGACCTTCACCAAGGTGCGCGAGGCGCTGTCGCCGGATGGCCGCTTCCCGGAAGCGGGCGCCCAGACCGCGCTGAAGACCCTGCAGGCATTCGAGCCCGAACTCTCGGGCAAGAACATCGACCTGTCCAAGACCTTCACCAACGAGCTGGTGGCCAAAGCGAATGCCAAGGTCAAGTAATCCGGACCTGGCGCCGGCGCTGCTGTTGAACGACATCAGCTGCACCTTCGTTTCGAAGGAAAACCGGGCCCAGCGCTATACCGCGGTGGCCAACACCACGCTGGCCATCGCGCCCGGCGAGTTCGTGTCGGTAGTGGGGCCGACCGGCTGCGGCAAGTCCACGCTGCTCAACGTCGGCGCCGGCCTGCTGCAGCCGTCCTCGGGCGAGGTCAGCGTATTCGGCGAGCCGCTGGACGGCATCAACCGCCGCGCCGGCTACATGTTCCAGGCCGAAGCGCTGATGCCGTGGCGCAGCGCGCTGGAGAACGTGATTGCCGGCCTGCAGTTTCGCGGCATGCCCGATGCCGATGCCCGCGCGCTGGGCGAGCAGTGGCTGGCCAGGGTGGGGCTGCAGGGCTTCGGCGACCGCTATCCGCATCAGCTGTCGGGCGGCATGCGCAAGCGGGTGGCGCTGGCGCAGACCCTGATCCTGGACCCGGACATCATCCTGATGGACGAGCCGTTCTCGGCGCTGGACATCCAGACCCGCCAGCTGATGGAAAACGAAGTGCTGGACCTGTGGAGCGCCCGGCGCAAGGCGGTGCTGTTCATCACCCATGACCTGGACGAGGCGATCGCGATGTCGGACCGTGTCGTGGTGCTGTCGGCCGGCCCGGCCACGCATCCGATCGGCGAATTCATCATCGACCTGCCGCGTCCGCGCGATGTCGCCGAAGTGCGCGCGCATCCGCGCTTCGTCGCGCTGCACAGCCAGATCTGGGCCGTGCTGCGCGACGAGGTACTGAAAGGCTATCAGCAACAGAAGAGGCTGGCGTAGAGCATGTGGAATGTCATCAAACCGAATCACAGGAACATGCGCGTCTGGCAGTTCCTGGTGCTGGTGGCGGTGCTGCTGGTCTGGCACGTCGCCACCCGCAATCCGCAGGCCGCGTTCTTCTTCGGTGAACCGCTGAAGGTGCTGGTCAGGATCTGGCAATGGTTCACGGTGGGCAGCGGCACGCTCGACGTGGGCACCGGCGACAACACCTGGTTCACGCTCCATTTCCCGGCCGAAATCTATCCGCACCTGCTGGTCACCCTGACCGAGACGCTGCTTGCCTTCGTGATCGGCACCGCGCTGGCGCTGGTGGTGGGCCTGTGGCTGGCGCTGTCGCCGGTGGCGTCAGCCATACTCGACCCCTACATCAAGGCGGCCAACTCGATGCCGCGGGTGATCCTGGCGCCCATCTTCGCGATGTGGTTCGGCCTGGGCATCTGGTCCAAGGTGGCGCTGGCGGTGACGCTGGTGTTCTTCATCGTCTTCTTCAACGTCTACCAGGGCGTCAAGGAAGTCAGCCCGGTGGTGCTGGCCAATGCCAGGATGATGGGCGCCAATGCCCGCCAGCTGCTGCGCTCGGTGTACCTGCCTTCAGCCACCTCGTGGGTGTTTTCCAGCCTGCATACCTCGGTCGGCCTGGCCTTCGTCGGCGCCATCGTCGGCGAATACCTGGGCTCGGCGCGCGGCGTCGGTTACCTGATCCTGCAGGCCGAAGGCACCTTCGACATCAACACGGTGTTCGCCGGCATCGTCGTGCTCACCCTGTTTGCGCTGGTGCTGGACGGGCTGGTCGGCGCGATCGAGAAGCGGCTGATGAAGTGGCAGCCGAAATCGGGTGAGACCGAGCGGCTGTAGTGCGGCGCCCGACGCAATAAAAAAGCCGCCATGACTGGCGGCTTTTCTGGTTTCCTGCGGGTGGCGGGCTGTGGCAGCCCGTATCGCGGCTGATGCTTATGCCAGGTAGGCGGCGTAGCTGCAGGACTCGTCCGACTGCGCTTCACGGAAATCGACCATGAACAGCACGGCAAAGATGGCAGCCAGTTTCGCCGGGATTTTTTTCGCTTCTTCAAACGGGACGTACAGGGATGGCAGTGTTGCGGTGGTCATTGCGATTGCTCCTGAAGGTGAATTTTTCTATAGGGCGAAGATAAGGCCGGCCGCACTGGAAAGCCAATTGCGATCTTTGATGTGAGTTATCACGTCAATGAATGCCAGGGGCGCTCCCTTGCTACTTGGTGGTGATAGTGGAGCGCCGGCGGAGCAGGCGTTTGGTCTTTTGTGGTGCGCCAGACACATCAGGCCGCCATTCTTCCTGGTGCCGGCCTCGCTGCAGCCTGCCGCACCGGCGACGGCATCGCACGAAAATTGCTCGACCAGGCCGGCGCGGGCGTATGCGGTCGGCAGCGCCGATCCATTGCCCGCCAAATACCGGTATAGTGCCGCCCGAAACAGCTGGCAGAACCGTCCCGGGCTTTGACCAGGCCCACGGACCATTGATCAGGAAACCGCATGTCTCTATCCAACGCATCCTTCACCGAAACCGACCGCCGCCTGATGCGCGCAGCCCTTGCCGTTGCCGAGCGCGCCAAGGCCGCCGGCCGCCATCCCTTCGGCGCCGTCGTCGCCGACGAGCAGGGCAACATCATTGCCGAAGCCGGCAATAATTCGATGCCGCCGCAGGGCGACCCGACCCAGCATGCCGAGCGCGTGGCCGCGGCGCTTGCGGCGCAGAAGCTGGCGCCGCAAGCGCTGGCCCGCTGCACGCTCTACACCAGCGCCGAACCGTGCGCGATGTGCGCCGGCGCCATCTACTGGTGCAACATTGGCCGCGTGGTATATGCGATGTCCGAGGAAAAGCTGCTGGAACTGACCGGCAGCCATCCGGAAAACCCCACCCTGGCGCTGCCTTGCCGCACCGTGTTCGCCAGCGGCCAGCGGCCGACCGAGGTCGTCGGTCCGCTGCCCGAGATGGAGCAGGAAGCGGCCGCTCCCCATATCGGCTTCTGGGAGTAGGCGATGGAAACCATCGATCCGGTACTGTGGAATGACTGGCATCCGGTTGCCGCCGGCGCCAGCCTGGCCGTTGGCGCGATGCAGCCGGTGCGGCTGCTGGAGCAGGACCTCGTGATCTGGCGCAGCGCTGACGGCGCGGTGCAGGCCTGGGACGACCGCTGCCCGCATCGCGGCGCGCGGCTTTCGCTGGGCTGGGTGAAGGACGACCGCCTGGTCTGCGCCTACCACGGCTGGCAGTTCGATCATGCCGGCGCCTGCCGCCTGCAGCCGGCCCATCCGCACGACACGCCGCCGCGCACCGCCTGCGCCACGCGCTTCCAGGCGAAGGAGGCCTACGGCATGGTCTGGGTTTGCCTGGGCGAACCGGCGCGCGCGCTGCCGCCGTTTCCGGAACACGGCAACGACCAGTTGCGGCAGGTGCTGTGCGGGCCTTACCCGGTGCACGCCTGCGGCCCGCGCATCATCGAGAACTTCCTCGACATGGCGCATTTCCCGTTCATTCACACCGGCATTCTGGGCGACCCGCAATTCACCGAAGTGCCGGACTACCGGGTCGATCCGTATGACGACGGCCTGGGCGCGCAGGGCATGGAAGGCGTGATCGCCACCGGCTGCCGGGCTTACCAGCCGCAGGCCAACCTGCTGGCCGCCGACGGCGCCATGGTGGAATACACCTACCGCGTGGTGCGTCCGCTCACGGCCATCCTGACCAAGCTGCCGCAGACGCCGGACGGCCTGACCGAAGCCATCAGCCTGCATGTGCAGCCGCTGGACGAGGAGCATGCCCACGCCTGGATCGTGCTGGCCATGCACAACGACAGTTCCAGCGACGACGACCTGCGCGCCTTCCAGGACCGCATTTTCCTGCAGGACCTGCAGATACTGGAATCGCAGCGGCCGAAGCGGGTACCGCTGGAACCGGGCCTGGAAGTGCCGCAGCGGGCCGACCGGCTGTCGGCGGCCTATCGCCGCATGTTGAAGCGCATCGGGCTGCGCTATGGGGTGCTGCAGGCCGGGCAGGGCCGGTATTAGGAGCCTGTAAGGCAGGAGGATCGGCGGCTGCAACGCGCAAGAAAACGGGGCGCGTTTCGCATCAAAGCCTACTGCCGCGCAGGCGCCTAGGAGCCTGCGCGGCAGAAGGGTCGGCGGCTGCAACGCGCGAGAAAACGGTCCAGTTCGGTATCACCACCTGCGCCCAGGGGTTCGGCAAAGCAGTGCTTTGCCCCCTGGGCTTGTTGGCACTACCAAACTGTCCTCGTGTTTCGCACGTTTCGCATCAAAGCCTTCCGCCGCGCAGGCTCCTAGCGCTCCCGCAACATGCCGTCCTTGACCTTCATGATCGGCTTGAGCAAATAGTGCAGCACGGTCTTGCGCCCGGTGCGGATGTCCACGCTGGCGACCATGCCGGGCATGATGGACAGCGCCGCGCCGCCGCCGGTGGGCGTGCTGCCGCGGGTGCGCACCTGCACCGGGTAATAGCTTTCCGCGCGTTCGCCCGGACGTTCCGGCGTCACCGTGTCGGCGCCGATATGCTCCAGCGTGCCGGGAAAGCCGCCATAGATCGTGAAGTCGTAGGCGCTGAGCTTGACCATGGCCTCCTGTCCGACGCGCAGGAAGGCGATGTCGGCCGGCCGCACCCGCGCCTCGATCAGCAGGCTGTCCTCGCGCGGCACGATCTCCATCAGCTCCATGCCGGGCTGGATCACGCCGCCCACCGTATGCACCTTGAGCTGCTTGACCACGCCGGCCACCGGCGCCCTGACCTCGGTGCGGCGCAGCCTGTCTTCCAGCTCGGTGTTGGCCGCGGCCAGCGCCTGCTGCTCGGCGCGCGCCAGGCTGAGCTCCTTCATCGCGTCGGCGCGAAAGCGCGACGCCAGTTCATCGACCTTCTCGCGCGCCTCGCGCAGCGCCGCTTCCAGGCGCGGCAGCGCCAGGCGCGCGGCGTCCAGTTCGCCCTGCAGGTCATTGGCCTGGCGCTCCAGGCGCACCGCGTCGAGCTGGGTGATATAGCCCTGGTTGGCCATGGGCCGCACCATGCCCAGCTCGCGGCTCACCAGCGCATGGCTTTGCTGCAGCTGCTGCTGGCGGGCGCGCTTCTCCGCCAGTTCCTGTTCGCGCTGCCCCAGCTGCTGGCGCAGCACCGCGAGATTGGCGCGCAGCGCCTGCTGCCGGCTGGCATACAGCGCCGACTCTTGCGCCACCAGCGCCGGATGGCTGCCGGCAAGCTGTTCGGGCGCGCTGAACGGCTGGCCGCTGGCCTCGGCCGACAGGCGCGCAATGCGCGCCAGCAGCGCCCGGTTCTTGGCCCTGCCCTCTTCCGACTGCGATGCGAAGCGCACCTTGTCGATGCGCAGCAGCGGCTGGTCGCGGGCCACGCTGTCGCCGTCCTTCACCAATACCTCGGCGATGATGCCGCCTTCCAGGTTCTGCACCTGCTGCACTCGCGACGACGGAATCACCTTGCCTTCGGCCACCGTGAATTCATCCACCTTCGCCAGCGCCGCCCAGGCCAGCGCCACCAGCCAGAACAGGAGGCCCAGCCAGAACGCCCAGCGGGTGACGCGGCGTGGACCGTGCGCCAGCATGCCGGCCACGCCATGCAGGTAGTCGGCGTCATTGACCGGCTCCGGCAGCGCCGCCGTCGCCGGCTCCCAGCCCGACACCGGGCGCGCCTTCTGTTCAGCGCGCGACATGGACCTTGCCCGCCGCCAGCGCGGCCAGGACGGCATCGCGCGGCCCGTCGGCCACCAGCCGGCCCTGGTCCATCACCAGCACCCGGTCCACCAGTGACAGCAGCGAGCCGCGGTGCGACACCAGCACCAGGGTGCGTCCCGCCAGCTGCGCGCCTAGCCTTTCCTTGAACAGCTGCTCGGAACGGGCGTCCATCGCGCTGCTGGGCTCGTCGAGCAGCAGGATGGGCGGCGCCAGCAGTTCGGCGCGGGCGATCGCGATGGCCTGGCGCTGGCCGCCCGACAGGTTCACGCCGCGCTCGCCGACCTGCTGGTCGTAGCCCTCGGCCGACGCCGCCACGAAGTCGGCCACGCCGCCGATGGCGGCCGCGCGCAGCATCGCCTCGTCGTCCACGCCGCTCTCGCCCAGCACG
>Ga0308161_1003687_pt1 | contig 14679 bp, 8 predicted proteins | sample PhyFR2_FD_201034 | JGI IMG/M metagenome (GOLD analysis project Ga0308161, IMG submission 201034) | Phyllosphere microbial communities from UC Gill Tract Community Farm, Albany, California, United States - DLSLF.R2 | ecosystem: Host-associated > Plants > Phyllosphere > Unclassified | place: USA...
ACCAGATCTGATTCCGATACCGGCCGCCGGGCATCATATTGTCGCTGGGGGACTGGGCAAAGGCCTGCACCTGCAGTGGATCCGCGGTGAAGGTTTCGGCCAGCCAAGCCTCGGAAACGACCTGTTTCCCGGTCAATGCACGACCGCCGTTGACATACATATGTCCAAAGCGGGCAAGGTCGCGCAGGGTGGCATTAAAGCCACCATCAAACATGCCGGTTCCGAACTGATCCACACCCATGACAAGGTCTTGCTGCGCACCAATTTTTGACCAGATGTAGTCCGAGAGGAGTTCTTGAATCGGGGCTCCACCAGCAGATTCAAGGACCCATCCCAGAACGTCGGTTTCGCACGAGCGATACTCAAAGGCACCCCCGTGGGCCGACTTGGCCTGCAAGGTCCGTAGGAACTCATACATGCCGATGGGCCCAATAGTTCCATGCGATGGAGCCCAGCCAATGGCTTCCTCCAGCAGTCGGACTTCTGCACCCGGGTCTAGATACTCTTCCGAGAATTTAATCCCAGAACGCATGTCCAAAATGTCCCGCACACGTGCCCCGGCATAACCACTGGTACATAGCGCTGGCACATACTTGGTGACCTCTTGCTCCGGGTCTAGCAAGTCCGCATCAATGAGCGCGCCCGCTAGGGTACCGACCAGAGTTTTACTCACCGACATCAGCAGATGGTCGGTCAGCGAAGTCATGGTGTTGTAGTACTTTTCCCAAAGGATTCGGCCGTTGTGCATGATCAGCACCGCGTCGGTGTTGGTCGCATGCATCACCCCGCGTACGGTCAGCGCGGGGTCGGTGATGCTGGCTTTCGCTACTTCCAGCTTGCCCATTTTCTCTTCGGCCAAGTGCAGTTTCACAATAGGGCCATCACCGCGGGAAACCTTCACGGTGGGGTGGATGCGGGCGATGTTCTGGAAGGAGCGCTTGATGTTCTGCGGGTACTGCCAGTTGGCGATGTTCAGCGCCTTGCTGGAGTCCCCGGAGGCTTGTGCCGACTGTGGCGCGGCGTCGGTGGCCTCAGTCGCCATGCTCTGCCGTTGGAACGTCAATGCCCTTGTACTGGGAGCGGATAGAGGAGATGAAGTGCTTGGCGTCGATGCTGAGCTTGGTCTTCTTCTTGCCCTCGTATTGAAGTTTGGCCTTGGTGACCAGGACCCCAAGGTCGGCCCCTTTCCAGCGGTAGTCTTCTACGCCGTAGATGCGCAGGAAGAATGCTTCTTTGTGTGATTGCAGTTGGTGCCAGTCCAAGGCGGCACGGGAGAACTGGAGCTTGCCTCGCGAGTCGAGGAAGTATTTTCCGGTGCGTGGAGCATGGGTGATGTACTGGAGGATGTCATCGGTTTCCTTGATGATCATGTGGCTCCAGACATCGGCCCCGCTCATCTCCTCCCAGCGTTCGTTGATTTCATCAACATCCAGCTCGAATTCGACATCCAGGAATTCAAGCAGGTGGAAGAGGAAGAGCGGAACGTCGGCATAGGCACCGGCGGTGACGTTGGTGATGGCGCTGGCTCCGGAGATGCGCGGGTTCAGCTCCCCGAGGTAGACCTCGTCGGTGTCGGTATCCACTAGGACGTCGACTTCGAAGAATCCGCGGTAGCCGGCGGATTCCAGGCCGTTGCCGACCTTGCGGACCAGATCGATGGTGCGCGAACGCTGCGAATCGGTGAGCACGTCAGGGTGCATCTCGTTTCCGCACCAGCCGCCCTTGTATGGGGTCAGCTCCTTGTATCCGGCGAGTTCGGTCAGGATCGGGCCAACTACGGTGCCGCATCCGGTGAGGACCGCTTCCACGGCGACCGGCTGGTTGTTGATCCGCTTCATCACCTTGAGCTCTTCGCCGATGATGTTCTTGGAGTACTGCTTCCACTGCTGCGGCGAGTCGATGAAGAAGGTGGTCTTTCCCGAATCGCCGTACGGGGTCTGGACGACCAGATCATCACCCAGCCCTGCTTCATCAGACAGCGCCATGAGCTCCTCGTAGGTCGATGCCTTGCCCAGGATGTTGGGGACCGATGGGGCACCGGCGGCGTTGCCGAGCTTGGTGGTGACAATCTTCGAGTCAAGTTCCTCGCGCAGGGCGGCGGAGGGCAGGATCAGGTCGTAGCCCAGTTCCTCGCAGATGGCTTCGGTGTCCTCATCGAAGAACACCATGGCAATTTTGGGCCGAGGCCCGCCTGGGGTGCACTGGGAATCGATGTATTCGCGAACTTCCGGGTTTTCCAGCAGCCAGTTGTTGATCTCTTCGGCGCTCTGGAACTCGATGTAGGGCTTCTCGGCTGGAGTGAAGACGCGAGGGTGGTGGCCATCCCAGCCGTCGTAGTAGGTGATGTAGCTGAACTTGCGGACCCAGCGGTCCAGGCCGAGCAGGTTGACCGGGGTGGCGCCGAGGAAGAAGATGGGGGTCTTGTTGGTACGGAAGAAATGGCGGACTTCGCTCATGTTCTTCAGCTTGCGTTCAAAGGGCAGGACCTTGTTGGAGATCGCCTCTGGCATTTCCTGGTTGTAGGCGGCATCAACAGCCACGTTGGCGCTCAGATGATCTGTAGCGGTGCGTGCCTTGTGACGCAGCTTGTCCAGGTCGCTTGGCTTGGGCATGCGGGGACGAGAAGCCGGGGCGTGGGCTTCAAGGATATTGGCCATGATGTGTTGCTGTCCTATGAAACTGTCTGAAGGAGGTGGAGGGCACGACAGAATGCGTGACAGTTTCATGCTCAATGCTGTGCGTGAGCAACAGAGACTTTTGCGATGAACGCGCGGTGAACATTGACCCGCACCGTGGACTTTGGCCTATGACTAGGCGAAAGACCCGGATGCGGGGTCAATGGGCAAGTAACGTTACCGACTATTTCGACAGGCTAGCCAGCGATGGTGGCCGCAAAATCCGTTTCCTGGAATTCAAAACCGGCCTGGGCCAAGACTTCGCTGGTGACTTTTCGGCCGGTCAGGGCCACCCGCGCATTGGAGCCCATGACGGCGGCGCCAATCCTTGGCAGAACCGACCCGGTGGGCAGGCCTGGCAGTCCGGCGATGGATCGCAGGGCGGCCATGACTTCGGTATTCCGCAATGGCCAGGGACTGGTTCCATGTACCAAGCCGGCCGGGATCTGCGGCTCTTCTAGTCCGAGCATGCAACGAATCAGATGCAGCCAATCTTGCAAGCCAATCCAGCTGAACCACTGTTGTCCGTTGCCCATTGCTCCGCCCAGGCCGGTATTCACCAGCATGTTCAGCGGACCGAGCAGCGGAGCATCAGGGTGCATCACCAGCGAGGTGCGCAGGATGTAGCGTTGTTCGGCGTTCACCTCTGCTTCATTAAAGGCCTGCTCCCATGCCGAAGCGACGCCGGTCATTTCGGGCAGCGCCCGGTGGTCGCTGGGGATGGGGCTGGATTCGGTCAGCTCGGCTTCACCGGCATCGCCGAAGATCGCGGTGGTGCTCGACTGGATCCAGGTGGCCAGCTTCGGTGCCGAGGCCGCGGCCTGAGCCAGAGTCTGGGTGGAGGTCACTCGCGAGTCGGTGAGGGCTGCGATGTTGGCCGGGGTGTTGCGCTTGTCCACGCGCTCGCCGGCCAAATTGATCAGGTGGACCGGGTGGTCGCTGCGCAGCGCGCCGGTCCATGGTCCTTGGTGCACGCCGTCCCAGATGAACTGTTCGGCAGGGAAATCGGCTTCCGCGTTGCGGGTAAGCACCGCTACCGACATGCCTCGGCAGACCAGGTCGGCGGCGAGGTTGCGGCCGAGGAATCCGCGGCCGCCGGAGATCACGATCTGGGCATCGCGCTTGCGGTGCGCGGTGGGCGCAACGATCTTGTAGAGCCGTGCCGCTGCCACGGCGAAGTCCTTGCACAAAGCGTTGGCGACGGTGAACTTGAACGCCGTGGTGCCGGGCCCGGAGAGCTGGACGGTGAAAAGCACCAGGCAGCCATACTCGTGATCATCGACCTGCCAGCGCAGGGTCATTTCGCCTGCTGGCTGTGGCTGGGTGAACTCGACCATGCGTGTTTGATGATTGCGCCGGGTGATGGTTCCGGACGGTGCGGTGTTGCGGTGCAGCGGGCCGAAAACCTTGCCCGGGGCAAGCAGATCCACCTTGGTGCCAACGCCTCGCTGGTCATCGTGGACGACGAAGCCGTCAAAGCTTTTCATCCAGAGGCCCGTTTGCGAAAGGTTGCCGACGATCGAATAGACGGCTTTGGGATCTGCGGCCAGGAACTGGGTTTCGGTGCGCTGCCAGTGGGTGAATTTATTCTGGGTGCTCATCGTGGTAGTTCCTTCCAGCTCGGGACATCGGGCATAGCTCAAGGCTACTGGGCGCGGCTATGTTTTCTACGTGCGACATCGGTGTGTGAAGGGCATGAAAAAGCTCCCCGTATCCTCAAACCGTGAAGGTAACGAAGATAGGGGGAGCTAGATCAACTAGCGCTTAGGCAGTGACCTTTGCGCCGACTTCCTGTTCCATCTCGGAGAACTCCGAATCGATGGTTGGGTTTGGACGGTAGGTGGCCCGAGAGACCAACCAAGCAACCACCAAGGCTACGACAAAACCAGGATCCACCGCCCAATCAAAATATTCAACCCGCTTAGCTTAGTGGGGCGTACTGATTCCAGTTGGGTAAAGGGCGTATTTGATACTGTTTCCGAATTTGGGCCAGACGACATACGGGACAATGTTCCCCGGGAATTTCGCAGGCTTGGGCCCCCACGTTCGAACATTAAGCGACTGTCCATTTGCTGAAATTGTGAACACGATCGTATTGCCCGCACCCTCAAGATGGCCGGGTAGGGAATAAAGCTTGAAATGGCGACTACCAACTTCGGTGACCCGAACTGGGTTTTTGCCGGTCAAGATGAGCTTTTGCCCTACGCGTGGATTGTTCACCATGCCCCCGATAGGGAAGAGCGACTTTAGCTTTGGCTTTATGAAGGAAAAGACTCTGTTACCAGATGACCACTTCCACGGCGTAGATGGGTACAAACGATAACTCAGGTTATAGCCGTAACCTGCAGCTGGCATGGCAATCTCGCCCGGTGCGAATGCTGCAGAAGCTGGCGGGAGAGTGCTTGACGCCCTATCAGCGGGATCAAGGCGTTGTTCCTCATGAGATGCTCGTCCGTCATCCGCAAATGCTGTGGGTGCAACCGACACCGCCAAGAGCGAAGCAGAAATAATCACTGCGGATATGGACTTTACTAGTCGATTCATCGACTTCCGATCTATTCATTGCGAGTGAATTGATGAGACTAGTCGATGCTATTCGTTAATTTTCCGGAAATCAACAAAATAATAAATATGAAGTCAAATGGTTGATTGCAGGCTTAGGTGTTGGCATGAGGGTAGGTGGTCACGCGTCAAACACAATGAACCGCCTCATTGAATAAGTGACTCGCGCCTGAGGCAAATTGATGCGTTGAACACGAATGTGACTGCCTTTCAAATCGTCAAATAGTGCGCCCATAATGTTTGGAGTCCGTAATCACGAAATGCGAATTCATGGAGAAAAATGTCAAGAAATAACGAATTTCTCTAGGGTTGCGTGGGGCGGAACTCGCGCTACTCTAGAGAAATTCTACATTTACGCCTTGAAGCTAACTTCTTTTTCCATCTCGGAGAATTCCGAGTCGATGTTTGGGTTAGGGCGGTACGTGGCCCGTGAGACCAGCCAAGCAACGAGTAATGTCACGATGAAACCTGGAACGATTTCATACATTGCTGCGGACAATGGCTTGATGTTGCCCCAGACGAGGACGATTACAGCACCGGACAGCATGCCGGCGAAAGCGCCGATGGCGCTGAGCTTACGCCAGTATAGGGATAGTAGAACGACCGGACCGAACGCTGCCCCGAATCCTGCCCAAGCGAAAGAAACAAGTTTCAAGATTGACGAACTTGGATCCAAAGCAATGACCGCTGCAATAACTGCCACCAGAAGAACACCAAAACGGCCTAGGTTCACCAACTTCTTAGGTGATGCCTTGCGTCCTGTGATGTTATATAGATCCTCCACTAGTGCCGAGGAACAGACGATTAGCTGTGAGGACATGGTGGACATGATGGCGGCCAGGACAGCCGCCAAAACTAGTCCGGCGATTAGTGGGTGGAAGAAGAGCTGGCTGAGCAGCAGGAAGACGGTTTCGTTGCGTTCCTTACCCAGCGGGTTATCGGCAAAATACGCAATGCCGATGAGCGCGGTGAATACCGCACCCAAGGTGGTCAGGAACATCCAGCTCATGCCAATGCCGCGGGCTGCTTTAGCCTCACCTGGGGTACGCAGAGCCATGAAGCGAACGATGATATGTGGCTGGCCGAAGTAGCCCAGGCCCCACGCTGCGGTGGAGAAAATTGCTACGGCTGCCACGATCCAGCTGCTGTCGTTGAAGGACGAGAACAGGTTGAGCGCATCGGGATTCACCGCAGTAATACGTGAACCGAGAGTCTGGAAATCACCCATGCGAATCACGGCAACAATTGGCACTGCGATCAACGCAGCGAACATCAAAACACCCTGCACCATGTCGGTCAAGGAAGCTCCGAGGAAGCCACCGAAGAGCGTGTACAGCAAGGTAATGACGGCAACAAAGAACATGCCAGAAAGGTATGGCCAGCCGAAGGATGCTTCGAAGAACTTGCCTGCGGCAACCATGCCTGAAGAGACATAGAAGGTGAAGAACACCAGGATGATCAGGGAAGATCCGATGCGCAACAGGTGGCGGTTGTCCTTCAGGCGCTTCTCGAAGAAGCTCGGAATGGTGATGGCGTTCTCCGAGATGGCGGTGTAGGAACGTAGCCGCGGAGCGACATACTTCCAGTTCAGCCATGCACCGATCAGCAGGCCGATACCGATCCATGCAGCGTGCAGGCCGCCGAGGTAGATGGCGCCGGGCAGGCCCATGAGCAGCCAGCCGGACATGTCGGAGGCGCCGGCGGACAGCGCGGCAACCCATGGTTTCAGGCCGCGGTCGGCCAGCATGTAGTCGTCGATATTGTTGGTTCGGCGATACGCGACATAGCCGATGCCAAGCATGGCGGCCATGTAAATTGCGATCGCGATCATCTGGAAAGTCTGGTCGGACATTGTTCCTCATTACCGTTGCTGTCCCGAATCGTTGACGTGATCCGGAACGCGGATTCAAGTGGTGCGAGTCACCACTATGGCACGAATTCTGCGCTTTGTCGCAAGTGCCATAACTGTCTGGAAGGTTCGTTTTCCTAATCGACCGTATCGAAGTCTTTGGGTGTAGCCAAAATTACTGAGTCATCTGCGTCACTCATTCCGGGCTGCGCGTGCAACATGTTACGCACCGCCTGAATCCCCGGTGACTTGGTCGAAGAGTGGCGCATGGCGGTGAAGATGGTGCGGGCCGGGGCGCCGGGCAAATCCACGGTGCGCAGGGATTCCAGATTTGAGCGCAAGACCAGATCCGGGAGCATGGCTACGGCGTTTCCGGTCTGGACCAGTTCCACGTGGGCCTGCAGGTCGGCGGTTTCGTAGCGCAGATCCGGTTCGAAGCCGGCCAGGCGGCAGGCCTGCAGGGCCCAATGCCGGCTGGCGGCGCCGTCTGGCTCCACCACCCAGGGCAGGGTGGCGGCATGTTCCAGCAGGGTGACCCGGTCGAAGTCCTCGTTGCCTTTCGCGCCACGCGCAGGCAGCGCGAGGCGGATGGGGTCATGGGTCAGCACGCGCCGGTCGAGGCTGGCGTAGTGCGGGGCCGAATGCCCGGAATACTGCTCGGCCACCACTAGATCGAAGCTGCGGCTGCTGGTTTCCTGCAGGGCGTCGGCAGGTTCCTGCTGGCTCATTTCCACGCGCAGTTCCGGGTATTTTTCGCGCAGTTCGCGCAGCACCGGCGGCATCAGGGCGAGCATGGCGGTTTGGAAAACGGCCAGCCGCACGGTGCCCGCGACCTTGGACATGGTGCCGGCCAGATCCGCTTCGGCGTGCTCCATGGCTTCGAGCAGGGTTTCGGTGTGGGTGACCAGCAGCTGGGCCTGCGCGGTGAGCTTAAGCGTGCGTCCGGTGCGGCGCAGCAGGGGGACGCCGACTTCGGTTTCCAGCTGGCTCAGCTGCTGGGAAATCGAGGAGGGAGAGTAGCTCAGGGAATCGGCCACTTCGGCGATGGTTCCGCGGATGCTGAGCTCCCGGAGAAGTCGTAGTCGTCGCAGTTCAAGCACCGGTTTTCCGCCGTTCGATTGTGATGTTTGTGACCTGCCTCAATACATTAGCAAACCCGAACAAATATCTTCGGTTTTGTTCGCTTTTGCTTAACGCAACTTAGGTTCATACTCGAATTTGCACACAGCTTTTTTGCACGGAAATCAGCGTCCAAAAAAGCCATAACGACATTAATGTTCGGTGCCGAACCCAGACTGAAAAACTTTGCATCGAAGGGACCACTAAGTGTCTTCACTCTCCACCCAGCACACCGTGCCGGCAGCAGTAGATGCTGCGGGCAACCCGCTTACCTCTCCAGCAGAACTTGCCGAAGATGTCATCGCGTTGGTGCGCCGCTGGCTCACCGAGGCATCCGACTATCCTGTTGATGCCGCGGCCGCCCGACTGGCCGGTGTGCTCAAGGATCCCAACGGCCTGGATTTCACCGTGGGATTCGTCGACGGAGTCATCCGCCCCGAAGACCTGAGCGTGGCTGCCGCCAACCTCAAGAAGCTGGCTCCCAAGGTTCCAAGCTTCCTGCCGTGGTACATGCGCAAGGCCGTGGGCCTCGGCGGAGTCATGGCACCCGTAGTTCCGCAGGTAGTTGTTCCCATCGCACGCAAGGTCCTGCGCGAGATGGTGGGCCACCTGATCATCGATGCCTCCGACGCCAAGCTCGGCGGAGCCATCAAGAAGATCAAGCGCGAAGGCGTCAACCTGAACGTCAACCTCCTGGGCGAAGCCATCCTCGGCCAGGGCGAAGCCGCCCGCCGCTTGGAAGGCACCACCGCACTGCTGGCACGCGACGACGTGGACTACGTATCCATCAAGGTTTCCTCCACTGTGGCCCCGCACAACCACTGGGCCTTCGACGAAGCCGTGGAGCACATCGTCGAGAAGCTCAGCCCGCTCTACGAGCTGGCTGCACGCAGCCCCAAGAAGAAGTTCATCAACCTGGACATGGAAGAGTACAAAGACCTGGAACTGACCATCGCGGTCTTCACCCAGATCCTCTCCAAGCCAGAATTCAAGGATCTGCCCGCCGGCATCGTGCTGCAGGCCTACCTGCCTGACGCGCTGTCCGCCATGATCGAATTGCAGGAGTTCTCCGCAGCCCGCGTGGCCGAGGGCGGCGCGCCCATCAAGGTGCGCGTGGTCAAGGGCGCCAACCTGCCAATGGAAACCATGGAAGCCGACATCCACGGCTGGCCGCTGGCCACCTGGCACAGTAAGCAGGACTCGGACACCAGCTACAAGTCCGTCCTGGAATACGCGCTGCGCCCTGACCACGTGAAGAACGTGCGCATCGGCGTCGCCGGGCACAACCTCTTCGACGTGGCCCTGGCCTGGCTGCTGGCCAAGGAGCGCAACGTCACCGACGGCATCGAATTCGAAATGCTGCTTGGCATGGCTACCGGCCAGGCCGAAGCGGTCCGCCGCGAAGTCGGCTCCCTGCTGCTCTACACCCCGGTAGTGCACCCGCAGGAATTCGACGTGGCCATCGCCTACCTGATCCGCCGCCTCGAAGAAGGCGCCAGCCAGGAAAACTTCATGTCCGCGGTCTTCGAGCTCTCCAAGAACGAGCAGCTCTTCGAACGCGAGAAAAACCGCTTCCTCGCCTCCCTGGCAGCCCTGGGCAATGAGGTTCCAGCCCCGCACCGCGTGCAGAACCGCCAGGTCCAGGACCCAGCGCTGACACAGGTCATCGAAGGCTTCGCCGACGGCTCCACCGAATTCTTCAACACCCCGGACACCGACCCGGACCTGGCGCAGAACCGCACCTGGGGACGCGAGATCCTGGGCAAGATGGAAGCCTCGCCTCTGGGCAAGGACCTGGTGAAGGCCAATACCATCAACGCAGCCGGCGAACTGGATGAAGCCATCGCCATGGGCGTGGATGCTTCTGGCGACTGGCAGGCACTGGGCTCGGCCAAGCGCGCCGAGATCCTGCACCGTGCAGGCCTGCTCTTCGAAGAGCGCCGCGCCATGCTGCTCGAAGTCCTCGGCTCGGAATGCGGCAAGACCATCGACCAGGGCGACGTGGAAATCTCCGAAGCCATCGACTTCGCCCACTACTACTCACAGCTGGGCCGCGAACTCGATGAGGTGGATGGCGCAAAGTACGTTCCGTCGAAGCTGACCGTGGTGACCCCGCCATGGAACTTCCCGATGGCCATCCCTGCCGGTTCCACCCTTTCAGCCCTGGCCGCGGGTTCGGCCGTGATCATCAAGCCGGCAACCCAGGCTGCCCGCGTGGGTTCGATGATGGTCCAGTGCCTCTGGGACGCTGGTGTTCCCAAGGACGTGCTGCAGCTGGTCTTCGTCGGCGATCGCTCGCTGGGCCAGCAGCTGGTTTCCGATGAGCGGGTTGACCGCTTGATCCTCACCGGCGGCTATGAAACCGCGCAGCTCTTCCGCTCCTTCCGCAAGGACCTGCCGCTGCTGGCAGAGACTTCGGGCAAGAACGCCATCATCGTCACCCCGCACGCCGACTTGGATCTGGCAGCGCGCGACGTCGTGCAGTCGGCCTTCGGCCATGCCGGACAGAAGTGCTCGGCTGCCTCCCTGGTGGTCCTGGTCGGCTCCGTGGCCGATTCGCGCCGCTTCAACAACCAGCTGATCGACGCGGTGAAGTCGCTGAAGGTTGGCTACCCATGGAACCCTGAATCGCAGATGGGCCCATTGATCGGCGAGCCGGGCGAGAAGCTCAAGCGGGGTTTGACCATCCTTGGTGACGGCGAGCGCTGGGCCATCGAGCCGAAGCAGCTTGATGATTCGGGCAAGCTCTACTCTCCAGGCGTGCGCTATGGCGTGCAGCGTGGCAGCGAATACCACTTGACCGAATACTTCGGTCCGATCCTGGGCGTCATGACCGCGCAGAGCCTGGAAGAAGCCGTACAGATCGTCAACGAGGTGGACTACGGGCTGACCTCGGGTCTGCATTCACTGGATCGCGGCGAGATGGCCTACTGGCTGGATAACATCCAGGCCGGCAACGTCTACGTGAACCGTGGCATCACCGGTGCGATCGTGCAGCGACAGCCATTTGGCGGTTGGAAGAAGTCGGCCATTGGTGCCGGCACCAAGGCCGGTGGCCCGAACTACCTGATCGGCATGGGCAGCTGGGTTGATGCCCCGGTCAAGGACACCGCGGCGCTCTCGCGCTTTGACGAGCAGCTGCTCGCCGCCGCCGAGCTGGATCAGCCTCAGGCGCAGTGGCTGGCTTCGGCCCTGGGCAGCGACAAGTTTTGGTGGAACACCGAGTTCAACCAGGCCAAGGACCGCTCGGGATTGATCGCCGAACGCAACGTCTTCCGCTACTGCTCGGTGGATGTCACCGTCCGCTTTGAGCAGGCAACCAGCGGCCAGGGCCTGGCCGAGGCTTTGCGCGTGGTGGCTGCCGGTGTGACCGCGGGTTCGCGGGTGCACCTGTCCTTGGATGCTGATCTACCACGCGAACTGCGCAACCTGCTGGCTGAGCACTCGGTCACCGTGGTGCGTGAAAACGCAGAGCAGTTCGCCGCCCATGCCGCCAAGCTGGCTGCGAAGACCGGTCCGGATTCGGCTGCCCGCATCCGATTGATTGGCGGATCGGTGAAGGACATTGCAGAGGCCACGGACGGCAAGCCGGATGTCGCTATCTACGCTTCGCCGGTGACTGCTTCTGGTCGCGTTGAGATGCTGCCATTCCTGCACGAGCAGGCAGTATCGATCACTGCTCACCGATTCGGCACCCCGAACCACTTGAGCGACGGCCTGGTCTAGTCTCCGGGTAGAACAAATGCAGCCAGCATTCCTTATATAAGGAATGCTGGCTGCATTTTTGCCTTCTTACTTCTTGGCGGTCTGGTATTTGCGTACGAGGAAATCGGCCACGGCAGACAGCAGGGCGGGGACGACATAGCGCCCCATGGTTGCTATGACGAAGGCCGGGAGAGATCCCTGCTCGGAGGTGATGGAAGCCTGGGCGATGAATCCCATGCCGATGGCCGAAAGGATGCCGGTGATCCAGCCGGCCAGTGAGCGCGAGCGCAAAACGAACCAGCCCACCAAGGCGAGCAGCGGCAGCAGCAGGCCCCACACCGTGAAGTAGCCGGCATACTGCCCGGTGAGGTCCAGGGCCGAAACCATGAACCAGTCGCCGTATTCGACGGTATCGATCACCGGCAGTTTCAGCACCACGTCCAGGATCTGCGAGAGCAGGACCAGGGCCATGGCAAAGAGCTTCGTGTCGGTACGTCCTGGCAGGAACCAGAAGCTGGCGACGGCAAGCACGCGGATGGCCCACATCGCCATGATGATCAGCAGGCTTCCACCGGTGATGTAGTGGGCGGTGGCCAACACGGTCGAGCCAGCGATGCAGACGATTAATAGGAGCCATACGCCAATAAGTCGGGCAGGCAATTGCAACAGTGGTTTTTCTTCGCTCACTGGCCCAAGTCTAGTGAGGGTGGCTGTGCAAGCGCTGTTTTGATAGTCGCGGCTGTCCTAGACCTCCAGCTTCAGTGCCTTGCGCAGGGTCAGGGAGCCACCGGTGTGCATCACTGCCCGGCGATAGATTTTCTCTGCAAAGAGCAATACTGCCCAGCAGGCGGCCAAGAGGATGACCAATGAAAGGATTGGCTCCCACAGGGCAACCTCGCCGGATAACAACCGGATGGGCATGGCTACGGACGAGGCGATGGGAACGTAGGAGGCCGCAACCAAGAAGCCGTCCTTGGCGTACAGGCCGATGAACAGGACTGCAATGAGCACAGTGACCACTGGGCCGCTGGATTGCTGCAGGTCTTCGGTTCTCGTTGCCAGCGATCCAAGGGCGGCCCAGATGCCGGCCAAGACCAGGAAGCCGCCAAAGAAGAAGACCGCAAACCATCCGGCGACCTGGGAAACAACACCGAGGAACGGGATCTCCAAGGGCGACAGATACGCCGCCAACAGCCCGACGCTGAGGAAGACCAAGAGCTGGATCATCGCCAGAATGACATTTCCAACGATTTTTCCGGTCAACAATTGGCGTAGCCGGATGGTGCTGGCGAGGATCTCCACCACGCGGTTCTGTTTCTCTTCAATCACGGAGTTGGCGATTGGCATGCCGAAGAGCAATGTGGCCATGTAGAAAAGGAAGGAAAAGAGGAATCCCATGGCCTTGACCATTGAATTCCGGTCGGCATCGCCTTGAAGCTGGGATACCTTCAACGCATCTGCAGAAGGCAGGCTCGCGGCATCCAGCCCTGCGGATGCAAGTAACTGGTCAGTAAGTATCGTGTCGGCACCGTCGGCAACCAGTTGGCGAAGCTGATCATCAACTTCGTCAAAGCCGGTCAGCGAATAGGCTTGCCCATCATTGCTGCTGGACAGCATCGCATTGAGGTCGCCATCGCCAAGTTGTTGCCTTGCTTCTTGCTCGGTGGATTGGGCAATACGCAGCGAAACATCGTCGGGTTTGTCTTTCTGGACTTGGGTGAGCACTTGATAGCTGGACTCATCGGTAGCTGTTACCGAGAATTCTGTACTACGGCTGCCAAGAATGCTGGAGACGACAATCGATCCGATGATGACCACCAATGTGCCAATGGTGGTGATGACGAAAGCTTTGTCGCGTAGTTTCGTTTCGACTTCTCGCAGGGTGACGATCAGCCATGCCGGGCTAGTGGTATTCATCGGATGATCTCCCTGTAGACGTCGGCCAATGAAGGTCGATAGATGGAGAACTCAGTTACTGAACCGCGTTCCATGGCTCGTGCGAGTATTCGTTGTGCTGTGGTTTCGGAATCAAAATTGACCAAGGCGTCCGGCCCGGAAATATCGAGCACGCCGACACCTGGTTCGTTGCGCAGCCAGCCTGCATCGGAACCCAAAGAAATGCGGTGGCGCGAGGCCTGCGATGAGCGTAGGTCATCGGCTGAGGAGTCAGCCAGAATCTTCCCGTTCTGAATGATCACCAAGTGGTCCACTAATACGTCCAGCAAATCCAGCTGATGCGAAGAGAAGAGAACGGGAACGCCGCGCGAAGCGTAGTCTCGCAGGATTGAACTCATGGCATCCACGGCAATGGGATCAAGCCCGCTGAAGGGCTCATCCAGAATCAGCACATCAGGTTCATGCAGGAGCGATGCCGCCACCTGGACCCTTTGTTGATTGCCCAAAGACAGCGACTCCAACTTGGCCTTGGCCCGGTTCTCCAGGCCGAACCGCGACAAGAGCTCCATCGCGCGCGAACGGGCGGTGGTTCTTCCTAATCCGTGCAGCTGGCCCAGATAAACGAGTTGATCAATGACCGGCTGTTTGGGATACAGCCCTCGCTCTTCTGGCATGTATCCGAAGTTCGGACGCGTATCCGAAGACAGTTCAACGCCGTTGAGGGTGACTGCGCCCGTATTGGCCGCCAGCAATCCCATGATGATGCGCATGGTCGTGGTTTTGCCGGCTCCGTTGGCGCCAACGAATCCGGTTAGGGCACCGCCGGGTACGGTGAAGCTGACGTCTTCTAGTACCTGATGGTCCGAGAATGAT
>Ga0308161_1003689_pt1 | contig 14674 bp, 15 predicted proteins | sample PhyFR2_FD_201034 | JGI IMG/M metagenome (GOLD analysis project Ga0308161, IMG submission 201034) | Phyllosphere microbial communities from UC Gill Tract Community Farm, Albany, California, United States - DLSLF.R2 | ecosystem: Host-associated > Plants > Phyllosphere > Unclassified | place: USA...
TGGACGGGGCCTCGCCGGTGCGGGTGTTCGTGAAGATCATCCTGCCGCTGCTGATGCCGGTGCTCGCCACGGCGACGATCCTCATCTGCCTGTACATCTGGAACGACGTGTTCTACGCGCTGTTCGTGGTGGGCGGCCGCCTCGACACCCTGCCCCTGAATCTGTACCAGGTGGCGAGCGCCGGTCTGTACCTTCAGAATTGGCATCTGATCTTCGCCTACATCATCCTGATGAGCCTCCCGCTGCTGATCACGTTCATGGTGGCTCAGCGCAAGATCATCTCGGGCATCACCAGCGGCGCCGTCAAATGAGGACGGGCACCGCGCACAGACGGAGCGCAATGGACCCCTCCCGCACGAAAGCGGCCACGATCGCCGACGTGGCCGCTCGCGCCGGCGTGTCTGTTCCGACCGTGTCGCGCGTGCTGACGGGCGCCGCCAAGGTGAGTCCCGCCAAGCGCGAGGCCGTCGAGGCGGCCATCGCCGCGCTCGACTTCCGGCCCAGCGCAGCCGCCCGTGTGCTGGCGTCCCGCAAGGCGCAGGTGATCGCCGTCATCGCCGGGGACACCTCGCAGTACGGCTACGCCGAGACGATCCGCGGGATCGAGGAGGCCGCCCGCGCCGGGGACTACACGGTGATGATCACCGTGGTCGAGAGCACGGACGACGACGAGATCGACCGCGCGATCGCGGCGACGCTGGCACAGCCGCTGGCCGGGGTCTGCGTGCTGAAGTTCGACCCTCCCGGCGTCGCCGCCCTCCACCGCATCCCTCCGTCGTTGCCGGTGGTCGCCCTCTCGGGCGTCCGCGAGCCCGGGCTCCGCCAGGCGGTGCTCGACGAGTCCCGTGCCGCGGAGGAGCTCACCGATCACCTGCTGGATCTCGGCCACGCGACCGTGCACCACGTGCGCGTCCCGCCCTCGCGCCGCGAGGACGGCCGAACGACCGGGTGGCGTCGGGCGCTGAAGCGTCGCGGCGCCGTCGTCCCCGCGCTCAGCGACGCGTCGTGGGACCCCCGTTCCGGAATCGAGATCGGTCGGCGCCTCGCCGACGACCCCACCGTCACGGCGGTGTTCTGCGGCAACGACGAGATCGCGATGGGCGTGATCCGCGGGATCGTGGCATCCGGTCGCCGTGTTCCCGACGACATCTCCGTCGCCGGGTTCGACGACCACCCTCTCGCCGCGCTCTGGACGCCCCCGCTCACCACGGTCGACCAGGATTTCGCGGGCCTCGGACGTCGCGGGCTCCAACTCCTGCTGAACGAGATCGCCGGGGAGACGGGGCGCCGGTTCTCGTCCGAGCGCCCCCAGCTCATCGTGCGCGAGAGCACCGCGCCGCCGCGCGCGGACGCCGCGGTCCGGCGCATCGTCTGAGGCGACCCCTCTCGACGCCCGGCGAACCACCTGGAAGGGTGGAGGGATGAGCGCGACGCAGAGGAACGCCCAGCTCACCGCCGAGGACCGCGAACGTCTCCTCCCGGGAGCGCCGATCATCGCCGGCATCCGCTCGCTCGTCATCTGGGGCGTCGTCGCCGCGGCGATGCTGGGCATGTTCGTGCGCGGGACGCACGGGAGCTGTTCCGGAGGCCTCGCCAGCGACGGCAAGGGCTTCATCGATGCGAACGGACGACCGACCGACGTCGAGCCCCTCTGCGGCACCGTGACGATGAGCCCGAGTCCGCTGGTGTTCGTCCTCCTCGCGGTGATCGTGGTGGCCGCCCTCACGCGCGTGCTCGGGCAGGCCACCGACGTCGATCACGCCCTGAGGATCCTGAACAACGCGCGCATGACGATCGTCGTCGTCCCCCTCATCGGCCTGGCGGTCGGCTGGTGGGCCATCATGACCCTCCGGATCGATGACTGGAGCTCGTTCTCGGTGTGGTCGCCGCTGCCGTTCGGGCAGTTCGAGGTCGAGACGCACCCGATCTCGCAGCACTGAACCGCCCGACGTCTCCGACGCAAGGCCTCTGCCCGCGCGCCGCTCCGCGCGTACGGTGACCACCGTGACGTTCAACGACAACGCCCGTGTCGGGGGCAACTCAGCGAAGCGCCGGGGCGGCGGGACCGTCGCCGCCGTGGGTGGCGGGGCCGTCGGTCTCGGTGCCGTCGTCGTGCTGCTGTTCTCCCTGTTCACCGGGACGGATCTCACCGGACTGATCGGCGGAGGGACAGCGGCAGGCCCCGAGAGCGGCGGAGAGGCGATCGCCAACTGCGAAACGGGTGCCGACGCGAACAGCGACGACTCGTGCCGGCTGGCCGCGGCATCCCTCAACATCGATCAGTTCTGGCAGGAACGCCTCGACGGGTACCGCGAGCCGCAGCTGATCATCGTCGATCAGGCGACCGGCACCTCGTGCGGGACGGCTTCGAACGCGACGGGGCCGTTCTACTGCCCGCCCGACGAGACCGTGTACGTCGACCCGACGTTCTTCGCGATTCTCCGCGAGCAGTACGACACCACCGCCGGCCCGCTCGCGCAGCTCTACGTGCTCGCGCACGAGTACGGCCATCACGTGCAGAACCTCACCGGGGTCATGGAGCAGTACCCGAACAACGGCACCGGCCCCGACAGCAACGGCGTGCGCACCGAGCTGCAGGCGGACTGCTTCGCCGGCGCCTGGGTCGCCGCGGCCGGCGAGCAGGTCGACGAAGACGGGACGCCCTATCTCAAGCCGCCGACGTCGCAGCAGATCACCGACGCCCTCGCGGCCGCCGCCGCGGTGGGCGACGACCACATCCAGGCCGAATCGGGCCGCGGCATCAACCCCGAGAGCTGGACGCACGGCTCCAGCGAGCAGCGGCAGCGGTGGTTCGACGCCGGACGCGACGGCGGCGTGAACGCCTGCGACACGTTCGCGGTGGCGGGGCAGAGCCTGTAGGTCGCGGCATCCGGCTCCCGCGTCCCGCCCGGCCGGGGCGGGGCGGGGTCGCCCCTCGTCCCCCTTCTGTCACCGCGTGTCCCACTTCGTGCGGCCTGAGAGCGGCGGGGACAGCAGGAAGGGGGACATGGCCGAAGCCGCGGCGGCACCGGCCCGACGCGGCACCGCCGCCCCACCTCCGCGGGGCGACGGCACCGCGGTCGGATCACTCCTCGCGCGAGCGCGTCCGGAGGATGATCACGACCAGGACGCCCACGAGCACCACGACGCCCCCGCCGACGAGGAGACCGAGCGTGAGGCCCGACGGTCCACCGCTCGGAGCCGCGTCCGGCGAGGGCGACGGTTCCTGCCCCGCGCTGACCGCCGCCGCGCAGGGGGACTGATCCGTCCCCGCCGAGGAACCGGTCGCCGTGGAGGTGAACGAGAACGACCCCGAGATGGGGTGCCCGTCGGACGAGACCGCCCGCCACTCCACCTGGTACTCGCCGGGGGCTCCGAGCGCGACCGGCGCGGTCAGCGTCGGCCCCGACAGGTCGACGCAGTCCGTCTCGTAGTGTCGGCCGTCGGGTCCGAGCACGATGACGATGTTGCCGCCGTCGTACCCCAGCAGGTTGGCGCTGAAGTCGAGCGACACCTCCGACAGCGACGAGACGCTCGCACCCGAGGAGGGCGACGTCGACTCGAGGCTGTCGTGCGCCGAGGCGGCCTGCGCCCCGCCGAGCACCGTGCCCAGCGCGATCGCCGTGATCGCCACGGTCCGCGCGAGGGCGTTCGACACGCGCACGCTCAGCCGCGCTTCGGACGACGGGCGAGAGCGAGAGCCCCGAACACGGCGCCGACCGCGCCCACGACGAGCGCGGCGATGCTCAGACCCAGCGCGACGCCGGACGAGTCCGCGGAACCGGATGCCATGGCATCCGCGTCGTGCTCCGTCGACGTCGGAGCGGCCGAGGCCATGGAGTGTCCCCCGGCCGGCGGCGTGTCGTTGATGTAGAGAACCGGGGCGGGCTCGAGCGAGGAGTCGGCCGCGACCTGGTCGGGCGTGGCCGCCCAGTCGACGACGGACCCGTCGGAGTAGGTCTGCTCCGCGGGCAGGACGAGGTGGCCGACGTCGGGCACCGGCCCGAGCACGGCCGAGAAGATCTGGAACTGGTCCTGGCCGACCCCGACGCCCGGGTCGGCCTGCCAGACGATCTTCAGGGGAGCATCGCTGATGGTGTTCCCCTCCACCTCGACGGGTGCGGGGAGCGCGCCCTTCTCGACGGTGGCGGTCCAGCCGGGAACCGGCTGCACGAGGACGGCACTCAGCGGGGTGTCGGCGGGCAGGGTGACTTCGAGCTTGACGGTGGAGGCCGTCTCCGACTCGGTCGGAACGCGGAAGTTGACCGTGGCGTAGCTGCCCGGGGTGGCGGTGTTCGGGTTGACGGTGACGTGGGCGGATGCCGCGAGGGGCACGCCGATCGCGAGGACGGCGCCCGCCGCAAGGCCCACGAGGGCACGGCGAAGGAAGGGGGTACGAGACATGGTGCTGCTTTCTGCGAAGGCGCGCGCGAGCGTCTCGCGTCGCGCAAGGATGAGGGGGTCGAGGGATCACGCCGCGAGCGGCGGACCTCGATGCCTCATCACCGACAGCACGGCGATCCCCGACGCCGTCAGGGGCCGCTCGACGGCCGGGGCGGGAGCGCTCACCGGCACGGGGTGCGGGGCCAGGGGCCGCAGGGCGCGGAACGTCGCGGCCAGGAAGCCGGCGATCGCGCGCAGCGCGCGCTCCCCCACGCCCAGGGCGAGGATCGTCAGCACCGCGGCGGTCGCGTGAGCGCCCCACATCCAGGGAGCGTGTCCGACGTGTGTCGCGGGAAGGGCGTTCGAGGCGGCGGCATCGAGGAACACTCCCGCGCCGTGATGTCCGACGTGGCTCGCGCCGCCCCCGCGCAGATCGAGCGAGAGCAGCGCATGGAACGCCGCCTGACTGAGGACCACGGCCAGCGAGAGCCGGCTCCACGACAGAGTCCGACCGGCGAGCAGAACGCAGACGGGAGCCGCCACGCACAGGGCGAGCACGATGTTCAGCAGCGACGGCAGCTCGGCGGCCACGGAGGAGTGCGCGACGGTCGTGACGAACGTCGCGACGGTCGCCGCGGCGACACCGCGTCCCGCGCGCTGCGCCCGTCCCGCTCTCGACGACATGGGGAAAGCCTAAGCCGCGGGTGAGGGGAGGTCTCAGAGAAGGTTCGCCCGCAGAGCATCCCACGCATCGTGCGCGGCATCCGCGAGCAGCTCGACGTCGGGCACCGCGCTCGGATCGACGCAGAACCCGATGCCGAGCCAGTGATCGTTCGAGATCGCGGCGACGCGCAGCGCGTGGCGGGGACCGGGTTCGGACGACGTGTAGACGTGCGCGACGCGGCGTCCCCCGACCGATACCGCCACCCGCGGGCCCGGCACGTTCGACACGGCGAGAGCGAACTCGCGCGGGTCGTCCGCGAGACCGCGGAGAGCGGCCCCGACGGGTCCGGCGGCGGCGAGCGCGTGGAACAGCTCGTCGAGCGCCCGGGCGTCGCGGCCGCGCTTGCGGGCACGGGTGTCGGCGCTGATCAGGTCGAGCCGCCGGGCGTCGTCGCCCTCGTGCAGGTGCAGTCCCACATCGACGAAGGAGTCGCGATTTCCGGATGCCACGGCGTCCTCGCCGCGTTCGTGCAGGCTCACCGGCACCTGGGCGTTCAGGCGCGGCACGTGACCGTGGTGCAGCAGACGGCGCCGCAGCGCTCCCGCGATGACGGCGAGAAGCACGTCGTTGACGGTCGCGTGCTCGGCTCGCGCAGCCCCGACCGCGCGGGCCTCGGCCAGCGGTACATCGACGAACGCGAGGGCGCGCCGCGCCGTGATCGGGCGGTCGAACGGCGAGTGCGACCCGGGATGACCGAGCTCGCGGGCCAGGGTCAGCGGCATCCGTTCCCATTCGCTCCATCGCGAGGGACGGGCCTCGGGATCGCGGATGCCGACCTCGTGCGCCGGAGCGTCGTGGGGTTCGAGGACGACCGACTCGAGGAAGCGCACAGCGGTGAGCCCGTCGGCCACGGCGTGGTGGAGGCGGATCGCGAGCGCCTCGCGTCCGTCGGCGAGCGGGCCGATGAGGTCGATCGTCCACAGCGGCCGGGCGCGATCGAGGGGCTCCGACATGAGCTGCCCCACGGTCGCGCGCAGCGCGGCGGGGTCGGCGGCGGGACGCTGACGGACGTGGTGGGCGAGATCGACCTCGCCGCCGTCGACCCACGCGGGGCCGCCCTCCTCATCGACCACGATGTGCCGACCGCGGGGGAAGGCCGGGAGCCGTGCGGCGACGTTCGTGCGCACGGCCTCGAGATCGAGCGCCTCGCCCGGCTCTAGCACGAGCAGCTTCAGCGCGTGCCCGCGCACCACGTCGGACTCCAGCGCCAGGATGCGCGCATCCGCGGCCGACAACGGCTCCCCCATGCGCCTACGGTAGCGGGACCGCTGCCAACAGGTCCCCCGGCACCGTCGCGCGGATCAAGGCGTGAGCCGGCGGCATCCGGATGCCGGGCCCCGGCGCGTCCGCGATCACGAGCCCGTAGCCTGAGACGGTGCCCTCCACCGAAGGCCTCCGGGACGTATTGGCCGAACGCATCGAGGCCACCGGGTTCGGCGCACACGGGCTCCACGTCCGCGTCGGAGACGACGTCGCCGAGCACCGCTGGACGCCCGACGTCCGCGAGGAGACCCACTCGGTCGCCAAGGCCGTGAGCGTCCTGGCGGCCGGTATCGCGGCCGACGAGGGACTGGTCTCCCTCGACGAGCCGATCGCGGGCGTGGTCTCGGCGTGCGATCCCGAGATCACGCTGCGTCACCTCCTGTCGATGACCAGCGGGATCGACCTCCCGTGGTCGCCGAGCATGATGACCGACTGGCCCGACCTCGCGGCCGAGTTCCTGTCCCGCCCCTCTCGCGGACGCGCCTTCCAGTACTCCAACGCGAGCACCTACACGGCGATGCACGTGCTGTCGCTTCGCGTCGGAGACATCGAGGAGTATCTCCGCCCGCGCCTCTTCGCCCCGCTCGGGCTCGATGACGTGGCCTGGAGCCGATGCCCGAACGGCCGCGTGCTCGGCGGCGAGGGTCTCTCGCTGCGAACCGAGGAGATGGCGCGCCTCGGCCTCCTGATCCGCGACCGGGGCGTCTGGCGCGGGTCGCGCCTGGTCTCGACCGGAATCGTGGATGCCATGCACTCGGGGTGGGTCGACACGGGCAGTGCGGGCGAGGGGTATCGCCGCTACGCCCTGGCCGGATGGGACGGGCCGGGCTCCGCGTGGCGCCTGCACGGCGCGTACGGCCAGCTCATCGTCTTCGCGGGCGACGCGGTCGTGACGATCAGCGCCGACGACCACGCCGGTGCCGACGCGATCGCCGCGTTCGTGGCGAAGACGGCGACCGGCTGCTGAGCGGCCCGAATCGGGGGTCGGACGGCTCGGCATCCGGAACCTCCCATCATCACGGTCTGACGACCATGCCGTGAACGCGTGCGCGTCAGATTGCGCACAACCCCCAGGGCGCGTAATGTCGCGCGCCGTGACTGAAGAAAGTCGCGAGCCCGGCGTGGAGACGCCGATGGCCAAGCGCATCCTCATCGGCGAGCCTCTGACGTCGGAAAAACTCGACGAGCAGCTCCTGCCCAAGAAGATGGCGCTGCCGATCTTCGCCTCCGACGCCCTCTCCTCCGTGGCCTACGCCCCGCAGGAGCTGCTGATGATCCTGCTCATCGGCGGAACGGCCCTGTTGACGCTCAGTCCGTGGGTCGCCGTGGCCGTCGTGACGCTGCTGATCGTGGTCGTGCTGAGCTACCGGCAGCTGATCAAGGCGTATCCGTCGGGCGGCGGTGACTACGAGGTCGCGAGCAAGAACCTCGGCGAGATCCCCGGGGTGATCGTCGCGGCGGCGCTGCTCGTGGATTACGTGCTCACGGTCGCCGTGTCGGTGGCATCCGGGGTCGACAACATCATCTCGGCGCTGCCGGAGCTGAACCCGTTCCGCGTGGAGATCGCCGTCGGCTTCGTGATCCTCATCGTCATCGTGAACCTTCGCGGCGTGCGCGAGGCCTCGAGCGTCTTCGCGATCCCGACCTACCTCTTCATCGGCTCGGTCGGCATCATGATCGTTGTCGGGCTCGGACGGACTCTCCTCGGTAACGCCCCCGTGGCGGAGAGCGCGCAGTACGCCGTCCAGGCCGAGTCGCTCACTCAAGCGGCGTTGATCCTGCTCGTCCTGCGCGCGTTCTCGAGCGGCTGCTCGGCCCTCACAGGCGTGGAGGCCGTGTCGAACGGTGTGCCCGCCTTCCGGATGCCGAAGATCCGCAACGCCCAGACGACGCTGACGATGATGGGCGGCATCGCGATCGTGCTGTTCGCCGGGCTCACGATCCTGGCCCTCATCTCGGGAGTGCACTACGCCGAGAACCCGTGCCACCTCATCGGCTTCGACTGCGCGAACAACCCGCAGCCGAGCCTCATGGCGCAGGTCGCCGCCGCCACGTTCGGCATGGGCAGCATCCCGTTCTTCATCATCCAGGCCGCGACCGCTTGTGTGCTGCTGCTCGCGGCCAACACCGCGTTCAACGGCTTCCCGCTGCTCGGCGCGGTGCTCGCGCGCGACGGCTACGCCCCGAAGGCGCTCAACACCCGCGGCGACCGGCTCGTGTACTCGAACGGCATGATCATCCTCGGCATCGTCGCGATCGGCGTGCTGATCGTCTACCAGGCCAACCTCACGACGCTGATCCAGCTCTACATCATCGGCGTGTTCGTCTCGTTCTCGCTCGGACAGATCGGCATGGTCAAGCACTGGCGCCGCGCATTGCGGGGGCTCAAGACGCTGCCCCCCGAAGCCGCCAAGCAGCAGTCCGCCGCGATCGAGCGCCGCTCCGCGATCTCGGGCCTGTGGATCAACTCGGTCGGCGCCGGCATGACCGTGCTCGTGCTGCTGATCGTGACGATCACCAAGTTCACGCACGGCGCGTGGCTGGTGTTCATCGCCATCCCGATCCTCGCGGTGCTCATGCTCGGCGTGAACCGCTACTACCGCGACGTCGAGCACGAGATCCAGATGGATGACGACGTGCACTTCGGCGCATCCGGCGACGTCGCGATCGTCCTCGTCAATCGCCTGCAGAAGCCCGTGATGAAGGCGATCGACTACGCCCTCGCCGCCAAGCACGACAAGACGCTCGCGGTGCACGTCGCCATCACCGACGAAGAAGCGGCGAGCCTTCAGCGCGAGTGGGCCGAGCACGACATGCCGATCCCGCTCGTGATCATCGAGTCGCCGTACCGCACCTACACCTCGCCGGTGTCGAGCTTCATCAAGTCCTACCGCGAGAAGCACGGGTCCTCCGTGGTGACCGTGTACCTGCCGCAGTTCATCGTGGGGCACTGGTGGGAATCGATCCTGCACAACCGCCGCTCCCGCCGCCTCGCGCAGCAGCTGATGCTCGTGCACGGCGTCTCGATCACCCTCGTTCCGTGGCTGCTCGACTCGTCGGAGGTCATCTACGGTCGTCGCTCCCGTCCGCTCCCGGGCCAGCAGCGCGGTGGCCAGCCCGTCGCCCAGGTGCCGGCGCGGGCCGCGCGGAAGGCGCCGGGGGACTCGGCATCCTGAATCCGTTTCGCTGATCGCGCGGCGTGTGGCGGTGCGACCGGCGGGCGAAACTCCCGAAAGATCGCGCCGGCGTCGGCGCGGTGCCCGGTGTGCGGGGCTTCGGCCGCGAGATCTCAGGAGTTCGGCCCGCGCGGTCTTCAGCTCCCGCCGTCGCGGGCGGTAGACGCGACCGGACCCCTCGGGCAAGGTGGATGCCATGCCCCTCCTCGCCCTGTTGACCCTCGCCGTCATGGTGATCGCGCTGATCGACGCCATCACGCGCCGCGATGACCAGGTCAAGCACATGCCGAAGTTCGTGTGGGTGTTCTTCATCGTGCTGCTGCCGCTGATCGGGTCGATCCTGTGGTTCACGATCGGTCGCGAGTACGAGCAGCGGTCAACCCCGATGTCGTTCGGCGACCCGCGGCGGTGGCAGAAGAACGCCGAACCGGCTCCCGCGCCGCGCCCGTACGACGCGCGCAGCACCGAGCAGCAGATCGCCGACCTCGAGCGCGAGATGCACCTCGCCGACCTCGAGGAGCAGGTGCGCCGGCGGCGGGCCGAGGGCGACGGGGCCGGCGCGGGCGCGGGGAGCTGACGCCCGACGCGATCGCGGGGCGTGCCCCCGCGCGCCCGGCGCCTCCGCCCGGCGTGTCCGCCGGGCGGTGAGTGTCCGAAACACCCGGACGATTTTCTGAGGCGTCCGGGTGTTGTGGACACTCGAACGGGGACGCGAGCCGCGACGCTCGCGCGCGGCCGTCAATCCGTCGGGCGCTGCCGCATCCGTTTCACGTCGGTGCGGCGCTGCTTGGCCTGCAGGCGGCGCTCCTTCGACCCGCGCGTCGGTTTCGTCGCGCGACGCGGCGGCGCCGGCGGGCGGACCGCGTCGGCGACCAGGGCGGCGAGGCGGGCCCGCGCGGCGTCGCGATTGCGCAGCTGGGCCCGATGCTCCGAGGCCGCGATCGTCAGCACCCCGTCGATCAGCCGGTCCCCGAGCCGCTCGAGCAGGCGCTCGCGCTGCACACGGGACAGAACGGCGGACGCCGTGGCATCCCACATCAGCTCCACCCGCGAGTCGGTCGTGTTCACGCCCTGCCCGCCCGGGCCCGACGAGCGGGAGAACCGCCACGACAGCTCCGACGCGGGGATCACCAGCGCCGCGCTGACGCGCACGTCGGGTCCGTCGGAGGAAGCCATGCCCCCATCTTGCGACAGCGGGGCGAGCCACGCGCCGGGACGACCCGCGTAAGCACCCCGTATGCGTCCATCGGGGAGCCGTAGGGAAAGCGTTAGGAGCCACGGATGCCGCCACCCGGCGGGGTTGTATCGGCAGACGTGCCGCCCCGCGGCGCCCGCGGCTCGCCCGCGGTACAGACCCGATCCTGGAGTCGTCGTGCTCGATGTCGTCTTCCTCGCCGTGACCGTCGCGTTGTTCGCGCTGGTCGCGCTCGTCGCCAAGGGGGTCGAGAAACTGGGCCCCGAGGCCCGCCCCTCGTCCGCCCGCACCTCCGGTCGAGGCGGTGACCGCTCGTGATCTTCTTCTCGATCCTGGCCGCCGCACTCGCTGTCGCCGCCATCGTGTACCTCGTGGTCGCGCTCGTCCGACCGGAGAAGTTCTGAGTCATGGACAGCGGAAGCATCTGGTCGATCGTCCTGACCAGCCTCACCCTCATCGTCGCCCTGGGCCTGGCGTACCGTCCCCTCGGTGACTACATCGCCCGCATCTACACCGGCGAGCGCGCTCTCGCCGTCGAGCGCGGCACCTACCGCCTGATCGGCGTCGACCCCCGCAGCGCTCAGACCTGGCAGGCGTACCTGCGCTCGGTGCTGCTGTTCTCGTTCGTCGGTGTCGTGTTCGTCTACGCGATCATGCGTCTACAGGCGGTGCTGCCGCTCTCGCTCGGTTTCGACGCCCCCGGCGAGGCCCTGTCGTTCAACACGGCGGTGTCGTTCGTGACGAACACCAACTGGCAGTCGTACTCGGGTGAGGCCACGCTCGGCTACACCGTGCAGTTCGCCGCCCTCACGGTGCAGAACTTCGTGTCGGCCGCCGTCGGAATCGCCGTCGCCGTGGCCCTCGTGCGCGGCTTCGCCTACCGCCGCAGCGGCGTGATCGGCAACTTCTGGGTCGACCTCGTGCGCGGCACCTACCGCCTGCTGCTGCCCTTCGCGATCATCGCGGCGATCGTGCTGCTGGCGGGCGGCGTCATCCAGAACCTCTCCGGATTCACGGATGCCACGACCGTCGCCGGCGCAGCCCAGTCCATCCCCGGCGGCCCGGTCGCCTCGCAGGAGGCCATCAAGCTGCTCGGCACCAACGGCGGCGGCATCTTCAACACGAACTCCGCCCACCCGTTCGAGAACCCCGCGCCGTGGACGAACCTCTTCGAGATCTTCCTCATGCTGGTGATCCCGTTCTCGCTCCCCCGCGCCTTCGGCCGGATCGTGAACGACGACCGTCAGGGCTACACGATCCTCGGCGTGATGGGGGCGATCTTCATGGCGTCCGCCGCCCTGCTCACCTGGGCCGAGACGGCCGGGAACGGCACGGCGCCGATGCTCGCGGGCGGCGCGATGGAGGGCAAAGAGGTGCGCTTCGGCATCTTCGGCTCGACCCTCTTCGGCACCACCAGCACGCTGACCTCGACCGGTGCCGTCAACTCGATGCACGACAGCTACACGGCGCTCGGCGGCATGATGCCCATGATCAACATGATGCTCGGCGAGATCGCGCCCGGCGGCGTCGGATCGGGCCTCTACGGCATGCTGATCCTCGCCGTGATCGCGGTCTTCGTCGGTGGTCTGCTGATCGGTCGCACGCCCGAGTACCTCGGCAAGAAGATCGGGCCGAGAGAGATCAAGCTCGCGAGCCTGTACATCCTGGTGACGCCCACGCTCGTGCTCGCCGGGACCGCGCTGAGCTTCGCGATCCCCGGCATCCGGGACGACGTCGAGACCACCTCGATCTGGAACCCGGGCATCCACGGCCTGAGCGAGGTGCTCTACGCCTTCACCTCAGCGGCGAACAACAACGGCTCGGCCTTCGCGGGCCTCACCGCCAACACCCCGTGGTTCAACACCGCGCTCGGTGTGGCGATGCTGCTCGGCCGGTTCCTGCCGATCGTGTTCGTGCTGGCCCTCGCCGGTTCTCTCGCGGCTCAGGATGCCGTGCCCTCCACCGCCGGCACCCTGCCGACGCACCGCCCGCAGTTCGCCGGCCTCCTGGGCGGCGTGGCTGTGATCGTGACGGCTCTCACCTATTTCCCGGTCCTCACCCTCGGACCCCTCGCTGAAGGACTGACCCGCTGATGTCCACCCTCACCCACGCCCCGGCCCCCGAAGCCGAACCGGCGGCGACCGCCCCGCGCCGCGCATTCAGCGCCGCGCAGGTCGTGGCCGCCCTGCCGGGCGCGGCCAAGAAGCTCAACCCCGCCGCGCAGTGGCGCAACCCCGTGATGTTCCTCGTCTGGGTGGGCGCCGCGCTGACGACCCTCATCGCGATCGCCGAGCCGTTCCTCGGCGGTACCGACGACAGCCTCCCCTTCGGCTTCACCTGGGGCATCGCCGTCTGGCTGTGGCTCACCGTGTTCTTCGCGAACATCGCCGAGTCGGTCGCCGAGGGCCGCGGCAAGGCCCAGGCCGCGACCCTGCGCAAGACGCGCACGACGACCTCGGCCCGCCGCGTCGTCTCGTACGACGAGAAGGCCGACCCCTCGGCATCCGGTGCCGCCACCGAAGACGTCCCCTCGGGCGACCTCCGCGTCGGCGACATCGTGCTGGTCGAGACCGGAGAGCTCATCCCCGGCGACGGCGACATCGTGTCGGGTATCGCGACGGTCGACGAGTCGGCCATCACGGGCGAGTCAGCCCCGGTGGTGCGCGAATCCGGGGGTGACCGCAGCGCGGTCACCGGCGGCACGCGCGTGCTCAGCGACCGCATCGTGGTGAGGATCACCTCGAAGCCGGGTGAGACCTTCGTCGACCGCATGATCGCCCTGGTCGAGGGCGCGTCGCGTCAGCGCACGCCCAACGAGATCGCGCTGAACATCCTGCTCGCGAGCCTGTCGATCGTCTTCGTCATCGTGGTGCTCGTGCTGAACCCGATCGCCTCGTACGCGGCATCGCCGGTGTCGATCCCGGTCCTGGTCGCGCTGCTGGTCTGCCTGATCCCTACGACCATCGGTGCACTGCTGAGCGCGATCGGCATCGCGGGCATGGACCGCCTCGTGCAGCGCAACGTGCTCGCGATGTCGGGCCGCGCGGTCGAGGCCGCGGGCGACGTCACCACCCTGCTGCTGGATAAGACCGGCACCATCACCTACGGCAACCGTCGCGCCTCGGCCTTCGTGCCGATGAAGGGCATCGGCAGCCCCGAGCTCGCCGAGTACGCTTCGCTGTCGTCGCAGGCCGACCCCACGCCCGAGGGCGTCTCGGTGGTCGAGCTGGCCGCGGCCCAGGGCATCGTCGCCGACATGCCCCGCGGCGCCGAGCCCGTGCCGTTCACCGCCCAGACCCGCATGAGCGGCCTCGACCTCGTCGACGGCACGCAGGTGCGCAAGGGCGCGAGCTCGGCCGTGCTCGCGTGGCTCGAGGCCTCGGGCAGTCCGGTCGCCCCGGCGCTGCGCGCCCAGCTGATGAGCGAGACGGATGCCATCGCCCAGTCCGGCGGCACGCCCCTGGTGGTCGCGACCCTGTCGAAGGGTGCGGGCCAGGTGCTCGGCGTCATCCACCTCAAGGACGTCGTGAAAGACGGACTGCGCGAGCGCTTCGGCGAGCTGCGCGCGATGGGCATCCGCACCGTGATGATCACGGGCGACAACCCGCTCACCGCGAAGGCGATCGCGGCCGAGGCGGGCGTCGACGACTTCCTCGCCGAGGCCACGCCCGAAGACAAGCTCGCTCTCATCCAGCGCGAGCAGGAGGGCGGCAACCTCGTCGCGATGACCGGTGACGGCACGAACGACGCCCCCGCTCTGGCGCAGGCCGACGTGGGTGTCGCGATGAACACGGGCACCTCGGCCGCGAAAGAGGCCGGCAACATGGTCGACCTCGATTCCGACCCGACCAAGCTCATCGACATCGTCCGCATCGGAAAGCAGCTGCTCATCACGCGCGGCGCCCTGACCACGTTCTCGCTCGCCAACGACAT
>Ga0308161_1003690_pt1 | contig 14674 bp, 16 predicted proteins | sample PhyFR2_FD_201034 | JGI IMG/M metagenome (GOLD analysis project Ga0308161, IMG submission 201034) | Phyllosphere microbial communities from UC Gill Tract Community Farm, Albany, California, United States - DLSLF.R2 | ecosystem: Host-associated > Plants > Phyllosphere > Unclassified | place: USA...
CCCGAGGCGTCCGAGCGATCCGTCACGAGTTCGTCGAGCATCGGGTTGTCCGGTCCGAAGCCGCGCAGACGCCAGGTCAGCCAGTCGTGCGGCAGCGCGACGGCCGCGACGCGCGTCGCGTTCTCGGGCTCATGGTCGCGCAGCCAGCGCAGCTTGGTGATCGTGAACGACGCGACGGGCACCAGGCCCGTGCGCGCGGCCAGCACCGAGGCGCCGAACTCGGCGATGAGATCGGCAGCGGCCCCGGCGGAGCGCGTGTCGTTCCAGAGCAGCGCATCGCGGATCACCCGCCCCGACGCGTCGAGGGCGACGAGCCCGTGCTGCTGACCGCCGATCGACCAGGCCTCGATGTCGGCGAGCGAGCCCGCCTGCGAGACCGCGTCTTCGAGTGCGTGCCACCAGGACTCGGGGTCGACGGAGGTGCCTTCGGGGTGCGCCGCTCGACCGGTGCGGATGACCGCACCGGTCGCGGCGTCGACCACGACCGCCTTGCAGGACTGGGTCGACGAGTCGATCCCGAGTACCAGCGGCATGGCGATCAGCGGGCGCCGAGCAGGTGCTCGGTCGCGAGCTGCTGCAGGCGGACGAACCCGAATCCCTTGCCGCCGAAGTACGCGCTCGCGTCGAAGTCCTCATAGGCGGAGCGGTCCGCGAGCAGGTCGTCGTAGGACTCGCCGGGGTCGAGGGTGGGCGTCGCCAGCTCGTCGACGCGCGCTGCGGCGAGCGCCTCCTGCACCTCGGGGTCGGCGCGGAAGGCGGCGGCCCGCTCCTTGAGCAGCAGGTAGGTGCGCATGTTCGCGGCCGCCGAGTCCCAGACCCCGGACTCGTCCTCGGTGCGGCTGGGCTTGTAGTCGAAGTGTCGGGGCCCGTCATAGGCGGGAACGCCCCCGGGGCCGCCGTTCTCGAGCAGGTCGACCAGCGAGAACGCGTTGTGCAGGTCGCCGTGGCCGAACACGAGGTCCTGGTCGTACTTGATGCCCCGCTGGCCGTTGAGGTCGATGTGGAACAGCTTGCCGTGGAACAGGGCCTGTGCGATGCCGGCGGTGAAGTTGAGCCCGGCCATCTGCTCATGACCGACTTCGGGGTTCACGCCCACGAGCTCGGGGCGCTCGAGCGAGTCGATGAACGCGATCGCGTGCCCGAGGGTGGGCAGGAGGATGTCGCCTCGCGGCTCGTTCGGCTTGGGCTCGATGGCGAAGCGGATGTCGTAGCCCTTGTCGGTGACGTAGTCGCCGAGCAGGTTGACCGCCTCGCGGTAGCGTTCGAGTGCCTGGCGGATGTCCTTCGCGGAGTCGTACTCGGCGCCTTCGCGACCGCCCCACATCACGAACGTCTTGGCGCCGAGCTCGGCGGCGAGGTCGAGGTTGCGCAGCACCTTGCGCAGGGCGAATCGCCGCACGTCGCGGTCGTTCGAGGTGAAGCCGCCGTCTTTGAAGACGGGGGCGCTGAAGAGGTTGGTCGTCACCATCGGAACGATCAGGCCGGTGTCGGCGAGCGCGCCGGTGAGGCGGTCGATCTGCGTCTGGCGCTCGGCGTCGGTCGATCCGAAGGCGAACAGGTCGTCGTCGTGGAAGGTGAGGCCGTAGGCGCCCAGGTCCGCGAGCTTCTCGACCGCGTGGACCACGTCGAGTGCGGGCCGGGTGGGGCCGCCGAACGGGTCGGCTCCGTTGTAGCCCACGGTCCACAGGCCGAAGGAGAACTTGTCGTCACGGGTGGGAGTGGGCATGTCTGCTCCTGTGCAGGTCAGCGAATAAGTTGTGAATCACAACATATCTCATGTCCGGGTGGTCGTCCACCCCCTACAGTGAAGGGATGCCGTCACAGCCGAGCCCCGCGCCGGGCACGCGCGCCCACAATCTCTCGCGCGTCCTGCGGGTCGTGCACGAGGACGGTGCCCGCTCGAGGGCGGCTCTCACGGAGCAGACCGGACTGAACCGTTCGACGATCGCCGACCTGGTGGGGGAGCTGGTGCGCCGGGGACTCGTCGACGAGCGCATCCCCGACATCGCGGGTCGGGTGGGTCGCCCGTCGCCGGTCGTGAGCGCGTCGGCTCGAGTCGTCGCGATCGCGGTGAACCCCGAGGTGGACGCCATCGAGATCGCTGCGGTCGGCCTCGACCGCAGCATCCTCGCGCGCGAGCGGCTGCCCAACCGCGACACTCCCACGCCCGAGGCCGTCGCCGAGACGATCGCCGGTCGCGTGGCGGCCTGGCGGGACGGCCCCCTCGCCGACGCGCGCATCGAGGCCGTCGGCGTCGCGGTGCCCGGTCTCGTGCGCACCTCCGACGGCGTCGTGCGCAACGCCCCGCACCTGGCGTGGATCGACGTGCCGCTCGCTGAGCTGGTGCGGGCTGCGACCGGCACGCCGACCTTCGTCGACAACGACGCCACGCTCGGCGCCATCGCCGAGCACCGCTACGGTGCCGGGCGGGGAATCGACGACATCGTGTACCTGAACGGAGGGGCGTCGGGCATCGGCGGCGGCCTGATCATCCACGGTCGGGCGGTCGCGGGGGCGGGCGGCTACGCGGGGGAGTTCGGACAGAACCGGCCGCGCATCTCGGCGGACGGCGACCGCCGCACCGGCGACGGCGTGCTCGAAGCGGAGGTGAGTCGGCGGCTGCTGCTCGACGCGGTCGGCCTCGACGCGGTCGGCCCGCACGCCGCCGATGACGAGACGCTCGACGCCGAGCTCTCCGCCTCGACCTCGGACGCGGTGTCCGACGAGATCACGCGCCAGGCGCACGTGCTCGCGAGCGCACTGGCCAACGCCGTCAACGTGCTCAATCCGAGCCTCGTCGTGCTCGGCGGCTTCCTCGCGACGATCGCGGATCTGCGCTCCGAGCAGATCGCCGCAGACGTCGGCGCTCTCGCGATGTCCGAGAGCGTCGAGGGGCTCGAGATCCGTCCTGCGGACCTCGGTGCGGACCGCCTGCTGATCGGAGCCGCCGAACTCGCCTTCGCGGGTCTGCTGGCGGATCCGGGGGAGCGCAGCTGAGCCCGCCCGATGTCGGACGTCGGTGCGACACTTGTCGCCGCGGCCGGAGGCCGTGTCCGGCAGTGAGAGGAACGGCGATGGCGATCGATCCGAAGAAGACGCTCGACGCCTACCGAGCGAGGCGGGGCGAGTTCCGCATCCTCGAGGTGCCGGCGATGCAGTACCTGATGATCGACGGTGCGGGTGACCCGAACACGGCGCCGGCCTACTCCGATGCCGTCGGGGCGCTCTTCCCGCTGGCCTACACGCTCAAGTTCGAGAGCAGGAAGAGCCTCGGAATCGACACTGTGGTGATGCCGCTGGAAGGGCTGTGGCACGCGCCCGACATGGAGTCGTTCACCTCGCGGCGCGACAAATCGGCGTGGATGTGGACGCTGATGGTCATGGTTCCCGACCATGTCACGCCCGAGATGTTCACCGACGCCGTCGAGGCGGTCGAGCAGAAGGCGGCGAAGAAGAAGCAGCCGCAGAAACCGGCACTGCGCTCCGTGCGCCTCGGGACGCTCGACGAGGGACTCTGCGTGCAGACCCTGCACGTCGGCTCGTACGACGACGAAGCCCCGGTCCTCGCCGATCTGCATGAGCGGTTCATCCCCGACAGCGGCCTGCGCATGACCGGTCTGCATCACGAGATCTATCTCAGCGAAGTCCGACGGGTCGAGCCGGCGAAGCTCCGCACCATCCTCCGGCAGCCGGTCGAGCGCGTGGGGTGACCCACCGGTCCGACGCTGAGGCCGGAGAGCGCCCGATGCGCCTCTCCGACCTCAGCGTCAGCCTCGGGCGTGGCCGCTGCTTTCCGCCTCAGGCGTGGCCCCAGAACGCGTCTTCCGCCTGCTGGTCCTCACTGATCAGCCACACCTCCGCGATCCGCCCGGCCGCCACGCGGAACACATCGACGCCGTGCTGATCGAGATCCGCATGTCCCTCGCGCGCGGCGCGGAAGCGCACCGTCGCCGACACGAGATCGCCGCTCTCGGTCACCGAGTCGGTCTCAAGGACGAAGGTGCCACTGCTCAGCTCCATGAAGTGCCCGAGGTGCGCCATGATCGCCTCAGGGCCGACCTTGTCGCCGGAGACCTGGCTCCTGCCCGGCTGGTGCCAGACGGCATCCGCGGCGAACGTCTCCGCCAGCGCCTGCATGTCGCCCGCGGCCATGGCCGCCCCGTACTGTCCCACGATGTCGATCGCCGACATGATGTCCTCCTCGTTGTCTCGGTATTCTGAGCATCCAGCGTCTCCATACAGGCGTGGTCACTTCAACGTCACCGGAGGGATGCCGAGCGGATGAGCCCCTCATGGACCGTGTTCTCCTCCAGTTGCCCGTCGCGCGCGTCGTTGGCGCGGGTGGCCAACAAGTGGACCGCGATGATCGTGATCCTCCTGCACGAGGAGCCGTTGCGGTTCGGCGAGCTGCACCGGAAGGTCGAGGGGATCACGAAGAAGGTCCTGGTCGACACTCTTCGCGCACTCGACCGTGACGGCATGCTCGTGCGCGCGGTGGACGACGACGGACATGCACGCTATCGGCTCACCCCGCTCGGGCGCACACTGCACGAACCGCTGCAGGCTCTGCGGATCTGGGCGGAATCGCATGTCGACGAGGTCCTCGACGCCCAGGATCGCTACGACGACGAGGCCGACCGTCGACTCCTCGGCGGCAGCGATGGCGCGGGCGTGGGCGCCGCCGTGCGCCCCACCGATGCCTCGCCACGCGGCGATATCCTGCAGGGATGACCTCCTCTCCGAAGGATGCCGCACGCACGGCCCAACATTCCGATGCCTTCCGCCGTGTGGCACGGGCGGGTTTCGTGATGGTGGGTGTGGTGCACATCATCATCGGAGCCATAGCCATCTCGATCGCTTCGGGCGGTGGCGGGGATGCCGATCAGGACGGCGCGATGGAGCAGATCCGCTCGACGCCGATCGGCGGCCTGCTGCTCGCCGTGGTCGCCGCGGCGCTCATCGCGCTGGCGATCTGGCAGGGCGTGGCCGCGTTCGTCGCGGTCGGCGGCGAGGTGAAGAAGTGGGGGCAGCGCATCAAGCTGGTCGGCATCGCCATCGCGTACCTGGTGATCTCCGGTCTCGCGCTCGTCTACGCGTTCGGCGGCGACGTGGAATCCGAGGAGTCGTCGAAGACGCTCAGTGCCGTGCTGCTGTCGGCGCCCGGCGGCGTCTTCCTGCTGATCGCGATCGGCCTGACCGTCCTGGGCGTGGGCATCGGCTTCCTCGTCAGCGGCGTGACCACCGGCTTCCGCAAGATGCTCGACCTGCCGTCGGGAGCGGGGCGTCCGCCCATCGTCGTGCTCGGGATCTTCGGATACATCGCCAAGGGCATCGCCGTCGGCGTCACCGGCGTGCTGTTCGTCGTCGCCGCATGGACGCATGACGCAGAGAAGTCGGGCGGCCTCGACGCGGCGCTGCGCAGTCTCATCGAGCTGCCGTTCGGACGTGTCGTGCTGTGGGTCGTCGGTCTCGGGCTCGCGCTGTACGGCGTGTTCTCGATCGTGCGCGCCCGCTATGCCCGGATGTGAGCAGCGGCACGACGACCGGGTGCGACGAGCGAGACCGAGCGCGGGTGACCCGTCTCGTCCCGCCGGATGAGAAGCTAGAAGGATGAGCACTTCCCGCGACGACGACGCGATCAGCCCGCCGAGCGACGGTCCCCTCACAGATCAGGAGGTGCGACGCCTCCGCGAGGACTTCCCGATCCTGCAGACCGAGGTGCACGGGCATCCGCTCTCCTACCTCGACTCCGGGGCGACGTCGCAGCGCCCTTTCTCCGTGCTCGATGCGGAACGCGAGTTCGCCTCCACCCTCAACGCGGCCGTGCACCGCGGTGCGCACACGCTGGCCGCCGAGGCGACGGAGGTCTTCGAGGATGCCAGGGAGAGCGTGGCGCGCTTCATCGGAGCAGGCGAGGGCGAGCTGGTCTGGACGTCGAACGCCACCGAGGCGCTGAATCTCATCGCGTACTCGCTCTCGAACGCCTCGCTCGGGCGCGGGGGAGCGGCGGCGGAGCCGCTGCGCCTGCGCGAGGGCGATGAGATCGTGACCACGGAGATGGAGCACCACGCCAACCTCATCCCGTGGCAGGAGCTCGCCGCGCGCACCGGCGCGACCCTGCGCGTGATCCCGCTCGACGACCACGGTGCACTGCGGCTCGATGCCGCTGCGGAGATCATCTCCGCGCGCACCAGGCTCGTCGCGGTCACCCACGTGTCGAACGTGCTGGGGGTGATCAACCCCGTGGCCCAGCTCGTCGGTCTCGCCCGCGAGGTCGGCGCGTTGGTGGTGCTCGACGCCTGTCAGTCCGCGCCGCATCTGCCGCTCGACGTGCATGCTCTCGACGTCGACTTCGCCGTGATCTCGGGTCACAAGATGCTGGGTCCGACCGGGATCGGCGCGCTCTACGGACGCCGCGAGCTGCTCGAGATCATGCCCCCGTTCCTCACCGGCGGATCCATGATCACCACCGTCACCACCACGGAGGCCTCGTACCTGCCACCGCCTCAGCGCTTCGAGGCCGGTACGCAGCGGGTGTCGCAGGTCGTCGCGCTGGCCGCCGCGGTCGACTACCTCACCGCGGTGGGGATGCCCCGGATCGCCGCCCACGAGGCGGCGCTCGGCGCACGCCTCTTCGACGGGCTCACCGCCGTCGACGGAGTGCGGGTGCTCGGCGCCGGCATCGAGCTGCCCAGGGTGGGCCTCGCGAGCTTCGACGTCGACGGCATCCACTCGCACGACGTCGGGCAGTTCCTCGACGACCTCGGCATCGCGGTGCGGGTCGGACACCACTGCGCGCAGCCGTTGCACCGCCGTCTCGGCATCACCTCGTCGACCAGGGCGAGCACGTATCTGTACACCACCGACGCCGAAGTGGATGCCGTCGTCGACGGCGTCCAGGGCGCGATCGACTTCTTCCGGAGGGGCGCATGAGTGATCTGCAGGGCCTGTATCAGGAGCTCATCCTCGACCATTCGCGCACCCCGCACGGGTTCGGGCTCCGCGAGGAGATCGCGGCGCAGTCCCACCAGGTGAACCCGACCTGCGGCGATGAGGTCACCCTGCAGGTGCATCGGGCCGACGACGGCAGCATCGAGGCGCTGGCGTGGGAGGGGCACGGATGCGCCATCTCCCAGGCATCCGCGTCGCTGCTCGCCGAACTCGCAGAGGGACTCACGGTGCCCGAGCTCGAGGTCCGCATCGCCGCGTTCCGCGAGGCCATGCGCTCGCGCGGCAAGATCGAGCCCGACGAGGAGCTCCTCGGCGACGTGGCAGCCCTCGGCGGTGTCTCGCGGTACGTGGCACGGGTGAAGTGCGCGATGCTCGCCTGGGTCGCCGTCGAAGACGCGCTCCACCGGGCGTGAGCACGCACGGGCAGGATGGGGACATGCCTCTGCGCCTGACTCCGCTCGATGACGCCCGGTTCGACGACTGGCGTGCGGCCACGCGGGTGCGCCTGCTCGCCCTGCGCCGCGAGTCGGGGATGTTCGTCGGGGGCGACGCGATCGAACGGGTCGATGAGTTCCTCGACGAGCTGCTGCCGCACGGGCTCGCCACCGAGACCTCTCTGATCCTCACGATCGACGAGGGGGCGCATCGTCGGGGAACGGTGTGGCTGGCCGCCAACAACGGGGTGCTCTTCGTCGTCGATCTCTCGTTCGACTCCGTGCCGGATGCGCGGCTGCTCGACCAGGTGCTCGATCGTCTGAAGGAGCTCGCACGGCGGCAGAGCGTCGACCGGATCAGCATGGCCGTCTACGTCTGCGACGGCACGAGCCGCGCGTTCGTCGAGGGGCGCGGATTCGAGGTCGCCTCGATCCAGATGCTCCTCGAACCGCTGCCGCCGCGCGGTCAGCCGTCGTCTCTGGTGCTGACGCCGATGACGGCCGACCGCTTCGTCGATTTCGCGGCGTCGTCGGAGGCGGCCTTCGCCGAGGACCTCGCATCCTCAGGTCGCTATTCCGCGGAAGATGCGGCGGTCGAGTCGCATCGGCAGATGCAGCTCGAACTGCCCGACGGCATCGAGTCCGCCGGGCAGGAGCTCTTCACCGCCGAGGTCGACGGCGAGGAGGTCGGGGTGCTCTGGATCGGCATCCGTCGGCGGGGCGGGCGGCCGCACGCGTTCATCCTCGACATCGAGATCGCGAGCGACCGGCGTCGCCGGGGGTACGGACGCGACGTGATGATCGCGGCCGAACGGGAGGCGGCGCGGTTCGGCGCCGACTCGATCGGACTGCACGTCTTCGGCTTCAACGAGGCCGCCGTGCGGCTGTACGAGGGACTGGGATACCGCCGCGTCGAGGAGCGATTCCTGCTGTCTCTCTGAGGGAACCTCGGCACGGACTAACCCTCGTCACGGAGCAACCCTCGGCACGGAGCAATCGGCGACACGCGGGCCGCCGCGGGAATAGTGCGCCCGCTCGGACGTTGGCCCGAGCATGACAACTCTCGGAATCATCGGAGCAGGACACATCGGCAGCCAGATCGCGCGGGTCGCGGTGGCGAACGGGTACGACGTCGTGATCGCGAACTCCCGCGGGCCGGAGACCCTCGCGGATCTCATCGCGGAGCTCGGACCGAAGGCGAGAGCGGCGACCGCCGTCGACGCTGCCGAGGCCGCAGAGGTGGCGGTCGTGACCGTGCCGCTCGGCGCGATCGATCAGCTGCCCGTCGACCAGCTCGCCGGCAAGATCGTGCTCGACACCAACAACTACTACTTCGAGCGCGACGGTCACATCGAGGCGCTCGACAAGGGCGAGACGACCACCTCCGAGATGCTGCAGCAGAAGCTGCCGACGTCGCGGATCGCGAAGGCGTTCAACCACATCTTCTCGGCCGACATCACCACCGACGGAACCCCGGCCGGAACCGAGGGTCGCCGCGCACTCGCCACCGCGGGCGATGACGCCGAGGCGACGGACTTCGTCACGCGGTTCTATGACGAGGCGGGCTTCGACACCGTGAACATCGGCCCGCTGAGCGAGTCCTGGCGCGTCGAGCGCGACCGCCCGGCATACGTCGTGAAGCAGACCGCCGCGGAGCTCGAGGCGAACCTCGCGAAGGCGAACCGCCTGCCCTGAGCGACGGCTGGTCGAAGAGGGGCGGATGCTGCGGCATCCGCCCCTCTCGCATGTTCCCGCCCTGCCCGGCAGGAGCCCCCGGGCAGGGGCGTCAGACGACCGAGCCCGCCCGCCGAGTCCGCGCGGGCTCGGGTACGCCGAACTTGTCGGGCCGGGGCGAGGAATGAGAGGATCCGCGTATGGCGGGGGTGGGGGCTGCAGGCGAACTCGAATCGGTGAGGGTGACGCGCATTCTTCGCGACGACATCATCCTCGGGCGCCGCGCGCCCGGATCGCGACTCGTCGAACGCGACATCGCCGCCGAACTCCACGTCTCGCGGCTGCCGGTGCGCGAGGCGATCCGCACCCTGGCGAGCGAGGGAGTGGTGGTCGCGAGGCCGCGCAGCTGGGCGGTCGTGCGCGAGTTCACACGCCGGGACATCCAGGACTTCGGCGAGGTGCGCGAAGCCATCGAGACCCTCATCTTCCTGTTCGCCGCCGAGCGTCATACCGAGCAGGGCCTCGTCCGACTCCGCGCGGCGCTCGAGCGGGAGCTCGCGGCGGCGGAGGCGGGAGACACCGAGGTCGCTCGCATGGCTGCCGGTGAATTCCACGAGGTGGCGACGGAGCTGGCGGGCAACGAGATGCTCGACGAGCTCATCGGCGTTTTCGTGACCCGACTGCGCTGGCTGTTCGGACAGCACGACGACCTGCTCGCGATGGCCGAGGAGCACCGGGTGATCTTCGAGGCGGTCGCTGCGCGCGACACCGACACGCTGCGCTGGCTGATCCCGCGGCATCTGGCGAACGGACAGGCCACCGCCGAACGCCGCCTCGCGAGTGGGCCCTCCACGGTCTGAGATCGCTGCGGGAATACCCCTCGAGGGGGTACTGTTGTGATCGGAGGGATACCCCCGGGGGGTATTCGACACCATCGAAGGGATTGCAGACATGAGTACGACCACCTACGCCGTGACCGGGATGACCTGCGGACACTGCGAGCGATCCGTCCGCAGCGAGGTCTCGAAGCTGTCGGGGGTGACCGCGATCGAGGTGAGCGCGGACTCGGGCAGGCTCGTGATCACTGCCGACACCCCGGTCGACGACGCCGCCGTGCTGGCCGCCGTCGACGAGGCCGGATACACCGCGGTCCGTGCCTGAGATGGCCACCTCGACGGAGACCGTCTCCTACGACCTCGACATCGGGGGCATGACGTGCGCGTCGTGCGCCGCGCGCGTCGAGAAGCGACTCAACCGCCTCGACGGCGTCTCGGCGTCGGTGAACTACGCGACCGAGAAGGCGCACGTCGACGCCCGCGCCGGAGTCGTCGTCGACGACCTCATCTCCGAGATCGTGCGAACCGGGTACACGGCCGCACTGCCGAGGGAGGTGCAGGCAGATGAGGTCCATCCGGCGTACCGGCTGCTGCGCCTGCGTCTGATCATCTCGATCGCGCTCGCGGTGCCGGTGATCGCGACGGCGATGGCCGAGCCCCTGCAGTTCGCCGGCTGGCAGTGGGCGTCGCTGGTGCTCGCCACTCCCGTCGTCACCTGGGCGGCATGGCCGTTCCACCGCGCCGCGCTGCGGAACGCGCGACACCGCACCGTCACGATGGACACGCTCATCTCGGTCGGCGTCACCGCGGCCTACACCTGGTCGCTGTACGCCCTCTTCTTCGGCACCGCGGGCATGTGGGGCATGACGCACCCGTTCCGCTTCATCGAACGCGGCGACGGCCTGGGGAGCATCTACCTCGAGGTCGCCGCCGGCGTGACGATGTTCCTGCTGCTCGGACGCTTTCTCGAGCAGCGGTCCAAGCGTCGAGCGGGCGCGGCACTGCGCGCGCTCGGCGAGCTCGGCGCGAAGGATGTCGCGGTCGTGCGCGGAGGTCGCGAAGAGCGGATGCCGTTGGCCGACCTCGTGGTGGGCGACGTGTTCATCGTGCGGCCCGGCGAGAAGATCGCGACCGACGGCGTCGTGCTCGAGGGGGCGTCCGCGGTGGACGCCTCGATGCTCACGGGCGAGTCCGTGCCGGTCGAAGTGCGCCCGGGTGACGCCGTCACCGGCGCCACGGTGAACATCGGCGGTCGACTGCGGGTCTCGGCGACGCGCATCGGCGGCGACACCCAGCTCGCCCGCATCGCCCGCCTCGTCGAGGAGGCGCAGTCGGGCAAGGCCGAGGCGCAGCGGCTCGCCGACCGGCTGTCGGCGGTCTTCGTGCCGATCGTGTTCGCGATCTCGGCGGTGACGCTCGTCGCCTGGCTGCTCGTCGGAGGCGGCACGGCGGCCGCGTTCACCGCGGCGGTGGCCGTGCTGATCATCGCCTGCCCGTGCGCGCTCGGCCTCGCCACCCCGATGGCCCTGCTCGTGGGTACGGGGCGGGGAGCCCAGCTCGGGCTGCTCATCAAGGGCCCGGAGGTTCTCGAGTCGACCCGTCGCGTCGACACGATCGTGCTCGACAAGACCGGCACGGTCACCACCGGGCGCATGACCCTCCTCGAGGTCATCCCCGCGTCGGGAGAGGACGACGCCGAAGTGCTGCGCCTCACGGCCGCGGTGGAGGAGGCCTCGGAGCATCCGATCGCCCAGGCGATCGTGCGCGGCGCGACCGAGCGACTCGGTGCTCTGCCGGCGGTCGAGTCCTTCCAGAACGTGCAGGGACGCGGCGTCACCGGCATCGTCGATGCGCGAGCCGTGGTCGCCGGACGACCCTCTCTGCTCGCCGACTGGGGGCTGCAGCTCGACTCCTCGCTCGCCGCCGTGTTCGACGAGGCCGAGGAGAGCGCGCGGACGGCGGTCGCCGTGGCGTGGGACGGACGGGTGCGGGGCGTGCTGATCGTCGCGGATCAGGTCAGGCCCTCGAGCGCAGACGCGATCGCCGCACTGCGACGGCTCGGACTGCGGCCGGTTCTGCTGACGGGTGACAACGAGCGCACAGCGCGTCGCGTCGCATCTGCGGTCGGCATCGACGAGGTGCGCGCCGGGGTGCTGCCCGAACAGAAGGTGGCCGAGATCGTCGCCCTGCAGCAGCAGGGGCGCAGTGTGGCGATGGTGGGCGACGGCGTCAACGACGCCGCGGCGCTCGCGCAGTCCGACCTCGGCATCGCGATGGGCACCGGGACGGATGCTGCCATCGAGGCGTCGGACCTGACGCTCGTGCGGGCCGACCTGTGGGGAGCCGTGGATGCGATCCGTCTGGCGCGGCGCACCCTGGGTACCATCCGCGGAAACCTGTTCTGGGCGCTGGCCTACAACGTCGCCGCGATACCGCTCGCCGCTCTCGGCCTGCTCAACCCGATGCTCGCCGGGGCGGCGATGGCGTTCTCCAGTGTGTTCGTGGTGCTGAACAGTCTTCGACTCCGGCGCTTCGGTGGGGCCGCGGCACCCGCTGCTCGCTAGCTGACCGACCGCGACGAGGATATATTGGCCCTACGGAATCGTTCCGGATGGTCATCTTCTTCTGGGGAGCGATATGAGGGGCGTCGCGGTCGTCGCGGGTGGTCTGCTGCTCATCGCAGGAACCGTGCTCGTCGTGGTCGCGGATCAGCAGCGGGTCGACGCGCTCGACGACGCGAAGGCCGCCGTGGTGCGTGCCGAGCAGTCGCTCGAGGCCACCCGCGACGCCAACTATCGATACGCCGAGCAGCTCACCGGCCTGCGCACCGCTCTCGCCGCGCAGGAGACCCTGCTGTCCGACACCACCGGGTTCCTCCCATGAGGGGCACGCCGTGATCCGACGCATCTTCTCGGTCACCATGGTCGCGACCCTGCTGCTGGCTGCGGGGGTCGTGAGTCGCGCCGTGGCGCTCGACGCCGACCGTGCCGCCGTGATCGACGAGCTGCGCACGCTCGTGCAGTCCGAGCAGTCGGCGCAGATGCGCACCGACCGCCTCACCGGACTGATCGAGATCACCGAGGGGGAGATCGCCGATCGTGCAGCCGTCCTCGAGGTGCGGGGCGCGTTCGTGGCCGAGCTGGCGGGTCTGCAGACGGCGCTGACGTCGGCCGAGGGCAAGGTCGACACCGCGGCGCATCGGGCGGCGGTGCAGTCTGCTCAGCAGGCCGTGCTCGCCGAGCGGAAGGACCCCGCGGTGGTCGTCGCCGCGACGGCGACGGTGCATGCCCTGATCGACAAGGTCGGCCAGGACGTCTCGGTCTGGGAGGCCGCGCAGTACGCGGCACCCGGGGGGCCTGCCTGGTCGTCGAGCGGACCCGACGGTTACGCGCGGGTGCGCGCCGCCCTCGACACGGTGGGCGGAGCCGGGGTCGGACTGTATGAGTCCGCCTCGTGCGCCGGGGGATCGGCTGCCGCCTGCGCGAACAGCAACGGGTACATCAAGTACCGCGCGGACATCGCCCGGTGGAGCACCGAGAGACTGAACTGGGCGATGGCGCACGAGCTCGCGCACATCTACCAGTTCCGCGTGTGGGGTGCGCTCACCTCCTCCGACACGTACCGGTCGATGTTCGGCGGCGACCCCGAGTTCCTCGCGAACTGCATGGCGGTGGTGCGCGGGTATCCGGGCTCCGTCGGGTGCGACAGCGATCAGCAGGCCTGGGCCTCGGGGATCTGGGTCGGCGCCGTGCGCTGAGCCCGGTCAGGCGATCGGGGTGGTCGTGTCGGTCGCGTCGCGCAGGGGGCGCCGCATCACTCGCCAGTAGGCGGCGGGAGCGAGCCGCACGAGCACGTCGACGAGTCGGGCCTCTCTGCCCACCATGGTGCGCGCGCGACGGCGCACCGTCGCCCGGACGATCGCGGCCGCCGCGTCCGCGGGCTCGGTGTGGTACATCGCCGCCTGCGCCTCCGCCGCCCGGGCGGCCACGGCGGGATCGATCGCCGCGGCGTAGCGACCGTGCAGGATGATGCCGGTGCGGACGCCGGCCGGGTACACCGCCCCCACCGTCACCGTCGTCCCCTCGAGCTCGTGCCGCAGCGCCTCCGAGAAGCCTCGCACCGCGTATTTGCTCAGCGCATAGGGGATGCGTCCGGCGGGCGCGGCGAGCGCGTAGATGCTCGCGAGGTGGGTGATGTGCGCGGCGGGAGACGCGCGCAGCGAGGGCAGCAGGGCTTTGGTGATCGACACGGTGCCCCAGAGGTTGACGTCGGCGAGCCAGCGCATCTCCTCCATCGTGAGCTGGTCGAGCGTGCCGAGCATCGACGATCCCGCACACGTGATCAGGGCGGAGATTCGAGGATGCGCGCCGGAGATGTCGGCGGCGGCGGCGAACACGGCGTCGTCGTCGCGCAGGTCGACCACGTGGGTGGTGACGGTGGTCGGGGGGAGCGCCGCGACCACTGTCGCGAGCGCGTCGGCGTCGTGGTCGATCAGAGCGAGGTGCACGCCGTCGGCGGCGAGGATCCGTGCGATCTGCGCGCCCATTCCGTTCGCGGCTCCGGTGATGACCGTCGTGCTCCCGGCGAGGGCGAGACGCTTCACTGCACTCCTCCCGACGGGGATCGAGGGTGACGTTCGGCGCCGGACAGGAGGCGACGGCGTGATCCGATCCATTCTGGCCGAGTGCGCGGCGAAGCGATACGGGTATTCTCAATGGAGGAGGTCGGGGTGGGAAGAACTGCGGATGCCGTCGCCGAAGGCGTTGCGATCGCGACCGC
>Ga0308161_1003691_pt1 | contig 14673 bp, 15 predicted proteins | sample PhyFR2_FD_201034 | JGI IMG/M metagenome (GOLD analysis project Ga0308161, IMG submission 201034) | Phyllosphere microbial communities from UC Gill Tract Community Farm, Albany, California, United States - DLSLF.R2 | ecosystem: Host-associated > Plants > Phyllosphere > Unclassified | place: USA...
TACCGTAGACCGATCAGTTGCATTCGCTCTACCCAAACAGCCCATGGAGGAACCAGCGTGGCTCTTGCTCCTCCTCCGTGTTCGTAACCCGCTCCCGATAAACCCAGTACAAGGCATGCTCCTGGCCTTCCGCAACCCAGTAATCCCTGGCGGCCGCGCCTCCCCACCACCCTGTCTCAATGCGCTCTGGGCCAGCCACCATTCGTAGCGGCGAGCCATAAAACGGCCTATGGTCTCGCACGAGCAACGGGATCGGCTTCACGAGCAGCCACGTCGGCCGGAGGATGCCGTCCAGGTTAGGCGGCATTTGACTTGCGACCGCTTCCTCCCGCACGTTCTCTTGAATGGGAACCCACCTATTGGCAATCTCAGGCCGGTAGTCCGCCAGCGGCTTTACCCGGCGCACCTTGTCCTCACCAAGGCGCGCTACCAACAGCTCAATCATGCGCACCTGGTCTTTCTCTGTTCCACCCGGCTCAGGAAAAAGCGACTCGGTAGGAGGTGTCATCGGTTGCAATTGGGTCGTACTAAGCGCTAGGCCAATCACTGGCGCATCTAGTACCAGCTTTCTAAGACGCTCTTTCAGCAAACGCATGATGTGATCGCTATACCAAGTCGGCTCGGCCAGGAGGATCGTAACTTCGGTCGGCGCACGTGCGACCCGACCGCGCTCATGTGCCAGCTTGAAAACGACGCTCTCTGCAGCGAGCTGCATGGCGCATAGCCAACCGATCAGTTGCAGCACTAGACGCTGTGCACCGGTAAGCAGTAGATCAGCATTTTCGATTCGGTCAAACAGCTCAATCTGCGCTTCGAACGTCGCGGGTGCCTTGACCCATTCAAACATCTCGGGAGCGCTGCCAAACGCACAGTCAAGTTGATCGAGCAATTCACGACCACATCGACGCTGGAGACCTGGACGCGGCAGACGTCGCAAATCGCCGATCGTCTCGCAACCAATCCCGTCGAACCAACTAGTAAACGTTCGTGCTGTCGGCAGAACCATTGCAGGGAGGCGAGCCAAAGCACGTTCTGATGATCTTTGCTTTAACACGCGACCGCTACCGGCTCGGGCGAGCATCCAAGCGGCTCGCGCAGTCGGAGCGCAGCTCATCCTTACCGTGAACCCTAGACTACGGAAGTCGATACGGACGCGCCTACATAGAGAACGTATGCCACCAAACAGCCGCAAGCTCGCGCCGATATTCAGTAATAACGTCGACTCTTCTGCAAGCGTCACCTGAGGTGTGTATTGGAGCATCGCCATGGCAACGGCCTGTAACGCCGCTTCTTCCCGAGCGATCGTCCGTTCGTGGATTCGCACATCTGGTGCCAGCATTAATACCCCACCGCGGCGCATTGCGGTCTTGACCCCAGCTGCGCGTGCGCCACTCGACATCGCCATAACCGTCTCGCGTTCGACGACAACCGTAAGGCTTTCACTCGACCAGGTGGGTTCGAAGACTTCGAGCGGGAGCTGGGGTAGATAGATGCCGATCCATAGACGCATGACGATGAACAAAGAACGGGGACAAGGGCAAGAAAAGTTTAGTTTCGCGCTGCGGGCCGCGACGTTTGAGCAACTCGACGTCAACGCCGCCGAGTACTGGGTGGACTGCTAACCGAAGCTGCGCAGGTGACGCGTCCTGAGCTGCAGCAAGTGGCCGAAATAAAAAGAAAAGACTCTCTCCGTCGGCCGCAGCTAAATTTAAGCGCCGCAAGCTCTCACTTCGAACATGACTTTGCCAAAACAGAAGAGCATGACATCCACCGTTTCGAAGAACTTGTTCCGCAGCCCAAAGAGCATCAGCTGTCCGGTCTGGCTGGACCCAGAGGACTTGCGATGGATTTACCCCCATCGCCGCTAACGCAATCGAATTTGGAACATGTGGTGGCTGGATCATCACCACTCGCCGCTTACCAGCTCCAGCCAGCACAGGTTGCAAAAGCCTCAGCTCCCCTGTACCCGGCTGGCGCAGATGTAGTTCAACCAAGCTGCCCATAGGCCACCCTCGTCCTGGTAACTGGGCAGACAGAATGGGATGGCCAGTGTCGACGCAACGCGTGCTTGACCGAGCGAGCTGCGAGGCGCGCCATAGCGACGGATGAATCGACTCCGGCGTCGAATGGATTACAGGCAACATGCCAACCTCACAATACTGTATGCCCATACAGTATACGATCGATGAGGTTTAGGCAAGACATGGACACTCGAACCTTGATATCGAACGCAAAGTTGCTATAACAAAGATACCGTTTGTAGAAAAATGGCTATTCAGATCACACTGAAGGTCAGCTCAGCCTTGGACGTGTAGCAAAGTTGCTGATGAGAGATTGCAGAAACTTTTTGTCGAATTGTTGATCAACATTGAGTTAGGAATACTCAGAATGTGTTGAGTCTACAATCAACTGGCCGTAGACCTTCATAAAGGCTCAGTACGAGAATTAAGCCAGAAAGACGCAGAAATGGCAAAGAAGCGATACACGCGCAATGAATCAGACATTCGAAACCTGTTAAGGCAGGGGCGTGGGGGAGGCATTGGAGAAAATTATGTTCCATACTTCTTTGTCCGCGACGTTCCGAGTCTTGGGCGATCACATCGTATATATAGCAAACTGAGCGACCGTGTCCATCACCTACTTTCCGACATCGAGTATGCGCATTATCTGATCTTCGATATGGACGAAACGATCATAGATATTAGAGAGCAGTTCGCTCTAAGTCGTGAGGAAACAATTAAAATTGCAGCACTTCTGGGTTTTCGACATCCCAAAGATCCACGAAGTGATACCAATTGCGTTATGACCACCGATTTTGTAATTACATACAAAAATAAACCGAACCCAACTCACAAAGCGTTTGCGATTAAGCCAGCCTCGCAGATCCAAAAACCCCGCGTAAGCGAAAAACTAAAAATCGAGGGACTCTATTGGAAAGAAAAAGACATTCCTTTTCAAGTACTAACGGAACACGATGTCCCCCCTCACCTCAAGCGCAGCCTGCAATGGCTTAGACAGTATCACGATCTCTCTAAGTTCACAGAGCCATCGCCCGGATACTTTGATGAGCTTGCAAAGCACCTCATAGTTTTCATCTCCGCTTCAAACAACCAAGAGATAACGCTCTGCGAAATATGCAGACTGCTCGACGAGCATCTCGCATATGAAGCTGGCTCTCACCTCATGATCGCTCGACACATGCTCGCCACACGTATTCTTCAAACGAATCTAAATCGTGAGCAACTATGGAACACGCCAGTTTCTGAGATTGGAATACATCCCACACTGCATCCTAACTGCTGACCCGCTATGGACGCTTTCGTAAGAAACACCGTTGTTCGCCTACCGACTGTCGCGGTGCCCAGGCGAGTTCTATACGTGTCCGTTGAAAATGACTTTCTCGTTTCCATCCCTTTACACGGCCGACGATGCGCTCCAACCTTATCTAGCTATGGCGACTGGATGAGCATGCTATCGGATGGAACGCTTGAAATTATCGAGGACCCACATCTGGAACTGCCATTCAATCATGCGTTGACCGAAGCAATGAAATCCCGCAAAGCGAAAGCTTGGGCCATAATTGAACCCCTGACCAAAGACGTCCCTGCCATTTTTCAATCAAACTACCGCAACCACCAAATCAAAGCTCGTGCAAGAGAAGCTGGATGCCATATTGACAGCATTCGCGACTGGCTGAACGAGTATTGGCAGATGGGCTGCACTTCGTCAGCTCTCTTCGGAAAAAGAAAGAACTGTGGAGCCCCAGGGAAACTAAAACCAACGATAAAGCTAGACACGAACAACGTAGGCAAAAAGGTTGCAGAAGTCAAGCGGGGTAAGCCCCGGTCCACAACTCCTGGAATAGGGATGAATATTTCAGAGGAGGACCGAAGGATTATTCGTATAGCGACAAATCTATTCTACAAGAAGAACAAGAAAGCCACCTTAAAGTACACGTATCTGAAAATGATCCGACAGTACTACCCAGATAGCACTCAAGTCGATGTAAACGGCAAGATACAAATAATACGTCCAGAAATCGTACCTACCTATCAACAGTTCACTTATTGGCACAAGAAGGAAAATTCCGAATATGACGTAATTCAGGCTAGAGAAGGCAAAACCTTTTTCGAGAAGACACTACGCCCACTACTTGGAAATAGTACATTTGAAGCGATCGGCCCAGGCTATCGCTATCAAATTGATGCAACCATTGCAGACGTCTACCTTGTCTCGCGAATTGATCGTAATACCATTGTCGGACGTCCTGTCATGTATGTCGTCATCGACGTTTGGTCACGATTAATTGTCGGCCTGTATATAGGCTTAGAAAACGTGTCTTGGGCGACAGCAATGATGGCCATCCATAACGTCACATTAAACAAAGTCAGCTATTGCAACCAATACGGCATAGATATCGAACCTCAGGAGTGGCCCCAATCACCACTCTCCAGCGTGTTACTAGGGGATCGAGGTGAATTGCTTTCCAAACAAGCTGACAGACTAACTGAAGTGCTTGGTATCGAAGTCGAAAACACACCGCCTTACAGAGCCGATTGGAAAGGTATCGTCGAAAGGCAATTCCGGTTACTTCCAGCAAAATTTGCTGCCGATGTAAAAGGTTACGTGGACAAAGACTTTGGAAAACGAACCGGACCGGACTATAGATTAGATGCGTGTCTGAATTTGCACGAGTTTACGAAGATTGCGATTCACTGCATACTTGAGCATAACACCACTCCGGTCAGCGGATATCCCTTGGAAAATGCTATGGTAGCCCAGCAGATTCCAGCAATACCCAACGAACTGTGGGAATGGGGAATAAGAAACCGTATGGGGACTTTGGTACGACACCCAGAATGCAAGCTCTTATTTGCCCTTTTACCTACCGCTGACGCCAGCGTCACTTCAAAGGGCATCGCTTTTCTAGGTCGCCATTATTACGCATCCTCGTTGGACACACGAGCATGGTTCAGCAGAGCACGGCATAAGGGACGTTTCAAAGTCGTGATTTCATACCATCCGCATAACCTGAACACAATCTTGCTGCACGACCCACTACAACGGAATCAGTTCACTTGTTGCACCCTAATCAGCAATGACAGCTCGGACCTCAACTTATATGTTGAGGAGGTAGTCGCCAGAACAGCCAAGGCAGCTAAAACTAATGCAAGTAGAAATTATGCCACCATAAGTTCTCAGATAACACATCAAAAAGCGATTGAAGAAATCGCGGCGACTGCCGACGCAGAAAAAATGGAATCAGGGCCGTCAACGAAGAGCAAAAAGGAAAGAATCTCGAACATACGCTCGTATAGACAGGTCGAGAAAATTCTCTACAGGCTCATCGATGGGCGGACAAGCATTCATGCAGCGCCTCAACGGTCCAACGAAAGTGAGCACGCCGACCTCTCGCCCCTTCCCACTAAACGTTATGCTCGGAAGCCAATATTTAGCGACGAGGACAAGAGCGAGACATAAGCCGTTCTTATTTCTCTACGAAATTAATGGCAACTCGACAACCCTCTTCGCTTAGCTAAACTACCATAGAGTCTCGTCGCAATCAAAAAATGTCAACTCGCTCTAATAGTGAAAAGAGGCCAAAGGATTCGCACCAGGCCTATGACATGTCTAGCACTGGGCTGAAGCATGTTATCGCCAATTATACTCGGAGCGAGATTTCTGAATATATAGGCAATGAATTCATCGAAGCATTGGGCCCAATCCCATCAAGCAAACAGCTTGCTACACTGATGACGAATCGCCCCACATACGATCCATGCGAACGGGAGAAGCCGGATCATATACGCAAGCACCTTATGCTTCGACTAAAACGTTTCTACGAACCACTTACAGAGCAAAATTCGATTGCTCAAACACTCAGCGAAATGGTCCGTAGTGGCTATGTGAATCGCAACCCTTCATCTCCAGCATTCAAACAATTCCTACAACAGTCCTATTTAAAACGCCAGCAACTCGACATAAGCGAGCAAGTACCGGACACTGATCCTATGTGCGACTCCTATGCCATCATTGGTGTGTCTGGAGTAGGGAAATCACGACTGACACGTCGGGGCTTGGCTCAATTTCCTTCATTGATCTGGCACCCCCAATTACGAATGCACCAGATCCCCTATATCATAGTCGAGTGTCCTTATAACGGAACTGTCCGGCAATTGGCGATGAATTTCTTCAGCGAGCTCGACAAGATAGCCAATACTTCATACGAAGTACGCTTTACAAAACGCAAAATGACTGTTGAAGAGCTGATTCGAGAGATCAATGCTGCAGCCCATCTTTTCGGGATCGGACTCATTGTAATTGACGAGATTCAGCACGCCAAAGCAGCCTCTGGCACTGCGGGTGAACAAAGATTTTTAAACTTCCTTGTTCGCTTTGTGAACACTTCTGTGGCACCAGTTGTGCTTATTGGAACGATGTCTAGCCTCGAGATGCTTCAGTCTGACTTCCGGCAGGCTAGGCGCACAATCGGTGCGCTGTTACGAAACCACCAAAAGGATGAAGAGTGGGATCATTTCTTAACCAGCATGTGGAAATATCAATGGACGAGAATTCCCACACCGCTAACAGAAAAGCTGAATGAAGCGATGTATGTGCGGACCCAAGGCGTTCTGGATCTGGCAGTAAAGCTTTATCAATACGTGCAACGGCGTGCGATCGATTGCAAGGCTGAGGAGATCACCATTGATATGATTCATGTTGTTGCCAATGAAGAGCTAACACGTGTCGCCCCTATGGTCGAAGCACTGGCTTCGGGAAACTATGCGAAGCTTGCTCGTTATGGAGATCTTACCATGCCTGAAGTCGATACTGCTAGTTTCGCGACACAGGTAGAGGGGAGTAATACAGGAAGTTTGCAACAGCTACTTTGCACTCTAAAACAGAATGGCAACTAGATTAATCGAATGATGGCAATAGGTAGAAGCTGCGCAATTTTCTTCATCTCTACGGCTGTTTTTCTGCACATCCAAACCATCCTGCGCAAAAAGTTATGACGATAGGCTACTTCCCCAATTTATACCCGGATGAACTTCTGGGAAGCGCTGTGGCTCGGTATCGTGTCCATACCATGGCAAACCACGATGCTCATGTCAACAAAGAGCTATACGGCAATAGCCAATTCCATACATCAATCGCACTACCAAGAGGACTAATAGATCTCCATGAGCTTATCGAGCCATTTATAGGACTATCGTTGGAAGAACTAGTTTCTCGTGCAACTCTATATCCCTACTACACAGCTTTCGCCAGCAAAAATACTAGGGTGCGTATTTTAAGGAAGATGCTTCAGCAGCGCCAAGGTCAGCAAGGCCAACACCGCATTGGAGGACGAGAACCACCGATTATCAGGATGAAAGTATGCCAAAGTTGCATCAGCGAAGACATCGCTATTTTTGGTGAAAGCTACTGGCATCGAACACATCAACTGGACTGCGTCCACTTCTGCGAAAAACACACAACACCACTTACTGAAGCTCTAATTCCTATTGGCAGCAGGAGATCTATCTGGGCTTTGACGCCACAAGTCACAACCCGCCCCTATTTACCATACCTGTCTGAGAGATCGAGACAAAGACTTTTTGAAATCGCCTGCTTAGCCCGACAATATTTGGACGGTTCGATTGTCCACGACAGAAAAATTACACGAAGCAATCCTCCAAAAGCGTTTCGCGATTCTTATGCGCTTGGCCGCCACCTGAACACTATGAATATCAGGAGGGATCTTATACAGTTTTTTGGAGACCAATGTCTTGACATATTAGGCATCCAACTTACTCAAGAAAATAAAATTGACTGGATAAGAGATATTTTCAGCGCCCGTTGGGTGCCAATAAAACATGTGGCTACTCAACTATTCCATCACGAGTTTGTCATTCCCCGCAGCACCCTCGCAAGAAGCAAAGACTATGTGTACGCAAAGATCAAAATCCGGGCATGGAAGTGCCAGAATCCTGCTGCGCCTCATTTTGGACAGAGAGTAATTAACGACGTTTACTTGACGAAGGACTTTAGCAAAAATGGCGGCATAGTATTCAAATGCACGTGTGGCTATCAATTTTACATTCAATCCAAAAAATGGAACTTATACAGTGAACCCACGGAAAGCAAAGTGTTTGAATTTGGCGATCTTTTCATAAAAACCGTACGTGATCTAAAACTTCAGGGGATGAAAAATGTGGATATTGCAGAACGTCTTCGAGTATCCGACGGAGTCATAACCAGAATGTTGAAGCCGAGCTACGACTCACGACTCACTCGCAGGTATGGTATAGAGGATGCAAGATTTGCTAGCAGGTTACAGCGCACAAAATATGTTGCGAAAAAGAGAGGGGAGTTAGCAGAGGAATCGTTTGATGAAGAACTCGCAAAAAAAATCGAAGAAGCTTCAAGCCTCTTACGCCTTCAGACCCCTTTAAAAAGAGCAACGGCCAATCGTATTCTTGAGGTCGCCGGACTAAGCACAGAACGTCTCTTTAGCAAACCTTATTGTCTTGCCGCTCTTTCTGCACTTCAAGACCAGACGGAGACAGCAGCTGCCTTTCGCCAGCGGGAAGTCCGTCATGACGAGAACAAACACGCCCCTATCTAGGCCCACTCGATCGTTGATACGTAACCGCCGTATCGAGACAATCGCATGCCGACGAAGACGAGGCCACTGGAGAACCGATTCCGAACGAGGCAACGCTGGCATGATCATTCATCTGCGGGCGGAAATGCTTTAGCTAGGCATCGCGGGCAATACAGATATATGGATATAGTTCAGCCATTGCTGGGCTAAGTGGACCTGCGGGTCCGATCCTTCGTTACATTCCGTGATCTTTGTGGCTCGGCAACATGTTAAGCTGGGCCAAACGGCCGAGATCGGTCAAAAACAGTCATTGAAGACCCTTAAGCTTATAGCATGACGAACCACGGGTACCCTGCGATAGGCAAGGAGAACTGCCAAATGACGAGAGCAAGACAAACGTATGTGAGTCGCCAGCGCTGGATATCGGTGGGCTTCGTCATCTATGGCATCGTGTCGGTTCTGGGCCTGGCAGCGATGATCTTAATTGCTGTGACTATGGTCCAAAGTGGGCAGGGGATGGAGACTTTCCGCAGCGCATGGCTCGTTGAGGAAAGTTGGATTGGTTTTCTCGTGTTTGTTGGATGTGCGATAGCTGTGCTTGTTGTGGGCGCAGCATTTCGGCTCCGAGACTATCTTGAGCAGCGTAGTTTTGAAAAGCAGCTTGAGGACCGAAGCAAAATCGGGTGACTTGGCCTCACGGCTGGTAGATGTTCATTGACCTATATTTATCGACCGCTAGCTTCAGGTTAGGCTCGGTTACTGCTTCTCGTGACCGTCGGGGAGTTTGTCCGCGAGGCAACATGCTATGTTGGCTCGGCCAGAATCCGCCGTGGTAACGGCAGTTTTCCGGGCCTGTGTATAGGCGGTGAATCCGGCGGCATCGCGAAGCTCGTCCTGAGCCTCGTACATTCCCATTGAGAGGATCAATGCAAGACGAGGATATAGAAGCGAAGTGGGCGGCGGAGGATGCCGAAGAAGCGGCGGACCGCGAACGCAAGGCCGAGCCGCCGCCGGCAATTGATCGCGACGAATTCCTCGCCTGGCGATCACCGCGCCAGGTCAATGAAAGCCCCACCTGCCTGGACAATCCTCTCTGGCATTGGCTAGTACGCACGCGCCATTCAGCTTACAGTGCGAACGAGGCGTTCAATGGCCCGTCATCGTTCGATGCGGGCCCAATGTGGTGCTTTGACCGATTCGGCAAGAGTGAGACGGCGCTGCCCGATGGCCGTGTAGTCCACATCGGCGGCGAACATGAGGACGACTACGACCCGGACTTCTTCATCTACAACGACGTCACGGTGATCGACGCGAACGGTTCCATTGAGATCCGGGGCTACGAACGCGACGTTTTCCCGCCCACGGACTTCCATAGCGCCACGCTTACAGGCACATCGATTTTTATCATTGGCTGTTTCGGATATCCCGAGCAACGGATAGCCGGCCACACACCTGTGTACAAGCTTGCGCTCGACACCATGGCGATCGCTCCCGTCGAGACGTCGGGCGAAGCTCCAGGATGGATTCAACGGCACACGGCCGAGCTTTCAGACGACGGTCGAACGATCATCGTGCGAGGTGGTGAACTCTGGCGTGGCGACAAGCGATCCATGCAAGAAAACATCGATTCGTGGTCGCTCGACGTGACGACCGGCTGTTGGACTCGCCTCACTGCTCTCGATTGGCAACGCTGGACGATGTTGCGAGTCGATCGAAAGCCGAGCCGCCTATCCGACGTACGCCACGAGCTTTGGCGTCGCGACCATGGATGGCCCGGCATGGAAAGCTATTGGAAACACGACGACAAACCCGATTTCGAAGCACTTGCAGCGCTCTATCGGCTTGACGCGACGTGGCCAACACCAGAACAAATGTCAGAGCACAACATGTATCGGGTGTATATCGACGGTGTCGCTGTGAGATTTACTGAAGAAAGATGGTTGGTTCACGCATTGGTGGAAGGGCGTCTGACTGATGAACGGCTCAACGAACTTCAGAGCAAGACGTTGGCGACGCTGCGACAGATTGATGCGGCCGACTGGGAAGTAGAGTCGAATCCAAGGGAGTAGAAGCGATCGACGTTGCAATAGGTCAGGTGAACTGTTAATTCCGACCACAAGCGGTGATCCGACACATAGTCAACAAAGCCCGAGCAATGAATATACGTGAAATAGATGAGGTCGAAATCTGCGTTGACAGTTGGATCATCCAAGACGGGAACTATGGTGACTTTAGCGTCGGTGACGAGGTCAGATGTGCACTCGAATTCTATGGTGACCTGAGCGCAACTCCACAATGCACACCGGCCATGACGCATCTTCAGCAGAACGATTACCGAGTATGCGCGCAGGTTCTTTATGTCGCACCCGATGCATGGGCAGTCGACTTCGGTCTCGCGGCTTTCCAAGAATATCGACCTCCGGAATTTGCTCGCATCGGCGCATGGGTAGAAGGCAAAATTGGAATCGCGCTGGATCCTTTCATGTATAAGGATCGCCTTGCGCACGAGACCGGCATGCCGGACCTGTTCAACACATGGGAAATCACGAGCATAGCCCGCGACGACACACCTTGGATTGCCTCACCTTGCGGAAAGATCTTCTCCCGTGATCCAGAGCATCCCTGCTGGACCGAGGTAGAGCAAACTGATGCTTGGAATGACGACAACGGACGAAGTGCCTACCTTCTCCGTCTTCGGGTATCACGACCATAAATTCTAAACCAACGACTTCGCTCCATGTCGAGCAGGATCCACTTCCGGTCGGCAACCGCCGTCCGGGTACGTCAGCCGCGGGACAGCAGCGGACGTTCGCTCTCGTCCACAGCCATCCTTGACTGAGTCAAAATTCTTTCTCGGCTAAATTAATCCGATTACGAGAACCGCATTGATTAAACGCGACAATCATTACGTTCCCCACAGCTACCTGAAGCGCTGGGCAGATGCAAAAGGCAATGTCTGGTCGTACCGGATCCTAGTACCTCACGCGAAAGCAAGCCTGTGGAAAGCACACTCCCCTAAAAGTCTCGGGTTTCACCAACACCTCTACACGCAAATGGCAGCGAGTGGCGAAAGTGACGAAGTCGAAAGATGGTTCGATTCGACGTTCGAGTCTCCTGCGGGCAGCGCTCTTCAGAATGCGGTAACCGATCAAAGACTCAGTTCCGACGAATGGGCGCGCCTAATCCGATTTTTGGCTGCGCAAGATGCTCGGACCCCTGCCAGACTACTGGAACGAATGAAAGACTGGCAGGAGAACATGCAATCCCTCCTTAACGAGGTCATGAGCAATGCCGTCCATGAGTTGGAGGTGGCAAAACGGACTGGAGTCCCGATTGAATTCGAGGGTTCGAAGGCAGGTGACGAGCTATTTCCAGTACGTACTATGGTTGACATTCAACCCGGCGAAGAGTCTGGCTTGCTCCGCGTTGAAGCATCGGTGGGGCGCAGCCTTTGGCTCTGGAGCCTGAAGCATGTGCTAACAAAGACTCTCGAGGTCCTTCACCAACATCGCTGGACGATTCTTCGCAGCCCCCCGGGGATCGAGTGGCTCACCAGCGACAACCCTGTCGTGCGACTAAACTATCACGACGCGCAGCGCTACGACTTCGGTGGCGGATGGAACAGTCCCGGTACAGATATCTTTATGCCGTTGAGCCCAACCCACCTCTTATTCACGCAGATTGGAGCTCGACAACGGCTGCCGCGAGGAACAACTGTGTCGGTCGATTTTGCCATGCAAATACAGAGGTTCACGGTGGAGCACGCGCATCGATATGTCTTCGGCCGTTCTGCTGACGTACAAACAGCCCTGTGGCGCCCTCGTACCGTCAATCGGGAAGCATTCCAAGCCGAGGCGGAGCAGTGGAGATCATGGAACACTGTTCAGTCCAAAGCCGAACGCGAAATATTTCAGAGATAAACACGTTAGACGGAAACGAATTGTGCTGCCGCCCATTGGTCATGTGCGCCACAGGGAAGTTCTCTCGGGCTGGCCATGGCCCATAAGCGCTCATGGCCAGCTCATCTACTCAAGTTGGCGCTAATCGTCCTGTTCGACGTCTTCGAAGAAGGTCGGTCCAACGGCGAACAGTAGTGTTCCGTGCTTGCGCTGGATCGCTGCAACAACGTGCTGTGGGTCCGCCGCCGAGAAATCTAGCCAGTATCCGTATGCGCCGTCGCCACTCGTACCAGTGTTCTCATCGACGATCACGTTGTCGAGCTGCTCGATGAGCTCAAGCGGCATATCCAGCCGATTTGAGTACGCCTGTGCACGCGAGATGAGGACCTGGTTGGCGTATGGGTCATTCTCAACCGCTCGCTCGATCACCATGTGCACATTGCCGACGAGCCGGCGACCCAGGCGATCTACGCTCACGATTGCCTCGACATCGACTTGGTGTCCGGCATAAGGCCGATCTAGGTCGATTTCCATGCTCAGATGTCCGATCACGGGTATCGACAAGGTCTTGCCGATCGCGGGTAGGTCGGCAAGGGCGAAATCGAACGGTACGTAGATCTCGCGGACACCATTCGTGTTCATGTCTGCCGTTATGCGCCCTACGTCATCGTCGTTGGCCACAGTGGATTGCAAACTGTCGTGCAGGAAGTCGAAGAAGTGCATTTCAGATGTATGTACACCACTTCGTCGCAGCCGGCTGGTGAAAGCGGCATCGATGAGATCGACCAGTTGCTGGCTCTTCAAAGAGAGGCCGAGATCCGCTGCACGCTGCCCCAATGCAGCTGCGTCTAAGACGAGGTGTACGCCATCATTGATCGTAGCGGGCTCGTCAGTAGAGCTTTGGTAGCCGGCCAGCGACTTATAGCCGAAAGCGCAGGCAAGGAGCTGCTGGGCATGGCCAAGTTTGATGGCGATGTCACACTGCTGGCTCACTGCACGGAGGGAATGGGAGAGCGATGCAAAATCCGTACTCATGTGTTTTCTCCAAGTAAGGCAAGGAACAACCAGCGCTTAACTTGTTCCATGCCGGCGAGAAACGCACGAGGTCGGAAAAGTTGGGATGTTACGAAAGGAATATAGTCGGGTTTGAGTCGCTGGAACTCGGGCGGACGCCCTGCCCTAAGCATATCTCATTTCTAGCGAACTCCGCAATTAGCGACCGCCTCAGGTCGCAAGCGGACTCTACCGCTCGTGCTAGTGAGGGTTTTATTCGTCCACCGCTCGATTGCCGGCACGAACATTTCCCTCACTTGGTGATGGTTTTCCTTGGTATGGCGTGCCGATGCACATGCATCAAATCAAGGACATAAGAGCTCACATAGTGACGCTTTTATTCATCCACTACAGCAGCGCGCCGCAACTGCCGCTGCGCAGCACCTGTTCGGCCGCCCACAGCGCGTCCGCCGTGCGCTCGGCGCGCAGCCAGATCAGTTGCGAGGGCGGCACGCCGAGCGCGGCCAGCGCCAACGCCTGCGGCGGATGCGGCGGCTGCAGCAGCACGATGCGGCGCGCCGCGACGCTCGCCAGCGCCGGCCGCAGCAGGCGCATCTCGCCGATGCCGGGCTGCTGCTGCAGCAGGTCGACGAGCGTGCCGGTCGGCCAGCCGCCGCCGGGCAGCTGGGCCGACAGGGCCGGATGGCCGGTATCGACGCAGCGCGCATCGCCGCGCGCCAGCTGAGAAGCGCGCCAGAGCGATGGGTGCAACGATTCCGGCGCTGCAGAGATTGAACCTGAGCAATTCATGTAGGATGCAAAGAAATACTGTATAAACGTACAGTACATTTCCCATCACGTTTTGGCAAGGTTTATCTTTTTGAATCTCTGGCTTCGATCAATGGGTACCGATGGTCAAAATGAAAACGCCCCGCACCGGCAGCGTACTGCCGATACGGGGCGCATCATCATTCCAGCACGGCGGCAGCGCGCTGCCGCCGGCGGCATCAACCCATCAGAACGAGTGCCGGATACCGAGGCTGGACGCCGTGTTGCCGGTACCGCCCTCGATGGCGCTGCCCACGGTGTAGCTGGCGCCGTTGCGGTTGACGATGTGGGAGACGACGGCGTACAGCTCGGTACGCACCGACATGGCGTAGCGGTAGCCCAGCGCGTACTGCCGCGCGTCCT
>Ga0308161_1003693_pt1 | contig 14658 bp, 11 predicted proteins | sample PhyFR2_FD_201034 | JGI IMG/M metagenome (GOLD analysis project Ga0308161, IMG submission 201034) | Phyllosphere microbial communities from UC Gill Tract Community Farm, Albany, California, United States - DLSLF.R2 | ecosystem: Host-associated > Plants > Phyllosphere > Unclassified | place: USA...
GGCGCTAGGCGGTTGCGCCTGAGGTTTGGATATTAAATTGGGTCCCCGCCTGCGCGGGGACCCAAGTTTTTCGTATCACCACTTCCAGGCATCCCTAGTTCTTCTTGCTGTCCCTGAACAGGTTTACAATCCCCCGATTGCCAACCTCACAAGGGACCCCATGAAGCACCTCCTCGCCCCCCTGGCCCTGGCCGCAGCGACCCTGTGCGCCACCGTCCACGCCGCCGAACCCACCGCACCCGCCACCGTCGCGCAACTGCAGGCGATGGCCAAGCGCTACGCCCCCGTCGACCTGACGGCCGACACGTCGACGCTGTCGGCCGGCGACCGCGTCGCCATCGCCAAGCTGATCGAAGCGGCGAAGATCGTCGACACGCTGCAGCTGCGCCAGCGCTGGGCCGGCAACGAGGCGCTGTGGGCCGCGCTGCAAAAGGACACGACGCCGCTGGGCAAGGCGCGGCGCGACTACTTCTGGCTGAACAAGGGGCCGTGGTCCATCCTCGACGGCAACCGTTCCTTCATGCCGGCCGAGTACGCCGGCATCCGCATCCCGGCCGAGAAGCCCGCCGGCGCGAACTTCTACCCGGACGGCGCCGCCAAGCCGGCACTGGAAGCGTGGATGAACGCCCTGGCCCCGCAGGACAAGGAGCAGGCGCAATGGTTCTTCACCGTGATCCGCAAGGGCAAGGGCGACAAGCCGGCGGACAAGTTCGCGACCGTGAAGTACGCGGACGAATACCGTAACGAACTGCAGAAGCTGTCCCGGCTGCTGAAGGACGCGGCGAACGCCACCGACAACGCGTCGCTGAAAAAATTCCTGAACCTGCGCGCCGACGCGTTCCTGTCGAACGACTACCTCGCCTCCGACTTCGCCTGGATGGACCTGGATGCCCCGGTCGACGTCACGATCGGCCCGTACGAGACGTACAACGACGAGCTGTTCGGCTACAAGGCCGCGTTCGAGGCGTACGTGAACGTGCGCGACCAGAAGGAGACGGACAAGCTGAACTTCTTCGGCCAGCACCTGCAGGAGCTGGAAAACAACCTGCCGCTCGATCCGAAGTACCGCAATCCGAAGGTCGGGGCGATCGCGCCGATGGTGGTCGTCAACCAGGTCTACGGCGCCGGCGACGGCAACATGGGCGTGCAGACGGCCGCGTACAACCTGCCGAACGACGAGCGCATCATCAGCCAGCGCGGGTCGAAGCGCGTGATGCTGAAGAACGTGCAGGAAGCGAAGTTCGCCGCCACCTTGATGCCGATCTCGAAGCTGGTGCTGCGCCCGGCCGACCAGAAGGACCTCGACTTCGATTCGTTCTTCACGCACATCCTCGCGCACGAGATCATGCACGGCCTCGGCCCGCATGCGACGACGCGTGACGGCCGCCCATCCACGCCGCGCCAGGACCTGAAGGACGCCTACTCGACCATCGAGGAAGCCAAGGCCGACGTGACCGGCCTGTGGGCGCTCGCGACCATGATGGACAAGGGCCAGCTGAAGGAGTCGCTGGGGCAGGGCGCCGCCGCCGAGCGCAAGCTGTACAACACGTACCTCGCGTCCGCGTTCCGCACGCTGCACTTCGGCCTGACGGATTCGCACGCGCGCGGCATGGCCATCCAGATGAACTACCTGCTCGACAAGGGCGGTTTCGTGTCGCACGGCGACGGCACCTTCTCGGTCGATTTTGCCAAGATCAAGGCCGCCGTGGCCGACCTCGACCGCGAATTCCTGACCATCGAGGCGACCGGCGACTATGCCCGCGCCCAGGACCTCATGCAGCGCTACGTCGTCATCCGCCCGGACGTGCAGAAGGCGCTGGACAAGATGAAGGCGGTGCCGAACGACATCCGCCCGGCGTTCGTCACGGCCGCGAAGCTGGTACCGGCGGCGCGCTGACCTGCCGCGCACGCACACGCGCGCACGACGTGCGGGTGTGTGCGGCGCTTCCGCAACAGCAACGGGTCGGGGTTCGATCCACCTCAGCATCCGACCCGTCATCGTGTGGAATATTTGCCGTTTGGAAATTCATTCCTTCAGCGAGCACACGATGACAACCACTGGACTCACGATCGGCAAACGACTGGCGCTCGGCTTTGGCGGCGTCCTCGCCCTCATGGCCGTGCTGGCCGGCCTCGCCATCCACCGCGTCGGCGAGATCGACGGCATCCTCACGGCCATCAACGGCGTCAATAACGTCAAGCAGCGTTACGCGATCAATTTCCGCGGCAACGTGCACGAGCGCGCAATCGAGATCCGCGACGCCGTCCTCGCGTCGGGCGACGCGGCCAGAGCGCACCTCGACCGGATCCGCAAGCTGGACGAGGCGTACCGGGGCCTGTCCGCGCCGCTCGACGCGCTGTTCGCGGCGCGCGACGACATCCTGCCGGCGGAGCGCCAGGCGCTCGCGGCGATCAAGGGCGTCGAGCGGCGCGCGCTGCCCCTGATCGCGCAATTGATTGCGCTGCGCCAGGCCGGCCGCCTGGAGGATGCGACGGCGCTGCTGGACCGGCAGGTCGACGGCGCGCTCGACGACTGGCTCGCGAGCGTCAACCGGCTGATCGACCTGGAAGAACAGCTGAACAACGACGCCGCGGCGCGGGCACGGGCCCTGTCCGGCAGTTTTTTCACGTGGATGACGGCGCTGCTGCTGTGCGCGGCCGGCGCGGGCGCGAGCGCCGCCTGGCGCATCAGCCGGGGCCTGCTGCGCCAGCTGGGCGGCCAGCCGGACTACGCCGTCGACATCGCGGGCGCCATCGCGGCCGGCGACCTGTCCGTGCCGATCACGACGCGTGCCGGCGACCACGGCAGCCTGCTGTTCGCGATGAAAGCGATGCGCGACAGCCTCGTCACCATCGTCGCGCAGGTGCGCGCGGGCACGCTCACGATCGCGAACGCGTCGAGCGAGATCGCGGCCGGCAACCAGGACCTGTCCGAGCGCAGCGAGCGCCAGGCCAGCACGCTGGAAGAGACGGCGTCGTCGATGGAAGAGCTGACGGGCACGGTGCGCCAGAACGCCGACAATGCGCGCCAGGCCAACACGCTGGCCGAATCGGCGCAGACCGTGGCCCAGCGCGGCGGCACCGTCGTGGCGCAGGTCGTGCAGACGATGGCGTCGATCAATGCGTCGTCCAGGCAGATTGCCGAGATCATCAGCGTCATCGACGGCATCGCGTTCCAGACGAACATTCTGGCGTTGAACGCGGCGGTCGAGGCCGCGCGCGCCGGCGAGCAGGGCCGGGGCTTTGCCGTCGTCGCGGGCGAAGTGCGCAGCCTGGCGCAGCGCTCGGCGGCGGCGGCGAAGGAAATCAAGGCGCTGATCGGCGATTCGGTCGCCAAGGTCGACGACGGGGCGCGGCTCGTCGACGAGGCCGGCCGCACGATGGAAGAGATCGTCACGAGCGTCCGGCGCGTGACCGACATCATGGCCGAGATCAGCCACGCGAGCCAGGAGCAGAGCACCGGCATCGAACAGATCAACCTCGCGATCGGCCAGATGGACGAGACGACCCAGCAGAACGCCGCGCTCGTCGAGCAGGCGGGCGCGGCCGCGTGCTCGCTGCAGGACGAGGCCGCGAACCTGGCGCGCCTCGTCAGCATCTTCAAGCTGGATGCGCAGGGCACGGCCCCGTCCGCGGGCATGGCCGTGGTACCGGCGGCGAAAGCGGCGCAGGCCGGCGTCAGGCACGGCGCGCCGCGCGTTGCCCGACTGGATGCCGGGTTCGAATCGTACTGAGCGGGGCTCCGTCGGGCGGCGAGGCTATCCGACAACGTTGCCGGTTTGAACAGGGACAAAAATATTGCCCGGATAAAGGGTTGAGCCAGGACTAGAATTGCCGTTAGGCATTTTAAGTATCCAAACGGGAAGCCCACCATGTCCAACACCCTGTTCGCCGCCGCCGTCCTGTGCGCCGCTTCCCATGCCGTCCCGGCCGCCTGCGCCGAGCTCACCCCGCTGGAGCAGCGCTGGCTGGGCGCCGCCATGCCCGTCCTCGAGTACGCCCGCAGCCTCGATCTGCCGATCGACGTCGTCGTCCAGCCGCAGGCCGGCCCGAACGACGTGCCGCTGGCGATGGGCTTTGCCGGCAACCGCTGCAAGCTCGTGCTGTCGCTGCGCGGCAATCCGGACGCGGAGCGCCAGCTGGACGGCATCCCCGTCGCGCAGCAGGGCGAACTGATCGAAGCGATGGCGGCCCACGAGATCGGCCATTGCTGGCGCGTCGTGCAGGGCGCGTGGCACGCGCTGCCGGCGGGCTTCGTCGAGGCGGGCGAGGAGACCGCGGCGGACCCGGGCCTGCTGGCAATGTCGAAAGCGATGCGCGAGACGCGCCGCGAGGAAGGCTATGCCGACCTGGTGGCGCTGGCCTGGACCCACGACCGCCACCCCGGCGATTACGGCCGCGTCCACGCGTGGCTGGCACAGCTGCGCCAGGACCAGCCGGTGCCCCACAGCGGCCACGACACCCGCGTCTGGGTGCACCTGGCGCACGACGGCAACCGCTTCGGCGCCGCCGGCAAGCCGTTCGAGGATGCCGCCCCGCTGTGGCGCGCGGGACTGCTGAGCAACGACTGAGTCGCCGCCGGTCCCCCGGCCGGCATGGCCGGTTTTATGGTTTATTCGACAAGTGTACGGTGCCGCACAGAGGTCCCGGGCGACCGGGCGTTAAATCTGGCTGTCACAACACACAAATCAAAGGGACAAGACCATGAAAACGCTGATTGCGACCTTGCTCGCGACGGCTGCAGGCGCGAGCTTTGCCGCTGCACCGACTGCGGCACTGAACCACGACCCGGCCACCTACCGCAACGTCACGCAGAAGGCGGAGACGGAATACCGAGCGGCGGTGACGAAATGCGACGCCAGGAGCGGCAACGACAAGGACGTCTGCATGGCCGAAGCCCGGCTGGCGCGCACGCGCACCGAGGCGGACGTGCTGTCGAAATACAACAACACGGCCGCCGGCCGCACCCGCGCGCGCACCAACATCGCCGACGCGGAATATACGCTGGCCAAGGCCCGCTGCGACACGAAGAGCGGCGCCGACAAGGACAGCTGCATGGACAACGCCAAATCCGTGCACACGGCCGCGCTGGCCGACGCCAAGGCCGACCGTACCGAACGCGCGGCGGCCACCGGCGCGAGCGGCAACGGCGCGACCGGATCGAGCGGCGCGGCGGGCGTGACGGCCGGCCTCGTCACGGGCACCGACACGCGCGATCCGGCCAAGGCCGCCGCGGTCGACAAGTGCGCGCAGATGGGTGCCGACGCCAAGACCGGCTGCCTGGTCGAGACGAAACCGTCCGCCGTGCGCGAGAACGCGGCGGATGCCGCCTCAAAGACGCGCGACACTGCCGCGACGGCGGCCGACAAAACGAAGGCCGCCGCCGCGACAGTTGCTGAAAAGACGAAGGAGGTCGCCCAGACCGCCGTCGACAAGACCAGGGAAGCCGCTTCCACGGTGGCGCAGAAGACCGAGAACGCGGTCGACCGCGCCGGCGACGCCACCCGCGACACGACGGCCACCGCCGCGCGCAAGACCGACAACGCGCTCGACCGGGCCGGCGACAACACCCGCGACGCCGCGGCGACGACCGCCGACAAGACCCAGGATACCGCCGCGAAGACGCGCCTGACCGCCGCCGACACGGCGATCACGACCAAGGTCAAGGCCGGCCTGCTCAAGGAGCCGAAGCTGGAATCGCTCGGCATCCACGTCGAGACGGAAAAAGGCGTCGTGATGCTGAGCGGCTTCGTGAATTCGAAGGACGAAGCCGACAAGGCCGTGAAAGTGGCCAAGGGCGTCGACGGCGTCACCAAGGTCGAGAGCGCCATCAAGGTCAAATAAGGGCGTCCGCACGTCGTCCGTCGTACCGATTGATTCTGCCTTGTGCGGCCGGTTGCCTGCAGCCGGCCGTTTTTTTGTTGTTCTACCACAGGTTCATGTAAACACGCGGCAACCCCATTTTGGACGGGTAAGTGCACGGTATAATCCGCCCGTGAACAGAATCGAAGCCTTCGGAACCATCGCCGCCCAGGCCGCGCGCGGTGAAATTTCCTTCCCCACCAGCGTGAACGCCGTCCTGCGCCTGCAGGAAGCGCTGAACGATCCGGACTGCCATCTGGAGGACGCGATCCGCCTCGTGCTGGGCGAACCGCAGCTGGCCGCGCGCGTCGTGGCGCTGGCCAATTCCTCGACCTTCAACGCGAGCGGGCGGCCGATCACCAACGTGCGCTCGGCCGTCACGCGCGTGGGCTACCGCAACCTGCAGATGCTCGTGGGCAGCCTCGTCGTGCGCCAGTTCGGCGCCCGCATCGAGGACCCGGACCTGCGCGCCAAGGCCGCCCAGCTGTGGGAGCACACGGTGCAGGTCGCCGCGCTGGCGCACGTCTTCGCGCGCCGCGTCACGTTCGTCAATGCGGACACGGCGATGTTCGCCGGCATCGTGCACGAGGTCGGCGGCTTCTACCTGATCTCGCGCGCCGACGGCTTTCCGGGCCTCCTGGACGAGGATCCGGAAAAATGGGCCGAGCTGTGCGAGGACGTCGTCACGCGCGAAGTGGCGCGCAAGCTGGCGCTGCCGGAACCCGTCGCCGAAGCCATCTTCGAACTGCGCGGCGCCTGGCTGCACATGCCGCCCGCGTCGCTGCTCGACACGCTGCTGCTCGCGAACCTGTACGCCACCGTGCCGTCGCCGCTCGGTACCGCGCGTGCGCCGCTGCCCGAGCACGGCGAGAGCGCCCTCGACTACCTGATCGACGAGGAAAGCCTCGACAGCATGATCGAGGAAGCGGCCGAGATCGGCGCGACGCTGGGCGGCCCGCTGCTCGTCTGACGGTCGCCTTCCAGCGTCAACCTTTCCGTTTCAAGCCCATTGCAGGATTCCGGCCGCGCCGGCGCGCGTGGCCGCCAGCAGGCGCCGGTCGCGCAGCACGGCCAGCACGGCCTGCACGCGCCGGCTCGCCAGCGCCGCGCGCGTGCCGGCCAGCGCGAACTGGCGCCGTGCCGGGATCGGCAGCGGCAGCACGCGCACCTCGTCCGGTTCCGGAAACGTCGCCAGGCGCGGCAGGATCGACCAGCCCATGCCCCGGCCCACCATCGCCGCGATGCTCGTGTCGTTGCCCAGCGTGCGCGCGGCTGCGACCGCGAGGCCGGCCGCGCGGCAGCGCGCCAGGATCGCGTCCGCGCCCGAGCAGCCGAGGCGGATGAACGGCAGGCCGTCCAGCTGGTCCCACGTCACCGGCAGGACGAACGGGCGCGCGGCCGGCACGACGAACACGTAGTCGTCGGCCAGCCACGGATCCACGACAAAGCCGTCGGCCACGGGCAGCTGGGCGATGCCGACGTCGGCACGGCCGCTGTGCAGCGCGTCGATGACCTCCAGGCGGTCGTTGCAACCGTCGTCGATGTCGAGCACGAGGTCGGGATGGCGCGCGGCCAGCGCCTCGGCCGCGTAGGGCAGCAGGTGCGTGCCGACGCTGCGGAAGCACGCCACGCGCACCCGGCCCGCGACGGTCTCCTGCGCAGCCACGCTGGCGCGCAGCGCTTCTTCCAGGCGCAACATCGCGTGCGCCTTGTCCAGCACGCGCCGGCCGGCCTCGGTCGGCTGCGAACCGCCGGGCGTGCGCACGAGCAGGCGCGTGCCGAGCTCGCGCTCCAGTTGCGCGATCGCATGGCTGATGCGCGATTGCGTGCAGTCGAGTTCGGCCGCGGCGGCGCTGAAACTGCCGTGCTCCGCCACCGCCACGAGCATGTTGAGTTGGCTGAGCGTCAGGGCCATCGAAATCCTTCATGTGAACGCGGCGATTATCCGGCATTTCGGTAGCGTCGTGGCCATGGTCCGGCGACCATGGGCACCCATTCACCATCGCAAGGAACACCATGCACGGCTTCTCCCATGCCGCCCTGATCGTGATCGACGTCCAGCAGGGCTTTCTCGACCCGCGCTGGGGCCAGCGCAACAATCCGCACGCCGAAGAGCACATTGCCATGCTGCTGGCCGCCTGGCGCCGTGCGGGACGGCCGCTGTTCCACGTCCAGCACGGCTCGCGCTCGCCGCAGGGCGCGTTCTTCCCGGGCACGCCGGGCCACGCGTTCAAGCCCCAGGCGCAACCGCTCGACGGGGAAACGCTCATCCGCAAGGACGTCAACAGCGCCTTCATCGGCACCGACCTGCAGGCGCGCCTGGCGGCGGCGGGTGTCGATACGGTCGTGCTGTGCGGCCTGACGACCGACCACTGCGTGTCGACGACGGCGCGCATGGCTGCCAACTTCGGCTGGCACACGATTCTTGTCGAGGACGCCTGCGCCACGCACGAGCGCATCGGCCCGGACGGCAACCGTTTCAGCGCCGAGCTGATGCATGCGACGGCCGTGGCCAGCCTGAACGGGGAGTTCGCCCACGTGATGCGGACGAGCGACGTCGTGCATGCAAATTAAATAACAAAAGTTTCAATTTAGAAAATTTATGTGGAAATTTGCTAAAAATGATGATACTGTCATGCATCAATAATTCTTATTGAGAAATATCAATGAAACTTCGCCCCTTCGTCCTCGCCACCGCCATCGTCGCCTGCGGTTCCGCCAACGCCACCGTGCTCGATCTGATGGCACCGGCCGGCGGCGCCAACCTGTATGCCGTCCACGACTTCACGGCACCGTCGAGCGATGTCGAGGGCGCGGTGGTTGCGGGTGGCAATGTCACGATCGCCAGCTACTCGATCAACCACAACAACAAGGATGCGTTCGCCAAGGACGGCAAGGACGGCTACGCGCTCGTCGCCGGCGGCAACCTGACGTTGAACGGCGGCGCGATCGAAAACGGCAAGGCCTACGTCGGCGGCACCACGAAGCTGACCTCGGCCGCGACGCCGCCGATGTCGGCGACCAACCCGGTCGATTTCAAGGCGGCGACGGGGTATTACACGAGCGTGGCCGGCGCGCTGTCGCAGCTGGACGCGACGGGCGCCGTGGGCCGGCTGTGGAGCGGCGTCACGGTGACGGGCAGCGGCAAGGGCGGCATCGACATCTTCAACGTGTCGTCCGACCTGTTCGCGAATTCGAGCAGCTGGACGCTGGACAAGCTCGTGCCCGGCGAGACCCTGATCTTCAACGTGAGCGGCGGCGCCGGCACGTTCAACAACGGCGGCATCAGCTTCGAGCCGCTGCGCGGCTACAACGTGCTGTTCAATTTCTACGAAGCGAAGAGCATCGACGTGCGCGGCGTGATCGGCAGCGTGCTGGCGCCATATGCGACGCAGACGGCGAACTGGGGCGTCATCAACGGCAACGTGATCGTCGACAGCTGGTCGTCGACGGTGCAGGTGAATTCGAACCATTATTTCAACGCGGTCGACATCGCGGGCCTGAAGCTGGGCACGACGACGACCGGACAGGGTGCGGCCAGCGTGCCGGAGCCGGGCAGCATCGCGCTGCTGCTGGCGGGACTGGGCGCAGTGGGGATCGCGCGCCGGCGCAAGCAGGCTTAACGGAAACCGCGCCAGTCTACCGACGTCCCCGCGCCGATCCACCGTCGGCCCCGCGCCAATCCACCGTCGTCCCCGCGCAGGCGGGGACCCAAGTTCAACCGAACCCCAACGCATGCAGCATTGGGTCCCTGCCTGCGCAGGGACGACGTTTCAGTTCGTTCAACCGCACCCCAACGCATGCGACATTGGGTCCCTGCCTGCGCAGGGACGACGTTTCAGTTATTCCAAAGCATTGCGTTTACGCCGGCACCGCCACCGCGGCCCGCCGTCCATGCGCCCGCATCGCCAGCGCCAGCACGACACCGCACAGCGCCAGCCCGGCCGCCACCCACTGCGGCGACGCGAACGAATACCCGAGCGTCAGCGGAATCCCGCCCAGGAATGCGCCGGTGGCATTGCCGATGTTGAAGCCCGACTGCCCCAGCGACGAGCCCAGCATTTCCGCCTCGCGCGAGTGCTCGATCAGGAGGATCTGGATCGGCGGCCCCAGCGCCAGCGCATTCGCGCCGATCGTGAACGCCAGGATCATCATCGCCGGCTGCGACCATGCCAGCAGCGCGTTCAGGCACAGCAGGCAGACCATCGACATGAGCAGGAGCAGCACGGCCGTCAGCGGCGGCACGCGGTCGGCCAGCTTGCCGCCCATGTTCACGCCGAACGTCATGCCGACGCCGACCGCCGTCATGATCAGCGGAATGGTGTTGGCGTGGAAGTGCGTCACTTCCGTCAGCAACGGCGCGATATAGCTGAGCCAGGCGAAGAAGCCGCCGGTACCGATCGACGTGATGGCCAAGGCCAGCCACAGGTTTGGCTTGCGGAAGATCTTCAGGTCCTGGCGCAGGCCCGCGCCCGGCGTCGCCTCGAAGTACGGGATCAGCTTGTGCAGCATGACCATGGTGGCGAGGCCGATGGCGGCCACGATCAGGAACACGAAACGCCAGCTCATGTTGTGGCCGAGCCAGGTGCCGGCCGGCACCCCCAGCACGTTGGCGAGCGTCAGCCCAGAGAACATGCTGGCCAGCGCTGCGGCTTCCTTGCCCTTGTCGGCCAGGCGCGTGGCGACCACGGCGCCGACGCCGAAGAACGCGCCGTGCGGCAGGCCCGCGAGGAAGCGGAACAGCAGCATCGTGTGGAAATTCGGCGCGAACGCGGACAGCGCGTTGAACGCGGTGAACATCAGCATGAACCAGATCAGCACGCTGCGCGGTGGCCGGTGCGACAGCATGCTGACGAGCGTCGGCGCGCCCACGACGACGCCGACCGCATAGGCCGAAATCAGGTAACCCGCCTGGGGAATGGAAATGTCGAGGCCGGTTGCGATGTCGGGCAGGATGCCCATCATGACGAATTCCGTCATGCCGATACCGAAACCGCCCAGTGCCAGAGGAGCCAGGCTCTTTTTGATCATTGTCTTCTTCGTTGAGTATTGACGCCCGCAAATGCAAATGAACGTACGCGGGCTGGAGAGAGCCGGACATTATGGCGGCTCGCCGCAGGCGAGTCCGCTTTCAAGTCGTGATGTCCGGTATAGGCTTGAATGATAGCGGTATCAGGCCGAGCCTGCTTGCGGGTCGCCGTTTTCCGCGCGCCAATGGATGCGTCCGTTGCCCGCTTCGCTCAGGCGCGCGACGAGCGCCGCGGCCTTGTCGTCCGCCAGGTGGAAGGCGAACGACACCGCGTCCGCATGGACGACCTCGTCCAGGGTGGCGCCGCACGCGTCCAGTTCGCGCCGGATCAGGCCCTCGAGCGGGTAGGGCGCCTCGCAACGCAGGTGGCGCTGGCGGATGATCGCGATCTTCTGCGCGCCGAGCAGCGCCTGGGCCACGCTGTCCGTGTAGGCGCGTACGAGGCCGCCGGCGCCGAGCTTGATGCCGCCGAAGTAGCGCACGACCGTCGCCAGCACGCCTTCTAGGTCCTGGTGGCGCAGCACGTCCAGCATCGGCCGTCCGGCTGTGCCGCTCGGTTCGCCGTCGTCCACGGCGGCCGATTGCCCGCCCGCCAGCAGCGCCCAGCACACATGCGCCGCGCCCGGATGTTCGGCGCGCAGCGCGGCCACGATCTTTTGCGCGCCGGCCCGGTCCGGCATCGGCTGGACGCAGGCGATGAAGCGGCTCTTCTTGATGATCAGTTCGTGGTGGACGGGAACGAGAATGGTCTGGGGCATGGGCGTGACGCGAACGGCGATGGCCGATGCGGTGACGGACAGGTCGAGCGTTGCATCGGGACAAGCCTTACAGCTTACTGTATTTCCGTGCACGGCGCAGACCCGCCGGCTCGGCCGGGTGCCAAGCTCGCGAAGATTTTGCTCGATATTTTAGAAGTAAAACTACATTTACGACGTTTCATCCCTTGAGTTACGTCTTTCTTGATGTTACTTTCCTACAAAATCAACAGGAGACATCATGAAGAAACTCGTCGTTGCCCTTGCCGCCTGCCTGCCCGCCGTGTGGGCCGCAGCCGCACCGTACGCCATCGAACACGTGGAACCGATGAACTGGTGGATCGGCATGAGCTGGTCGGACCTGCAGGTGATGGTGCACGGCGAAAAGATCGCCGAACTGACGCCGGCGCTCGCTTATCCCGGCGTGCGCATCGCCGGCGTGGAGCGCACGGACAACCCGAACTTTTTGTTCGTGAACCTGAAGATCGGCGCCACGGCCAAGCCCGGCACGCTCGACTTGCAGTTCCGGCGCGGCAAGGACGTGGTGGCGCATCATCCGTACCGGCTGGAAGCGCGCCGGCCGGGTTCGGCGCAGCGGCGCGGTTTCGATGCCGGCGATGCCATCTACCTGCTGATGCCCGACCGCTTCGGCAACGGCGACCCGGCCAACGACGAGTCCGGCATGCGCGAAAAGAGCGACCGCGGCGTGCCGACCGGGCGCCACGGCGGCGACCTCGCGGGCATGCAGGCGGGGCTGGACTATATCCGCGACCTCGGCTTCACGATGATCTGGCCGACGCCGCTGCTGGAAAACAACCAGCCGGACTATTCTTACCACGGCTATGCGCTGACCGATTACTACAAGGTCGACCCGCGCTTCGGCAGCAACGAGGATTACCGCAACTACGTCGCCGCCGCGAATGCGCGCGGCCTGGGCGTGATCCACGACGTCGTCCTGAACCACATCGGCACCGGCCACTGGTGGATGCGGGACATGCCGTCGTCCGACTGGATCAACCACGGCAAGACCTTCGTCCAGACGAACAACCAGCACACGGTATCCCAGGACATCCACGCGGCGCCGGAAGACAAGGCGCGCTTCCTCGATGGCTGGTTCGCGCCCAGCATGCCGGACGTCAACCAGAGGAACAAGCTGGCGGCCCGCTACCTGATCCAGAACACGCTGTGGTGGATCGAATACGCGAACCTGTCCGGCATCCGCGAAGACACGTATTCGTACGCCGACCCGGCGTTCCTCGTCGACTGGAACCGCGCCGTGCTGGCCGAGTATCCGCACCTGAACATCGTCGGCGAGGAAATGGACGACCGCCCGTACATGGTCGCGTACTGGCAGAAGGGCGTCGTCAACCGCGACGGCTACCGTTCCGGCCTGCCCACCGTGATGGATTTCCCGCTCGTCGACGTCGCCCCGAAGGCGCTGACCGCACCCGAGGAGAGCGGCCAGGGCCTGATCAAGATCTACGAAACGATCGCGGCCGACTACCTGTATGCCGATCCGCTCAAGCTGATGGTGTTCCCGGACAACCACGACCGCCCGCGCATCCTGGCGCAGGTGGACGGCAACGTCGACCTCGCGAAGACCGATGTGATCCTGATGGCGACGACGCGCGGCATCCCGCAGATGTTCTACGGAACGGAACTGCTGATGCAGGGACCGAAGGCGCGCAACGACGGCGTGCTGCGCGCCGACATGCCGGGCGGCTGGGCCGGCGACCGCGCGAATGCGTTCACCGGTGCGGGCCTGACGGACGGCCAGCGCGACATGCAGCGCCTCGTGCGCACGCTGTTCAACTGGCGCAAGGGGAACGACGCCGTCAAATACGGCAAGCTGACCCATTACCTCCCGCGCGACGGCCACTACGTGTACTTCCGCCACGACGGCAGGCGGACCGTGATGGTGGTGCTGAACAAGAATCCCCAGGCGACGCAGCTGGACCTGGGGCGCTTCACGGGCATGGTCAAGGACGCGCGCCGGGGCCGCGACGTGCTGACGGGAGCGTCCGTCGACCTGCAGGCGCCGCTGGCGCTGCCGGCCATGACGTCCGTCGTGGTCGAGTGGTGACGGGCACGGGTCGGTACCGGTTGCGGATGCGGGGGCGGACCGTCCCGGCGGCGGGCGACGCCCCGCCGCGCCTTGCGGAACCGCGCAGGACGCCCGGTCTTACTTCGACACCACCAGCGTATAAGCGCCGCTGCCGCTGTAGGCGGTGACGATGATGCGGTAGTAGCCCGATTGCGCGGTGTACGTCACGGCTTCGGCCGACGTCGGGCCCGCGCTCTCCGCCGCGCTCGCCCAGGCGCTGCCCGTCCAGCGTTCCAGCCTCAGGTCGAAATCGGCCGCCGACGGGCCCGCCAGCGTCGCCTTGATCGTGCCGCCCGCATATTCGAACCACGGCGATGGATGGATCGCTTCGGCACCCTGGGCGAGGCTGCCCGTGTATTTGGTGCCGGCCGGCGCCGTGTTGCCGACGTCGAACGCGATGGCCTGGGCCGGCGTGCCGATATTGTTCACGGCGAAACCGGACGCATAGCCGTTGGCCCATTTGGAATTGGTGCCGCGCGCCGTGAGGGCATTCGGCAGCGTATCGCTGAACGTTTTCGTCGCCACGCCGTCGTACAGGTCGGTGGCGTCGCCGCGGTTGACGTTGTTTTCCGGATCGCGCCTGCCGTCCGCATGTTCCATCTGCAGGTACGGCTTCCATTCGGTGCTGTTGTCCCCGTTCGGGTCGACGTGGAAGATCGCCAGCCCCTGGTCGGGCTGGTACAGGTTCTGGTCGCTCTTGTAGATCGCTTCGAGGTAGAACGCCTCGCCCGGATTGGCGGGATTGCTCCAGCGGTACAGGGTGTGCGAGCCCGACGTGTGGCTGAGGCGGCCCGTCGGCGGAGTGCGGTTGATGGCGGGGTTCAGTTCGGTCACCGTGTCCCAGCCGGCCAGGTAACGGAAAAAGCCGTTGGGCGGCACCGGTCGGAACGTGCTCTGCGGGCCGACGG
>Ga0308161_1003694_pt1 | contig 14653 bp, 13 predicted proteins | sample PhyFR2_FD_201034 | JGI IMG/M metagenome (GOLD analysis project Ga0308161, IMG submission 201034) | Phyllosphere microbial communities from UC Gill Tract Community Farm, Albany, California, United States - DLSLF.R2 | ecosystem: Host-associated > Plants > Phyllosphere > Unclassified | place: USA...
ACCGAGTACCTGAACTCCAACATCACCCTGCTGCGCTGGATGATCGGCGAAGGCTACGGTGATCCACGTACCCTGGAACGTCGTGCTCAAGCGATGGAAGCCTGGGTTGCCAACCCGGAGCTGATGGAAGCCGATGCCGACGCGGAATACGCCGAAATCATCGAAATCGACCTGGCCGAAATCAACGAGCCGATCCTCTGCGCACCAAACGACCCGGACGATGCTCGTCTGCTGTCGAGCGTTGCCGGCGAGAAGATCGACGAAGTGTTCATCGGTTCGTGCATGACCAACATCGGCCACTTCCGCGCTGCCGGCAAGTTGCTGGAACAGGTCAAGGGTCAGCTGCCAACCCGTCTGTGGCTGTCGCCGCCGACCAAGATGGACGCTCACCAACTGACCGAAGAAGGCTACTACGGCATCTACGGCAAGGCCGGTGCGCGCATGGAAATGCCGGGCTGCTCGCTGTGCATGGGTAACCAGGCACGTGTAGAGCCGAATTCGACCGTTGTGTCGACCTCGACCCGTAACTTCCCGAACCGCCTGGGTGATGGCGCCAACGTCTACCTGGCTTCGGCTGAGCTGGCGGCAGTGGCCTCTACCCTGGGTCGCCTGCCGACCGTCGAAGAGTACATGGGCTACGCGGCCAAGCTGGACACCATGGCCAGCGACGTTTACCGCTACCTGAACTTCGACCAGATCGCTGAGTTCCGCAAGATCGCAGCAAGCGCCAACATCCCGGTGATTCAAGCCTAAGGTGTTGATGTGAAAAAACGCCGCGTATCGCAAGGTACGCGGCGTTTTTTTATGCCTGGAATACGGTATTAGCAGCACCACAAAAAAATGTGAGAGGGGGCTTGCCCCGATGGCAGTGGGTCAGCCAATTCATAGATGGCTGATACACCGCTATCGGGGGCAAGCCCCCTCCCACATTTAGATCTGTGCTGCCCTTGGAAGCTGTGTCAGGCCTCAAGCAATAAACGAATACACCAACGCTGTAATCGCCACCAGGCCAACCGCCGTCACGAATACGTTGGACGCCTGCCCACGGTACTTGGCCATGGCCGGCACCTTGCGGATGGCGTACATCGGCATCAGGAACAGGATCGACGCAATGATCGGCCCGCCCAGGGTCTCGATCATGCCGAGGATGCTGGGGTTCAGCGTGGCAACGATCCAGCACACCACCAGCATGAAGGCGGCGGTCATGCGGTCCAGGGTCTTCGGTGCAGGACGACGACCGCTCTTGAGCACCAAGCCCTTGAGGCCTTCACTGGCACCGATGTAGTGGCCCAGGAACGACTTGGCAATCGCCACGAACGCAATCAATGGCGCGGCAAACGCGATGGTCGGGTTGTTGAAGTGGTTGGCCAGGTACGACAGGATCGACAGGTTCTGTGCCTTCGCCTCAGCCAGTTGCGCCGGCGACAGGGTCAGTACGCAACTGAACACGAAGAACAGCACCATCACCACCATCAACAGGTGCGCGCGGGACAGGATCTGCGAGCTGCGCTCATCGGCGTGGGCGCCGTACTGGCGTTTCTGGTCAACCGCGAAGGCCGAGATGATCGGCGAATGGTTGAACGAAAACACCATCACCGGAATCGCCAGCCACAGGGTATTGAGCAACGCAGACGGCGCGGGGACCACACTGGCGGTGCTGAGGATGCCGCCGTTCCAATGCGGGACCAGATACACGGCGAGGAACAGCAGTGCGACGATAAACGGGTACACCATCAGGCTCATGGCCTTGACGATCACCTGTTCACCGCAACGCACCACGGCCAGCAGGCCGAGAATCAGCACAAACGACAGGATCGCCCGTGGCGGCGGCTGGATGTGCAGTTGGTGCTCCATGAAACTGCTGACCGTGTTGGTCAACGCCACGCTGTAGATCAACAGGATCGGAAAGATGGCGAAGAAGTACAGCAAGGTGATCAGTGCACCCGCCTTGATACCGAAATGCTCTTCCACCACGTCAGTGATGTCCGAGCCTTCACGGCCGGACAGTACGAAACGGGTCAGGCCACGGTGGGCAAAGAAGGTCATCGGGAACGCCAGCACCGCCAGGATCAACAGCGGCCAGAAGCCACCCAGGCCCGCGTTGATGGGCAAAAACAAGGTACCGGCGCCAATGGCCGTGCCGAACAGGCCGAGCATCCAGGTGGTGTCCTGGCGGCTCCAGCTTGTGAGGGTTGCAGGTGTCGTTGCATAGCGTTCGTCGACGCTATTGGCCTGATCATTCATCCGGTCGGATCTCCGCATTTACACGGCCGGGACGAGTCAGAAAAACCTGACAGGCAGCGCCCCGACCATAGAAGGGGCCGGATTGTCCGGGATTCTCGTGAATAAGCAAAGACTTAGCTGAGGAACGGTTGGCCGGTGCAGACGCTCAAGGACGGCCACGGGCGAGGGTTTCGAAGGATGCACACACCGGTTCCGTTCGGCCAGCAAGCAGCATTGACGCAACCGGAAATACCGCGGGCGTTAGATTGACTTCAGATCTTAAGAGAATTTACCTACAGCAAAATCGGACTCTAATGACTGGTCAACTAAAATTCCAAACACCGCACTAGCGCATTTGTTACATGACTCTACACAGCCATTGAGCCGCTGCCGAAACACCCACTAATATCGGCGCTGTCACGACCGTAAAAACAATAACGCACTTATAACAACAGGAATCTGAACATGCGAAGATTTACCTTTGTACTTACCGGTCTATTACTTGCTGGCGTCATCAGTCCATCCAATAGTTACGCAACATCCGCAGTGCCTGAGTCAGATATTCACGCATTCGCCTCTTCGCCCCAATGGTTGACCACCAAAGTCTATATCGAGGGAGCGCCGGACAAAGACGTCAAGGCCAGCTATCCCGGCGTGGTCGGCATCTCCATGTGGGACCCACAGCGCAATCGCTATGAATTCTTTTACACCGATACGGGCCGGTCAAAATACGCCGACGGTGGCGGTGGGTATTTCATGGTCACCGGTGACAAGAAGACGCACATCCTGGTCCCTGACGTCGGGCCGACCAAAACCATTGTCAGGCGCCTGGAGAAACTTGATAACAGTGAGTTCACCTACTCTCGCGAAGTGCCGCGTGACATGGTCGCCACAAACCCGCCCGTACGCATCTACGTAGTACATGCCCCCTATAAAGGCCCGATAAAAACTGCCATGTCGAATTAATTAAACACTTATGTTTAATAATTAACCCCATGACATCCAATAATTAGCAAGGTGCCAATAAAATGAACAAACACACCGCCATCAAGTCTCTGCTGATCCCCGCACTGCTGGCTGCCAGCCTGTTACCGGGCTTAGCGACTGCACAGGCAGCCGCAGTGCCTGCTGCCAAAGTCGGCACCGCCACGCCCGACAACGCTGTCATGTTGACGGTCTTTCTGAAACACGACCAATCACGCCCCTTGGGCGAACTGAAGGAACAACTGGCCAAGCAGGGTTTTCACAAAGTATTCCCGCCTGCCGGGGTGGAGGTCGTCAGTTGGAACATCACCATGGGCATCGGGCAGGTCGTCGTGCTGCGCCTACCGGCTTCACGCCTGGCAGAAGTCAACCTTGCCATCGAAAACACCGCGTGGGGCGCCTACTCCACGGAGTTCTTTCCAACCTACGATTTCATGCCTATCGCACAGGCTGCACAAAACCAGGCACGACAACCTTCCCAGCAGTGACTTCCTGACGGCGGGGCGATCATCTGCTGATTGACAGCGACTCACCGGCCCCAGCATGATCAGCCCATGAACCGTATTCAGCTGAACCTCACCAGCACCACCACGACCGCTTCCGGCGGGTCGTGCGGTGGCTGTGGGGGCTTAAGCTAAACTTCACAGATTCACCCAAGGCCCCGCCAGCAATGGACGGGGCTTTTTTATTGCTCCGCCACCTGGCATCACAAGGAGCAACACTATGGCTGACGCCCTGCTGATCATCGATATGCAAAACGGCTTATACGATGGCCCGGAAAAACCCTTCGAACGCGAACGCGTGCTGGCTACCATCAACGCCTTGATCCAGCGCGCCCGCAGCGCCTGCGCTCCGATCTTCGTTGCCTGTCACACCGGCCCCGCCGGGTCGCCTATCGAGGCGGGCAGCCCGTTGTGGCAGCTGTGGCACGAACTCGATATCGACAAAGCCCATGACCACCTGTTCAACAAAACCCGTCCCAGTTGCTTCCTAGGCACCGACCTGGCGCAGCAACTCAACGCGGCCAACGTGCGCGAACTGGTCATCACCGGCATGAAAACCCAGTTCTGCGTCGACACGACCTGCCGCGTCGCGGCAGAACTGGGGTTTTCGGTGGTGCTGCCCGAGGACGCCCATACCTGCATGGACACCCCGGCACTCAAGGCCGAAGCGATTATCGAGCATCACAATGCCACGCTGGCAGGTGCGTTCGTGAAGCGCCTGCGCGCAGCACATGTGGTCTTTCAGTGAACAACGGGTGGAAATTTTTCCACCCCGACAAACCGATCCAGCTTGCAAATCCCGCATACTCATCCCCTCTAACCCCCAAGGAAGAGCCGTCCGATGACCACCACTGTCCTGGTCCTGGTTGAAACCATCAACGACTACCTGCCCATCATCGAGAGCAATGACTTTCATGTGATCCTGGCGCCGACGCCCGCCGAGCGCGCCCAGGCCATCAAGGTTCACGGCGGCCAGATCCAGGCCGTGCTGACCCGTGGCCCGCTGGGTTTGTATGCCGAGGAGATCGCTGCCCTGCCGTTGCTGGAAATTATCTGCGTGATCGGCGCCGGCTATGAACATGTGGACCTGCAGGCGGCCAGCAACCGCGGTATCGTGGTCACCAACGGCGCCGGGGTGAACGCCCCGTCGGTGGCGGACCACGCCATGGCGCTGCTGCTCTCCCTGGTGCGCGGCATCCCGCAGACCGACGCCGCCGTGCGGCGCGGCGAGTGGCCCAAAGTCATGCGCCCCTCCTTGGGCGGCAAGCAGTTGGGCATTCTGGGGCTAGGCGCCGTGGGCCTGGAAATCGCCAAGCGCGCCTCCCTCGGATTCGGCATGGAAGTGAGCTATCACAACCGCCAGCCCCGTGATGATGTGGACTACACCTACTGCGCCACCGCCGTGGAGCTGGCGCGCTCGTCAGACTTCCTGATCCTGGCCACACCCGGCGGCCCGAGCACCCGACACCTGATTGATCGTCTTGCCCTGGATGCCCTGGGCCCCAATGGCTATCTGGTCAATATCGGCCGTGGCAGCGTGGTGGTCACCGCCGACCTGATCACCGCCCTTGAGCAGCGCCGTATCGGCGGCGCGGCGCTGGATGTATTCGACGACGAACCCAGGGTGCCCGACGCCCTCAAGCACCTGAACAATACCGTGCTCACCTCCCATGTGGCGGGCCTGTCGCCGGAAGCCGCCCATGACACCGTGCAGCGGGTGGCCGACAATCTGGTGGAGTACTTCGCCGGCCGACCGGTGCTCACCCCGGTGGTCTTGCCGGCGCCCGCAAAATGACCGATCAGGCACGCTGATCGCCCGCCAACACGCTAACCTATTAAGCCGCCCCGACCTTGTCGCTGGGCGGTTGTGCGCATTAGATTAGGAAATAGTCCAAGGCCTTTAGAATAAGCAGAAGGGATAAGCATGGCGCTGAATGACCAATCGACCCAGATTCGCCCAGGCGAAGAACTTGATGCCAGCCTGATCGATCCCTACCTCAAGGCCCATATCCCTGGCCTGAGCGGCACGCCCACGATCAGCCAGTTCCCCGGCGGCGCGTCCAACCTGACTTACCTGCTGGAATACCCCGACCAGGAATTCGTCCTGCGCCGTCCGCCTTTTGGCCACAAGGCCAAGTCCGCCCATGACATGGGCCGCGAATACCGCATTCTCAACCAGCTTAAAGATGGCTTCCCCTATTGCCCCAAAGCCTACGTACATTGCACCGATGAGTCAGTGATCGGCGCCGAGTTCTACGTGATGGAACGCGTCAACGGCATCATCCTGCGCTCCGACCTGCCACCTGAATTGGGCCTGGACGCGACCAGGACCGAAGCGCTGTGCAAAAGCTTCATCGACAAGTTCGTCGAACTGCACCAGGTCGACTACACCGCCTGTGGCCTGGCCGACCTGGGCAAGCCCGAAGGCTATGTGCAACGACAGATCCGTGGCTGGAGCGACCGCTACGAAAAAGCCCTGACCCCCGACGCGCCAAAATGGGAGGCGGTACGCGCCTGGCTCAATGACAAGATGCCAGCCGACCACGCCACATCCAGCATCGTGCACAACGACTACCGCTTCGATAATGTGATCCTCGACCCGCACAACCCGATGCAGATCATCGGCGTGCTGGACTGGGAGCTGACCACCCTCGGCGACCCGCTGATGGACCTGGGCAACACCCTCGCCTATTGGATCGAAGCGGCGGACCCGGCCCCGGTGCAACTGATGCGCCGCCAGCCGAGCAATGCGCCCGGCATGCTGACCCGCCGCGCGTTCGTGGATTACTACGCCGAACGCTCAGGCATCCAGATCGACAACTTCGACTTCTACTACACCTACGGCCTGTTCCGCCTGGCCGGCATCGTGCAGCAGATCTACTACCGCTTCTTCCACGGCCAGACCCAGGACAAACGCTTTGCGCAGTTCATTCACATGAACAAGCTGCTGGAGCAGATGAGCCTGAACGTCATCGCTAAATCAGCCCTCTGATCGCACAAAAACAAGGAACCCCCATGTCCAAGACTCATCTGTTCGACCTCGACGGCAAGATCGCGTTTGTCTCCGGCGCCAGCCGTGGCATCGGTGAGGCCATCGCCAAGTTGCTGGCCCAGCAAGGCGCCCATGTGATCGTCTCCAGCCGCAAGCTTGAAGGCTGCCAGCACGTGGCCGACGCGATCATTGCCGACGGCGGCAAGGCCACGGCGGTTGCCTGCCACATCGGTGAAATGGAGCAGATCACCCAAGTGTTCGCCGGCATTCGCGAGCAGTTCGGCCGCCTGGATATCCTGGTCAACAACGCCGCCACCAACCCGCAGTTCTGCAACGTGCTGGACACTGACCTCGGCGCATTCCAGAAGACCGTCGACGTGAACATTCGCGGCTACTTCTTCATGTCGGTGGAAGCCGGCAAGCTGATGCGCGAAAACGGCGGCGGCAGCATCATCAACGTGGCTTCGATCAACGGCATCTCGCCGGGTGTATTCCAGGGCATCTACTCGGTGACCAAGGCCGCCGTGATCAACATGACCAAGGTCTTCGCCAAGGAATGCGCCGAGTTCGGCATCCGCTGCAATGCCCTGCTGCCCGGCCTGACCGACACCAAGTTCGCCTCGGCACTGGTGAAGAACGACGCAATCCTGAAAATGGCCCTGGCGCAGATCCCCCTCAAGCGCGTGGCCGACCCAAGCGAGATGGCCGGTGCGGTGCTGTTCCTGGCCAGTGATGCATCCAGCTACACCACCGGCGTATCGCTGAATGTGGACGGTGGTTTCCTGTCCTGAATTCGCCTGGGTTCCTACAGATCGATTTACGCGTAACCTTGGCGTGGATCGATTTGTCGAAGGGTGAAACATGGAACTGCACATCGTCATCAAGGGCCGCAAGGACTTGGCGGCACAGCTGTATCACCAACTGCGCGAAGCCATTGCGGCCGGGCGTCTCGCGGCAGGCGCGCAACTGCCCCCCAGCCGCCTGCTGGCCGAGCAGTTGGGCGTCTCGCGCAAGACCGTATCCGACACCTACGCGACGCTGACCTACGAAGGTCTGCTGGTGGGCAAGATCGGCCGAGGCACCTTCGTCAATGCCTGGGCGCCACCGGCGGATCGCCTGCAAACCGCCACCGACCTGGCCTGCGCCGCCAACCTGGCGAAATGGCAGGCGCTGCCCTCGCCCATGCGCCACCCCACCCGCGACAACACCCTGCGCTACGAATTTCTAGGCGGCGCCACCAGCCGCAACCAATTCCCCCAGGATGAATGGCGACGCTGCACCCAGGACGCCCTGCGCCGTATTGCGCAGAACAGCGGCTTCTACAGCCAGCCCGAAGGCCTGCCCGCGCTGCGCAGTGCGATTGCCGGGCATATCGCGTTTTCCCGGGGCGTCAAATGCCGCGACGATGACATTGTCGTCACCAACGGCGCGCAACAGGCGCTGGACCTGCTCGCCCGCGTGATCCTGGAGCCGGGCAGCATCGTCGCCATGGAAGATCCCGGTTACAGCCCCGCACGCCAGTTGTTCCAGGCGATGGGCGCCAGCGTCGCCAGTGTGCCGGTGGATGACCAAGGCATTCAGGTGGATCAGATCCCCGATGGCACACGGCTGATCTACGTCACGCCCTCCCACCAGTTCCCCCTGGGCATGCCCATGAGCCTGCCCCGTCGGGAAGCCCTCTTGACCCGCGCCTTCGCGCTGGGCGCAATCATCATCGAAGACGACTACGACAGCGAGTTCCGCTACGAAGGCCGCCCCACCGATTCCCTGCAAAGCATGGACACCCGTGGCGTGGTCACGTACGTCGGCACCTTCTCCAAAACCCTGCTGCCCGAGCTGCGCCTGGGGTATCTGGTGTTGCCGCCGGCGATTTACGGCGCGGTGGTCAAGGCCAAGCAATTGACCGACCAGCACAGCTCCACATTGCCGCAGTGGGCGCTGGCCAAGTTCATCAGCGAGGGCTATTTGCTCAAGCATATCCGCCGCTGCCACACCGTATACGCCGGGCGCCGCGAGCGCATCCTGCAACGCCTGGCCGGGGATTTGTCGCCGTGGTTCGAAGCCGTGCCCACCGTGGCGGGGTTTCATATGGCGGCGCTGTGCAAGGTGCCGGTGAATATTGCGTTGCTGATGACCTTGGCGCGTCAGGTCGACGTGGGTTTGTATCCGTTGGACGTATTCTTTCACGACGCGCCGGTACGCCCCGGGTTGATTATTGGATTCGGCGCCATCGAAACCCTGGACATCGACCCGGCACTGGACAAAGTGCGCGACATTCTCCGGCAGATTGGCTAGGGGGTTTTCCGGTGCATTGGTCATTGGTCAGCAAAGCGCTGCGGCGTACGGTGGACAGGTCTCGAATCACTCGGAAACCTCATCATGAAACGTCTGCTCGCCACTACCCTGATGTTCACCTCTCTCAGCGTCCTGGCCCACGAACCGGTGTACAACCAGGAATCGATCAAAGTACTGCAAGAGCACGCCCTGACCAACGTGCCCGGCAAGAAAACCCTCCTGCTCACCGTGGACTACGCCCCCGGCCAGGCCACCGTGCCCCATAGCCACACCGGTACGGCGATGGCCTATGTGCTGAAGGGCGCGATTACGTCGCGGGTGAATGATGAGAAGGCGAAAACCTACAAGGTGGGCGAGTCATTCTACGAACCGGCCGGCTCGCGGCATTTTGAATCGAGCAACGCCAGCCAGACCCAGCCCGCCAAGTTGCTGGTGGTGATGGTGCTGGATGACAACGCAGAGGTACTGACCCCCCTGCCCAACCTACCTGGTGACTGACACTCCGCTATCGGGGGCAAGCCCCCTCCCACATTTATCAGGGGCGTTTGAACTGGCGGCGCAGGTCTTCAATCTGCTGGCGGCAGACGCACCCTTCAAGGTGATCATTGACCATCCCCATCGCCTGCATCAACGCATACATCGTGGTCGGGCCCACGAACGTCCAGCCGCGTTTCTTCAAGGCCTTGGACAGTCGCACCGAGGCCGGTGAGGTGGGGTTGCCCGTCCAGTAAGCCAGGTCCACCACGGCGGGGCGTTCTTCAGGACCGGGCTCAAACGCCCACAACCAGCGCGCCAGCGACCCGGTTTCATCCACCAGCTCACACGCCCGGCGCGCATTGTTGATGGTCGACACGATCTTTGCCCGATTACGCACAATGCCCGGATCCTGCATCAGTCGCGCTACATCGGCCTCGCCATACTGCGCCACCCGGCGAAAATCAAAGCCGTCGAACGCCTGCCGGAAGCTCTCGCGCTTGCGCAAAATGGTGATCCACGCCATCCCCGCCTGAAAGCCCTCCAGGCAAATTTTCTCGTACAGCTGGACATCATCCGCCACCGGCACGCCCCACTCATGGTCGTGGTAACGCGGGTATTCCGGCGCCGTGGTGCGCCAGCTGCAATGGGTGTAGCCCGCGGTGTCAGTGGTCAATCCCGGAGTGTCCATCCATTACCTCATAAGCTGAGGTGCGGATGATAAGCGAAAAAATTCGGACCCCGCCAACCGCTCAAGCATCGCCCTCAGCGACCAACTGGTCAGACCGGGACTTGTCAATCAACCAATAATGACTTGTGGTTTCGAAAAAACCCGGCGTAGACTGGCCCCGCACTGGACTTACCGGTATGACCACAACAATTAAGCCCTGGAACCACCAGGGCACCGAATAGAGATCCCTCCCATGCTCAGATGGTGCTCGCGTTCGATTTTCCTGCAAGTCGTGATTGGCCTGATGCTAGGCATCATCTGCGGCCTGGCCCTTCCCGAATTCTCTTCACAACTCAAACCCCTCGGCGACGGCTTTATCAAGCTGATCAAAATGCTGATTGGCCTGATCGTGTTCTGCGTGGTGGTCAGCGGCATCTCCGGCGCCGGCGACTTGAAGAAAGTCGGGCGTATCGGCCTCAAGTCGGTGATCTACTTTGAGATCCTTACCACCATCGCCCTGGTGATCGGCCTGATCATGGCCTTCAGCACCGGTATCGGCCAAGGTGCCAATATCCACCTGGAGCAGCTCTCCTCTGCCGGCCTGAATGAACTGGCCGACAAGGGCCAGCACATCAAAGGCACCAGCCAGTTCCTGATGGACCTGATCCCCAACTCGGTGATCGGCGCCTTTGCCGACAACAACGTACTGCAAGTGCTGCTGTTCTCGGTGCTGTTCGGCAGCGCGCTGAACCTGGTGGGCGAAGCAGCCTCGGGCATCACTCGATTGATCAATGAACTCAGCCACGTGATCTTCCGCATCATGGGCATGATCGTGCGCCTGGCGCCGATCGGTGTGTTCGGCGCAATCGCCTTCACCACCAGCACCTACGGGCTGGACTCGCTGCAACACCTGGGCAGCCTGGTGGGCCTGTTCTACCTGACCTGCTTTGCGTTTGTCGCGCTGATCCTCGGCCTGGTGATGCGCCTGTCGGGCCTGCGCATGCTGCCGCTGCTCAAGTACCTGCGCGAAGAGCTGCTGATCGTGATGGGGACCGCCTCCTCCGACGCCGTGCTGCCGCAGGTCATGCGCAAACTCGAACACCTGGGCATTGGCAGCTCCACCGTGGGCCTGGTGATTCCAACGGGTTACTCGTTCAACCTCGACGGTTTCTCGATCTACCTGACCCTGGCCATCGTGTTTATCGCCAACGCCACCGGCACACCGCTGTCGATGACCGATTTGCTGACCATCCTGCTGGTATCGCTGATCACCTCCAAGGGCGCCCACGGGATACCCGGCTCGGCGCTGGTGATTCTGGCGGCAACGCTGACGGCAATCCCGGCGATTCCGGTAGTGGGCCTGGTGCTGGTACTGGCGGTGGACTGGTTCATGGGCATTGGCCGCGCGTTGACTAACCTGATCGGCAACTGCGTCGCCACCGTGGCCATTGCCCGCTGGGAAAAAGACATCGATATCCAACGCGCCAACAAGGTGTTGGACGGCCAGCAAGGTTATGCCTTCCAGGCCAAGAAGCCGATATCACCGGCGCACCAGGAATTCTAACGCTGTCTCATGAGCAACACTGGCTAATGTGGGAGGGGGCAAGCCCCCTCCCACATGACTGTATTAGCAACATTAAGGAAGTATCGACGTGATCAGCACCTCAACCGTCGTCAATTCAGTCGTAGAAAAACTGCGCGCCGCCCTGGCGCGGGGTCAGTGGCGCCGAGGCGAAATGCTGCCCGGCCAACGCGAACTGGCCGAACAGATGGGCATCAGCCGCCCCAGCCTGCGCGAAGCGGTGATCGTGCTGGAAACCCTTGGCCTGGTGCGCTCGATGCCCGGCAAAGGGGTGGTGGTGCTGGAAACCAGCGTCAGCGAACCCCAATCCAGCGACGCCGTGGCCGACGCCAGCCTCGAAGACATCCTGCAACTGCGCTACACCCTCGAACCCTTCATCGTCGGTCTCGTCGCCCAATCCATCAGCAGCAAGGAAGTCGGCCAGTTGCGCCTGACGCTGATGGACATGCGCGAAGCCCTCGATGCCGGGGACGCCGAAGCCGGGATGAACGCCTATATCGGCTTCCATGAAGAACTGTTCGCCCTCACCTCCAATCCGATCTTCCAGAACGTGGTGCAACAGACCAGCAACGCCCTCAAGCAAAGCGCCCAGGTGTTGCGCAACTCGCCGGAACACCTGGCCGAGCGCCTGCAGGAAAACGACGCCGTGGTACGCGCCATCCGCAATAAGAACAGCGCCCTGGCCAGCGCCGAAATGCGCAAGCACATCCTCCAGGAAGGCCTGCGCATGGGTATTCGCTTGAACATCCCGGACGACCATCTGGGCAGCTGACTTTTTGGAGACGACCATGACCGCCCACGCCCTGCACCGCGAGCCCTTCCTCCCTGCCCTGCGCCTGGTTGCCGGTAAAAAGCCCTCGGTGGACGACATCTACCCACGGCTGTTCGACGCGATCCTCGAGCAACGCATCGCCCCGGGCAGCCGGTTTACCGAAGAAAGCCTGGGTGAAACCTTTGGCGTAAGCCGCAGTGTGATTCGCCGGGTGCTGGCCAAGCTGTCCCATCAGCAAGTGATCATCCTGCGCCCCAACCAGCGCGCCCAAGTGGCGGCGCCGGATGCGCAGCAGACCCGGCAGATCCTCGAAGCACGGCGCATGACCGAAATGACCGTGGTGCAACTGGCCTGTGCCCAGGCCACGTCCACGCAAATACGCCAACTGCGTGAGCTGATCGCCCGCGAGCGCGAGTGCATTGAACGCGACCAGCGTGGGCCGGCGATACGCTTGTCGGGAGAGTTTCACCTGCACTTAGCGGCCATTGCGGCGAATGGGCCACTGGCGCAGTTTTTGAACAGCCTGGTGCCGTTGACGTCGTTGGTCATCGCCCAATATGAAGCGAAAGCCTGCACGTATTGCGCGTGGCAGGAGCATATGGCGATTGTGGAGGCGGTTGAACGGCGCGATTCAAATGCTGCTGTGGAGTTGATGACCCAACACCTGGATCACCTGGAAAGCAAATTACTGAAACACCACTGAGCTCCAGATAAAAGCAGATCCAAATGTGGGAGGGGGCTTGCCCCCGATAGCAGAGTATCAGTCAACATATAGATGACTGATACATCGCTATCGGGGGCAAGCCCCCTCCCACAGGTTTTTTACCCAGGCATCAAGCCGGTTGCAGCACCGACTGACCGCTCAACGCCAAGTCCAGCAACTCACGGTTGGCCACCGCGTACATGGCGTAGTCCGTGCCAACCGCAGCACGAATTTCCACCATCATGGCGACCCAGCGATCGGCCATGTCCTTGTGCTGCTCAAGCCACAGGGCCACACGGGCTTCCATGTCTTGTGGCGCGTCGGCCATTTGCAGGACAGAAATGGTGATCGCCCGTTGCTGCCAGTCCACGTCGTCGCGGAAGGCTTCGCGGGCCTGGGCCTGCCAATTGTTGGCCACCGGCAGATCGCTGATCTGCTGCAGGTACCATGGCAGGTCCAGGGCGCTGCCAACGGCAAAGTAGGCCTTGGCCACTTCAGCGGCGTCATGCCCGGTCACGTCAGCGGCTTCGATGATTGGCAGCAAGGTGTACAGGTGAGTGGTACCTGCAACCATGCGCGCCAACAACTCCGGCACGCCCGCTTCGGTGTAGGCCTGATAGCGGTTCTGCCAGCCTTCGCGGGTCGGGCCTTCGAGCAGTTCGTCGAGCTTGAGGCCCAACGCTGCCAGGTGCGGACCGAAGTGCGCGGTATCACGCCCGGCGTCCTGCTCGTTGCGACGGCTGCGCAGGAACCAACGCGTGGCCCTGCGGCCCAGGCGCATCAGCTCGTCCATCAACTGCAATTGCACGTCAGCGGAGACTTGGTGGTCCAGGGCTTCGATCTGACGGAACCAGTGCGGGAGGTGGAAAATGTCACGCACGATCACGTAGGCCCCAGCCACGTTCGCCGGGCTCATGCCGGTCGACTCTTTGAGTCGTTGAACGAAGGTGATGCCCATGTGGTTGACCAGGTCGTTGGCGATCTGGGTGCTGACAATCTCACGCTTGAGGCGGTGGCGACGCATCGCTTCGCCGAACTTGGCCACCAGGCTCGGAGGGAACGCGGTCTCCATGTCACGGGTCAGGTACTCGTCATCCGGCACCTGGGACTTGAGCAGCGCTTCCTTGAGGTCGATCTTGCTGTACGAGATCAGCACCGACAGTTCCGGACGGGTCAGGCCCTTGCCGGCGGCGGCGCGCTCGGTGAGCTGCTCCTCGGTCGGCAGGTACTCGATGGCGCGGTCCAGCTTGCCACGGCCTTCCAGGTCGCTCATCAGGCGCTTGTACTCGGCTGCTCGCTCGTATGCCTTGCGGGCGGCCAGGGACAGGGCCTGGGTTTGCTTGTAGTTGTTGCCCAACACCAGGCTGCCGACTTCGTCGGTCATGCTCGCCAGCAACTGGTTGCGTTGCTTGTCGGTCATGTCACCGGCCTGCACCACTTCGTTGAGCAGGATCT